>WNGJ01014382.1_pt1 | contig 20458 bp, 17 predicted proteins | sample 5400611 | NCBI WGS metagenome assembly WNGJ01 (sample SAMN13153375, study PRJNA577476) | soil metagenome | isolation source: 40 cm soil or saprolite under Garry oak tree replicate 1 | place: USA:California | collected 2016-06-15
GTTGTAGAGACACTCAAAGGCAGCGATATGGTCGGCTGGAGCTATCGTGGCCCATTTGACGAGCTTCCTGCCGAGCAAGGCATAGTACACACCGTCGTACCATGGAAAGAAGTCAGTGCAACTGAAGGTACCGGCATCGTCCATATCGCCCCTGGTTGCGGTCGCGAGGACTTTGCCCTCGCGAAAGAATTTAACCTGGCTGTCGTCGCACCGGTAGACGAATTCGGTGTCTATACCGCTGGCTATGACTGGCTGACGGGCCAGAGTGCGGCAGACGTGGGACAGCAAATAGCGGAGAACCTGGCCCAAAGGGGGCTGCTCTATCGCACCCAAAACTACAAACACCGTTATCCAACCTGCTGGCGCTGTAAAACTGAGTTGATCTTCCGCCTCGTAGATGAGTGGTTCATCTCCATGGAGCAGTTACGCTACGAAATCATGGATGTTGTCCGCCAGATCACCTGGATTCCCGCCTTTGGCCTGGATCGTGAACTGGACTGGTTACGCAACATGGATGATTGGATGATCTCCAAGAAACGCTACTGGGGGCTGGCATTGCCCATTTACGACTGCCCTCAATGCGGGACCTTTGAGGTCATCGGCAGCGAGCAGGAACTGAAAGAACAGGCAGTCGCCGGGTGGCAAGAATTCGAGGGCCATTCACCACACCGTCCATGGGTTGACGCGGTCAAAATTCGCTGTAAAAACTGCGGGGCAGAGGTTTCACGCATCAAAGACGTCGGCAATCCCTGGCTCGATGCCGGCATCGTGCCATTTTCAACTCTGCATTACCGCACGGATCACGCCTACTGGCGGCAGTGGTTCCCGGCCGATTTTGTAACCGAGTCGTTCCCCGGCCAGTTCAAAAACTGGTTCTACTCAATGCTGGTTATGAGTACCGTGCTCGAAAATACAGCTCCATTCAAGGAGCTCTTTGGCTACGCCTTGCTCATGGGTGAAGACGGTACGCCCATGCACAAGTCGAAGGGCAACCTGGTTGTCTTCGATGACGCCGCCGAGCGCATCGGTTCCGACACGATGCGCTGGCTCTATACCAACCACATCCCGGAGAAGAATTTGAACTTCCCGCGCATTCCCTCGCAAGAGGATGTGGAGAGGGCAGCCCAGACAGGACTTCCTGTTCGACTGAGCGAGAAGTGGATGCTGGTGCGCAGGACGCTGGATAAGATCTGGAATGTTTACTGGTTCTTTGTCACTTACGCCAATATCGACCAGTTTGATCCCACCCAGCACCAGTTGCCTGTGGCACAGCGTAGCGAACTAGACCGCTGGATTCTCTCAGAATTGCAGTTGACAATCCGCGAAGTCACCGATGGGTTAGAGCAATACGATAGCGTGAAACCGTCAGCAGCGGTGCAAGAATTCCTGGAGAATCTCTCCAACTGGTACCTGCGGCGCAGTCGCGAGCGCATCTGGAAGCCTGAGCTAGACAATGATAAGGTGGCGGCATACCTTACACTCTACGAGTGCCTGACCACGCTGATCACCCTATTGTCTCCTTTCATGCCATTCATGACGGAAGAACTCTACCAGAACCTCGTATGCAGCGTCAATAAGCAGGCAGCGCTGAGCGTTCATCTCTGTAACTGGCCCGAGGTGAACGAGGAACTCATTGATGAGCAGCTGACTAGTGAAACACGTCTCGTCATGCGTATCGTTGGCCTTGGTCGCTCTGCCCGTGAGAAGGCGCAGATTAAAGTGCGTCAACCTCTCAATGCCCTGTACGTGCGCGTACCCAGCCTGGCCGAAGAAGAGGCATTGCACCGACTCAGCGAGCAAGTGCTCGAAGAGTTGAACATCAAACGCCTGGAGCTGATCACCAGTGACAGCGATATGCTAACCTACACCTTAAAGCCCCAGGTCAAGGTGCTTGGACCTAAGTATGGCCGGTTGGTCCAAAAAATCCTCACCAGATTCAAGGCGTTGGATCCTCATGGCGCGCAAGAGGCGGCCAAGTTGCTCAACGAGACGGGTATTCTGAACTTCACCCTTGATGGCCAGCAGGTAGAGCTTGCCGCGGATGAAGTTGAGGTGGTGGCTACCGCCCGTCCAGGTTTTGTGACTGCCGAGGAGCGCGGCTATATCGTCGCCCTGGAGACAACGATCACTCCTCAACTGCGTGAAGAAGGCCTGGTACGCGACCTCACCCACTACGTGCAGGACATGCGTAAAAGGGCAGGCTTCAACATCGAGGATCACATTGGCCTGGCTCTCTACACCGATACAGAGCTAGCACAGATCCTCCAACGTTATGCAGAGGTTATCCAGGCGGAGACCCTGGCTGACTACCTGCTCATCTCCACGGACCAAAACGACAAACCACCCTTCAGTGAGGCCTATCGAGAGGCCGTTTCACCGACTTCACTGAAGAAGTTGGAAGGCTATACGGTCGAGGTGGTGTTAGGAAGATTGTAGTAGTTATCTCCTCAACTTGCTCAGCACCACGTATGCGACGTCGTCGCATACGTGGTGCTGAGCAAGTGCTCTCCTCTTGTTGAATATCCCCCCAGAGGATTCATTACCTGACCAACCCCTTGCGGCGCATCTGCTGCAGATCAAACTCGGCTGGTGCCAGGGGACTCACCTTCGCCTGGGCACAGGCCCAGCCAATCAGGGTAAAACCAAGATGTAGACCCTGGACAATGGTATTTGGCTCATTGGTCGTGAGGAGGCTCAAACAGTCCTGCTGTTGTTCTATCGCCTTCCCTTCAGTGTACTGCTCGTAGTATCCACTCAAGATCGAAGCATGAGGCATAAAATCGTCATAGCGAAATTTAATAGTCGCCGCCAGCAACATGAGCCAGTAACCAACCTGGCTAGCCTCGAGAATAGTATCATCCTCTCTCCCGGTATGCACATGCTCGCCGCTCTGCACCTCGGCCAGTTCCTGCAATTCGTCGGCCAGTCGCGCCACCAGGTAACTTTGGCTCCGCTCTTGCAACAGGCGCGACGTATTGGACTCCTCACTCATATCATTGTCACGCAAATAGAGATACACCCCATACAACTGGCGCATCTCAACCTCTAGCTTATGTTGCTCCTCTGTGTGGGTGTATCCTATGGCTATATGAAATTCATTTTCAACACCGGTGGATTGCTTTTGAGCGGCACCATAGACGACTTCGGGATTGAAAAGGCGTTCCATGACGGTCTCATAGGTGTCATCTAGCTGCAGACGGCGATAATAACAACCGCGATAGCCCATATGGCAGGCCGCATTGCCGTGCTGCACCACCTTAATCAAAAGGCTATTCTCTTCACAATTCACGAATATGTCGCGCACCTCCTGCACATTGCCCGACTGTTCACCCTTACGCCAGATTGTATTGCGTGAACGACTAAAGAAGTGGGTGTAACCTGTCTCGCGAGTTAGACGCAATGCTTCGTGGTTCATAAAAGCTACCATCAGCACTTCTCCGCTGGTAGCATCTTGAATCACAGTTGGCAGCAGCCCCTGACGATCAAATTTCAGCATAGTTTTTCCTGACCTCCTGTTGGTCGGACGATCACTCCCTTTTCCTGTAAATAACTCTTGACGTCACAAATACGCAACTGGCCAAAATGAAAGATCGAAGCAGCTAACACTGCATCAGCACTACCCAGAGTTAAACCTTCATAGAAATGTTCCAACGCGCCAACGCCTCCAGAGGCAATGACAGGAACCGAAACAGCAGCAGAAACCAGGGCATTAAGCGCAAGATCATATCCCAGCTGCGTGCCATCCCGGTCCATACTCGTCAAGAGAATTTCTCCCGCACCAAGAGCCACGCCTTGCTGTGCCCACTCCAGCACATCCATCCCTGTTGGTCATCTCAGGATTTGCACGCGCATCAATAGCTAATACGATACACTGAGCGCCAAATTGCTCGGAACCCGCCCGTAACAGTTCAGGATGCTGTACCGCTGCTGTATTGAGCGAGGTCTTATCGGCACCGGCTCCCAGGGTAGCACGGATATCCTCGACGCTGCGTATGCCACCCCCAACGGTGACGGGAATAAACACTTGTTCCGCGGTTCGCCGCACCACATCCAGCATCGTCGCACGGTTTTCATATGAAGCCGTGATATCGAGAAAAACAATCTCATCCGCCCCTTCGCTATTGTAAAACGCGGCAAGCTCCACAGGATCGCCGGCATCACGCAGGTCAACAAAGTTAATACCTTTAACAACACGCCCCGCTGCCACATCCAGGCAGGGAATAATACGCTTGGTCAACATGGCTCTACCTCCTTACCTCTTCAGTTCTCTAACTCGCGAATTGCCGTCGCAAGGTCAACATCCCCTGTATAGATAGCCCTGCCAACAATAGCTCCTTCAATATTCAGTGCAGCCAGAGAACGCAGGTCGGCTAGCGAACTGACGCCGCCGGAGGCAATCAACGAACATGTAGAGGCAAGCGTCTGCTGCATCTCCACCAGCGCCGCCAGGTTCGGCCCGCTGAGCGCACCATCACGAGCAATATCGGTGTAAACGAAGCGTCGCACACCTATCACACATAATTCCTTCGCCAGAACAGTAGCCCGTGTGCGCGACGTCTCGCGCCATGCAGAGGTAGCGACCCAGCCATCGCGTGCATCCAAACCCACTGCAATACGCTCTCCCCAACGTTTTAGCGCCTCTACAAGCAACTCAGTCAGCGCCATGGTGCCAAGAATAACACGATCTATCCCCAAAGCAATAACCTGCTCGACGTGAGCAAGCGAACGCATTCCTCCGCCAACTTGCATATGCAGCGAGGTAGTCTCACGCATCCGCCTGATCAGTTCAAGATTGACAGGTTGACCGCTGGCAGCCCCATCCAGGTCAACGACGTGTAACCAGCTTGCCCCAGCTGCCTGCCAGCGCTGCGCTACCCGCACAGGATCAGCGTCGTAAGTGGTGACCCGGGCATAGTCCCCCTGGTAGAGCCGTACACACTGCCCATCTTTGATATCGATGGCCGGAAGAATAATCATTCCTTCACCCACTTCACGAAATTTCTGAGTAGTTGCAGACCCGCTGCCCCGCTTTTTTCAGGATGGAATTGCGTTCCCCAGACGTGTTCGCTGACAATAACGCTACAATAAGGCGAACCATAATCGGTGACCGCTGCTACGCCTTGCTGATCTTGCGGCTCAACATAGTAGGAGTGCGCGAAATAGAAATAGGTATTGGGCGCAATCTCGCTAAAAATGGGCAATTTCTCGTGTAATGGTGTTACTGAATTCCAGCCCATATGAGGAATCTTCGGCCCGTGAGGGATACGCCGCACCTCTCCACGAAAGAGCCCTAAGCCATCAACCTCTCCTTCCCGGTCACCTGTACCTGCGCTCCAACATATTCCAGGGCCTTTTCAATACTACGGATGTTGCCGGCACCATAATCGATAATGGCAATCATATTTTTATCCCTCCAAGAAGTGATAGATTACCCATATCCATCACCTGCGACAATCCAAGCCAGCTAATAGCGGCAGGCATACGGGCCTCATCAAAAAGTTTAACGGTCAACAGTGGGCAACACATCAACGCTAACGGCACAAGCTCCATCCAATCAACAGGCAGTGCCCCGCGTAAACGCAACATTGCCAGCAAAGGTGCAAGCAGATATTCCATTTTGGTATTGAATATCCCTCGACGAACAGGAGTCAGATCGTAATTATGTTCAACATAAATGTTTGTATCACGCGTAGTAACAGACAACTGCAACTCGCTGGCAGTCTCACGTGGAAAGTACATCCAGGTCGCGAACACGTTATGATAAAGGGGTTTAATTATGTCAAGTAGAGGTATATGGTGACCTGCAAAAGCTGGATCGAAGTAAAGACAATCTTTTTGATCTTCCAGGAAGACATTGCCGAAGTGAGCATCCCCATGGCCGATAACGGTCATAGCCTCACGCGCTGGATTGAGCACAACCCTGGCCCGTTCGATCAACTCGCCCAACGTCCGCTGATGCTCATTGCCGTTGATAATCCAACGGTATTTGAGCAGTTCCTCAAACGGGATGCCAATTTCTGAGTTCTGGGTATCCTGGGAATAGGGAAACAGCTTCCCCTCGTAAAAACTTTTAAGTCTTCCACCCGTCAAGCGGTGCCAGAAGAGTTGATGGATGGGGGCGCGAGCGTTTTCTTCTGCTGTACTAGATGCCAGCGTGGCTTCGTAAATAGATAGCAAACGTTCACATTCCCGCCTCTCAGCAGCCACTAATACCCCAGCAGTAACATCCCCGGCTTTGGCTGTCTCGACCGCACGCACAAGGTCGAACATGAGGGGCCAGCGGACCACCGGGTAAACAACCATCTGCCGTCCTTCCTCGTGCAAGGTTTGCAGCGGCCTGACAATATTGTAACCTGCCTGGTGCAGCAGTTCAGCATGATAGTATTCTTCAAGTACTCCTTGCTCTTCGACATGCGTTTTGAAAAAATATTCCTCACCATTAAGACAATAAAACCCGTTGAACGAGTTCAACGATACTGCTTTGGGGGTCAAGGTAACGCTCTCAGTCTGTAGATGCATATGCCGGGCAAACCAGCGTTGCAGGAGTCGCTCAGCCTTTTCGCGTTCCGTGAACTGCAGACGCTGGATGGTAGCAAGGCTATCGATATCGGCCAATAGTTCTGGCAGCTTTGTCATATCGTCAATGGTAAAATCTGGCCCACTTTGCCCCAGGAGTTGACGGGCCTCCGGCGTTCGCGCACCCGTCAACACAGCCACCGTCAGTGCTCCCGCTGCACGCCCGCCTAGAATATCACTGGTCGAGTCCCCAACCACAACAAAGTTCTCACGAGGCGCATTTTCACTTCGTTTCTCCGTACCCTGGTAGCTATGATCTAGCGCTACCAGGAACTGGAAAGGATGGGGCTTGCTCAGAAGCGTCTGATCTCCATGAGCGCGTAATTCGGCCTCTGCACGCTCAACATAGTCATAGGTTGCGCTGTGCTGTTCGTCAAAATAGCGCAGTAATCCATACATTTTGAGAGGGTAGGCCGCCTCCTGGTAGGTACGCCCAGTAGCGAAACCCAGGACATATCCTTGCTGGTTGAGCTTCTTAAGGGTGGCGCGTATCTGTTCTGGGGGTAGAAGAGGTCGTTCGAAATGGATACAGCCAGGTTTACCCTTTTGTGATGGGGGATGACCATACGTCTTAGTGTAGAGTTTATCACCCAGGTACCATTCTTGAAAAATATCCTGGCAGAATGTCCAGAACGGACTATAGCGCGAAAAGGCATCCTTTATGGGATGGCCCAAAACCTCGCTCGCATAAACATCCAGGCGGCTAATCAGCCCAAGACCAATATATCCGTTGAAGACCGGGGAGTCGAAGGGGTGGGCATTCAAGCGGACATCCCACGGGGCACCCGATCGGGCATTCATCCGGGCCCGCCCCTGGGCACCCACGAGGGGTGCCCCTACATTTCCAATTTGTTCCGCAGGCGGGGCATCCCACCGGGTTACCTGTCCCCCAGACAGGATTCCCACGAGGGGTGCCCCTACATTTTGGAGCAGCTTTCTAAAAGACGCCAGCCACTCAGCGGCCCATGGTCGTAGGGGCAACAGAGCAGAGATATCTGGCAGCAGCGCCAGCAAGTTAATTAAGCGCAGGCAGACCGCGGCATAGCAGGTATCCCAGTTGGAGTTGATAGCGCGGGCCTTGAGTGCCAGGATTTCCGCCTCGGGTAAGACAGCCCGGCTGATACGACGGCTCTCCTCAGCAGTTGCCGCAGGATGATGTTGCTTCTCCTGCCCACCTGGACGGTTCCCCTCGATATCCCAATAGCGCGGACTATAAAGTAGTTCATGCAGCGTCAAGCCTGCTGCATCCCAGTAGGCCTCTTCACTTGTGATGACACCATCCAGGTCAAAGATAATAAGATTATTCATCGCAGCCTCTTCAATCGTTCACGCAAGCCCCGCACACCCAAAGATTCTTTTTCAAAACGCAAGGTCAGCGGCGTAACGTCGATATGTATTGCCCCCATACTACGCAGCACTGTGACGGTTTCCAACAACTCAGCAGTGTCATGCCCTACACTCACTACTCCTGAAATCGTGTATCCGTAGGAGCCTGTTTTTTCACGTCCCTCAGAACTCGCCACGCGAAACTCAAAACCTGAGATACGCGCTTTCAACTGCTCACAAATGTGGTGTATCTCTTCCGCACTCTCAACCTGCAGGTGAGCCGTCAACATAGAGCGATTACGTGCCTGCATACGAGCCTCAATCAGCTCTAACATAAGCGAAGCCATGTGCAGCGCCTGTTTGCTTTGACCGAGGAGCCGCGCATTCGCAATCAAGCAGGCCTGAGAGCGTAACACGACACCATCATCTAACAACTTCAGGTGGTTTTCGCGCAAGGTAGTTCCCGTTTCGGTCAGGTCTACAATGAGATCAGCCGTATCGGTCAAAGGCGCAGCTTCCAGCGCTCCATGAGGCGAGACTATCTTGCAATGCGTAATACCGTGGCGGCGGAGAAACTGCCCGGTTAAGGTAGGGTACTTGGTGGCGATACGCAGACCTCGCCCTTTTTGCGCGGTATAGTAGCCGGACAGGTGCCAGAGATCAGCGCAGGTGCTCACATCGATCCAGGTTTCGGGTACGGCCACAACGAGCCGGCAATTGCCATAGCCAAGATTGCGTTCTAACACGATGATGTCATCGTCGTAATCGTCTTCGCCAGCCTCTTCATCACTCTGACCTCGCTGCTCGGCCAGAATATCGTAGCCGGTAATGCCGAGGGCCGCGTCTCCATCTAGCACCAATGGAGGTATATCCGCGGCGCGCTGAAAGACTACCTCCAGGCCTGGCATACTCCCAATGCGTGCCAGATACTGGCGAGGATTGCTGCGATTAACCTTCATGCCACATTCAGCGAGAAAGGCCAGGGTTGCGCTCTCCAGCGCCCCTTTACCTGCACTCCTCGACACTCAAAACCCGCTCTTCTGCCTTCTCCAGATTCCGCACAGTGACAACATTGGCTTGCCGCTCATTTTCACCAACAATAAGGGCTAACGGAATATGCTTCTTCGCTGCCAGTTTTAGGCCTGCCCCAACGCCGTGCCCGGTCACATCCACCTCTGTACGCATGCCCTGCACACGAGCAGAATGGGCCACCTGCAAAGCATACGGCATATCCTGGAGACTCACCGGAATGACTAACGCCTGCGCTGCCGCGCTTTGAGGAAGATCGCCTTTGGTCAGAAGCGCAAGAAGACGTTCAACGCCAAAGGCAAAGCCACAGGCATTGATATCACGAGCACTACCGATCGCACGCATGAGATGATCATAGCGACCTCCGCCACAGAGCTGGCTATCGAATCCATCCTCATCCTGGGCGTGAATCTCAAAAACCAGCCCTGTATAGTAGCTGACACCGCGTCCAAGCGCCAGGTTGAGCACAATCTGCTGATCCGGGACACCACACTGCTCGACAATCGCTACAAGCTGTTCCAGTTCTACTAATGGCTCCGGGTCAAGTTCATAGCGTTCTAAAAGATTGCGTAACTCCTCAAAAACGGCAGGCGGCGACCCGGAGACCGCGTGAAGTGCGCGCAGAAACTCTAGCGCGTAGAGTATCTGCCGCCGCTGCTCGCTTCTTCCCACTTTCCACAGGAAGCGTTCAATGACCTCGTGCCGAGCAGCTGCATCATCAAAGGAGATGCTGATACCGCTCAGCAGAGATGTAATATAGCGCGCTTCTACCTGTGATCCCAAACCTTTAGCGGCATCCTCAATACTCCCTTCGCCCGGCGGATTAAGTGGGTACAATGCTTCCAGGCGCGCCTGAGCTAGCCGCTCACCTTCTTCAGAGCGGCTAATTTGTTCCATCAGACTGAGCAGCAGACGGGCCGCATGATCGTCGAGGTGCAGGCGATTAATGAAACCGCTGACAACGCCAATATGTCCCAGTTCCAGGCGATACTCAGTTATACGCAGTTCATTGAGCATTTCACAAGCGAGTTGCAGCATTTCGGCATCAGCAGAGGCTGTATGGCCTCCCAGTAATTCGATGCCCAGCTGAGTATGCTGACGATAGCGATTGCGCCCCGGTGCTTCATAGCGAAAAATTGGCCCGGCATATTGAAAACGTAATGGTAAAGGTTGCTGTTGATAATGATCAAGGTACAGGCGGCAGATAGAAGCGGTGTATTCTGGTCGCAAGCACAGGTCGCGATTATGCAAGCGAAAGGCATAGAGGTTCTGCCATAATTCTTGTCCAAAACTGGCGAGAAAGAGGTCACTGCTCTCCAGTATAGGAGAGTCAACCGTGGCATAGCCTGCCTGCGCCAGGAATGCACTCAGACGATCTATTACCCAACGCTGGTGTTGATATGCCTCCGGCAAGAGATCATGCATACCGCGCAGCCGCTCAACCCGCTTTTTCATCAGAACTACCTAATTCCTTTCATTAGCCACAAGAGACGCATAGCGGAAACGTGGCGTAATGCATTTCTCGTTTTACTCCTCATTTCTGCGAATCATTGTTCCGGCTCCCTGGTCAGTAAACAATTCTCGCAACAGCACATGTGGTTCTCGACCATCGACAATATGCACACGCGGGACAGCAAACAACGCGTCCAGGCAAGCCGAAACTTTGGGAATCATCCCGCCACTGATGACACCCTCTTCTATAAGCTGTCGTGCTTCCAATTCTCCTATTTCTGAAATTAACGAGCCATCCTTACGACAAATACCTACCACATTACTCAGGAAGATCAATTTCTCTGCATTGAGCGCACCCGCGAGATGGGCCGCCACAAGGTCCGCGTTGATATTCAGGCACATCCCACCTGGACCCTGGCCAAGCGGCGCAATAATCGGGATATACTCTTGTGCGATCAGCGTTTGCACCAGCGCGGGATCAACCGCTTCGATCTCACCGACAAAGCCAAGACGTTCGTTGACAACTCTTGCCCGTACCATATTCCCATCAGTTCCACTCAGGCCAATGGCTCGTCCGCCCATCTGTGCTACCATCAATACCAGGCCCTGGTTCACCTGGCCTGATAAAACCATGCGCACAACCTCCAATGTCCGGGCATCAGTTACACGCAGACCATTCTCAAAACGAACAGGCAAGTTAAGCTTATTCAACCACTCGTTAATATACGGGCCGCCACCATGTACCAGCACGGGATTTGCACCCAGGGCCCGCAGCCAGATGATATCCTGCAAAATTCCCTGCTGGTGCTCAAGTGTACTCCCCCCTAATTTTATCACCAGCGTCTTCCCCTTCAAAAAGTCGATATAGGGAAGAGCCTCGCGCAACACCTGTGCAATCAGGTGATGATCATTGATGACATCGCCATCCGGTGACATCGAAAACGTAATAGCCATAAGAATATTCCTCCTTGCATCAATGAAACCCGGGGGGTTTCATCACGCCACAAGCGACGCATAGTGGAGACGTGGCGTAATGGATTTCAAGTCCCTCCTCAAAAGGTTTCCGTTGTTCGCGACAAGCAAACTCGCACATTCTATGGGTAAACAGCAACTGCCGGCAATCCGCTTGTCTCTGGCAGTCCATAGAGCCGGTTTGCATTCTGTATCGCCTGACCCGCGGCACCTTTGACGAGGTTATCAAGGCAGGAAATCACCAATAGACGCCTGGTTCGTGTATCCACCATTGGATAGATAAAACAAGCATTACTGGCATATGTCCATTTTGTATGTGGAGGTTGATCCACCACGTGGATAAACGGCTCATTAGCATAGTAGTCTGTATACAGCGCACGCATTTCTGCTGTCGTAGAAACACTTCCTGGTACATCCTGGTTCAGATCAGCATAGCAGGTTGCCAGGATACCCCGTGTCATAGGAATGAGATGGGGTATAAACGTTATGCGTAGCGACCGGCTGAGCGGGTGATCTCCTGCCGATGCCGCCGCCTCAAGCTCCTGTGTTATCTCCGGCAAGTGCCGGTGTCCAGCGAGACTATAGGCACTCACATCTTCATTGACCTCTGCATAGTGAGTACCAGGCGTCGGGCTACGTCCCGCACCACTTACCCCTGATTTGGCATCGATAATTACGTCAGGAGCAATGATACCGGCTGCCAATGCAGGCACGAGGCCAAGAATGGCAGCCGTGGCATAACAGCCAGGATTGGCTACCAGGGTTGCCCCTTCAATACGCTCGCGGTAAAGCTCGCACAATCCATACACTGCTGTATCCAGCAAAGCCGGTGCGGGATGAACATGCTTGTACCACTCTTCATAAAGAGCAGCATCGCGCAAGCGAAAATCGGCTGAAAGGTCTACAACTCTAGTACCCCGCTCAAGCAGAGACAATACCGACTCAGCCGCTGCAGCATGCGGCAAGCAGACAAAAGCAAGATCAGTGTGTGCTGGCTCTTCCGTAATAACAAGCCGGGGGTCAATGCTTATATGTTCCTTATCTCCAACATTTGCCCTGCTACTCAATTGAGGGAAAACTTCATCCAGCCGTTTCCCGGCAGCGCTACGTGCCGTAACCGACTTCAGGATGAAATAGGGATGCTGCGCGAGTAAGCGCAACAACTCCAATCCGGTATAACTCGTCACATTTACAATTGATACGGTAATCATACTTTTTGCTCGCTTACTTTCAAGAATTGAGAACATTGAGAAAACTGGACAATAAAAAAGCCCTCGTCCTTCTTAATACTGAAGGGACGAGAGCCCAGTTTCTTTCTGCTCCCGTGGTACCACCCCGATTGTCATCCATCAGTGCTACAACGCATCTGATCTTCCTCACCTCGCTGTGACGAAGGGTTCGTGACCGCTCTTACCGGTTATTTTGCTGCATGGGAACCACCCACCTGTTCCTACTTGTCTCTAAAGGCTTTCTTCGGCCAGCCGCTCACGAAGGGGTTCCGAGGAGGCGCATCCATTCCGAACTTTCACCATACATCGGATCGCTGTCGGTCGCCATGTCTCGTACTATGTTCGCTCGACGCGGGTCAGACTTTATGTAGTTGTGTAGTTAAGGATACCAGCAGATTGGCGAAATGTCAACTTTTCTATTTTCTTGCTTTTTATGGTGAGAGAATCCACTGCGCAGATGTAAAATAAGTACTATACAACTCAACCAGATACATAGTAAAATGGAGTAGGAGAGATTGTAAATGTAAAACCTCAAAGGGGGATGTGATGAGTGATACTATCGATAGTCTCACAGGAAAAACCTTAGGAACCTGCATTCTCGAAAAACTTATCGGGCAGGGTGGTATGGGTGCTGTTTACCTGGCACGACAAATTCGGCCCTCGCGCTATGTTGCTGTCAAAGTCCTGCTTCCCAATGTAACTGCAAATAGTTCCTTGTACCGGGAGTTCCTGGCTCGCTTCAGACGTGAGGGCGATGTCATCGCCAGGCTCGAACAGATCAACATTATGCCCATCTACGAGTACGGAGAACAAGATGGAATTGCATACCTGGTCATGCCCTACCTCCCGGGTGGAAGTCTACGTGACCTTCTGGCACGCAATGGCGCGCTTTCGTCGTCAGAAGCGACAACATTCATTGACCAGGCTGCCGCCGCGCTCGATTACGCCCACGCGCACGGGGTAATACATCGTGACCTGAAGCCAGGCAACTTCCTGCTCCATACCGACGGGAGGTTGGTGCTGGCCGATTTCGGCATTGCACGCATGATCCAGGATAGTGACAGCACATTTAGAGCAGCATTGACCGGCACGGGTATGCTGCTGGGGACACCGGAATATATGGCACCGGAGATGCTCAACGGTGAGCCGGTTGACCATCGCGTTGACATCTACGCATTGGGCATCGTCCTCTTCCAGATGCTCAGCGGACAGGTTCCATTCAAAGGTAACACGCCCTTTGCAGTAGCAACACAACATTTACAGCAGCCTCCCCCCTCATTGCACCAGGTGAATCCGGCTATTCCACCAGCGGTGGACGAAACTATCCAAAAAGCCCTTGCCAAGAAACGTGAAGACCGCTACGCTTCAGCAGGTGCAATGGCCCAGGCGCTGCGTAACGCCGTCACAACACCTGGCTACCTTTCCGAAACCCAGGTGCGCAATGCTCCCACCGTCATATCACCCGCACGGGTTATGCCGCCGCCAGCGGCCGTACCCAGGCAAGAAACTCCTCCACCAATCGAGCAAACAGTAAACGCAGGTTCAGGCATGTCTGCCCCAACAAGATTGGGACGTGAGCCTTCAAGTGGAGGGGTCTCGCATAGTGGATTCGCACAGCCAGTCACCCCCTATCCAGTCCCGGCGCATAGATTGCAACCGTGGCTGATATTTATTGGCATACTCCTTGTCCTCGTCCTTGTCATTGGTGGGGTCCTGGTTGGCCTGCAACTCAACAAAGGGACAACCAGCACGACTCCACCGACGGGGACAATCACCACAGCGAACACCCCCCATTCCTCAAATCCAACTGTTGGGACGCAGGCAACATCCACGTCACCGTCTACAGTGGGATCAACCCCTACCTCCCAGCCTACAACTTCGCAACAAGCCGGCGTGCCCAGGGGAAGTCTACTCTACTCGGCCGCAAGTCCTGGGAAACCATGTGACGCGAACGGCGGGCATTGGGCCAACTACAACTCCAACTACTCCATCCTTACTTGCCAGAGCTCAGGTACAGAGATTGCCAACACCAGCTCACAATCACCCAACCTGGTAGGCACACTACTAACATCTCTGCCGAATGGCTCCTCATTTCCCTCCGACTATGTTATAGAGGCACAGTTACAAACGGTTAATGGATCCAGTGCAGATTATGGCATCTACTTCCGCAACCAACCAGGAAACCAGGAGGGTGTTTACACCTTTTTAATGCATTCTAATGGAACGTGGAGTGCCTATGTCTATGACAATACAACAGGCGCTGCCACAGAGATCGCACGAGGACCGCTGAGTGGCGCAACCGGAAACGCTACAGTAGATGTGGTAGTTGTTGGCTCCAACTTTACCTTCTACGTGAATGGTCAATCCGTTGGCAAAGCGAATGATGGAACATATCCCTCTGGTACAGTTGGCATCGCCTTAGATGCAGGGGGCACCATTTTCGTCAGCAATTTTGCCCTCTATTCATCACCTACATAGCATCTCCCTCTCATCTACAAACCATTCAGGTTCGTATAAGCCTGGGAGAAATCTTGCCCGGACGGAATGATATTCTGCGCCACCAGGAAGCGCTCCATCGATTGCCAGGTAACGCTATCGTTATAGCCCAGCCTACCATTACCTCGATAGATAGGAATGGTTGCCTGCAAAACGCTCATGGCCCGATCAGGGTCCATGCCTGGAATGTAGCTCTTACTGATTTGCACGGCCAGCGAGGGATTCGCAATGACATCTCTTAATCCCTTCAACGTCGCCTGCACAAAACTCTGCACTAACTGCGGCTGACTATGAAACGTATCTTCAGTGGTAATAATGCCATTGGAGACAAGAGGCTGATAGTCCGAAACATCGAAGGTACGCACAGCAAAGCCCTGTTTACGCAACTGCAGCGGCTCATTGTTCGAGTAACCCATCACCGCGTCAACATGGCGTCCAATCAATGCCGCCACCTGCGTAAAGCCAATAGATTTAATATGTACATCATTGGGCGTCAGGTGCGCCTGGTACAGCAAAGCCAGTAGACCAATATATGTCGCGCCATAGGGTCCAGGCTCACCTATGGTATGGCCCTTCAAGTCTGCCAGCGTGTGAATGGATGAGTCAGCAGGAACGATCAGGCTGACCGGGTACTTCTGAAAAATCGTTGCCACATCAATGACCTTCAGACCTTTGCTACGCGCCGCCAGTTCCTCATCACCGCTGGCAAAAACCAGGTTATCCCGACCCAAAACCATCGAGCCAATCAGGTCATTCACAATACCATGATGGAAGGTTACATCAAGGCCCACATTCCTGTAGTAGCCCTGGGTCTTCGCCACATAAAATGGGGCAAACTGAATATCAGGAATATAGCCCAGACCAATTGACACTTTTTTCAGTGATGTTGGCGTAGACGAATTGACAGTACCTGAGACTGCCTGGCCACAAGCAGCGAGCAGCAGGGTCAGCAACACCAACAATGTGAAAAAAGGTAACATAAAAGATGAACGATGACGTATAGACATCATTTTGCTCCATTCTGGTGTGTAGATTGTAATATCGTCAGCTAATAGATGGCCTCGGCCAGCTTTACCAGTAACCATGTGGCACTGTAGTAACATGCAGCCAGTATCCCCAATACAACCAGGGTTGCAAACAACAATGGCGTATTAAACTGGGCTGTTGCTATCTGCACCAGGGCACCGAGTCCCTGGTCTCCAGCACTGACAAATTCCCCTACCAGCGCACCCGTAATGGAAAGGGTGAGGCCGGTGCGTATCGCTGCCAGAATGGCTGGCAAGGCCAAAGGAAATTCAATGGAGGCTAACAGAGACCAGCCTGAAGCACCTTCGACCCGTGCTGCATCGGTCAGTGTCTTGTCAATGCTTTGCACGCCCAATACGGTAGTAATCACCATGGGGAAAATCACGATTAACATGCAGAGGATCGTGATAGTGATCAAGCCATTTCCCAGCCAGAGGACTAGCAATGGAGCAATGACAATGGCTGGTATAGCCTGTCCCGCCGCCAGGTAAGGTTGCACCGCGGCAGCAATCAAGCGGGATTTCGCCAATCCATACCCCAAAGGCAAGGCCACGACTAACGCCAGGAGGAAACCAGACACGCTTTCCTGGACGGTCACCAGAGCATTACTCAAGAGCAGCCCAGAACTAAGGCCATTGATCAAACTGGCTAAGACATCTCCTGGAGCAGGTAGTATGAGACCGTTGATATGCGCATAAGTTGTACTCACGTACCAGCCTATGAGCAAGAACAAGGCTACCACCACAGCTGGAGCAACTGATAATACTCGCTGCACGACATTCAGCGAGGTTGTACGCGCCGGTTTGCCCGTAGGAGCAGGCAACTCTGTACCATCTCGCGCATACTTGCGTACCTTTAAGGATACGTCGTTTCCAGTAGAGGTTGTTGCGCTCATTTACTTCCCTCTAGTCATAGCTATATTGACGAAGCTTGCTATTAAACAGAGCAAATCGTCAATTCAACTGACTCGGGGAGGCTTGTGAGGGAGACATTAGAAAAGCATTACGTATGGTCTAAGTGATAGACCCATTACCCTTGCAGCCTTCTAGCAACAAGGTATAGAGAATTCCTACGTATGCTGAACCTTCTCCCATCCGGACTTTAACCGTCGGCTTCGGATTTCCACCGAATCTGTCAACCAGCCAGCTTAGAGCTTAGCGGTAACTCGCGGGCTTAACGAACGCATCAGCTAATTCGCCTTACCGCCGGTCGGGAATTACACCCTGCCCCGAAGGTCTCTATGTGTAAGTATGTCACAAAGCAATAAAGAAATGCAAGGGTCAGAAAAAGACCTGGGTGGCTCAGCTTATGGATTCTCTGCACGGTGAAATTCCTCAGCATAGGTCATACCATACTTCGCACCGGTCTCCGCGGTACGGGTTTGCAGCATCTGCTTCAGCTGGTCAAACTTCGCGGAAAGCTGGCTAACATGAGCAGACAACGAAGCCAGCTTTTGTTCCCACTGTCCGGTAATATCGACGGCATAATTCGGGTTGGGGGCCCCCATGAAATAGACTTCCCGCACTTTATGAGGCAGCAAACCTTCTTGCAAGAGTTCGGGAAAATCCCATGGATTCTGCGAGGCAGGATAAATTGCTGCCAGTGCCGCCTGGCCGGCAGCCAGGTGATCTGGATGATACCGCCCAATCGAATAGACCGGCGTCCATGTTCTCTCGGGAGATTGACACACTACACGAGAGGGTCGATACTGGCGCAGGAGACGCACCAGGTCTCGCCGTAGTTCCGTCGTCGGCTGCAACAGCCCATCGGGATTATCGAGAAAAACTACATCCTTCACACCTAAAATTTCACAGGCTGCTCGCTGTTCGCGCTTACGGGTCTCCGCGATCGCCATCCGGGCTACTGCCCCAACGTCAGTTGCCTCGTCAGAACCACCCCCCGCGGCATCCGTGCAAATGACATAGTAGACATCCCAGCCCTCGCTCGCCCAGGTGGCAACAGTGCCAGCCGCACCGAACTCGGCATCATCAGGATGAGCAACGATGACCACAGCAACCTTCTGTTCCTGTTCACTCAAATAGTTTACCTTCCTTCTTGATTACTTCTCCATTCAAATTTCTGAGGACAAGCATCACCCTGGAAAAACAAGTACCCCTTGTTTTACATATATCGCGCTTTCAGTGGCATCCAGGTTTCAGAGGCTAACTCTCCAGAAGGAAAGCAGCGGGGCCTCAATCCAGATAGAACAACTCTATCGTCCAGTCTGAGCCAGTTCAGCGTGGCGCAGGAAGAAGTAGGCGATGCCTGCAAAGATGAGACCAAGCTCGAAGCCGATATCCATCCCAAAGGGAGGATTGAACAAACGGGCGATGGGACCGACATAGTAAACCTGTGCAGCTCCGAGCAGAACTCCTCCTAAGCCGATGGCTGAGGAGACGAGAGCAGCCCACCCAATGGGAAGCTTGCTGCGGGTATTCCAATCATCGACATTGTAGTGTCCACGACGAAAGACGAAGTGTTCCAGGATCAGGATGATGGACCATGGGCCCAACCAGTACGCGATGAGTAGCAAGAAGTTGGAGAGCGTTTCATTAAAGTTAGCGGCAGCCGGTACAGCGATGAGCACATAGATCACGGCGCCAATGAGCGCCCACACTGAACGATTGATACGTTGGAAGGGCCTGCCCAGCACCTGCATTGAGAGACCAAGGCTGTAGTCGTTCGGTATGTTGTTAGCAACAACACTCAGGGTAAGCAACAAAAGCAGGAAGGAACCAAAGCTGCCCAGAGGCTTAGCAGCGGCCACCAGAAGATCACCACCTCCTAACCCCTTGTAGGCAGTGGTCAAGGCCATACCAAGTGTCTCCAGAACGATACAGGGTAAGGCAACCCCCATGAAGGTGAGCAGGAAAACACGGTGCCCGGGTGTTTCTTCAGGCTGATTCCCGTTATAATCTGCAGCATAGGAACTCCACCAGGTAGCAACACCATAGATGGCACCACCGAAGGAGACAAAGGAGGCAACCTCAGCTATGTTCAATGGAGGAGTGGGAACGATAGACAAATGTGGTCCTGCGACGCCCAACAAGATAAAGAAAATGACTACCATCGGTATCCAGGCATAGCGTTCATAGCGGTGAATGTGTTTGTATCCATAGATACTGACAAGCGTCGTCAATATGGTAATAACGAGGACACCTACCTGCTGGGGAATCGCTCCTGCGCTCAGCGCGGCTACCAACTGACCACCCACAATTACGTTGACGGCGGACCAACCAATGCATGCCGCGACATTGCAGAGCACCATCACCATCGTACCGATCCAACCGAACGAGAACCGCGAAATGGTCATTTGGCGGAGGCCGAGTTTGGGACCAAGTGTCGAGAAGAAGGCAACAGGGAGCGTGCCGAGCACATTAAAGATAATGATGGCAGCTATGCTGTCCCAGAATCCAAGCACGAAAACGTTAGTGGCAAGCGCCCCTAGTGCAATAGTAGAGAGCACCAGATTGGCGGAGAACCACATGGTGAAGTTATCGAAGATGCGAACGTGTGCACGGGTCCTCGGTAGGACCCGTTCAATACCATGTGTCTCAATGCCTCGTTCAAGTTCTGGAATGGCAGTGATATCAGTTACCATCTCTTGAATCCTCCTAGAGTGATATAGTTCAGGTAACAAGCACCTACGGAGCAGGAAGCTTACAGATTGGGTCTATTTCGCTCAGAGTATACCCCTTTTTCATAGACAAGGCATATTCTCTGGTACATTATTGCTATTTCATTGGCACTTTCTTCATTATTTGCTACCCTTTATAAGGCTTTTATACTGACTGAGCAGATGTAATCCAGCATAGCGGAACTATTACAAATCAGCGGAACTGCGGCACCTGAAGCGTTCACCTTCGTTTGGGACCTGGTGGAACTGAGGCCCTTTGCTCGGCTCTGAGCCATACGGAGCAGATCTTCGTACAATGCGCGGGCGTTTTCCCCCGCAATCACTTTTTGAACACATTTTGAAAGGCCGTGTAAAGCTTTTTCATAGCGTCTTATAAATGGTAGGGTTCTCCGAGTGGGACAAACTTGACACACGTGAGCTAAAGAGCTATTTCCCAGGGAGGTTATAAGGATGCATGGAACGGGCAGGTGACACCTTCTCCTCGCAGACAACGAGGGGATATCGACTGACCATTTTCAAGCAACTGCAGCAAGCGATCGAGGTTATGCATCGTCCTGAGGAGATGTTTCAATGGCTGGCTTCTGTGATTACGCAGCGCTTCGATGTACCAATCGTACAGTTCTGGACATGCGAGAGCGGCCGGCCAAGTCAACCTTCTGCCCAGTTACGGGCAATGGCAAGCCAGGATTCTTCCCGGCCAGCATATGTGGTTAGT
>WNGJ01009360.1_pt1 | contig 20449 bp, 22 predicted proteins | sample 5400611 | NCBI WGS metagenome assembly WNGJ01 (sample SAMN13153375, study PRJNA577476) | soil metagenome | isolation source: 40 cm soil or saprolite under Garry oak tree replicate 1 | place: USA:California | collected 2016-06-15
CGGAGATTGGCATCGTTTACATCGACGAAATCGATAAGATTGGACGCAAGACCGATAACGTGAGTATCACTCGTGACGTGTCCGGCGAAGGAGTGCAGCAGGCGCTTTTGAAAATTTTGGAGGGCAGCACGTGCAATGTTCCGCCCCAGGGGGGCCGCAAACATCCGCACCAGGAATACATTCAGGTCAATACCGAGAAAATTCTTTTCATCTGTGGCGGCGCATTCGTTGGTCTCGACAAAATAATTCAAAAACGCATCGGCCAAAAAGTGATGGGCTTTGGCAGCCCGACGCTTGAAGTGGAGGAAGCATTGCGAAAACAAGCCATCCGCTACGTTGAACCGGAAGACTTGCTCGCTTTTGGAATGATTCCCGAATTCATTGGACGCCTGCCGGTTGTTAGTTCGCTCGATGCGCTAACAGAAGAAGAAATGGTAGCCATTCTGACTGAGACGAAAAACGCCATGGTGAAGCAGTACACCAAACTATTCTCGATGGAAGGCGTCCGTTTATCTGTGACCAAAGATGCGTTGCGGGCGCTGGCGGCGCAGGCAGTCACAAAGGGTACAGGCGCGCGCGCTCTCCGTTCGCTGCTCGAGCGGATAATGCTCGACATCATGTACGATGTGCCCAGCCGCGAAGATATCGCCGAAGTCACCATCAATCGGGCCGTGGTGGACGGCAAAAAGCTTCCACTGATTCGTAAAAAGCAGGACAAGACAGCAGCTTGATTTGGCGGAAACGCCGAGCGTCCCCTCAGCATTCAAAGCTGTCATTCTGAGCGAAGCGAAGAATCTCTGATCCGAGATGTTTCGCTTCGCTCAACATGACAGGACTGCTGGTTAGAATGTTGAGTGTTTGGGATTGCGCGTCGACTGTGAGGCCTGCCATGCGCGCAGCCATTATCAATACCGGCACCGAACTCTTACTCGGAGACGTGCAAGACGCGCATCTCGCATTCATCGCACGCGAGATTTTTCCGTTGGCTCTGCGCATCGAGGAGCGGCGCACGGTCCCAGACGCCGAGGTCATCAGGCGAACGGTGAGTGACTTGCTTCCGGCCTGTGAAATTCTTTTCGTGACCGGCGGTTTGGGTCCAACCACCGATGATATCACTCGAGAAATGGTTGCCGATGTACTCGGATTAGAGCTGTATCAGGACCCACAACTGCTGACTTCGCTTCAGCAGCGACTTCGGACACGAGGAATCAAATGGTCTGAGGGGATTGCTCGTCAGGCCGATGTCCCGGCAGGCGCGCAGGTTCTCCCGAATGAATACGGAAGCGCCTCGGGATTCTATTTGAAGCCAAATATTAATCCCCGGATTGCATCCCCGCATATTTTTGTCCTACCAGGGCCGCCGCGCGAGCTTCAGCCGATGTTCCGAACATCCGTTATGCCGATCTTACGCTCGATCGTACCGGCCTCGGCGTTGCTGGAGCGACGGGTGTACAGGATCGCCGGAGTGGGGGAGTCGCTCGTTGAGGAAGCAATCGGCAGAAAAGTTTTGGCGATTTCGGGGATTGAGCTCGGCTATTGTGCGAGACCAGGCGAAGTGGAAGTGCGCATTATCGGGAAACCCGACGCGATTGAACAGGCGGATGCCATCATCAGATCGACGTTGGGAGTCTCGATCTTTTCTACAGCGGATGAAAACCTGGAGGAACTAATCGTCAAACTGCTCATACAGCGCAATGAAACGATGGCCACCGCAGAATCGTGCACTGGCGGATTGATTGCGAACCGCATCACGAATGTGCCGGGCGCCTCGACCGTTTTTATTGCCGGCTATGTTTGCTACGCTGATCAGGCCAAGACCGACATGTTGAATGTCGATCCAAAGGTCATCAAAGAGCACGGCGCCGTGAGCGAGCCGGTTGCACGCGCTCTTGCCGAACATGCCCGCTCTCGTGCGGGATCCAACTATGCTCTCGGAACGACTGGAGTTGCCGGGCCAACCGGTGGCTCGGCGGAAAAGCCAGTGGGAACGGTTTATGTTGCCCTCGCGTCAACGGAGTCAAAGACGACTGCAAAGAAATTCTTTTTCCCCACTGATCGTGAGACCTTCAAGGAGCTTGCAGCGCAAGCGGGGTTTGAGATGCTACGGCGCACGCTGCTTCAAAAGTCCAATTCTCAAACCCCAATATCCAAAGAAACTTCAACCTCCATTCTCCAATAGCAAAGACAGATTTCTTGAGATCTGGTCATTGAAGTTTTTCTGAGCTTGGCTGTTGGAGTTTGTAGCCTAGTAGTCGCCCACGTCCACGGGCGTGCCCACTTTCGCGCGGTCGTAAAACAATTTTGCGCCATCGGCCGACTCGCGTACGCAGCCATGCGACGCGGGATAGCCAGGCAAAATTCCGATGTGCATCCCGACACCTTCGCCGGTAAGGCGAAGGAACCATTGCATGGGCGCGCCGGCAAAGTGCGTTCCGCTCGGCGCGGAATCGATTCGCGCACTGACGCCCGCGCGCACGATTCGGCCAGAACCATCCACAAAATTACCGTATAGGCTGGAATGATGATTCGGGTCCTTTTCCATCACAGTGAAATGGCCGCTCGGTGTACTATGACCGCGTTTGCCGGATGAAATCGGACCGTCAGCCACGATTTCGTCGCCGATCTTCAGATACGCGCGCTGCTTCGGAAGCGACACGACAATTCGCGTGTTATCCGGCGTCGCCTGATTTAATAAAGATTGATTCACTTTCAATGGCGCCTGCCTTTGAATAAGCTCCGACGCTTTGCGCACCGGTTGCGGTGTCGGTCTTGGTTGCTTTGGTCCGAAGAGACGGAACTGGCCGTTGATCGAACAGGTAAAAACAGTCAGCGAAAATGCACAAACCAGTATGGAAATCTTTGCCCGCATAAATTTACCCGCCATTGTAGCTGTTCACGCGCCGAATCCAACCCGTTAACCAACGTGATTCATGCCGTCCGGCCGGAGCGTTATGCACGCGTCGAGTCAAGGTCGCCCTCGCCGCACGCGCGAATTCATCAACCGCATCAGCGTCACCGGTACCATGCATGCTTTCGAGGACCTGAAGCAAGCCCCATCCCTGACCTTGGTATCGCTCCGTATGCAGGACGCCTTCCCCCTTGAAGTTGACATAATCGACAATGGCGTAGCACCCCTGCTGGGTTCTCGCCAGTCTGTCAAACTGTTGCTGGACGTTGCCTCTCTGGGCAGGCGCCGCTTCATCCAGCATTTTGGGCAGCGCGCCTTCTAACCGGGAAATGAGGAATTCGGCCTGAAGGTCGATCGTATCGGCGAGAAACTGGCGTAATTGATTCATCTCTACTGTGTGTTGCGCGCGAAGAAACCCCGCACGTGAGTTCCATGGACATGGTTGTTCGCCGCCTCTCAAGAGCAATGTTGGCAATTTCGCGCCGCGTTTTGAAATGAAACTTACCACTTTGGGGAAACTTTCTTCAAATGGACCGCGGCGTCCCTTCGGATACCAGATGAAATGGCCGATGCCGAGCGATGCAAAGTCTTCGCCTTCATTCCATGAAGTAAGCCCGGAAATAGTTCCATTGCATTCATTTTGCCAGATTCTTTTTCCGATCTTCTGAACGTCGGAATGAGAGAGATTGATTCCGCAGGAGATCTGCGGCCACAATGGAATCATCCAGGTAATAGGCAATAGTACCAGGAGATAAGGGCGCCTGGATGGCCGGGCATGCTGTTTTCTTGACGGGCGGCATTTATCCATTAGCGTGCGGCTTTCTGCGGCGGTTAGTTTAATTAAACCTGGCGCGGGAATCACCATCTTATGAAATATTTCATTCTTATTGTCAGCGCATCCTTACTTGCATTGCCGTTGTTCGGGCAAGACAAATCACCACAACTTAAAGACCAGAAGGACAAGATCAGCTACAGCATCGGCATGAACATCGGCTTTAATCTAAGCCGGCAGAAGGTGGATATTAACCCCGACATCCTGGCCGCCGGAATTAAAGACGCCATCGCTGGTAAACCGCAACTGACATCAGATCAAGTCAAGGACGTGATGGCGCAATTCGAGAAAGATATGGAACAAAAACAGAAGCAGGCGGGAGAGAAAAATAAGACCGAGGGCGCGAAGTTTCTCGAGGAGAACAAAAAGAAACCAGGAGTAAAAACAACTGCCAGTGGGTTGGAATACAAAGTCGAGAAAGAGGGAACCGGACCCCAGCCCAAACCGACCGACATGGTGACTGTAAATTATCGCGGCACTCTTATCGACGGCACTGAGTTCGACAGTTCTTACAAGCGCGGGCAGCCGGCCACTTTTCCAGTTACCGGCGTCATCAAGGGGTGGACCGAAGCGCTTCAACTGATGAAAGTCGGATCAAAATATCAGTTGTGTATTCCATCGAGCCTCGCCTATGGCGAACGCTCCGTCAGTCCAGAGATCGGTCCCAACGCGGCTCTGATTTTTGAAGTAGAACTACTGGACGCCAAGCCGGCTCCAACACCTGCCGCGCCGGGTTCGCCGAGAGCGACGCCACCGGCTGCGTCAAAGGGTACTCCGCCGTCCGCGCCATCGCCGAAATAATTGTGGCGCCTTTGTACGCCAAGCGCAGTACGTCCGAGTCCGAGGCTTTGATGAAAAGCCCTGCGGATTAAGGTAGCTGCGCGCCAGAGGCGTCGATCAACGAGCCGGGGTCGTTTGCCATTGTATCCGGGGCGCATCGCCCCATAAGTCTTCGAGACTATAGAAAGCCCGCTTGTCCTGATGAAAAATGTGGACAACAACCTGCAGGAAGTCGAGCACCATCCATTGGCTGGCGGGAAATCCATCAATCGCTACAGGCCGAACAGAATGGTCCTCTCGCAATCGCGTTTCGATTTCGTTTGCGATCGCTTTCAATTGAGGCTCGGAGCTGCCGGAGCAGATCACGAAAAAATCCGTAAACGTCGAGATGTCGCGCAAATCCAGCACAACGATGTTTTCCGCCTTTTTGTTCGAGGCGAGTTCCGCGCAGGTTGTTGCTAAGCCTTCCGGGGTTATTTCGATTGCTCCAGGTAAAGTTTCTCGCGGCGGATGATTTCTTCTACTGCTGGCGGTACGAGATAGCGAATGGATTGGCCAGAGGCAACTCGCTTTCTTATTTCTGTTGCCGAGATGTTGATTTTCCGCTCAACGACGGGGTATGAATGCTGCGCAGACTTTCCGGTTCGATCCAGAATAATGAAGCGTACCAATTTTTCCAGTTCGGCGAACTGATGCCATTTCGTCAGGGTGCCCACATTATCTTCGCCGATCAGGAAGTAGATCGACGCATCCCGGTTGTTCTGTCGAATCTGCTTAACTGTGTCGATTGTGTAGGAGGGCGGTGGGCGGCACAGCTCGCATGGATCTACGGCAAACCTTGCTTCGCCTTCAATCGCTGCTCGCAACATCGCTAATCGTACTTCGCCGCTCGCCATCGGAGCGGATTTCTTGAGAGGAGAAATCGCCGCCGGCACGAAGATCACTTTATCAAGGCCCAACGTTTCGAGAGCATCGCGAGCAAGAATCAAATGCGCATGATGAACCGGGTCGAACGTGCCGCCATAGATTCCTATTTTCAACGCTGAACGCTCAATGCTCAGCGCTCAACATTCAACACCATCCTGTCATGTTGAGCGAAGCGAAACATCTGTAATCTGAGATCGTTCGCTTCGCGCAGAATGACAGCCGTTGAATATTGAGGCTTGGGCGCTAATCTGTCCGCCCATGGAGAGCGATTCCCTGGGTCAACTCATTATGATCGGCGTTCCGGGCAAGGAACTGGACACCGAGACTGCGCAATTGTTCCGGCGGGTGCAACCGGGCGCTTTTATTCTTTTCGGCCGCAACCTCGAAAACGCCGCGCAACTTCGAAAGCTTATCGACGATTTGCGCGACCTCAGCGAAATCGAGCCAATCATCACGGTAGATCAGGAGGGCGGCCGCGTTTCGCGATTACGCAGGATCGGCAACGAACCGCCAAACGCACAACAACTGCGCGAGAAAGGCGATCTGGATTTGATCAGGCGTCACGGTGACATTACCGGGCGTTTGCTGCGTCTTTTCGGGTTCAATTTGGATTTGTGCCCAGTTCTCGACGTTTCATTTGATGACGATGCCGAAAATTCGCTACGTGGCCGTTGTTACGGTAGAACCGTCGAAGAGGTCATTCAAAATGCCGGCGCATTCAACGAGGCGATGAGAGGGCAGGGGATCGCGAGCTGCGGGAAACATTTCCCCGGTTATTCCGCTGCAACGTCAGATGCTCATTACCAATTGCCGCGGATCGATCGCACCCGCGAAGAACTTGAGGAAAACGAGTTGGCCGTTTTCCGCCAGTTCACAAACGACGTGGACAGCATGATGATTTGTCACGGCTGGTATCCATGTTTCGAAACGGAGAAAACTCCGGCGAGCCTTTCGCGATGTGTGATCACCGATCTGCTGCGCGGCGAATTTAGGTTCAACGGCCTTGCTATGACCGACGATCTGGACATGGGTGCAATCCTCACCGGCTACAGGTTGGAGGATACAATTCGCCTCGCCATTCTCGCGGGAAATGATCTCGTTATGATTTGCCACCGGATTCCAGAGATCGACAATGTGCGACGAATTTTAAGCACGTTGCCCGGCGATCAAATCAATCGCGCGCTCGCGAGCGTGGCGCGCTTTAAGAAAAATCTTACGCCACCTGACGAATTTTCAGAACATGCGTTTCAAACAATCGACAATGAAATTTGGGATCTTCGAGTGAATGTTTTAGGTGAAGAACGCGCCAAAATGCGCGACGCACAAAGCCGACCAGTTTCGCCGGTGGAGATGTTCTAATCTGGGGACTGAACGCAGCGCGTCAGCCAGCAAACGTTCGCCGCGAGCGCTTAGTTGATTGGCGTCGGCGCCTTGCGCACACCTGCCGAATTGAAGTACGCAATTGACCGCTTTCGCCAATTCAACATATCCTGCGCACCTCGTGAACGGCCGCGAACAAACACGGAAAGAGCTTACCGTTCGTGGCCTGATCATAGGTATTCTCATCACGCTGGTATTTACCGCCGCAAATGTGTACTTCGGCCTTAAGGCTGGTCTGACTTTTTCGACGTCCATTCCCGCGGCGGTGATTTCGATGGCAATCCTGCGCGCTTTCCGCGATGCGACGATTCAAGAAAACAACATTGTGCAAACCGTCGCGTCCGCGGCCGGCACGCTGTCATCTATCATCTTTGTGTTGCCCGGTTTGATCATGATCGGTTATTGGACGGAATTTCCGTTCTGGACCTCTTTTTGGATCTGCGCGCTCGGCGGAATTCTTGGTGTCATGTATTCAATCCCGCTGCGGCGTGCATTGGTGACGACTTCGGACTTGCCGTATCCGGAAGGTGTCGCCTGCGCTGAAGTGCTCAAGGTTGGCAGCAGCGGCGATTCCACGCACGCTTCTGATATCGAACACGGCCGCGCCGGTTTGCTCGCGGTGTTGTGTGGATCGATTGTTTCCGCGGTCTTCGCGGTGATCGTCGGTACGCAAATTTTCGCAGCAGACATCGCACAAACTTTTCGAATCGGCAGGCGTGGCGCAGTTAGCGGTTACGACTTCGCGCTGTCGTTCGCACTTCTCGCGATCGGACATTTGGTTGGTCTTTCGGTTGGAATCGCGATGTTGATGGGCGCGCTGATTGGTTGGGGCTGGGGTGTCCCGCATTTTTCAGCCATTGCTGGCGATGTCACGACGGCTGCGGCCACGCTCGCGCAAAAGACTTGGAGCACGAAAGTGCGTTTCGTCGGCGCCGGAGCGATCGGCGTTTCGGCGATCTGGACGCTGCTGAAATTAGTGAAGCCGGTTGCGAGTGGTCTCGCGAGTGCGATGGCCGCTTCACGCGCGCGCAAAGCCGGCAAGGCCGACACGCTTCCGATCACGGAGCGCGACATTCCAATCGGTATCGTCGGTCTTATCACTTTGGCGTGCATGCTGCCGATCGGATGGTTGCTCGGCTATTTCGGCAACACCAGCGGCCTCGGTGCGCATCTCCCAACGCTCATCATCGGCGGCGTTGCTTATGTCGTGCTGATGAGCTTCTTCGTCTCAGCGGTGTGCGGTTACATGGCGGGTCTGATCGGTTCGTCCAACAGCCCGCTCTCGGGCATTGGAATTTTGGTGGTGATTGGCGCGGCGTTGTTGCTCGTTATCGGTGTTAAACCTTATGTGTCGCCGGATTCTGGCAAAGCGTTGATGGCTTTCGCATTGTTTACAACCGCGGTCATCTTCAACGTCGCTGCGATTGCGAACAACAACCTTCAGGATCTCAAGACTGGCCAACTGGTTGATGCCACGCCGTGGAAGCAGCAGGTGGCACTAGTCATCGGTGTTATTGCAGGCGCGTTTGTGATTCCGCCGGTGCTCGATCTGGTAAATCACGCCTACGGTTTCGTCGGTGCGCCGGGAGCAGAGCTGCGTCTGCATCCACTGCCGGCCCCGCAGGCGGGGTTGATTTCCTCCTTGGCTCAAGGCGTTATTGCCGCAGATATTGACTGGAGCTTGATCAGAATCGGCGGATTGATCGGCATCGCCATCATTTTGTTGGATGAAATCCTCGCGCGCATGACGAAACACATGCGCGTTCCGCCATTGGCCGTTGGCCTCGGAATTTATCTGCCGACGCAAAGCACATTAATGATTGTCGTAGGCGCGATTGTCGGCTGGTTCTTCGACCAACGTGCTAATCGCACTCCAAAGCCCGAAGCGACAAAACAGCTTGGCGTGCTTCTCGCGTCGGGGTTGATCGTCGGGGAGAGCATCATCGGCGTCATTCTTTCTGCAATTGTTGTGTTTTCGGGCAAAGCTGCGCCGCTTGCCTTGGTGGGTCCCGGATTCGAAAATGCCGGCGTTTTCATCGGCGGCGTCGCGTTCGCGGCGATCGCGTTCATGCTTTACCGATGGATTCTGCGGATGGCGACAGCAAGATCGACATGAAACGGAAATGGAACTGGCCGATCTGGGTTGGTTTTGTTGTCGCCCTCGGCGGATTATTTTCCTACGGGTTTTTCATTCGTTATCCACTCACGCGCGATTTTCCATGGGCGAATCTTTTGCTCTTTGGAATTGGCGCTGCATTGTTGATTTTTGGCCTCTTTCGCGCGTTTGGCCGGCCACGACTTTATCGTGGGAAGATCTTCGGCTCGATCCTCACAGCGATCGCCCTGTTTCTTTTCGCGTTTTTCAGCTACGAAATTTTTTACGTCCTGCGCCAGGTTCCGCTCTCCACTCACGCACCGCGGGTTGGCGAAAGGGCGCCGGACTTCATATTGCTGGATCAAAACGCGAAGCCCGTCGGCTTGGGCGATTTGCTTTCCGGCTCAAAGGCTGTCGTGCTGATTTTCTATCGCGGTTTTTGGTGACCGCTATGCAACTCCGAGTTGCGGAGTTTCTGGCAAAAGCTTTCGGAGTTCGATGCGCGCGGCATCCGCGTCGTCGGTATTAGTGTCGATCCACCGGACATTAACCGGCGGCAATCTCAAAAACTCGGCTACACATTCCCGTTGCTTTCCGATCCTAAAGCCGAAGTGATTCGCCGTTACGATGTGCTGCATCCCGGGGCAGGGCCAAAAGGCGCAGACATCGCGCGACCCGCCGAGTTTCTGATCGATTCGAGCAGAATCGTTCGTTGGGTCAATCTCACCGAAAACATCGCCGTGCGTGCGCGGCCAGAGCAAGTCCTTACTGCCTTCGATCAAATCGAGCCAGCCGGGCAGTGATTGACGGCGCTCCGCCGAATCAATAACTTCAGCGCACGTGCATTCCGATTTGGAACAACTGCTCATTCTCCAAGATCGCGAGCAAAAGATCAGACAGATTGGGATCGAAATCGAAACAGTGCCGTTACGGCGCAAGAGCTTGGAAGCCCAAAGTGCTTAAGCAAAGATCGCGACAAGTCGAAATGGACCGCAAAAAACTTGAGCTGGACGTTGGGACTCGTACCGAGACCATCTCACGTCTCAAGACCCAACAATATCAGACGCGTAAGAATGATGAATTTCAAGCAATCGGGCACGAGATCGAGCGGTACGAAAATGAGATTCGCAAGATCGAGGACGAAGAGTTGGAACTCATGGTCCTAGCAGACAAGATTAAAGCGGACCTCGGCGATGAAGAAAAGAAAGCAGCTGCGGCCAAAGACTCGATCGCCCGGCAAAACTTGGACGAAAAATCGAAAGCTTTGGACTCGCAATTACGGGGCTTAACCAAGGAACGCTCCGAGTTGGCTGGAAAAATCGATGAGGATTTGCTCGGTCGCTTCGAACGCCTCTTCAAAAGCAAAGGTGATGCCGCTGTTGTTGCCATCGAGCATGGGGTTTGTACAGGCTGTCACATGAAAGTGACGACTGCCACCGCATCGCAAGTCAGAGCTGGAAAAGAAATCGTAAGCTGCGAAAACTGTGGCCGGATTTTGTACGATGCCGCGTAACCTGAGAATCTTCTTCCGCTTCCTCCCAATCTAACTCTTAATCGGCAAGAAGCGACGAAGAACCAGGGTGAGAGGAAGAGTTACAGCTACACATTGAATCGGAAGAAAATTACGTCGCCGTCGCGGACTTCGTAGTCTTTTCCTTCCAGACGCAGTTTGCCTGCTTCGCGAGCTTTCGCGAAAGAACCGAGAGCAGCCAGATCGTCGTAGTGAATTGTCTCGGCCGCGATAAAACCGCGCTCGAAATCTGAGTGAATGGCCCCGGCTGCCGTGGACGCTTTGTCGCCAGCGTGAATGGTCCAGGCCCGCGTTTCTTTTTCACCGGTTGTAAAAAATGTGCAGAGGCCTAGCAGGTGGTAGACCGCGCGAATGAGCGCGTGCACGCCGCTGTCTTCCACGCCGAGGCCGCGTAAATATTCGAGCGCCTCCTGCTCGCTAAGATCAACCAGCTCGCTCTCAATGTGCACGCTGACCACAATTGCTTCGGTAGCGAAATGGTGGCTGGCGTAATCCTGAACAAGTTCCACATATCGCGTGGCAGGGTTCGAGGAATCGCCTTTGGAAATTGCTGCCAAATCCGATTCCGCCACATTACAGGCGAAAATTGTTGGCTTTGACGTCAGCAGGAAAAAACCTCGCGCGACTGCGTTCTCTTCGGGAGTCAACTCGGCGGTAATCGCCGGCTTCCCGCGATCGAGATGCGGGAGTAGTTTTTCGATGATCGCACTTTCAATGGTTGCTGCTTTTTCGCCGGCGTGCAGTTGCTTCTGTATTCGGTCGCGTCGCCTTTGCAACGAAGCCATGTCCGCCAGCGCGAGCTCGGTGTTGATGACCTCGATGTCGCGAACTGGATCGATCGTCGCGCTGACATGATGAACATCGGGGTTTTCAAAACAACGCACCACCTGCACGATCGCCTCCACTTCGCGAATGTGATGGAGGAATTGGTTGCCGAGCCCTTCGCCAGCGTTCGCGCCTTTGACGAGTCCAGCGATATCCACAAACTCGATCGCGGTTGGTGTAATTTTTTTTGAGTGCGAAATCTCGCGGATTTTTTCTAGGCGCGGATCTGGAACTGTTACAACGCCGACATTCGGATCGATCGTGCAAAATGGATAATTTTCTGCCGGCGCTTTATGCGTGCGTGTGACCGCATTGAAAAGCGTCGATTTCCCTACGTTCGGCAGTCCTACAATTCCAGCACTTAACATGATTTTGTAGCGGCGGTCTCTGGCCGCCGACACGAGCGATGCTCAGAGAGCGTCGCTACAGTTGAAAATCGGGCCGGCGGGATTTGAACCCGCGACCTCTTGAACCCCATTCAAGCGCACTACCAAGCTGTGCTACGGCCCGTTGAGGCAAATACTGTTGCCACTTCTGGATGTGAGGCAAACGTTTGAGATTGCGCGAATGAAAGCAGCCATCACCAAGCTCAGTTGTGTAGCACGGATCGGACTGATCGTTTGTCTCAACGCAATCAGTGATGCCCGGGCGCAGTCGGGTAGCAGCATCAAGGTCAACGAAAATGCCGTCGCGTTCGCGTCTCAACTCATCCACGAAGGACGTCTGATCGCTGATGGCAAAGGCGCGTGGCGCGAGCACAAACCTTCGCCTGATGTGGAAAACGAGTTCATCCGCGCGCACGGGTTTGCCGAATACGCGAAGTGGCATCTCGCCGTGGACGAACGTTACGCTGTAAATACGAAGCGCAGATACAAGTTCCCTTACGGTGATTTCACAAACGTTCACCGGTGCGGTCTCCTCGCGGTGAAAGCCAGAGCGGCTGAGCACAAATATCACGACATCGAAGATGCGGCTGCACGGCTGATTGGAATGGCGCTGCGCGGGCGTTGGTGAAAAAATAACTATTACGCGTTTTGATGCCTGCCGAGAGCCGCTACAATTCAGCCATTCCAAGCGAACAAGAACGCGTCGATCAATTCGGGCAAGTCATTGCTGTAGCCGCCCTCCAGTACAACTGCGACAGGAACTTTGATGTCGCCCAACCACTCGCCTAACGTCGCAAAGTCTTCGCGCTCCAGCGTTAGTTGCAGCAGCGGATCACGCGCGTATGCGTCGAACCCTGCTGAAACCAGAAGCAACTCGGGATTGAAATCTTTCAAATTATCGAGAGAACGCCGCGCGATGTCGAGAATTCCGCTGCGCGCCGTAAACGGCCGAATGGGGTAATTGTCGATGTTCGCAAACGATTTCGCTCCAGTCCCGGGATAAGCGGGGAACTGATGAATCGAGGCAAATCGAATTCGCTTATCGTGCGCTATAATCGCCTCGGTCCCATTCCCGTGATGTCCATCAAAATCCCAAATGGCAATCCGTTCAGCGCCGTTTTCCAACGCGTCGAGCGCCGCGACAGCAACGTTGCTGAAATAACAGAAACCCATTGCGCGATCTCGCGTGGCGTGATGTCCCGGCGGGCGCATCAAACTGAAGGCGGCCTCGCCGCGCAACGCGGAACGCGTTGCCTCGATTGCCGCACCGGCTGAACGGCGCGCGTGCACTTCAATGTTTGGATAAAATGGCGTATCGAGATCAAAATGTTCGAGCGCGTTGGCAACGCCTTCGACATGCTGACGCGAATGTGCGCGCAGCAACTGAGCATCTGTCGCGGCGGCGGACTTCCGCCATTCCCAATCAGCATGTCGATCCTTTAGGAGTGGCGCAGTGCGAGCGATCCGCTCCGGCCGTTCCGGATGGCTGGGACTCGAATATTCTAGACAGCTTGGGTCGTAAGAAATCGTCATCTCAAAAAGCAGCAATGGATCTGATGAACGAATAAAGCCGACTTTGCTTGCGTTTCGCGAAGCTTTTGGAGAGTACATGTGCGTCGCCCGTGTGAAGCGATGGGAAGGCGGCCCCGCACTCCCAAAACACTTCGTGCAAAAGCAAGGCATGTGCTCTGGAGCTCGGCTGAAGCTTGAAAGCCCACAAATTAAGGAAACACTAACGCGATGCTAAACGGCCAGAACATTGTGGTGGTGATGCCCGCGTACAACGCTGCGCGCACGTTGCGCCAGACTTACGACGAAGTCATGGCGCATGGTATCGTCGATCTAGTCATCGTTGTGGACGACGCGAGCCACGATGAAACGGTGGCAATCGCGCGCACCCTGCCAAACGTGCAGGTGGAAGTGCATCCGCAGAACCGTGGTTACGGCGCGAACCAAAAAACCTGTTATCGCCTCGCATTGTCCGCGGGCGCACACATTATCATCATGATTCATCCTGATTATCAGTACACGCCGCAATTGATTCCGGCGATGGCTGCTTTGGTGGCCAGCGGCCTTTATCCCTGTGTGCTTGCTTCGCGTATTCTTGGGGGAGGCGCACTTCGCGGCGGCATGCCGTGGTGGAAATATGTTTCAAACCGATTTCTGACCTTTGTGGAGAATCTTCTCATCGGCGCGAAGCTTTCTGAATATCACACTGGCTATCGGGCATTTTCGCGCCAGTTGTTGGAGCAGTTGCCGTTGGAAGCAAACTCCAATGACTTTGTTTTCGATAACCAGATCCTCGCGCAAATCATTGCCCTCGGCTGCGCGATCGGTGAAGTCACGTGTCCAGCTCGGTACATGCCCGAAGCGTCATCGATCAACTTCCGCAGAAGCGTACGCTACGGACTGGGCTGCCTGGCAACGGCGCTGCGTTTCCGCTTTGCACGCTGGGGGCTGGCTCCTCCGATCGTTTAAGGAACGACTATTGCGAAACGCTTGGAGCGACGCAAGAAAACCAGCGGCTCGCGGTTCGATTATCTCAGAACGTAATGGCCGTGGATCCAGACTCTTTGGCCGTTGCGCCATCGCCAATGTCCAGGCCTCCAAACGTAATATGAACGGCCCACGTAATAACCAGGACCACGAGTATAATACGCCCGGTCGCCAACCTCGACTGTAACGGAGCCCGGGTAAGCGGCATATCCTGGGCCGTAGCCCGGCCCGTAACCGCCGTAATATGGTCCGTATCCAGGATAAGCAGTATAAGTCCCTTCGCATCCGCCTGCACCGAGCGCGGCGGAGATCAAAACCAATACCAATAGTGGCCATCTCATTTTAGTTTTTGTCCCACGCTCAGCGGAAACTATTTTTGTCTCCGCATGATCAACAAGGTTTGTCTTCATACACTCATTATACGGATTACGAGCAGCTTTCACGCGCCTGTCTTTATCGAAACAGCATCAGCGCGAGTCAAAAAAGCGCCTCACGGCGAAGCGATTACACGACGCCTTGGTCCAGCATCGCGTCTGCAACTTTTACGAATCCGGCGATGTTCGCTCCAACCACAAGATTGCCCGGTTCTCCGTAATCGGCGGCGGTTTCCCACGCATTCTTGAAAATCGTTGACATAATGTGGCGCAAACGTGAATCAACTTCTTCGCGCGGCCACGGCAAGCGCATCGAGTTTTGGCTCATCTCAAGCCCGGAAGTAGCAACCCCTCCGGCGTTCGCCGCTTTCCCGGGGCCGAAAAGAATTTTTTTCTCAATGAAAAGATCCACAGCCGCCGGTACGCTCGGCATGTTGGCCGCTTCAGAAACCAGATAGCAGCCGTTCTCGACCAATTTTCTTGCGTCTTCGCCAATGATCTCATTCTGCGTTGCGCACGGAAATGCACAATCGCATTTGATTCCCCAGGGACGTTGGCCGGGGACATATTTAGCACGGAACTTTTTGGCGTACTCGCTGATGCGGCCGCGCCGTACGTTTTTGATGCTTTTGATAAACGCCAGTTTTTCTTCTGTGATGCCGTTTTTGTCGTATATCAGACCGCTTGAGTCGGACATGGTGACCGGCTTTGCGCCGCACTCAATTAATTTCTCCACCGTGAATTGCGCGGCGTTACCGGCTCCTGATACCGTGCAAACTTTCCCCTCGATAGTTTCGTTGCGCGTTTTGAGCATTTCCTGCGCGAAATAAACCGCGCCGTAGCCGGTCGCCTCCGGCCGCATGAGCGAGCCGCCCCAGTTGAGCCTTTTGCCGGTCAAGACCCCGGTGAATTCGTTCGCCAACCGTTTGTATTGACCAAAGAGGTAACCAATCTCACGCCCGCCTACTCCGATGTCACCCGCAGGTACATCAGTATGCGGACCAATGTGCCGGAATAGCTCAGTCATGAATGACTGGCAGAACCGCATCACCTCGGTGTCTGATTTTCCTTTTGGATCGAAATCCGCGCCGCCCTTGCCGCCACCCATCGGGAGACCCGTCAGCGAATTTTTAAAAACTTGTTCAAACGCGAGGAACTTAATGATGCTGGCAGAAACCGTCGGATGAAAACGCAGTCCGCCTTTATACGGACCGAGCGCGCTATTCATTTGTACGCGAAAACCCCGGTTGACTTGTATCTGGCCTTTTTCGTCAATCCACGGAACCCGGAACTGAATCATGCGCTCGGGTTCGACAAGGCGCTCCAGAATCTTGGCGTCCCGGTACTTCTTGTTACGCTCGATCACTGGCCGGATGGATTCGAGCACTTCGGTGACTGCCTGAAGAAACTCAGGCTCGTTGGGATTACGTTTTTTAACCGTTTCGAGAACTTCCCGAATAAGAGCCATAGAATTTTTTGCGAGCCTATTCGACTCGCGTGGGAATAACAAACCTGGTGCGCGACGCAGCCACGCCCGCATCGCTACGCGAAGCGTTGCGGGCGGGGGTTTGCGACTCATCCTTTAAACGTCGTTTCAAATATGCGCGTCCATATCCGGTCTTAAATTGTCTCTCGTGCAGCCGAGCTTTTAGTTCAGAACGGCATGCCTCATAGTACTCCAACTTTACTGGCAGCCTATGCACAATTGCGCGTACTCGGCCTGCGCAGTGCTGCGCGAGTCGTTTGCGCAGGTTGAGAGCTGAACCGACATATAGGTCACCATCACGACATCTCAGAACGTAGGTGTAAAACATTGGTGATTGAACAGACGTGCGCGATGCAGGGTTCGAACCTGCGACTTCTTGCGTGTGAAGCAAGCGCTCTACCACTGAGCTAATCGCGCGAGTTTTCAGAAGCGGACAAAATAAAGAGAGCGCGAGGCGGCGCAAGTAAGGCGCCCGACTAAAGCATAAGCGCGCTGCCTGTGACACGAGGGAGGACGTAATCGGTGCGCTTGCCCTGCAATCCAACCCATTCTAAGTAGAAGCCATGTCCGAACATAAGATCACTCTCACTTGGAAACGCGGCGATAAGCCGTTCGAGTATCAGAAGTATTCACGGGATCACACTTGGAAATTTGATGGTGGACACGAGATGCAGGCATCCGCCGCTTCCGCCTATCTGGGTAATCCAAGCCTTGTGGATCCGGAGGAGGCATTTGTGGCCTCGCTCTCCAGTTGTCACATGCTTACGCTTCTCGCTATCGCGTGCAAAAAGAAGTTCGTGCTTGATGAATACGATGATGAAGCGGTCGGTTTCATGGAGAAAAACGCCGAGGGCAGATTGGCCATCACCCGCGTAACGCTAAGGCAGCGACTCAAATTCTCCGGCGATAAACAACCAACCGCACAAGAAATCGAGGAAATGAATCACGCTGCACACGAGCAGTGTTTCATCGCTAATTCGGTGAAGACCGAGGTCAACGTCGAAACACAGACTTAGGTGTCATGTCGAGCGGAGTCGAGGCATCTCTCGATACTTCTGAGATGGTAAGAGATTCCTCGACTTCGCTCGGAATGACAGGAAGGAGCGTTAGCCTGTGGCCGAAATAATGAACAGATCGAGCGACCCGCAACGCATGGAAAAGATCGTCAACGTGTGCAAGCGGCGCGGTTTCATTTTTCAAGCGAGCGAAATCTATGGCGGCCTTAACGGCGCCTGGGATTACGGACCCATTGGCGTAGAGCTCAAGCGCAACCTGAAGAATTACTGGTGGCGCGTGACGGTGCACGAGCGCGAAGACGTCGTGGGCATGGATGGCGCAATCCTCACGCATCCTGACGTCCTCAGAGCTTCGGGACACGTCGAAGGATTCTCCGATCCGATGGTCGATTGCCGATCATGCAAGGCGCACCTGCGGCTCGATCAGCTCATCGACAAAAAGGGAGTGCAGCAGTGTCCAAATTGCGGTGGTAAAGATCTCACCGAAGCGCGTCAGTTCAATTTGATGTTCGAAACGCATGTGGGTGCCGCGGCCGATGAAAGCTCCATCGCATATCTGCGGCCTGAGACCGCACAATCCATTTTCGTCCAATTCAAGAACATTCTGGAAGTCTCACGCAAGAAATTGCCATTTGGCATTGCACAAATTGGCAAGGCGTTCCGAAACGAAATTAATCCACGCAATTTCACTTTTCGTTCGCGTGAGTTCGAGCAGATGGAACTCGAATATTTTTGCCGGCCGGAGCAGGGAATGGAGCTGCTCGAATATTGGAAAGAAGAGCGGCTCAAGTTTTACGACGACATTGGCATCTCGCGATCGAAGGTGCACGTGCGGAACGTGCCAGATGAAGAGCGCGCTTTTTATTCCAAAGGGACTTACGACATTGAATACGATTTCCCTTTTGGACGGCAGGAACTCGAAGGCGTCGCTTATCGGACCGACTACGATTTGTCACAACATCAAAAGGCGAGTGGCAAATCGCTTGAGTATTTCGATGAGGAGACGAAGGAGAAATTTATTCCCCACGTTGTCGAGCCGAGCGCAGGTGTCGACCGCACCGTGCTCGCCCTGATTTGTGAGGCCTATGGCGAGGACCAGGCGCCCAATGATAAAGGTGAGATGGAAGCGCGTACTGTGCTGCGATTCCATCCGCGAATCGCGCCCATCAAATGCGCCATCTTTCCGCTGCTCAAAAACAAGGAACCGCTCGTCGCAAAGGCGAAGGAGATTGTAGGTCTTTTGCGGCCGCACATGACCGTGTTTTACGACGAGAGCGGCGCAATCGGCCGCCGGTATCGTCGTCAGGATGAAATCGGTACGCCTTTTGGGGTCACAATCGATTTCGAAACGCTGGGCGAAAAAGATCCGGCCCTGCGCGACACAGTGACGTTACGTGACCGCGATTCGATGAAACAGGAACGCGTCGTGATTCAAGAGCTGCCGACGATCTTGCGCGAACGGATCGTCTGATGGATCTCGCGCAATTCCGCGAATACTGCCTCGGCAAACCGCGTGCAACTGAAGGCACGCCATTCGGGCCCGATGTTCTCGTGTTCAAAGTCGGTGGTAAGATGTTCGCATTAGCGGCGCTCGACGATGTGCCGGCCACCGTGAACTTAAAGTGTGATCCTGATTTGGCGCTCGATCTCCGTGATCGTTACGATGAGGTCGGGCCGGGTTATCACATGAACAAGAAACACTGGAACACGGTGGCGATTCAGGGCGCAATCCCTTATGTCGAGCTGCGAAAAATGATCGATCATTCTTATGATCTGGTGGCCAAAAGGCTGCCGAAGCTTAGAGCAAGGGCTGCAGCTCGATCCCGCCGAAGCTCAACTGCAAGGCGTCACGCGCGACGTTGAGAAAATTATCGGCCGCATCAGTAAGGGCGACGTTTAGCTCACCGCGATTCGAGGGCGCAGCACGAAGTGATTGCCGATCCAACATTTCTTCCACTGCGCGCGCACAATTTTGCGCCGAATCGACGAGTACGATTTTATCTCTGAGCGTTCGATTGATTGCGCCCGTGAGCAGCGGATAATGGGTGCAACCAAGCACGAGCGTGTCGATCCGATCAGCAAGCAGCGGTCCGAGATAGCGCGCAATCACTCGATCTGTCACCTCGTCATCAAGCAATCCTTCTTCGATCAACGGAACGAGCAAGGGGCACGCGCGGCTGCTCACACGCACATTGTTGTCAGTTGCGCGCAGTGCCTTTTCGTACGCGCCGCTACGGATGGTCGCCCGAGTTCCGATTACGCCGATGTGGCGATTGCGTGTCGCGTGCAACGCCGCTCGCGCTCCCGGCTCAATTACTCCCAGCACCGGCACTGGAAATTTCTTTGTTAACGACGGAAGCGCGACCGATGAAACTGTGTTACACGCAACAACCAACGCCTTCGCGTTTTTGCGCATCAGCATCTCTGCCAATTCGACGGCGTAGCGCTGCACAGTTTGCGGGCTTTTTGGGCCGTAAGGAACACGCGCTGTATCGCCGAGATAGCAAATGTTCTCGTTTGGCAGCAAATCACGCAGCGCCTTGACTACAGTCAGGCCGCCAATGCCGGAATCAAAAACGCCGATCGGTCGCGGATCGCTCATCTGGCGGGAAGCTCATTGCAACGGGGATATCTCGCAACTGCATGTCGCCTCTCCGTTCGAAAGGCAGAGGGTAGGGTGAAGATTAATTGCTGACGTTGGCGATCCCTCACCTCAATCCTCTCCCTTCACCAAGGGAGAGACGGAATCGTCGACGCATTATCGGTCAGCTATTTGCAAACCTGCTGCGCTTTCGGATGATTGATCGCGATGGCTGAACTCCCAAAGAGATACGATCCGAAAGCAGTTGAACCCAAGTGGTGTCAACGCTGGATCGAGGATCGCGATTTCGTTGCGAATGCGAAATCGTCGAAGCCGCCGTTTTCAATCGTGATGCCCCCGCCAAACGTCACTGGAATGCTCACGCTTGGGCACGTGCTCAACGACACGATTCAGGATATTCTTGCCCGCCGTGCACGAATGCGTGGCTTTGAAGTTCTCTGGCTACCGGGAATGGATCATGCCGGAATAGGGACGCAGACAGCGGTTGAGAAGCATTTAAGGCGGACTGAAAACAAAACGCGCCACGATCTCGGTCGTGAAGGATTTTTGCGACGCGTTCTCGAATGGCAGGATAAACACGGCGGGATCATCATCGAACAGTTGAAGCGGCTGGGTTGTTCATGCGATTGGTCGCGCCAACGCTACACGCTCGACGATGCTTATACGGCTGCCGTCCAGAAAGTTTTTGTCGATCTTTACCGCGAGGGGCTGATCTATCGCGGTCGCCGGATGATCAATTGGGATCCGGCTGCGCAAACTGCCGTGTCGGATGAAGAAGTCGTTTCCAAGCCGCAGAAAGGACAGCTCTATT
>WNGJ01001992.1_pt1 | contig 20446 bp, 18 predicted proteins | sample 5400611 | NCBI WGS metagenome assembly WNGJ01 (sample SAMN13153375, study PRJNA577476) | soil metagenome | isolation source: 40 cm soil or saprolite under Garry oak tree replicate 1 | place: USA:California | collected 2016-06-15
CGGCGGCCTCATCCTCCGGTGGCGCGCTGGATATCGGGCGACGTCGACGGCGACGGCCACGTGCTTTCCCTGCGCAAGCCGGACCCTTCTGGCGAGTACGTGGAAGACCCCGATCTCCCGGGCGTGATGCTCCCTCGTCGCCTCGAGGACGCCGGCCCCTACTACAAGCTGTGGCCCGAGGGCACGATCGAGAACTTCGACGGCACGCACGTTCCCGATCCGCATTTCCTGTCGGACAACGACGTCGATCTCAACCGCAACTTCCCGCATTCGTGGAAGCCCGAGCCCGAGCAGGTCGGCGCCGGCCCTTTCGGCGCGAGCGAGCCCGAGTCGCGCGCCGTGATCGAGTGGGCCACTGCGCACCCGAACATCTTCTCCTGGCTCAACCTGCACAGCTTCGGCGGCGTGTACATCCGCCCGCTCGGCAACGCGCCCGACAGCAAGATGAACCAGAGCGATCTCGCGCTGTACCGCCAGATCGGCGAGTGGGGCGAGAAGATCGGCGGCTACCCGATGGTGAGCGGCTTCGAGCAGTTCATCTACGAGCCGGAAAAGCCGATCTACGGCGACCTCGTCGACTTCGCCTACCACGTGCGCGGCGCGATCGCCTACGCCTGCGAGCTGTGGGACCTTTTCGCGCGCCTCGGGATCGAGCGCAAGAAGCCGTTCGTCGACCACTACAGCCATCTCACGCGCGAGAACCTGCTCGCGCTGGCGAAGCTCGACCGCGAGCAGAACCAGGGCCGCATCTTCCGCGGCTGGAAGCCGTTCCGCCACCCGCAGCTGGGAGAGCTCGAAGTGGGCGGCACGGTGATGCTGGTCGGGCTGAACAACCCTCCCTACGAGATGATCGCCGACATCTGCGGGCGCCAGTCGGCGGCGTACCTGCGCGTCGCCGCGCTCGCCCCGGCGCTCGAGATGGACGTGCGCGCCGCAGGTGGGCGAGTCGAGATCGAGGTCGGCAACGCCGGCTACCTGCCGACCTACATCCTCGACTCGGCGAAGAAGCTGGCGCTCGACGCGCGCGTCTTCGTCGAGGTCGAGGCCTCGGGCGGCTGCTCGATCGATGCGCGCGACGCGCGCCTCGAGGTCGGCCACCTCGAGGGATGGGGGCGCGGGCTGTACGCGGAATTCATCTTCTACCTGCAGAGCCGCGGCAGCGTCTCGCGGCGCACGGTATCGCTGCCGGTGCGCGGCAGCGGGCGGCTGCGGGTGCGCGCGAAGGGGCTGCGCGTCGGCGAGGTGGTGAAGGAGATCGCGGTCGAGGCTTAATTCGGGGACGGAGCCCGATCTCCCGTATTCCCGCTGCCGCTATGGGAGATCGGGCTCCGTCCCCGATTTGGCGTACGAAACCTAGTGGAGACTACTCATGCTCTCATCTCATAGCCGGGAAGCGCTGAAGAAGGTTTCCGCCGCCACGCTCACCACGGTGCTGTTCAAGCGCGGCTTTCGCAACGCGTTTATCCAGAACGTCTTTCTTTTGAACAAGAAAGCTCCGCGCATGGTCGGCGAGGCTTATACCCTGCGCTACATCCCGGCGCGCGAGGACCTCGACCAGCTCGGCGCCTTCGAGGGCCGCGGCCACCCGCAGCGCGAGGCGATCGAGGCCTGCCCGCCCGGGCAGGTGCTGGTGATGGACGCGCGGCGCGACGCGACCGCGGCCACCGGCGGCGACATCCTGATGACGCGGCTCATGGTGCGCGGCGCCGCGGGCATCGTCACCGACGGCGGGCTGCGCGACACGCCGACCATCGAGAAGCTCGACTTCCCGGTCTACTGCGGCGCGCGCTCGGCGCCGCTCAACCTGGTGCGCCACCACGCGATCGACAGCCAAGTGCCGATCGGCTGCGGCGGCGTGCCGGTCTATCCGGGCGACGTGGTGGTCGGCGACGCCGAGGGCGTGGTGGTGATCCCGGCGAAGATCGCCGACGAGGTCGCCGCGGAGGCCGCCAAGCAGACCGAGTTCGAGGACTGGGTCGAAGCCAAGGTGAAGGAAGGACGCTCGATCTTCGGGCTTTACCCGCCGGACGAAAAAACCCGGGCCGAGTTCGAAGCCTGGAAGAAGAAAGCAAAATGAAAATGGGGACAGACCCCATTTATTTAAAATGGGGTCTGTCCCCATTTATTGGATATCATAAAAGCGGCTACTTAGAGGAGGAGCCCGCAATGCCTTTCAGATTACTGACAGCCGCTTTGCTGTCCGCCGCGTTTGCCTGGCCGGCGGCCGCGCAGGAAACGCTCGTCGTGTACTTCGCCAAGGGGTTCTACCCGGCGGAAGACAAGGCGCTCGACGAGGTGGTCGACAAGTTCCAGAAGAAGACCGGCGTGAAGGTGGAGCTGTCGCGCTACGCGCCGCAGGAGATGATCCCGAAGACGGTCGCGGCGCTCGACTCGGGCACTCCCCCCGACGTCGTCTACGGGGACGTGTTCGACTTCCAGGTCGCCGGCAAGTGGGCGTACGAGGGCCGGCTCGAGGACCTGTCGGACATCCTGCTGCCGATGAAAAGCCAGTTCCTGCCGAACACGCTCGAGACCACGTACATGTGGAACGACAAGGCGAAGAAGCGCGCCTACTACGCGTTCCCGGTGAAGCGGCAGACGATGCACATCCAGTACTGGAAGGACATGCTGCAGGAGGCGGGCTTCAGGGAATCCGACATCCCGAAGGACTGGAAAGGCTACTTTGCCTTCTGGTGCGACAAGGCGCAGAGCGGCTACCGCAACAAGACCGGCAAGCGCGTCTACTCGGTCGGCAGCCCGATGGGCGTCGACTCGAGCGACTCGTTCTACTCGTTCCTGACCTACATGGACGCGTACAACGTCAAGCTGGTCGACGACGAGGGCAAGCTGCTCGTCGATCGTCCCGAAGTGAAGAAAGGGCTGGTCGGAGCGCTGGGCGACTACACCGAGACCATCGGCAAGGGCTGCACGCCGCCCTCCGCCATCAACTGGAAGGACCCGGACAACAACGTCAACTTCCACAACAAGACGATCATGATGACGCACAACGCGACCATCTCGATCGCCTCGAAGTGGCTCGACGACTCGAACAACGACAAGCTCAAGCCGGAGGAGCGCGAGCAGGCGAAGAAGAACTACTACGAGCTGATCGCCACCGCCGGCTTCCCGAACAAGCCCGACGGCAAGCCGATGCAGTACCGCGCCGCGGTCAAGGTGGGAGTGATCTTCGAGAGCGCGCGCAACAAGAAGCGCGGCAAGGAGTTCGTCGCCTTCCTGATGCGCGACGAGAACCTGACGCCGTACGTCGAGGGCGCGCTCGGGCGCTGGTACCCGGTGACCAAGGCGGCCGCCGCGCGCAAGTACTGGACCGAGGACCCGCACCGCAAGGTGGTGCACGACCAGTTCTCGGCCGGGACGGTGACCTTCGAGTTCACCAGGAACTACAAGTTCACCATCCTCAATAACGAGAACGTGTGGGCCAAGGCGATGAACCGCGTCGTCACCGACAAGTGGCCGGTGGAGAAAGCGGTCGACGAGATGATCGCCCGCATCAAGGAAGTCGCGGGCTGATGCAAAATCGGGGTCAGAGCCCAACCGAGAAAATCGGGCTCTGACCCCCTAACGTGTCCTCCATCGCCCTTCCGCACGCGCCGCCGGCCCCGCCCGCGCGGCGGCTGAGCTCGTGGCAGGCCTGGGGTGCAGTTTTCATTGCACCTTATGTCCTGGTGTTCCTCGCGTTCGTGCTCTACCCCGTGAGCTACGGCCTGTGGCTCGCGCGCGACCCGGCGAGCTATGCGAGGCTCTTCGCCGACCCGATCTTCGTCCGCACCGTCGTCAACACGGTAGTCTTTTTGTTAGTTGCAGTTAACCTGAAGTTCCTGCTCGCGCTGTGGCTTTCCGGGTTCTTCGTGCACGAGCGCGTCTGGATCCGCTGGCTTTCGGTGATCTTCATCATCCCCTGGGCGGTCCCTTCGATCCCGACCATCTTCTCGATCCGCTTCATGTTCAACCCGGAATGGGGCGTGATCAACTCGGTGATCTTCAGGCTCACCGCGCACGACGGCCCGAACTGGCTCAACGATCCGCGCATCGGGCTCGGCCTGGCGATGCTCACCCACGTCTGGAAATCGCTGCCGTTCTGGACCCTGATCCTGATCGCCGGCCGCCTCGCCATCCCGCGCGAGCAGTACGAGGCGGCGAGCGTCGACGGCGCCTCGGCATGGCAGAAGTTCCGCTACGTCACCTGGCCGTCGCTGCGCACGCTGTACCTCACTTCGACCATCCTCTCCATGATCTGGACGCTCGGCGACTTCAACAGCGTCTACCTGCTGACGGGTGGCGGCCCGGCGGACCTGACGCACGTGCTCGCGACGCTCGGCATCCGCTACATCCGCCTCGACCAGGTCGACCTGGCGATGGCCACCATCGTCTGCGCCATGCCGCTGGTGCTGCCGCTGATGTGGTTCATGATGAAGAATCTCTCGCGCGGAGACCGCCAGTGAGGCGTTTTACCCGGGAGGCAGGGTTGTGGTTATTGACCATTCCCATCCTCCTTTGGACCCTGCTGCCGATCTATCACATTTTTCTCTTCTCGATCTCGTCGAAGGACTCGGCGTTCTCGGGCGCGCTGTGGCCCGACAAGCCGACGCTCAGGAACTTCGGCACCATCGTGCGCGAGGAGCACTTCTACCTGCACCATTTCTGGGTGCAGATCTGGAACTCGCTCTGGATCGCGGTCGCGGTCGGCGTGCTGACGCTCGCGACGGCGACCTGCGCCGCGTTCGCGATCAGCCGGCTCAAGGTCAGGGGCGGACGCACGGTGATGAACCTGGCGCTGTTCACCTATTTCATCCCGGCCGCCTTCCTCGCGATCCCGATGTACAAGGCGATGGGCGCCTACGCGCTGCTCAACAGCCGCTGGTCGCTGGTGCTCGCGATGGTGACGCTCGCAGCGCCGTACGCGATCTGGGTGCTGAAGCAGGCCTCCGACAAGCTGCCCTACGAGCTCGACGAGGCGGCGCGGATCGACGGCGCGACCCCGCTGCAGCTGTTCCGCCTGGTGTACCTGCCCCTGATGACCCCCTCGCTCGTGGCGATCGGCACCTATGCGCTGCTGCTCGCGTGGAACGAGTACCTGTACGCCTACCTCCTGCTCTCGCACGAGCGCACCATCACGCTCGCGGTGGCGCTCGGCCACTTCATCTCGGCCGACGACTCGCCCTGGGAGCTGCTGATGGCGACCGGGCTGGTGTACGCGCTTCCCCCGGCGGCGATCTACTACGCGTTCCGGCGCTACATGGTCGGCGGACTCACCGCCGGCGCGGTGAAGGCCTGATGGCTGCGGTCTCTTTTCGTGAATTGAAGAAGAATTTTGGACACACCCGGGTCCTGCACGGCATCTCGCTCGAGATCGCCGACGGCGAATTCATGGTGCTGGTCGGGCCTTCGGGCTGCGGCAAGTCGACGCTGCTGCGCATGCTCGCGGGCCTCGAGGAGATCAGCGCCGGCAGCATCGCCATCGACGATCGCGTGGTGAACGAGCTCGAATCCAAGGACCGCGACATCGCCATGGTGTTCCAGAGCTACGCGCTGTATCCCCACATGACGGTGCGCGACAACATGGGATTTTCCTTAAAGCTGAGAAAAGATGAGAAAAAGCGAATCGACGAGCGCGTTGCGCGGGCTGCAAAAATCCTCAATCTCGAGCCTTACCTCGAGCGCTACCCGCGCGAGCTCTCCGGCGGGCAGCGCCAGCGCGTCGCCATGGGCCGCGCCATCGTGCGCGACCCCAAGGTGTTCCTGTTCGACGAGCCGCTCTCCAACCTCGACGCCAAGCTGCGCGTGGCGATGCGCGCCGAGATCAAGGCATTGCATCAGCGTCTGAAAACGACCACGGTGTACGTCACGCACGACCAGGTCGAGGCGATGACCATGGCCGACCGCATCGCGGTGATGAACGAGGGCCGCATCGAGCAGCTCGGCGCGCCGCTCGAGCTGTACGACCGGCCGGCGAACCTGTTCGTGGCGCAGTTCATCGGCTCCCCGGCGATGAACGTGTTTGACGGAACTTTGAAAAATGGGTCGGTTGAAGCGCTGGGCGCAAGCTGGCCCGCGCCGCAGAATCGTGGAAGCGACGGCCAGGCGGTGAGGTACGGCATCCGCCCCGAGCACCTGCAGCTTGGCCGCGAAGGCGTGCCGGCCGAAGTGGTGGTGGTCGAGCCGATGGGCCACGAGACGGAATTGCTCGTCAGGATCAACGACATCGACCTCATCGTGGTGATGCACGGGCGCTCCGCCCACGCGCCGGGCGAGAGAATTTTTCTCGCCCCGCAGGCCGCGAACGCGCACCTGTTCGACGCCGCGAGCGGACGTAGAATCTAGCCGATGGCAGAGCAGGCGGACTGGGCCTTCCCGCTCGAGATGCGGCCGCGGCCCGAGGACTGGCGCTTCGATCTCGACGCGGCGCTCGACTCGGTGGTGCAGCTGCGCGCGGAGATCCCCGAGGACGCGTTCACCGCGCCGATCCTCGGCACCGAGCGCGCCGGCAACGGCATCGTGATCCGCGAAGACGGCCTGGTCCTCACCATCGGCTACCTGATCACCGAGGCGAGCACCATCTGGCTCACCACCAACCAGGGCGTGGTGGCGGGCGGCTATCCGCTCGCCTACGACCAGGCGACGGGCTTCGGGCTGGTGCAGCCGCTCGGCCGCCTGGGCGCGCGCGCCCTCGAGCGCGGCACGTCGGCATCCTGCCGCATCGGCGAGAACGTGGTGGTCGCCGGGCACGGCGGCCGCGCACACGCGCTGAAGGCCGCGGTGTTCGCCAAGCGCGAGTTCGCCGGCTACTGGGAATACGTGCTCGACGAGGCGCTCTTCACGGCGCCGGCGCATCCTCAATGGGGCGGCGCGGCGCTGATCGGCTCCGACGGCAAGCTGCTCGGCATCGGCTCGCTCCTGGTGCAGGAAAAGGTCGACAGCGGGACCCTGCAGGGCAACATGGTGGTGCCGATCGACCTGCTCGAGCCGATCCTCGAAGACATGGTGAAAACCGGGCGCGCTCCCCGTCCTTCGCATCCCTGGCTCGGCATGTACACCACCGAGGCCGGCAAGAAGCTGGTCGTGGCAGGCCTCGCGCCCGGCGGCCCGGCCGAGCGCGCCGGCATGAAGATCGGCGACGTGGTGGTGGAAGTCGCCAACGGCAGGCCGGCGAGCCTGGCCGACCTCTGGCGCCGGGTCTGGCGCGCGGGCCCGGCGGGCGCTGAAGTGCAGCTTAAGATCGTGCGCAACCTGACGATCTCCGAAGTGCGCGTCAAATCAGCCGACCGCAGCGAGTTTTTGAAGAAACCACACCTGCATTAAAAAATGGGGTCTGTCCCCATTTAGTGCTTGCCCAGGAAAGCAAGTACCTCCCGGTTGAAGACCTCGGGCTGCTCCCAGTACGCCGAGTGGCCGGCGCCGTGCAGCACTCGCGACACGGAATCGCGGATGCGCGCAGCGAAGAGCTCTAGAACTGGCGGCGGCGTGTAAAGGTCGGCATCGCCGGTCAGGAGGAGGGTCGGCACCCGGATCGTCTCGAGGAGCGGGAAGCTCAGGCGATTGCGCGTCGCCTGCGCGGGCGATCGCGTTGCGTTGCTGAGACGCTCGAGCTCGATCCAGCGCGCCTCGCCCTGCGGGTTCGCCGCGCGGTACGAAGGCCCCAGCTCGCGCAGCTGCGGCGGCAGCGCCGCGAACTGCGGCGGGCGCAGCCGGCCCTGCAGCCCCTGGTAGTCCTGGTCCTCGACGCCGCCGATGCTGTTGGCGACGACGAGGCTGCGCAGGCGCCGCGCGAAAGAAAGCGCGTAGTCGAGCGCCACGATGCCGCCGGCCGCCGTGCCGACCAGGTGGAAGCGATCGAGCTGCAGGTGCCGCGCCAGTCCCTCCAGGTCGTCGGCAGCGGTGCCGGGCTGCGCGCCCGGCTCCAGCACCGAGCGGCCGTGCCCGAGCCGGTCGTAGGCGATGAAGCGGTGGCCGACCGCGGTGAAGGCAGGAACCTGGAGCTCCCACACCAGGCTGCTTCCAGTGCCAGCGTGCAGGAAAATCACCGGCACCCCGTTGCCGCCGCTATCGCGATACCAGATGCGCCTGCCGGCGAAAGCCGCGTGCCCCTCGGGCATTATTGCCGCGCGGCTGCAATCCCGGCTTCGCGCAGATATTTCAGCACGCCCGGGTGGATGAGCTCGGGCCGCGGCGCGGCTTTGAGGGTGTTCGCCATCGTCGTCTCGCTCGCCTGCGGCAGGCGCGCCGCGAGCGGCGCTTCAGCCCGGTGGATCGCCCGCGCGAGCAGGTAGGCGGTTCTTTCAGGCAAGTCAGGCCGGGCGAGGACGTAGCTCCACGAGCCGACGGAATGCAGCGCGGCGTCCTGCCCCGGATAGCTGCGCGCCGGCAGCGTCACCGCCTGCAGGGCCGGCTGCCGCGCGAGAATGCGCTCGACTTCGCCGGCGCTCGGCGCGATGAAGCGCCCGCCCGATTTTGCGAGCGCCGTGAACGCCGGCCAGCCGATGCCCGCGCCCCACAGCGCGGCCGCGCGGCCGTCGATCAGCATCGCCGGGCCGTCGGCGGCCTTTTCCAGATAGATGGGTTGGACTTTGATTTCCAAACTCTCCAGAACCGTTTTACCGAGGGCCGTGATGCCGGAAGCCTGGGTGCCGAGCACCACCGGCTGGCCCTTCAGGTCGGCGATGCCGCGGTAGGGACTGTCGCCGCGCACGATGAACATGCCGGGCGAGGAATACATCGCCGCGACGACGCGCAGCGGCGTGCCGGGCCTGGCTAGCGCGGCCGTCGCAATCTCCCCCGCCACGAGGGCGATGTCGAGCCGGCCCGCCTCGAGCAGCGGCACGTTCTCGGTGCTGCCCTTGGTGTTGCGCGGCTCGACGAGCAGCAGCGGCTCCTGCGCGTTCACCATCTCGGCGAAGGCCTCGCCGTAGAGCGGAAAGCCGCCGCCCGGCGTCGCGGTGCCGAGGATCAGGGTCAGGATCGCCGCGCTCATTCGACGAACGCCGGCATGGTTACCCCAGCGTCGGCATGTCGAAGCCCGGCGCCGGCGTGTCCTGGTGCGGCCAGCGCGTCGTCACCACCTTGGTCCTGGTATAGAACCTGACCGCCTCGGTGCCGTGCACGTGCAGGTCGCCGAAGAGCGAGCTCTTCCAGCCGCCGAACGAGTAGAACGCCACCGGCACCGGGATCGGCACGTTGATGCCGACCATGCCGACCTGCACTTCGTTCTGGAAGCGGCGTGCCGCGCCGCCGGACTCGGTGAATATCGCCGTGCCATTCGCATACGGATTCTTGTTGATGATCGAAATCGCTTCGTCGATCGTGCCGGCGCGCAATACGATCAGGATCGGCCCGAAGATCTCGTTCCGGTAGATTTCCATCCCGGGCGTGACCTGGTCGAAGAGCGAGGTGCCGAGGTAGAAGCCTTCCTGCGGCGTCTGCTGCTGGCGCGCATCGACCACCAGCCGAGCGCCTTCCTTCACCCCGATGTCGATATAGGAGGCGACCTTGTCGCGGTGCTGGCGCGTGACCAGCGGGCCCATGTCGACGCCGAGCTTTATCTGCTTCGCCTTGTTCTCCAGCAGCTTCACCAGCGGATCGCCTGCCGCGCCGACGGCGACCACCGCCGAGATCGCCATGCAGCGCTCGCCCGCCGAGCCGTAGGCCGCGCCGATCAGCGCGTCGGCGGCGAACTCGAGGTCCGCATCGGGCAGCACCACCGCATGGTTCTTCGCGCCGCCCAGCGCCTGCACGCGCTTGCCGGCCTTCGCCGCGGTCTCGTAGATGTACTTGGCGATCGGCGTGGATCCCACGAAGGAAATTGCCTTTATCCCTTCATGAGAAAGAAGAGCATCTACTGCGGCCTTGTCGCCGTGGATGACGTTGAGCACGCCGTCGGGCAGCCCGGCCTGCTTGAAGAGCTCGGCCATGCGGATCGACGCCGAGGGCACCTTCTCCGAGGGCTTGAGGATGAACGTGTTGCCGCAGGCGATCGCCAGCGGGAACATCCACAGCGGCACCATCACCGGGAAGTTGAACGGCGTGATGCCGGTGCAGACGCCCACCGGCTGGCGCAGCGTGTGCGTATCGACCTGCGTGCCGACGTTCTCCGAGTGCTCGCCCTTCAGCAGCTGCGGGATGCCGCAGGCGAACTCCACCACCTCGATGCCCCTGTGCACCGAGCCCATCGCATCGTCGAGCGTCTTGCCGTGCTCCTCGGTAATGATTTTCGCAAGCTCCTTCTGCTGCGCCTGGAGCAACTGCAGGAACTTCTGCATGACGCGCGCGCGGCGCAGCACCGGCGTATCGCGCCAGGCGGGGAACGCTGCCGCGGCAGCCTGCACAGCCGCATCGACCAGCGCGGCGTCTGAAAAAACGACCTTCCTCGTCACCCGGCCGGTCGCGGGGTTGAAGACCTCGCCATGGCGGCCGGCAGGCGCGAGGGCCTTGCCGTTGATCCATACCGGGACGGTTTCGAGCTTGACCTGGGGATTGAACTCAGCGGGCTTGTTCATCGGCGGCTCCGGCGTGCGACTGCATAATGTAATCCAATGCCGCTGATTCCGGCACGGCTCGAGTTCGCCGCCGACGGCACGCCCTGGTCGGAGGAATTCGGCGACGTGTATCACAGCGCCGCCGGGGGGCCGGCGCAGGCCCGGCACGTGTTCCTCGCCGGCAATCGCCTGCCGGAGCGCTGGGCCGGCCGCGAGCGCTTCGTGATCCTCGAGACCGGCTTCGGCTTCGGCCTCAATTTCCTCGCCACCTGGCAGGCCTGGCGGCGCGACCCGGCGCGTTGCGGCAGGCTGCACTTCGTCTCGTTGGAAAAGCACCCTTTCACGCTTTCCAACCTCAGGGTTCTACATTCTCGTTATCCCGAATTCGAGAACGAGGCAGCGCAACTTCACGCCTGCTGGCCGATGCTGGTGCCGGGCGCGCATCGCCTCGAGCTCGACGCCGGCCGGGTCGTCCTGACGCTGTTCTTCTCGGACATCAAGCTGCTGCGCGAGCTGCGCCTCGCGGCCGATGCGATCTACCTGGACGGCTTCTCCCCGGCCAGGAATCCCGACATGTGGTCGCACGCGCTGCTGCGCGCGGTCTCGCGCCTCGCTGGTCCAGGCGCCACGGCGGCCACGTGGAGCGTCGCCGCGCCCGTGCGCGCGGCGCTCGAATCCGCCGGCTTCGCGGTGGAGAAATCCGCGGGGTTCGGCAGCAAGCGGGAAATGCTTCTCGCGCGGTACATCCGGAAGGCAAATTCGGTCTCAACCCCCGGGAGAAATGCAGTCGTGATCGGCGCCGGCCTGGCGGGCGCGGCGATCTGCGAGCGGCTGTGCGCGCGGGGCTGGCAAGTGCGGCTCATGGAGCGCCACGCAATACCAGCGCAGGAGGCCTCGGGCAACCATGCCGGCAGCTTCCATCCGCTCGTTACGCCCGACGACAGCGTTTTCGCGCGCCTGACGAGATGCGGTTTTCTGTATGGATTGTCCCGCTGGAGAAAACTCGAAAGCGTCCGCTGGGACCGCTGCGGCGTCCTCCAGCTGGCGCGCGACGCGAAGGACGAGGCCTCGCAGCGCGCCTCGATCGCCGCGCTCGCCCTGCCTGCCGAGTACGCGCAGTACGTGACGCGCGAGGAGGCGAGCGCGCACGCCGGCGTGCCGGTGGAGGCAGCGGGTTTGTGGTTTCCCGAGGCGGGGTGGATCCAGCCGCAGTCGCTGGTGAACGCGCAGCTCGAAGCTTGCGGGACGAGGCTAGAACGTATTTTCGGCAGGGAAATACATTCGATTGAAGACCCATTGGTCATCCTGGCCACCGCGGGCGACGCGCTCTCGCCGGTTCCGCATGCGCGGCTGCGCCGCGTGCGCGGCCAGCTCACCTACATCCCCGCCGCGGCGATCGAGCCGCCGCACGCGGTCGTTCTGCGCGGCGGCATGGTGCTGCCGCCCGTGGACGGCCTGTGCGTGGTCGGCGCAAGCTTCGACCTGGACGATGCGGACCCGGCGCCGCGCGCTTCGAGCCACGCCGGCAACCTCGAGCGCCTGCAACGGATCATTTCGGCGAAGACGAAACCGCAGCCCCTCGAAGGCCGTGTCGCGTTCCGCACCGTGGCGCCTGACCGCCTGCCGCTGGTCGGCGAGCTGGCCGAAGGCGTCTACGGCGCCCTGGCGTACGGCTCGAGGGGCCTTCTATGGGCAGCCCTGGCGGCCGAGGTGCTCGCCAGCGAGCTGGAAGGCGAGCCGATGCCTATCGAAGGAACGCTGCTCGACGCGCTGGACCCCGCCCGGTTCGCGCGGCGCGCGAAGCGCAGGATCGGACAATATGATAAGGTTTGACCGGCTGCCTGGGGAGGCACGGATGGGCCGTAAGCCGAGGCCGGCAAAGAGAAAAACGATGGACGGCGGCGTCGACCGCGACGAGATGCTGCGTGCCGCGTTCGACCAGGCCGCCGTGGGAATGACGCTCGTCTCGCTCGACCTGCGCTACCTGCGGGTCAACGACAAGTTCTGCGAAATCGTCGGCTACTCGCGGGACGAGCTGCTCTCCATGGGCCTGCGCGACACCGGCGAAATCCCCGGGCACGAAGCGCGCGAGAAGGAGCTGCTGCGCAGGGACGGCTCGCGCGTCTGGGTGGCTGTCGCGACCTCGCTCGCGCGCGGCAAGAGCGGCGAGCCGCGCTACTTCATCTCGGTGGTGCAGGACATCTCCGAGGCGAAGCGCGCCACGGCTGCGCTGCGCGAGAGCGAGGAGCGGTTCCGGCGCACCTTCGAGCTGGCGGGGTCGGGGGTCGCGCACATCGGCATGGACCGGCGCTTTGTCCGGGTCAACCGGCGCTTGTGCGAAATGACGGGCTATTCCGAGGGCGAGCTGCTGCGCCTCACGGGCAGGGAGATCTCGCATCCCGAGGACGTCGACGTGATCAACGCGCAGCGCCCCGGCCTGTATGCCGGGGAGGTCGATGCAGTGCGCGTCGAGAAGCGCTACCTGCGCAAGGACGGCTCGGTGATCTGGGTGGCCTTCACCATGGTGGTCGAGCGCGGCGCCGCCGGCGAGCCGCAGTACGAGATCGCGTTTTTCGACGACATCACGGCGCGCAAGCAGGCCGAGGCGGCGCTGCGCGAGAGCGAAGAGCGCTTCCGCCAGCTGGCGCATCACGACACGCTGACCAGCCTGCCGAACCGCGCGCTTTTCTACGACCGCCTGAGGCAGACCCTCGCGCTGGCAAAGCGCAACAGCTGGACGGTCGGCGTGATGCTGGCCGACCTCGACCACTTCAAGCGCGTCAACGACACGCTGGGGCACGCGGCTGGCGACAAGCTGCTGCTGCAGGCAGCGGAGCGGCTTGCGAAAGCGGTGCGCGCCTCCGACACGGTAGCGCGCCTCGGCGGCGACGAGTTTGCCGTCGTGCTCAACAATCTCTCCGCGCCCGAGGACGCCGCAGTGGTGGCGCATAAGATCATCGCCGCGTTCCAGGCTCCCTTCCAGGTCGAAGGCCACTCCCTGCCCGCCACCCTCAGCATCGGCGCTGCGCTGTACCCGAACGACAGCACCGACCAGGAAACGCTGCTGAACAACGCCGACGCGGCGATGTACCGCTCGAAAGAAGCCGGCCGCAACTGCTTCCGGATGTTCAGCGCCGCAGGATGGCCGGACTCGCGTCCTTGACGTCGCGCAATCCGCACAGCGCCATCGTCACGTCGAGCTCGCTGCGGATGATTTCCAGCACGCTCGTGACGCCCTTTTCCCCCATCGCGCCCAGGCCGTAGAGAAAAGCGCGGCCGATCAGGACGCCGCGCGCGCCGAGCGCGAGCGCCTTGAGCACGTCCTGGCCCGAGCGGATGCCGCCGTCGAACAGCACCTCGATGCGGCCGCCCACCGCGCTGACCACTTCGGGCAGGGCGCGGATCGACGACGCGGCGCCGTCGAGCTGCCGGCCGCCGTGGTTGGAGACCACGATCGCATCGGCGCCGCTCGAGGCGGCGATCTTCGCGTCTTCGGCGTCGAGGATGCCTTTCAGGATCAGCTTGCCGCCCCAGAGATTCTTCACCCACTCGACGTCCTTCCAGCTGAGCGTCGGGTCGAACTGGCCGGCGATCCACTGCGAAAGCGTGGTCAGGCTGCCGGTGTTCGGGATGCGGCCTTCGAGGTTGCCGAACGACTTGCGTTTTCCCCTGAGCACGTTCAACGCCCAGGATGGTTTTCCAAGCACGTCCAGAAAAGTTCCAAGCGTCAGACGCGGAGGAACCGCCAGGCCGTTCTTCAGGTCCTGGTGGCGCTGGCCCTGGACCTGCAGGTCGAGCGTGAGCACCAGCGCGGAGCACTTCGCCGCCCTGGCGCGCTCGATGAGCGAGGCGGCGAAGCCGCGATCGCGCATCACGTAGAGCTGGAACCAGAACGGCTTCGCGACGGCGCTCGCGACGTCCTCGATCGAGCAGATCGACATCGTCGAGAGCGTGAACGGCACGCCGAAGCGCTCGGCGGCGCGCGCCCCGAGCATCTCGCCGTCGGCCCAGTTGAGCCCGGTGAGGCCGGTGGGCGCGATCGCCACCGGCATCGTCGCGTCGTGGCCCACCAGGGTGGTGCGCAGCGAGCGCCGGTCGACGTCGATCGCCACGCGCTGGCGCAGCGTCAGAGCCTCGAGGTCGGCGCGGTTGGCGCGCAGCGTGGCCTCGTCGTAGGAGCCGCGGTCGACGTAGTCGAAGATCGCCTTCGCGACGCGCTTCTTCGCGAGCTGGCGCAGGTCCTCGACGTTGGTCACCACCGGCATGGCGCGGCATTCTACAATGCACGCGAATCATGGCTGCCGCCAGGGACGAGCAGAAGAACCCGATCCAGGTGATCGAGCGCATGATGCGCCTGCTCGACGTGCTGGCGCAGCATCCCGAGCCGCTCGGGCTGAAGCAGATCTCGCAGTACACGGGCCTGCATCCGTCGACCGCCCACCGCATCCTCGCCGCGATGTCGGGCGACCGGCTGGTGGACCGCGTCGAGCCGGGAAGCTACCGGCTCGGCATGCGGCTGCTCGAGCTCGGCAATCTCGTCAAGTCGCGCATCAGCGTGCGCGAGCTCGCCCTGCCGGTGATGCGCGAGCTGCATGCGCAGACCGGCGAGACGGTCAACCTTTCCGTGCGCCACGGCGACGAGATCGTGTACGTCGAGCGCAGCTCCTCGGGGCGCTCGGCGATGCGGGTCGTGCACGTGATCGGCGCGCGCGCGCCGCTGCACGTGACCGCGGCGGGGAAGCTTTTCCTGCTCGAGGAAGGCTTCGCGCGGCTGCGCGATTACGCCAGGCGCACCGGCCTCGCGCCGCACACCAGGAACACGATGACCAACCTCACGCTGCTCGAGCGCGACCTCGAGCGCATCCAGCGCCAGGGCTGGGCGGTCGACGCCGAGGAAGCGGAGATCGGCGTGCGCTGCGTCGCCGCCGGCGTGCGCGATGACGGCGGCTCGCTGGTGGCGGCGCTCTCGCTCTCCACGCCCGCCGACCGCATGAAGCTGCAGTGGGGCCCGCTGATCAAGGAAACCGCCGACCAGATCTCGCGCGCCATCGGCCACCGGCCGACCTCGAGGATCGGCGTCGCTTAAGAAAATCGGGGTCGCCTAGACAGCAACCAAGCCGTGAAGTGAAAACAGCCCGCGGCGGTCGGTCCAGACTTTCGCGCCCTTGAATCCCGCCTTCGCCGCCAGGTCCCGGAACTCGGCTATCGAGTATTTGTACGAGTTCTCGGTATGGATCGATTCGCCGGCGTCGAAGGCGAAGCGGTGCGCGCCGACGTCCACCGTCTGCCGGGCGAGCGATACCAGGTGCATCTCGATGCGGCCCGGTCCGGGGTTGTAGAAGGCATAGTGCGCGAAGCGCCGCAGGTCGAAGTCTCCGCCCAGCTCGCGATTGATGCGCCGGAGCAGGTTCAGGTTGAAGGCGGCGGTGACGCCCTTCGCGTCGTTGTAGGCGGCATGCAGGACGTTGGCGTCCTTCTTCAGGTCCACGCCCACCAGCATCCGGCCGGCCTGGCCGCGCGTCATGGCGAGGAAGGCCTGCGCCTCCTCGGGCGTGAGATTGCCGATGGTCGAGCCGGGGAAATACACCGCGCAGCCGCCTCGCCTGCCCTTCACGGGAAGCGTCAGGGGCCGCGAAAAATCGCCCACCACCGGCACGATATCGAGCCGCGGGAATTCGCGCGCGAGACGCCGCGCCGCCGCTTGCAGCGCGTCATGCGAGATGTCGACCGCGATGTAGGTCGCGGGACGCAGCGCGCGGAGCAGCAGGCGCGACTTCACGCTTGCGCCGCTGCCGTACTCGATGAGAGTGCCTCGGCTCCAGGCAAAGCGCGCGATGGCGGCGATATGCGCGCGGGTCAGCGCAAGCTCGGCGCGCGTCAGGTAATACTCGCGCAGCCGGCAGATGCGCTCGAACAGCCGGCTGCCCGCCGCGTCGTAGAAGTACTTGGGGGGAAGGCTCTTGCGGGGCAGCGAAAGCCCCGCGATGACGTCTTCGCGAAAGCCGCTTAGCTGCTGGCCGCGTGGCTCTCGAGCCACTTCTTGATGCGGTTGGCGTCGCCGACCCGGGAATGCTTGCCCCATGAGTCAAGCAATACCACGATCAGGTCCTTGGAGGCGAGGCGCACGCGCATCACGAGGCAGCGGCCCGCCTCGCTGATGTAGCCGGTCTTGGACAGCCCGATTTCCCAGTGCGAGCTGCGCACCAGGCCGTTGGTGTTGCGGAACGAGAGCGGCCGGCCGAATGCGGTCACGGTGGCGCGGTCGCGCGTGGAGTATTCGCGGATCAGCGGATAGCCGTGCGCCGCGCGCACCAGCTTGGCCAGGTCGCGCGCGCTCGACACGTTGCCTTTCGACAGCCCGGTGGCATCGACGAAGTGGCTGTCGGTCATTTCGAGCTCGGCGGCCTTCTCGTTCATCGCCTCGACCAGGGCCTGCGTGCCGCCGGGATAGGTGCGCCCGAGCGCCGCGCCGGCGCGGTTCTCCGAGGCCATCAGCGCGAGCAGGAGGAGCTCGTCGCGCGTCAGCACGCTGCCGGTGCGCAGGCGCGAGCGCGATCCCTTGTACCTGTCGACATCCTCACGCGCGAGCACCACGCGCATGCTCAGGTCGACGCCGCTGTCGAGGAGCACCATCGCCGTCATCAGCTTGGTGATCGAGGCGATCGGCACCACCGCTTCGCTGTTCTTGTTGATCACCACCTCGCCGGTGTCGGCGTCCTGCACCAGCACCGCCGAAGATCTCAGCAGAACGACCTTTTGCGCGCGCGGCGCGGCGCCGACCTCTCCGGCTTGCGCGAATCCCACGGTGAGAGCGAGCACGAGGAAAAGCGCGAACAGGGCGACGATCCCCTCGAGGGGATGCAGTCTTCTTTGCATGATGGTGAAATATACCTTACGCCAGAAAAAAAATCGCAAGGAAATTCATGGGATAGGGAAGTAATTCCTCGAAACCCTGTGAAAGATCTCCGGAGTCGGGTTGAAGCTACGATGCTTCGGCCTGCGCGAGAACCGCCTCGGCTTGCGCCTTCTGCTGCTGCAGCGCCCACATGCGGGCGTATTCCCCTTTTGCTTCAAGCAGCTGGCGATGGGTCCCGCGCTCGCTGACGCGGCCGTGGCTGAGCACCAGGATCTGATCCGCATCCATCACCGTGGAGAGGCGGTGAGCGATCACTAGCGTCGTTCGCCCCTGCGAGATCCGCTCGAGCTCCGCCTGGATCGCTTTCTCCGCGCGCGAGTCGAGCGCCGAGGTGGCTTCGTCGAAGATCAGGATGCGCGGATTCTTCAGCAGGGCGCGCGCGATCGCCACCCGCTGCTTCTCGCCGCCGGAGAGCTTCAGGCCGCGCTCGCCCACCATGGTTTCGTATCTCCTCGGAAGAGATTCGATGAAGTCGTGGATATGCGCCGCGCGCGCCGCCTCGATCACCTCCGCGTCGCTTGCTTTCGGCCGCCCGTAGCGGATGTTGTACAGGATGCTGTCGTTGAAGAGCACCGTGTCCTGCGGCACGATGCCGATCGCCGCACGCAGGCTCGCCTGCTTTACTTCTCGTATGTCCTTCCCGTTGATTACGAGTGAACCCGAAGAAATATCATAGAAGCGATACAGCAACCGCGCGAGGGTCGACTTGCCGGCGCCGGAATGTCCGACCACGGCGACGCGGTGGCCGGCGGGAATCGTGAAGCTCACGCCATGCAGGATCTGCCGCTCGGGCTCGTAAAAAAAGTCCGCGCGCCTGAATTCCACGGTCGCCGGCCCGGGCGGGAGTTCAGGCGCGCCCGGGCGGTCCTCGACCTCGCGGTGCTCGGCGAGGAGGCGAAACATCCGGTCCATGTCGAGCAGCGCCTGCTTGATCTCGCGGTACACCATGCCGAGGAAGTTGAGCGGGATGTAGAGCTGGATGAGAAGGCCGTTCACCAGCACCAGGTCGCCGAGGGTGAAGCTCTGCGCCGCCACGCCTTCGGCCACCAGCAGCATCAGCGCCGTCACCGCAACGGCGATGATGAAGCTCTGGCCGATGTTGAGCAGGCCGAGCGAAGCCTCGTTCTTCACCGCCGCCGCTTCGTAGCCCTGCAGGTTCTCGTCGTAGCGCCGCGCCTCGAACTCCTCGTTGCCGAAGTACTTCACCGTCTCGTAATTCAGCAGGCTGTCGATGGCGCGCGTGTTGGCCCTCGAGTCGAGCTCGTTGGCGCGCCGGCGGATCTCCATGCGCCACTCGGTGACCAGCACCGTGAACCCGATGTAGACGGCGACCGCGCCGAAGGTGATGGCGGCAAAGCGCCAGTCGAACTTGTAGATCAGCACCGCCGCGACCAGCGCGAACTCCAGGATGACTGGAATTATGGAAAATAATAAATAGGACAATAAGGTCGAGATCCCTCGCGTGCCGCGCTCGATGTCGCGCGTCATCCCGCCGGTCTGGCGCTCGAGGTGGAAGCGCAGCGACAGGCTGTGCAGGTGCCGGAACACGCCGAGCGCCACGCGCCGGATGGCGCGCTGCGTGACGCGGACGAACACCACGTCGCGCAGCTCGGCGAACAGCGTGGTCGAGAAGCGCAGGCTGCCGTAGATGGCGAGCAGCGCGACCGGCACCGCGACGATCGCGGTCCTCGGGTCGAGCCCGTCCACGACCTGCTTCATGATGAGGGGCACGGCGACGTTCGCCAGCTTGGCGGCGATCAGGCAGGCGAGCGCCGCCGCTACCCGCCACTTGTATTCCAGCAGATAGGGCAACAGGATGCGCAGCGCGCGCCATTCATTGCCTTTCAGCCGCTCGATCGGCGCCGAGCTGTGTCCGCGGGTGGCCATTGGCGTATATAGTAGTTCCACAAGGGAGGCATCACATGGGTCTGCGCCCGAAGTTCAACCTGGTGCTGCTGGCCGTGTTCGTGACCGGCCTTGGCGTCACGGGATACATCTCGTACGAGCTGCTGCACAAGAACGCGCGCGACGAGGTGCTGCGCAATGCCGGCGTGATGCTGGAAGCGTCGCTCTCCATGAGGCAGTACACGATCGGCAGGGTGCGGCCGCTGCTGCCGTACGACGCCGACAAGTTCCTGCCCGAGAGCGTGCCGGCGTTCGCCGCGACGGAGATCATGAACCTGCTGCGCAAGAAGTACCCCGACTACGCCTACAAGGAGGCGACGCTGAACCCGACCAACCCGCGCGACCGGGCGCTCGCTTTACCTGGCGCGGCCGCTGCAGATCAGGGACCAGGCCTGTCTTTCCTGCCACACCACGGCCGAAATGGCCCCGCCGGCGATGGTGAAGCTCTACGGCCCGAACAACGGCTTCGGCTGGAAGATGAACGAGATCATCGGCGCGCAGATCGTCTCGGTGCCGATGGACCTGCCGATCCGCAACGCGAACCATGCCTTCGTCACCTTCATGAGCTCGCTGACGGTCGTCTTCGCGGTGCTGTTCGTGATCCTGAACGTGATGCTCACGCTTCTGATCGTCGAGCCGATCACCCGCCTTTCCCACGCCGCCGAGCAGATCTCCAAGGGCCGCCTCGACGCCGCCGAAATCCCCGAGACCGGCCGCGACGAGGTGTCGCAGCTCGGACAGGCGTTCAACCGCATGCGCCGCAGCCTGGAGAAGGCGATCCACCTTATCGACAAGGGATAGCGCGCGATGGAAGCCCCCAACGCCCTGCCCGCGGGCCACGCGCTGCAGGAGTACCGCATCGAGAAGGTGCTCGGCGTTGGCGGTTTCGGCCTCACCTATCTCGCGCTGGACGAGAACCTGCACCTCAGGGTCGCGGTCAAGGAATACCTGCCGGCCGACATCGCCTTGCGCGCGCCAGACTGCTCGATCGCGCCGCGCTCGGAGGAGACCGTGGAGATCTTCGACTGGGGCAAGCGCCGCTTTCTCGACGAGTCGCGCACCCTCGCCTCGTTCCGCCACCCCAACATCGTGCGCGTGATGCGCTTCTTCGAGGCGAACGGCACGGCGTACATGG
>WNGJ01007059.1_pt1 | contig 20441 bp, 17 predicted proteins | sample 5400611 | NCBI WGS metagenome assembly WNGJ01 (sample SAMN13153375, study PRJNA577476) | soil metagenome | isolation source: 40 cm soil or saprolite under Garry oak tree replicate 1 | place: USA:California | collected 2016-06-15
AACGAGCTCGGGCTCAAGTCCACGATCCAGCGCGTGCACGTGGGCGACACCGGCTGCGCCAGCGCGATGGTGGCGATGCAGCAGACCTGCAACCATCTGCGCGCGTTCCCCGATCACCGGGCGGTGATGGTGGCGGTGGAGATCTGCTCCGCGGCCTACTTCCTCGACGACCGGCTCGAGAGCGCGGTGGCGCACGCCATCTTCGCGGACGGGGCGGGGGCCATCGCGATCAGCCGGGACGGGGCGGGACCGGAGATCGTCGAGCACCGCACCATGTTCCGCTCCGAGCACCTGGGGGCGATGGGCTTCGAGTACCCGGGCGGACGGCCGCGGGTGGTGCTCTCCAAGGACGTGCGGCGCATCGGCGCGAGCATGATGAAGGAGATGGCCGACGCGCTGATGGCGGACAACGGGCTCAAGACGGAGGACATCGCCCACTTCGTGCTGCACTCGGCGGGCCGCCGGGTGATCGAGCAGGTGGGCCGCCTGATGACGCTCGACGAGACGCGGCTCGCCCACTCGCGGAACGTGCTCCAGCAGTACGGCAACATGTCGTCCGCCACCGTGGTCTTCGTGCTCGACGACCTGCTGCGGTCGCGCGAGCCGGTGCCGGGCGACTGGGGCCTCATGATCGCCCTGGGACCGGGCTTCGCGGCCGAGGGCGCCTTGCTCCGCTGGTAGCATGCCGCTCTTCCCTCCGCTGGCGCGGGCCGCTGGCGCGCTCGAGATCATCGACGGGCCGCTCCCGGTGGCGTTCGACGACATGGCGTGCTGCATGATGGATATCGCGCGGGTGAACGGGTTGTTCGGCGGCCGCATGGTCACCATGATCCACGTCAAGCGCCTCCTCGCCGCGCTGCCCGCCGACCACCTCATCACCGTGCTCGACGTGGGAACCGGGGCGGGGGACATCCCGCGCGCGCTGGTGCGCTGGGCGCGGAGCGAGGGCCGGCGCATCCGCGTGTTCGCGCTGGATCGCGACGCGGACACCCTCAAGATCGCGGCGCGGGTGGTGCGCGACTACCCGGAGATCACCTTCCTGCGGGGCGACGCGCTGTCGCTGCCGATCCGGGCGGGCTCGGTCGATCTCACCATCTCCGCGATGACCCTCCACCACCTGGAGCCGGACGCGGGGGTGCGCTACCTCGCCGAGATGGATGCGGCGGCGCGGGTGGGCATGATCGTGAACGACCTGGTGCGCTCGCGCATCGCCCACGCGGTGGTGTGGCTGATCACGCGCTTCATCACCCGCAGCGCGATCTCGCGGCACGACGGGCCGCTGTCGGTGAAGCGGTCGTACACCCCGCACGAGGTGAGCGGCCTCTGCGTGAAGGCGGGGGTGATCGACGCGAGCATCGTGCACCACTGGCCGTACTTTCGATTCTGTGCGGTGCGGACCAAGCGGTGACCGACGCGGATCGGGGCCGGGCCGCGCGGTGACCCGCGCCGACGTGGTCGTGGTGGGCGCCGGGCCGGCCGGCGCCGCGACCGCCATCCTGCTCGCGGAGCGGGGCCACGCGGTCACCCTCCTCGACAAGGCCGCCTTTCCGCGCCCCAAGATCTGCGGGGAGTACCTCTCGCCCGAGGCCGCGCGCGTGCTCGATCGGCTGGGCGTGCTCAAGGCGGTGGACGCGGCGGGGGCCCAGCCCCTCCACGGCATGCGCATCATCGCGCCCGACGGCACCGTGCTCGACGGGGCGTACCCGACCGGCGGGCGGTGGCGCGGGTACCGCGACCACGCCCTCGCGGTGCCGCGCGAGGTGTTCGACCGCATCCTGGTGGAGCGGGCGCGGGCGCTGCCGGTGGAGGTGCGCGAGCGGCACCGGGTGACCGGGCTGCTGCGCGAGGGCGATCGCGTGGTGGGGGTGCAGGCGGAGGATGAGGACGGGGCGAGGGTCGACGTGGGCGCGCGGCTGGTGGTGGCCGCCGACGGGCGCGCCTCGGTGGTCGCTCACGCCCTCGGCCTGCTGCGCCCGCATCGGCGGCAGAGGCTGGCGCTCATCCAGTACGTGAGCGGGATCGAGGGGCTCCACGATCGCGGCGAGATCTACGTGGACCCGCCGGACTACTCGATCCTGAACCCGGTGACGCCGGGCCTCGTGAACCTGAGCCTGGTGGTGCCCCTCGCGCATGCCCGGCCGTACCGCGGACGGATGGAGGCGTTCTTCCAGGCGCGGATCAAGCAGCTGCGCCACCTGCCCGCGCGGGTGGGCGGGATGCGGGCGGAGGGGCCGCTGCGCGTGATGGGGCCGCTCGCGTATCGCGTGCGAGAGCCGCGCGTGGGCGGCGTGCTGCTCGCGGGCGACGCGGCCGGCTTCTACGATCCGTTCACCGGCGAGGGCCTCTTCACCGCGCTGCGCTCCGCGGAAATGCTGGCGGAGGTGGCGCACCCGGCGCTCACCCGCGACGACGTCTCGGCCGCGGCGCTGGCGCCCTACGCCGCCGCGAAGCGCCGGGCCTTCACCGACAAGGCCCGCGTCGCACGCGCGCTCCAGCTCGTCATCGCCCACCGTCGCCTGGCCAACGCGGCCGCCCACTTCCTGTACCGCCGCCCGGCCCTGCTGACGATGCTGATGGGCGTGATCGGCGACTTCATCCCCCCGCGCGCCCTCATTTCGCGCGCCTGACGCGCGGGCAGACGGCGGGCGCGGACGGAAAATGTCGGAATGTAAGACCTGACCCCTACCGGCGTGACCTCTACCGGCGGGCGCGGCGGCGGGAGGGGGAGGGGGCGGTCGGGCGCTCTTCGGCGGCGCCGGCCTCGGGCTGGTCGGACTGGAGCAGCGGGATGTTGGCCTCGCGCAGCGGGCGGCCGACGTGGTCGCGGATCCACTTGCCGTCCCACCACTCGACCGGGGTGACCGAGATGCCCTGGATGAGCACCTCGAAGTGCAGGTGGTCGCCCAGGGCCAGGCCGGTGGCGCCGCTCCGACCGAGCTCCTGGCCCTTCTTCACCTCGTCGCCCTCCTTCACCTCGAGGGTCGAGAGGTGGCCGTAGAGCGTCTGCAGCCCCCAGCCGTGATCCACCACCACGGTGTTGCCGTAGATGTTGAGCGGCGCCGCGTAGACCACCACGCCCGCGTTGGCCGCCGGGACCGGGCTGTGCTTGAGCGACGCCAGGTCGTAGCCCAGATGCACCTGGGTGTCGACGTCCTTGCCCTGGTAGCGGTAGGTGCGCGTCTCCGCGAAGTTCGAGAACACCTTGGTATTGCGCGGCTGGATGAACGCGCCCTCGAAGAGCGGCGCGGGCTTGCTCTTCTGGGCGAGCTTGCGCTTCATCTCTTCCGCTTCCTTCCGCTTGTCGCGATTCACGGTGAGGAAGGCGGCGAGGAGCTGGTCGGGCGGGATCTGCCCGCGCTCGGGCAAGAGCTCCGGCATCTTGCTCGCGAGGAACTGCTCGCTGACGTCGATGGTGTCCATCGGGAACTTGCGCGGGCGGATGTCGACCGCGAGCGCGCGCGAGACCGCGTTGCCCGCCTCGTCCTGGGCCGAGACCGTGATCGGCGAGTTGGGCGGCAGGTTCCAGGGCAGCGCGTAGAGCGTGGCGTAGAGACCGGAGTCGGGCGCGCCGGCCGCGAAGCCGGGGAAGAAGAGATCGCCCACCGCCACCCCGACGCGCGCGGCGCCCTTGGCCCGCAGCGCGACCAGCCCCCCGCCGCCGCGCGAGAGGTAGCGGGTGGAGGCGAGGATCTCGAGGGTGGGCGGCGTGAAGTCGAGGGTGACCGGCAGGCTCGCGATGGTGCGGTCGTCGACCCGGATCGGGCGCCAGAAGCCGTCCCGCGCCCGCACCTCGAGGGTGGCCGCGCCCTCGCGGAGCCCGAGGGTGCCGCCGGCCACGATGAGCTGCACGCGCTGCTCGTTGCTCGGCGTGCCGGAGAAGGTCTGCTGGGCCACGTTCACGCGGGTGCCGCCCTGGAGGAGCCGCACGTCCACCGACTGCACCCCGCCGCGGCGCGCGTGCAGGTCGAGCGTGATCGGCGTGCGCACCCCGATGAACTTCGGCACCGGGGAGAACTCCACGCGCACCGCGGGCACGCTCTGTCGCCACGCGAGATAGCCGATCCCGCCCAGCATCAGGAGGATGGGCACGAAGAAGATGATCAGCCAGATCCGAACCCGCGACCGTGCCACGGGACGATGGTAGCAGCCGGTGCGCCCCCAACCTAGATTTTGCGCGCGGGACCGGCCGAGATCGAACGGGCCGACCGCAGAACCCGGGTCGCCCGCGGCCGCCCGCGGCCGAAGCTTGGCGAGGCGAGCCGAAGGCGAGCCGAGCGAATCAGAAGGGGGCCTCCCATTTATGCTAGACAGGGACCCGTGTCTATCACCCGGCTCGATTGGGGCAAGATTTTCCGCGCAACCGCCACCGCCGGCTTCGTGGCCAGCGCGGCGCTCCACCTCGCGACCTTCACCCCGCTTCCGCCCGCCTACGCGGCCGCGATCGCGCTCGTCCTGCTCGCGGGGGCGTTCGTCCTGCTGGCCGCCATGATCGTGCGCCTGCGCGAGTCGGGCGCGCCCGCGCGCGGGCAGGGGACGGTGCGGATGGTGGAGTGGCGGGCGCTGCTGGCCCAGATTCCGGGGGGGCCGAAGCACGCGGCAGTGGCGGTGATCGCCTACGTGCTGATGAACCTCGTGCTCTGCCTGCGGCTCGGCGACGAGGGCGCGGCGAGCGTGCGGCTGCTCTCCGGTCACCTGTTGCTGTTCTACTTGATTCCGTTCATGTATTTCCGCTTCGTGGAGCCGCGGTTGCGCGACGGCGCCGGCCCGTCGCAACCTTGACACCCCCACCCCGTTCCGCTTAGAGTGTTGCGGGTTTGCACCCGAGCTCATGTCACGACTCGTCTGGCTGATCCCGCTGTTCCCGCTGCTCGGCACGTTGACCAACGCCCTGTTCGGGCGCTTCATCGGGCACAAGGCGCACTGGATCGCGGTTCCGGCCCTCTTCGCCTCGTTCGTGACCGCGTGCCTCGTGTTCGTCCGGGTCTGGCACGGCGAGACCTGGACCGGCGACTTGTTCCCGTGGGTGGTCGCGGGACCGTTCAAGACCGCGGTCACCGCGCAGGTGGACCAGCTCACCGCGGTGATGCTGCTGGTGGTGACCGGAGTGGGCTTCCTCATCCACCTCTACTCCGCCGGCTACATGCACGACGACGACGGCTACGCCCGCTTCTTCACCTACCTGAACCTCTTCGTGTTCTCGATGGTGATGCTGGTGCTCGCGGGCAACTTCCTCGTCCTCTACGTGTTCTGGGAGGCGGTCGGCCTGTGCTCGTACCTGCTGATCGGCTTCTGGTACGAGAGGAAGTCGGCGACCGAGGCGGGCAAGAAGGCCTTCATCGTCAACCGGGTGGGGGACTTCGGCTTCGGCCTCGGCATCATGCTGATCTGGGTCACCTTCGGCACCCTGAACTACGGCGAGGTCTTCGCCAAGGCCGACGCGAGCGTCTCCACCAGCACCTACCTGGCCATCGCGCTCCTCCTCTTCATGGGGGCGTGCGGCAAGTCGGCCCAGCTGCCGCTCTTCACCTGGCTGCCCGACGCGATGGAGGGCCCGACCCCGGTCTCGGCCCTCATCCACGCCGCCACCATGGTGACCGCGGGCGTCTACATGGTGGCGCGCTGCCACAAGCTCTTCGAGATGGCGCCGCTCTCCCTCGAGATCGTCGCGTGGGTGGGCGGGCTCACCGCGCTCTTCGCGGCCTCCATCGGGCTCGTGCAGACCGACATCAAGCGGGTGCTCGCGTACTCCACCATCAGCCAGCTCGGCTACATGTTCGTGGGGGTGGGAGTCGGCGCGTACGCGGCCGGCATCTTCCACCTGGTGACCCACGCCTTCTTCAAGGCCCTGCTCTTCCTCGGCGCGGGCAGCGTGATACACGGGCTCTCCGGCGAGCAGGACCTGCGCAAGATGGGCGGCCTCGCCCCGCGCATGATGACCACCACCGTGACGTTCCTGGTGGGGGCCTTCGGCCTCGCCGGCGTCCCGCCGCTCGCCGGCTTCTTCTCGAAGGACGAGATCCTCGGCGCGGTGTTCCACGAGCACCACTACTTCCTGTGGGCGATGCTGGTGATCGGCGCGTTCATGACCGCCTTCTACACCTTCCGGCTCGTGTTCCTCGCCTTCTTCGGGGGCCCGCGCATGCCGAAGGAGGTGGCGCACCACATCCACGAGTCGCCCGCGGTGATGACCATCCCGCTGATCGTGCTCGCGGTCCTCACGATGGTCGCGGGCCTCGCGGTAGGCATTCCTTCCTCGCAGGGCACCGCGTTCTCCCACTTCCTCGCGCCGGTGTTGCCGCTGGGCGAGGCGGAGCACAGCGCGGGGGTGGCGTTCACCCTGCTGGTGCTCTCGGCCCTCGTGGCCATCGCGGGGGTGGCGCTGGCCTGGATGGTCTACGGCCGCACCCCGGTGCGGGCCGCCTCCATCGGGGTGGTGCGCAACCCGCTCCACAAGCTGCTGATCGAGAAGTACTACGTGGACGAGATCTACGACGCGCTCTTCGTGAAGCCGATCTACCATCTCTCGCTCTGGCTGGCCCGCGTCTTCGATCCCGGCGTCGTCGACGGCATCGTGAACGGGGTGGCGACCCTGGTGGCGGGCTGGGCCCGCGGGCTCCGTCGGGTGCAGACCGGCTACGTGATGAACTACGCGCTCGGCATCCTGCTGGGCGCGGTCGCGGTGGTCGCCTACCTGCTCGCGCGCCGCTAGCCCGCATGGCGTATCTCCTCACGCTCGTCACCTTCGTCCCGATGGTCGGGGCGATCCTCCTGCTGCTGCTGCCCCGGCGCCAGGAGCACGTCACCAAGCTGGTCACGCTGGGGACGACCCTGGTGACCTTCGTGGTCTCGCTGCCGGTGTACTTCCGCTTCGACGCCGCGTCGGCGGACTACCAGTTCGTTGAGCAGCGGGCCTGGATCCCCTCGCTCGGGGTCACCTACCACGTGGGGGTGGACGGCATCAGCGTGCTGCTGGTGCTGCTGACCACCTTCCTGATGCCGCTGGTGCTGCTCTCCTCGTGGACGTCGGTGGAGTCGCGCTGGAAGGAGTTCGCGATCACCATGCTCCTCCTGGAGACGGGGATGCTCGGGGTCTTCGTGGCTCTCGACCTCTTCCTCTTCTACGTCTTCTGGGAGGCGATGCTGATCCCGATGTACCTCATCATCGGGATCTGGGGCGGGCCGAATCGCGTCTACGCGGCGGTCAAGTTCATCCTCTATACTCTCGCCGGCTCGCTCCTGATGCTGGTGGCCATCCTGTTCGTCTACTTCCAGCACGGGGCGGCCACCAACGTCTACACCTTCGACCTTCCGGTGCTGGTGCGCTTCGTCAGCCCGGGCGGGCTGACCCAGGACCTGCTCTTCCTGGCCTTCGCGCTCGCGTTCGCGATCAAGGTGCCGATGTTCCCGTTCCACACCTGGTTGCCGGACGCCCACGTGGAGGCGCCCACCGCGGGCAGCGTGATCCTGGCCGGGGTGCTCCTGAAGATGGGGACCTACGGCTTCCTGCGCTTCTGCCTGCCGCTGTTCCCGCAGGCGAGCATGACGTGGGCCCCGTGGGTCTTCACCCTCTCGATCATCGGGATCCTCTACGGGGCGTGGGTCTCCACCGTGCAGCCGGACATCAAGAAGCTGGTGGCCTACTCGAGCGTGAGCCACCTGGGCTTCGTGGTGCTGGGCATCTTCACCCTGACCCCGCAGGGCATGGTGGGCGGCATCATCCAGATGGTGAGCCACGGGCTCAGCACCGGCGCGCTCTTCCTCATGGTCGGCATGATCTACGAGCGGCGCCACACCCGGCTCATCGTCGACTTCGGCGGGCTCTGGAAGGTGATCCCCGCCTTCAGCGCGCTGTTCCTGATCGTGTGCCTCTCCTCGCTCGGGCTGCCCGGCCTGAACGGCTTCGTGGGGGAGTTCCTCATCCTGGTCGGCACCTTCCAGGTGCACCGGCTCGCGGCGGTGCTCGCCACGAGCGGCATCATCTTCGCGGCGGTGTACCTGCTCTGGATGTACCAGCGGGTGTGCTTCGGCGAGGTGACCTCGGAGGCCAACCGGCGCCTCACCGACCTGAGCCTCCGCGAGTGGGCGGTGCTCCTGCCGGTGCTGCTCTTCATCGTGTGGATCGGGGTGTACCCGACCACCTTCACCACCATGACCGAGCCGAGCGTGCAGGCCCTCATCACCCAGGTCCAGACCAAGGCGCAGGCGACCTCGGCCCGGCTGACGCCGCCCCATCCTGTCGTGACGCGATGAATCCCGCGCTCCCCGCGCTGGTCTTTCCGTCCGTCGACCTGCGGCCCATCCTGCCGATGCTGGTCATCGCTCTCACCGCGGGCGTGGTGCTGGTCCTCGACCTGCTCCCCCCGCGGGATCGCAAGGACCATCTGGGCTTCGTGAGCGCGCTCGGGGTGGTGGCGGCCCTGATCGTCACCTATTGGATGACCTTCTCCACCGGCGGGGCCGACCTGCGGGGCTTCCGCGGGATGGTGGTGCTGGACGCCTACGCCCTCTTCTTCAACATCGTGATCGGTTACGCGGCCGGGCTCGTCCTCCTGCTCTCGATGGACTACATCCGACGCGAGGGCCAGGAGGCGGGCGAGTTCTACATCCTGGTGCTGCTCTCCGCCCTCGGCATGATGCTGATGGCCTCCGCGGGCGACCTGATCATCGTCTTCCTCGGCCTCGAGACGATGTCGATCTCGCTCTACGTGCTGGCCGGCTTCTTCCGCACCCGCCTCGAGGCGGGCGAGGCCTCCATGAAGTACCTGCTGATCGGGGCCTTCGCCTCCGGCTTCTTCCTCTACGGCATCGCCCTCATCTTCGGGGCCGCCGGCACCACCAACCTCGACCGCATCGCCAATGCGGTGACGGCGGGGGCGGGCCGCGATCCGATGCTGGTGATCGGGCTCGGCCTCCTGCTGGTGGGCTTCGGCTTCAAGATCTCCTCGGTGCCCTTCCACATGTGGGCACCCGACGTGTACGAGGGCGCCCCCACCTCGGTGACCGCGTTCATCGCCACCGGCTCCAAGGCGGCCGCCTTCGCCGCGCTCCTGCGGGTGCTCCTCACCGCGGTGCGCGGCGCCCCGGTGGACTGGCCGATGCTGCTGTGGGTGGTCGCCGCGCTCACCATGACGGTGGGCAACGTGGTGGCCCTCGCCCAGCAGAACCTGAAGCGCATGCTCGCCTACTCCTCGATCGCCCACGTGGGCTACATGCTGGTGGGGGTGGTGGCGGGCGGGGCCTTCGGCAACGGCAGCGTGCTCTTCTACCTGCTCGCGTACACCTTCACCACCGCGGGGGCCTTCGGGACGATCCTCCTGCTCGAGCGGGCGGGGCAGGAGGCGGTGCGGCTCGACGACTTCGGCGGGCTCGCGGCGCGGCATCCGCTGATCGCGGTCGCGCTCTCGGTGTTCCTGCTCTCGCTGGTCGGCATCCCGCCCACCGCGGGCTTCGTGGGCAAGTTCTATCTGTTCGGAGCCGCGGTGAAGTCGGGCTACGTGTGGCTGGCCGTGATCGGGGTGCTCAACTCCGCGGTCGCGGCCTACTACTACCTGCGTCTCATCGTCTACATGTACATGCGGGAGCCGGAGGGCGCGCCCACCGTGCTCGCCCCCTCGTTCTCGGGGGCGCTCGCGCTCGCCGTCGCGCTCTGGGGCGTGGTGCAGCTCGGGGTGGCGCCGGGCCCGCTGTTCGATCTGGCCCAGGCCGCCGTCGTCCCGCTGCTCCGGTGAACCCTCTCCCCTCAGGGGAGAGGGTAGGGTGAGGGGTGGTCCCCAAGCTCCCCTACCGCGGCTGGCTCTTCGACCTCGACGGGACGATCTACCTCGGCGAGCGGCTGATCCCCGGAGCCGACGCGGCCATCGCGGCGCTGCGCGCGGCGGGCCGCCGGGTGGCGTTCCTCTCCAACAAGCCGCTCCAGACCCGCGCGGAGTACGCGGCCAAGCTCGCCCGCCTCGGCGTGCCCGCCGCGCCGGACGACGTCATCAACTCCTCGCTGGTGCTCGCGCGCTACCTGCGCGACCGGGACCCCGGCGCGCCGGTCTTCGTGATCGGCGAGCCGCCGATGCTGGACGAGATGCGCGCCCACGGCTTCGAGGTGCGGCACGACGAGCGAGTGCGCTGGGTGGTGATCGCCTTCGACCGCACCTTCGACTACGCAAAGCTGAACATCGCGCTCCAGGCGGTGAAGCAGGGGGCACGGCTCATCGCCACCAATCCCGATCGCACCTGCCCGGTGGAGGGCGGCGAGATCCCGGACTGCGCGGGGATGATCGCGGCGGTGGAGGCGGTGACGGATCGCATGGTGGAGACCATAGTGGGCAAGCCGTCGCCGATCATCCTGGAGGTGGCGCTCGCCGCGCTGGGGGTTCCCGCCCGCGACGCGGCCATCGTGGGCGATCGCATCGAGACCGACATCGTGATGGGCCGGCGGCTCGGGCTCGGCACCGTGCTGGTGCTGAGCGGCGTCACGCGCCCGGACGACCCCCGAATCGCCGCGGTCGCTCCCGACCACGTGGTACGATCGGTCCGGGACCTGGTGGAGTGATCGAGTGAGCGTGCCCGCGAACCGACTGGCTGGGCTCGACGGCGCCGCGCTGGACGCCGTGGTGATCGGCGGCGGCATGGCGGGGGCGGGCGTGGCGCGCGACCTGGCCCTGCGCGGTGCGTCGGTCGCGCTCTTCGACAAGGGCGACTTCGCCTCCGGCACGTCGTCGAAGTCCTCCAAGCTGATCCACGGCGGGCTCCGCTACCTCGAGCTGGGCGACTTCAAGCTGGTGCGCGAGTCGCTGCGCGAGAAGAGGACGCTCGAGCGGCTCGCCCCGCACCTCGTCCGCCCCCTGCCCTTCCTGGTGCCGATCTACCGCGGCGCGCCGCGCGGCCTCATCACGGTGCGCATCGGCATGTGGCTCTACGACCTGCTCACCCCAGGCAAGACCACCGAGCGGTACCGGGTGCTCCGTCCGGTCGACGCCCTCACCATGGAGCCCTCGGTGCGGGCGGAGGACCTGCGCGGGGCGGGCTACTACTTCGACGACCTGCTGCTCTATCCGGAGCGGCTCTGCCTGGAGAACGTGCTCTCGGCGGCGCGGCACGGCGCGCGGACCTTCAACTACTGCGAGGTCGAGGAGTTCGTGCCGGGCCGGCGCGGGATCGACGGGGTGAAGGTGCGCGACCTGCTGTCCGGCCAGGTGCAGCTCGTGCGAGCCGCCACCATCGTCAACTGCGCGGGGCCCTGGGTGGACCGGGTGCGCGCGATGGCGAAGGTGGCCGACCGGAGCCCGCGGGTGGTGCGCACCACCAAGGGCATCCACTGCCTGCTCCCGCGCATGACCGACCGGGCGGTGTACCTCTCGGCCCGCGACGAGCGGATGATCTTCGTCATCCCGTGGCGCGAGTTCTCCCTGGTCGGCACCACCGACACCGACTTCGAGGGCGATCCGGACCGGCTGTGGGCGACCCGCGAGGAAGTGACCTACCTCCTGGAGGAAGTGGCCAAGGTGCTGCCCGACAAGCGCGCCACCTTCGACAACGTCTCCTATACCTACGCGGGGGTGCGGCCGCTCTCCTTCGAGCCGGGCGCCTCCGCCTCCAAGGTTTCGCGCGAGCACAAGGTGATCCCGGAGGGGCCCGACGGCCGCTTCTTCTCGGTGACCGGCACCAAGCTGACCTGCTTCCGCGGCCTGGCCCAGGACGTGGGCGACCGGGTGATGCGCGCGCTCGGCCGCGCCGAGAAGGCGCGCACCGCGCGGCTCACCCTCGACGGCGTGGACGAGGAGGTGGGCAAGATCGAGGCGCGGGTGTGGATGGACGTCTCCGAAGAGATGGCGGCCACCGGGCTCTCGCGCGGTACACTGCGCACGCTGGTGGAGACCTACGGTCGTGCCTATCCGCGCGTGCTCGAGCTGGGGCGCAAGCTGCCCGACGGCTTCGAGCGGAGCCCATCGCGGCGCGCATGGCCGAGCTGGGCGGCTGGTCCAAACGCAGGCTCGACGCGGAGCTCGAGGCCTACTCCCAGCACGTCGAGCGCAGCCGCCGCTTCCGGCAGCGCGCATGACGCGGCGCCGCCTCGGCGTCGCGGTCGCCCTCCTCTCGCTTCTGCTGCTCGCGGCGGCGCCGGTACGGGCGGCCGACCAGGCCTGGCTCGTCGGGCGCTGGGAGCTGCTGCGGGACCCGGACGGGGGCGCGCAGGACTGGCTCGAGTTCAACCGCGAGGGCCAGGTGGCCCTGGCCAAGCGGAACGGCCCGCGCTACACCGGCCGCTACCACGCCTCCGACGAGGCGGTCGAGATCGACTACAAGATCGGCAGCCAGTCCGTGATCACCACCTTCACCCCCAGCTCGGACAAGCGGGAGCTCTACGCCCGCTCCGCGGTGACCGGCAAGAACGCGGTGTACGAGAAGCGACCGTAGCCGCCCGCCGCTTCCCGGCCGCGCGTCAATGGTGCTATAGTTCCGAGCGCCGCCGGGGGCGTCGCGAGAACGTCACCGCCGCGCAGCCCGATCGAGATACCGAATCGCTACCCTGACAACCCGGAGGTCACTCATGCGACAGACGAAGACGTCCTGGTGGTCGGCGGTCGCCGCGCTGCTGGTCGGCGCCGCGCTGCTCCTGGTCCCGGCCGCGCCCGCCCTCGCCAAGACCGAGATCCAGTTCTGGCACGCGATGACCGGCCAGCTCAACGACGCGGTCAACGCGCTGGTGAAGCAGTTCAACGAGAGCCAGGGCGAGTACGAGGTGAAGCCGCTGCAGAAGGGCAACTACGCGGAGACGCTCACCGCCGCGATCGCCGCCTACCGCCAGCGCCAGGCTCCCCACATCGTGCAGGTGTTCGAGGTCGGCACCCAGACCATGATGCTCTCGGGGGCGATCCTGCCGGTCTACCAGCTCATGAAGGAGCAGGAGATCGGGGTCGACTGGAAGGACTTCATCGCGCCGGTGGTGGGCTACTACTCGAAGGACGGCAACCTCTACTCCATGCCGTTCAACTCCTCGACCCCGATCCTGTACTACAACAAGGACGCCTTCCAGAAGGCGGGACTCGATCCGAGCAAGCCGCCCCAGACCTGGAAGCAGGTCGAGGAGTACAGCAAGAAGCTGATCGCCTCGGGGGCCACCAAGTGCGGCTTCTCCACCGGCTGGCCGTCGTGGGTCCAGGTCGAGAACATGCACGCGCTCCACGACCAGCCGTTCGCGAGCAAGCACAACGGGTTCGACGGCCTCGACACCCAGCTCCTCATCAACCAGGAGTTCGGGGTGAAGCATCTGGCCCAGCTCGCGGCGTGGCAGAAAGACAACGTCTTCTCCTACGGTGGGCGGCGGGGCGACGCGGATCCCAAGTTCCTCAGCGGGGAGTGCGGCATCTACATGCAGTCGTCCGCGCTGATCGGCGGCTTCACGAAGGGCGCGAGCTTCAAGTGGGGGACGGGCCAGCTTCCGCACTATGGCGCTCCCTACAAGCGGGCCACCTCGATCATCGGCGGCGCCACCCTCTGGGTGATGAAGGGCAAGCCGTCGCCGGAGAACCGGGGGAGCGCCCGCTTCCTCAAGTTCGTCTCCGACACCAACCAGCAGATGTGGTGGCACGTGACCACCGGCTACCTCGCCATTTCCAACAGCGCGGTGAAGAACCTGGAGGCGGGCTACCACTTCAAGAAGAACCCGGACCAGTACACCGCGTTCGCCCAGCTCACCAAGGGCACCGCGACCCCGAACAGCCAGGGGCTGCGCCTCGGGAACTTCACCCAGATCCGCGACGTGATCGAGGCCGAGATGGAGAACGTCTTTGCGGGCAAGAAGACGGCCAAGCAGGGCCTCGACGACGCGGTGGCCAAGTCCAACGAGATGCTGAAAGAGTTCGCGGCCGCGAACAAGCAGTAGCGCGTCCGGTCGCCGATGCCGCGGACGGTCTTCAAGAGCCGGTGGCTTCCATACGTGCTGGTGGCCCCCCAGATGGTGGTCACCGTGCTCTTCTTCTTCTGGCCCGCGCTGAAGTCGCTGCAGCTCTCCTTCTACCGGGTCTCCCCGTTCGGGGACAAGTCCACCTTCGTCGGCCTGGACAACTTCACCAAGCTCCTGGCCGATCCCGACTACTACGCGAGCGTGGTGAGCTCGTTCCTGTTCGCGGGCGGGGTGACCGCCCTCGCGGTGCTGGGCTCGCTGGTCCTGGCCGGCCTCGCCACCCAGAAGATCCGCGGGCTCGCGGTCTACCGCACCCTGCTGCTGTGGCCCTACGGCATCGCGCCCGCGGTGGCGGGCATCATCTTCCTGTTCATCTTCCATCCCGCCTACGGGATCCTGCCCTACTTCCTCTCCTTCGTGACCGACTACCAGTTCAACTGGCTGCTCAAGAGCTGGGTGGCCATGATCCTGGTGATCGTGGCCACCGCGTGGACCCACCTCGGCTACAACATCGCGTTCTACATCGCGGGGCTCCTCGCGATCCCGGCGTCGGTGATCGAGGCGGCGGACGTGGACGGGACCGGCCCGATCCGGCGCTTCACCGCCATCGTGTTCCCCCTCGTCTCGCCGATCACCTTCTACCTGGTGGTGCTCAACATGGTGTTCGCGTTCTTCGAGTCCTTCGGGGTCATCGACGCGGTCACCAAGGGCGGGCCCGGCCGGTCGACCGAGATCATGGTCTACAAGCTCTACCGCGACGGCTTCATCGGGCTCAACCTGGGCTCCTCGGGCGCGCAGTCGGTGATCCTGATGGCCATGGTCATCGCCCTCACGGTCCTCCAGTTCCGCTTCGCGGAGAAGAAGGTCACCTACCGATGAGCGCGGTCGGCGCGACCCAGCTCGAGCAGGCGCAGGTGCGGGCGCGCGCGGCCGACGCCCCGCGGCGGGAGCGAGCCCGGGGAGGCTCGCTGCTCGTCCACGCGCTCCTGATCGCGTGCATCGCGGTGGTGGTGTTCCCGCTCTACTTCGCCTTCGTCGTCTCCACCCAGGACCTGAAGGAGGTGGTGCAGCGGCCGCCGCGGCTCCTGCCGTCCACCCACCTGGTGGAGAACTACACCGAGGCGTGGCGCAAGTCCGGGATGGGCGTCATGCTGTTCAACAGCGCGGTGATGGCGGTGACGGTGGCGGTGGGCAAGATCATCATCTCGATGCTGTCCGCGTTCGCGGTCGTGTACTTCAGCTTTCGCGGCCGCATGGTCTGCTTCTGGATGATCTTCGTGACCCTCATGCTCCCGGTGCCGGTGCGGCTCGTCTCCACCTACGAGGTCATCGGCACCCTGGGCTGGCTCAACACCTACCAGGGGCTGACCGTGCCCCTCATGGCCTCCGCCACCGCCACCTTCCTGTTCCGTCAGTTCTACCTGACGATCCCGAACGAGCTGGCGGAGGCGGCCCAGCTCGACGGGGCGGGCCCGCTGCGCTTCCTGTTCCGGTTCCTGCTGCCGCTGTCGTGGGCCAACATCGCGGCGCTCTTCGTGGTGCTGTTCATCTTCGGCTGGAACCAGTACCTGTGGCCGCTCATGATCACCAACACCGAGGCGATGCGCACGGTGGTGATCGGGCTCGAGCACCTCATTCCACGCAGCGGCACCGACCTGCCCACCTGGAACCTCATCATGGCCGGGGCGATGATGGCCCTGCTGCCCCCGGTGGCGATCATCGTCTTCATGCAGCGCTGGTTCGTGAAGGGCCTGGTGGAGAGCGACAAGTGAGAGGGCTCCTGCTCTGGGGCCTGGCCCTGGGCGGTGTCTCCGCGGTGCTCGGCACCGTGAGCGCGGCGGCGCCCGACATGATCGCGCCCCTCTTCGCGGCCCACCGGGGCGGGGCGGCCCTCTGGCCGGAGAACAGCCTGATCGCCTTCGGCAACGCGCTCGCGCTGGGCGTCGACTATCTCGAGCTGGACGTGCACCTGAGCCGCGACGGCGAGGTGATGGTGATCCACGACGCCACCCTCGAGCGCACCACCACCGGGAGCGGGCCGGTGCGGGAGCGCACCGCGGCCGAGCTCGGGGCGCTGCGGCTCAAGGACCGGGGCGGGGCGGTCACCGCGGAGCCGGTGCCGACCCTGGACCAGGTGGTGGCCCTCGCGGTGGCGGGCAAGCGGCAGATGCTGCTCGAGATCAAGACCGACGCGCAGCGGCGGCGGTACCCCGGCATCGAGGAGAAGGTGTTCGCGGTCCTCGACCGCCACCGGTACACGCCCTTCGCGATCGTGATGGCGTTCGAGGGGGAGACCTGGCGGCGGCTGCGCCAGCTCCGTCCGGACGCGCGTACCGGGGCCCTCTACTCCGCGCGGGCGCTGCCCGCCCCCGCGATCGAGCCGGAGCTCCAGGCGCTCCGCCAGGCCGGCGTCGTCTTCGTCGGGCTCGAGCAGCGCACCGTGACCGCCGACGTCGCGCGACAGGCGCGGCTGGCCGGCCTCACCCTCGGGGTGTGGACGGTGAACGAGCGCGAGGCCATCGAGCGCTTCGTCGGCCACGGGGTCGGCATCGTGATCACCGATCGCCCGGACCTGGCCAAGGCGGCGCTCGGCCGGTGACCGCGCGCCGCTTCGTCCTCGCGCTCGATCAGGGAACGACCGGCTCCACCGCGCTGGTGGTGGATCCCGACGGGGCGGTGCGGGCCCGGGGCTACGCGGAGCTGGCGCAGCACTACCCGCAGCCGGGCTGGGTGGAGCACGATCCGGTCCAGATCTGGGCCACCACCGTGCGGGCCCTCGGCCAGGCGATGGCCGCCGCCGGCATCGCGCCGGCCGAGATCGCGGCGGTGGGCATCACCAATCAGCGCGAGACCGCCATCCTCTGGGAGCGCGCCTCCGGCCGGCCGGTCGGCAACGCGATCGTCTGGCAGTGCCGGCGCACCGCCGCGCTCTGCGACCGTCTCCGCGCGGACGGGGCCGAGCCCGAGATCCGACGGAAGACCGGCCTGGTGGTGGACGCCTACTTCTCGGGCACCAAGATCCGCTGGATGCTCGACCACGAGCCGGCGCTGCGGCCCCCAGCTGAGCGCGGCGAGCTCTGCTTCGGCACGGTGGATTCGTGGCTGCTCTGGCAGCTCACCGGCGGGGCGGTGCACGCGACCGATCCCTCCAACGCCTCGCGCACGCTCTGCTACGACATCCACGCGCTCCACTGGGACGAGGGGCTCTGCCGCATTCTCGGCGTGCCGATGGCGCTCCTGCCCACCGTGAAGCCGTCGGCCGGCGTGTTCGGGGAGACCACCGCGACGGCGGCCCCGGGGCTGCCCGCGGGCATCCCGGTGGCCGGCATCGCGGGCGATCAGCAGGCCGCCCTCTTCGGCCAGGCCTGCGTCGAGCCCGGCATGGCCAAGAACACCTACGGCACCGGCTGCTTCGCGCTGCTCAACACCGGGCCCCGCGCGGTCGGCTCCACCGAGGGTCTGCTCACCACGGTGGCGTGGACGGTGGAGGGCGCGACCGTCTATGCCCTCGAGGGCGCGGTGTTCATCGCGGGCGCCGCGGTGCAGTGGCTGCGCGACGGCCTCGGGGTGATCAAGCAGGCGGCGGAGACGCAGGCCCTGGCCCAGTCGGTGCCGGACACCGGCGGGGTCTACCTGGTGCCCGCCTTCGTGGGGCTCGGCGCGCCCTACTGGGACCCCTACGCGCGCGGCACGCTGGTGGGCATCACGCGCGGCACCACGCGGGCCCACCTGGCCCGCGCCGCGCTCGAGGCCATCGCCTACCAGAGCCGCGACGTGCTCGACACCATGCGGCGCGAGTCCGGGGTGCCGCTCAGCACGCTGCGGGTCGACGGCGGCGCGGCGGCCAACGACTTCCTCTGCCAGTTCCAGGCCGACGTGCTCGGGGTGGAGGTATTGCGCCCCTCGGTGACCGAGACCACCGGGCTCGGCGCGGCCTACCTGGCCGGGGTGGGCGCGGGGCTCTGGAAGAGCCGGGAGCTCGGCGGCCGCTGGAAGCTCGAGCGCAAGTTCACCCCCGCCATGTCGCCCGCCGCGCGCGAGGCGGGCTACGCGGGCTGGCGCCGCGCGGTGGAGCGGGCGCGCGGATGGATCGAACCCGACAGGAGGGATGCATGATGCGATCGACCGTCGCGAGGGCCGCCCTGGCCCTGATTGCCGTGTTGAGCGCGCTCGCCCAGGCCGGGACGCCGGCCCGGGCGCAGGCGCCCATCGAGGGCGAGCTGAACCTGATCACCCCGGTCTCCAAGTTCATCCACGACGCGGCGCTCAAGGCCTTCGCGGACTACGCGAAGGAGAAGTGGAACGTCACCGTGAAGGTGAGCGCGATCCCGGCCGGCACCCCGGTGGCGTACGGGCGCATCACCGAGTGGAAGGGCAAGCCCGAGGTCGACATCTTCTGGGGCGGGGAGTCCGCGCTGTTCGAGAAGCTGGCCGAGCAGAAGCTCCTGCAGAAGGTGGAGATCTCGAAGGAGGCGTGGGAGTCCATCCCGGCCTCGATCGGCAAGCCCAAGCCGATCCCGCTCAAGGACCGGGACGGCTACTGGGTCGGCACCACGCTCGAGCCGTACGGGATCGTCTACAACCCGAAGCGCTTGCAGCGGCTGGGCGTCGCGCCCCTCAAGGACTGGGACGACCTGCTCAACCCCAAGCTCAAGGGCGAGGTCGCCCAGTGCGCCCCGACCCGCTCGTCGTCGTCGAACGCCACCTACGAGGTCATCCTCTCGCTGCAGGGCGAGGAGCCGGGCTGGGCCTGGCTGCGCAAGCTCGCGGCCAACACCGGACACTTCACCGCGCGGAGCCGGGACGTGCCGACGGTGGTGGCCAAGGGCGAGTTCGCGACCGGCTTCGCGGTGCCGTCCTACATGGCCTTCGAGGAGAAGCTGGCCGGCTTCGACATCAAGTACGTGGCGCCGAAGAACGCCTTCGTGACCCCGGAGCCGATGGCGATCCTGGCCGGGGCCCGCAATCCCAAAGCGGCGCGAGCGTTCATCGAGTTCCTGCTGACCGAGCGCGGGCAGAAGGTGTTCATGGAGCGCGGGCTCTTCTCGGTCAACCCGAGGTACAAGGTGCGGGGCGCCGCGGGCTCGACCGCGGAGACCGCGGTGGAGTTCACCGGCGGGGTGCGGTCGTACTTCGACGGGGACGTCGCCAACGTGTACGACGAGGCGGTGGCGGCCAAGCGGTCGGAGGCGCTCAAGACCCGCTTCCGCTCGGACATCGAGGCCAAGTGGGACGAGCTGAAGAAGTAGCGCCGCCCGGCGCGATCCTCCGCGCGATCGGATGATCGTCACCATCCAGGGGGTGGTGAAGCGGTTCGGCGCGGTGACCGCGGTCGACGCGGTGGACCTCACCGTCGCCGACGGCGAGCTGTTCACGCTGCTGGGGCCGTCGGGCTGCGGCAAGACCACGCTCCTGCGCCTGCTCGCCGGCTTCTACCAGCCGGACTCCGGCACCATCCGGTTCGGCGACCGAGTGGTCAACGGCCTCGCGCCCTACGAGCGCCGCATCGGCATGGTCTTCCAGAACTACGCGCTCTGGCCGCACATGACGGTGGCCGAGAACATCGGTTACGGCCTCCGGCTGCGCCGCCTGCGCGGGGCGGACCTCGCCCGGCGCCTGCAGGAGGGGCTGCGCAAGGTCAACCTGGTCGGCTTCGAGGCCCGCTACCCGGGCCAGCTCTCGGGGGGGCAGCAGCAGCGGGTGGCGCTCGCGCGGGCGCTGGTGCTGAACCCGGACATCCTGCTGCTGGACGAGCCGCTCTCGAACCTGGACGCCAAGATCCGCATCCAGGTGCGCGCGGAGATCCGCCGGCTGCAGCGGGAGCTGGCGATCACCACCATCTACGTGACCCACGATCAGGAGGAGGCGCTATCCCTCTCCGACCGGGTCGCGGTCATGCGCGACGGGCGCGTGCTGCAGGTGGGTCCGCCTCGCGACCTCTACGAGCGTCCACGCACGCGGTTCGTGGCCGACTTCGTGGGCACCAACAACCTGGTGCCGGGCGAGGTGGAGAGCGGGGCCGTGGGGGGCGCCGACGTCGTGGTCCGCACCGCGCTCGGTCCCCTGCGGGCCATCGCCAACGGCGCCGTCTCGGCGCGCTGCGTGCTCGCGGTGCGCCCCGAGAACGTGGCCCTGGGGGCGGCCGCGACGGGCGAGGGCAACCGGGTCGCGGGACGGGTCAGCCTGGTCTCCTACCTCGGGAGCACGGTGCGCTACGACGTGGAGACGGAGGGGGGCCTCGTGCTGAAGGCCGACATCCGGGACGCGTGGCACCACGACCCGCTGCCGGTGGGCCGGCCGGTGATCTTGAGCTTCCCCGCGTCGGTGACCTTGGCCGTCTCGGACGATGCGTAGCCCGCGCCTCGCGCTGGGCGTCGGGCTCATCTGGACGTTCCTGATCCTCTTCCTCGTCTATCCGCTCGGGCGCATCTTCTACGACGCGGTGACCGACGAGGCGGGGCGGTGGACGCTGGCCAACTTCCACGACTTCTTCACCGACCGCTTCTACCTGCGCTCGCTCTGGCACTCGATGATCCTGGGCGTG
>WNGJ01001994.1_pt1 | contig 20439 bp, 20 predicted proteins | sample 5400611 | NCBI WGS metagenome assembly WNGJ01 (sample SAMN13153375, study PRJNA577476) | soil metagenome | isolation source: 40 cm soil or saprolite under Garry oak tree replicate 1 | place: USA:California | collected 2016-06-15
AGGCCGCCAGCAGCAGCATCCAGGACACCAGGCAGGTCATCATGACGCCGAGCCAGACGTTGCCGACGACGACGCGGTGGTCCATCGGCGGACCGGTGACCGCGCCGGCGGGGTCGATCCAGGTCCGCACCGTGCTTGCCTTGCGCGCTCCGGCCACGGCGAGGACCTCGCCGGTCCTGGGCGGCTGCCCGGGCGGCTGCCAGCGGGCCGGCACCCAGGTGGTCTGCACGGACGTGTACGGGTCCGGGGTCCCGGTCGCCGGGGCGTCGCGCAGCAGCACGGCGGTGACCTGGTGATCGACCGTCCGCTGGACCTGCGCCCGGTGCAGGGCGTAGTGATAGGCCCACCGGCCGGCCGCGGCCGAGGCGGCGGGCACCGCCACCACCACCAAGATGATCATGACCAGCCGCAGGGCGGCCTCGACCCGGTCCGTGCCCCGGCGGAGCGGGTTGCGGTCGAAGCCGAGCCACCGGGCCAGCCTGGCCTGGTTCTCGTACGGCCGCGGTTTCGCATGGCTGCGCATGACGTTCACCTCCCAGCGACGAGCCTTACGGTCAAGCCTGTCGCGTCCGGCCCGGCCCCGGCAGGGTCGTTGGACCCTGGCCTTGGGCTCTTGGTCCCCGGCAACGACGGCCCTGGGGCCCTCGGTCATCGACATCCGGTGCCCCGCCTCGGGACCTTCTTCCCTGTTACCCGGGCGGGCCAGCGGCCAGGCTGGCCACCTGGAACGTAGGGAGGTCACCATGACCGGGACGACATACGGGATCGTGGCCGGCTACGACGGGTCGCCGGGCGCCGCTCAGGCGCTGCGCTGGGCGGCCAGGGAAGCCTGGGCCCGCGGGACGACGCTGACGGTATGCCTGGCCTGGACCCCGGATCACATGGAACTGCCCACCGAGTCGGCCCTGTGCGACCTGGCCAGGCAGCACGGCCAGGAGATCCTGGCCCGCGGGCTGCCGTACGCCGAGTCGGTGCTCGGCCCCGGCCGGGTCCGCGCCGACCTGGCCGCCGGATCGGCCGCTCAGGTGCTGTGCGAACGCAGCCGTGCCGCCGAGATGGTGGTGACCGGCAGCCGCGGGCAAAGCGAACTCCCCGGCTTGCGGCTCGGGTCGGTCTCCTGGCAGGTGGCCGGGCACGCTTCTGGGCCGGTGGTCGTCGTCCGCGGCGCGTGGCGGCCCGCCAACCGGCCGCCCGGCCCGGTGGTGCTGGGTACGGACGGCTCCCCGGCCGGCCAGGCCGCCATCACCTTCGCCTTCGAGGAGGCCGCGCTGCGCGACGTGCCGCTGGTCACGGTGTGCGCGCTGACCGACGCCCCCGGCCGGCTCGGCGGAGGCCGCCAACTGGAAGAGGACTTCGACCAGGCCGTGGCCGTAGCGGCGAAGGAGCACCCTGAGGTCAGCGTGGACCGGCACGTGCTGGCCGGCGCCCCGCGCGCGGCCCTGCTCTCCGCCGCGGCCGGCGCCCAGCTGCTCGTGGTCGGGGCGCGTGGCCGCGGCGGCTTCGACGAGATGAGCCTCGGCTCCATCGCCCAGGCCATGCTGCTCTATGCGCCCGGCCCGGTCGCGGTCGTCCGCCCGGTGCCCTGAGTTCGCCAATTTCTCCTGGTCAAAGGCCCAACGTGCATGGCTTTCCGCCGGATGATCAAGGACTTACGCCCCTGTCGGCACCGGCCGCCTCCTGGACATGCTGAAGCCGCAAGAAACCAATCGGGTCACCCGCGCGCCTCACGAGGGCGCCCGGAAGGAGGCTTCGATGTCCACCGTTACCCGTGCCCGGCATGGCGGGCACGATCAGCAGCCTGCGCCCACCCGGGCGCAGCAGAAGGCCCGCGCTCTCGGCCTGACGTCGGCGACCGGCCTGGTCGTCGGCAGCATCGTCGGGACCGGGGTCTTCGCCATGCCGGCCGTGCTGGCCGGCGCGGGCACGAGCTCGCTGCTCGTCCTGGGCGTGATCGCCCTCGGCGCGATGCTGCTGGCCATGATGTTCGGCCAGCTGACCAGGCGGATCCCCAACTCCGACGGCGGCCTCTACGCCTATGCCAGGCACGAGTTCGGCGACTTCGCCGGCTACCTGACCGGCTGGTGCTACTGGATCCAGTGCTGGGCGGGCAACGCCGCCATCGTGTCGGCCTGGGTCTTCTACGTCGACGCCCTGTTCGGCATCAACCCCTCGGGGATCGGCAACTGGGGCATCGCCCTGGGCGGGCTGTGGATCCCGGCCCTGACCAACCTGGCCGGCGTCAGGCAGATGGCCTGGTTCCAGAACCTCACCGTGGTGCTGAAGTTCCTGCCGCTGCTGTTCGTCGGCGTGGCCAGCTGGTTCTTCGTCAGCAAGGCGAACTTCGGCCCGTTCAACGCCTCGGGCGGCAGCCTTTACGGCGCGATCGGCATCGCGGCCGGCGTGGCCCTGTTCTCCTTCATCGGGGTCGAGGTCGCGGCGATCACCGCCAAGCGGGTGAAGAACCCGCGGGTCAACGTGGGCCGCGCCTCGCTGCTCGGCACCGGCGCCAGCGCCATCCTGTACGTGGCCGTGTCGGCCGCGATCATGGGCCTGGTCCCGCACCACGAGCTCGTCAACAGCACGGCGCCGTTCGTGACCGCGTTCGGGACGATCTTCACTCACGGCGTCTGGGCCGGCAAGCTGGTGGCCGCGCTGGCCGTGGCCTCCGGCATCGGCGCCCTGAACGGCTGGACGCTGGTCACCACCGAGGTGGCGCGGGCCGCGTCCGACGACGGCCTGTTCCCGCGCGCGTTCGCCTGGACCGACCGCAAGGACACCGCGTGGTTCGGCGTCGTGATGGCGGCGCTGCTGCCCTCGCTGCTCATGCTGTGGGCCTACACCACCAAGACCGGGCTGACGGTCTTCACCGAGCTGGTGGCCGTGACCGTGGTCACGGTGGCCATCCCGTACCTGTTCTCGGCCTGCGCGCAGCTGGCCTACCTGGTGTCGAAGCGGCGCCGGGTGCAGGGCTGGGCGCTGGCCAGGGACCTGGCCATCGCGGGCGCCGGCGTGCTGTTCTCGATGTGGGTCACGTTCGCGGCCGGCTATCAGTCGGTGTACCAGGCCCTGATCCTGGTGCTGGCCGGCGTGGTCATCTACGCCTTCCTCAAGGCGCACCGGGAGAACACCGGCCAGGTGCCGGCCCCGGCTGACGGCGGAACGGAGAGCTGAGATGACCTTCAGCGTCCAGTCAGAGGCGGGCCAGCTCCGCCAGGTCATCGTGCACCGGCCCGGCCTGGAGCTGTCCCGGCTGACCCCGCGGAACGCCGGCGAGCTGCTGTTCGACGACGTGCTATGGGCCTCCAAGGCCAAGGAGGAGCACGACGCGTTCGCCGAGGCGCTCCGCGAGAAGGGCGTGCGGGTCCACTACTTCGGGCAGCTCCTGGGCGAGACCCTCGAGCGGCCCGAAGGCCGGGCGTTCGTGCTCGACCGGCTGTGCACGCCGGAGATGCTCGGGCCGAACCTCATCACGCCGCTGCGCCAGCTGTTCGACGACCTCGACGGACCGGCCCTGGCCGAGTTCCTGGTCGGCGGCGTGCTCAAGGCCGACCTGCACCCGGCCGGGGCGCACAGCCTGAAGTGGGACATGCTGCGAGCCGACGACTTCGTGCTGCCCCCGCTGCCGAACCACCTGTTCCAGCGCGACAACTCATGCTGGATCTACGGCGGCGTGTCGGTCAACCCGATGGCCAAGCCCGCCCGGCAGCGCGAGACCCTGCACAGCCGCGTCATCTACCGTTACCACCCGATGTTCGCCACCGCGGATTTCATCAGGTACTACGGCGACGACGACGCGAACCACCAGCCCGCCACCGTCGAAGGCGGCGACGTGCACGTGCTCGGCTGCGGTGCCGTGATGGTCGGGATGGGCGAGCGGTCCACCCCGATGGCGGTCGAGCTGCTGGCCAGCGCGCTGTTCCGGGCCGGGCAGGCGAGCCGGGTCATCGCCGTCGAGCTGCCCGCCTCGCGGGCCATGATGCACCTCGACACGGTCATGACCATGATCGACCGGGACACCTTCGTCCAGTACCCGTACCTGGAGCGCCAGCCGCGGTCCTGGACCCTGACCCCGAACGGCGACGCCACCACGATCGGGCCTGGCACCGTCTCGGTGACCCGCAACCCCGACCTATGGGAGACGATCGCCGAGGTGCTGGGGGTGGACAAGGTCACGGTGCTGAGCACCGACGAGGACATCATGGCCGCCGAACGGGAGCAGTGGGACGACGGCACCAACTACTTGGCCGTCGCGCCCGGCGTCATCGTCGGCTACGAGCGCAACGTCGCCACCAACACCATGCTGCGCAAGCACGGCATCGAGGTGATCACGATCGCCGGCAGCGAGCTGGGCCGCGGCCGGGGCGGGCCGCGCTGCATGACCTGCCCGATCGAACGGGACCCCGCCTAGGAGGATCGACATGAACCTGCAAGGACGCAACCTGCTCAAGGAGACCGACCTGTCCGCCGCGGAATTCCTCGACCTGGTCGAGCTGGGCCGCCGGCTGCGGCTGCAGAAGCGGATGGGCCTGCGGAACAACCGGCTGGCCGACCGCAACATCGCGCTCATCTTCGAGAAGACGTCCACCCGGACCCGTTCGGCGTTCGAGGTGGCCGCGCACGACGAAGGCGCCCACGTTACCTACCTGGGGCCGGAGGACTCCCAGCTCGGCCGCAAGGAGTCGATGAAGGACACCGCGCGGGTGCTGGGCCGGATGTTCGACGGGATCGAGTTCCGCGGCGCCGCGCAGGAGGCCGTAGAGATCCTCGGCGCCTACGCCGGCGTGCCGGTGTGGAACGGGCTCACCGACGACTGGCACCCGACCCAGATGCTGGCCGACATCCTGACCATGCGCGACCACACCAGCAACCCGCTGTCCGAGGTCAGCTACTGCTACCTCGGCGACGGCCGGAACAACGTGGCGAACTCGCTGCTGGTGACCGGGGCGCTGCTCGGCATGGACGTGCGGATCTGCGCGCCGGGGACGCTGCAGCCGTCCGCCCCGGTGCGGGAGATCGCCAGCAAGCTCGCGGCCGATTCCGGCGCCCGGCTCGCGGTGACCGCGGACGTCCCGGCCGCGGTCGCGGGCGCGGACTTCCTGTACACGGACGTCTGGCTGTCCATGGGCGAGCCGGCCGGCACCTGGGACGAGCGGATCGACCTGCTGCTGCCCTACCAGGTGAACCAGGGCGTGATCGCGGCCACCGGGAACCCGGCGGTGAAGTTCATGCACTGCCTGCCCGCCCTGCACAATCTCCAGACCGAGATCGGCCGCCGGCTGTACGACCGGCGCGGCCTGACCGCCCTCGAGGTGACCGAGGAGGTCTTCGAGTCACCTGCCTCGATCGTGTTCGACCAGGCGGACAACCGGATGCACACGATCAAGGCCGTGATGGTGGCCACCGCGGGGGACCCGCGATGAGGATCGTCGCCGCGCTCGGCGGGAACGCCCTGCTCGAGCGCGGCGAGCCGCCTGAGTCGGACATCCAGGAGGCCCACGTCGTCACGGCGGTGCGGGCGCTGGCCCCGCTGGCGGCCGCTCACGATCTGGTCATCACCCACGGCAACGGCCCCCAGGTCGGCATGCTGGCGCTAGAAAGTGCGCGCGACCCGGCTCTGTCCCGGCCCTACCCGTTCGACGTGCTCGGCGCGCAGACCCAGGGCATGATCGGTTACTGGCTGGTCCAGGCGCTGCAGAACGCGCTGCCTGGCCGCCAGGTGGCCTGCCTGGTCAGCCGGACCCTGGTCCGCCGGGACGACCCGGCCTTCGCGCACCCGTCCAAGTTCGTCGGCCCGGTCTACGCCGAGGAGCAGGCTAGGGCCCTGGCCGCGGCTCATGGCTGGGAGATCCGCCAGGACGGCGCCCGGTGGCGCCGGGTGGTGCCCTCGCCCGAGCCCACGGGACTGCCCGACCTGCCCGCCATCAGGACCCTCCTCGGCACCGGGGCCATCGTGGTCTGCGCCGGTGGCGGCGGCGTGCCCGTCGTAGTGAGGGACGGCCGGGCCCGCGGCGTGGAAGCGGTGGTGGACAAGGACCTGACCGCCGCGCTGCTGGCCCGCGAGCTAGATGCGGACGCGCTGCTGCTGCTCACCGACGTGGCCGCGGTCCAGGACGGCTACGGCACCCCGCAGGCCCGGCCGATCCGCCGGGCCACGCCCGCCGAGCTGCGCAAATGCGATTTCCCTGCCGGATCGATGGGGCCCAAGATCGAGGCCGTGTGCCGGTTCACCGAGGCGACCGGCAAGCAGGCCGCCATCGGGCGGCTCGCCGATGCGCAGGCCTTGCTGTCCGGCCAGGCCGGCACCCTCATCGCCATGCCGGACGATGCCTGAGGAGGAGCCATGGGTAACTGGCCGTATTCCGACGATCGCCTGCGCGCCATGTACGCCGGGAACCGGGCGGATGCGACGGCACGCCGTTTCGCCCGGCTGTGGGCGGCCGTCTTCGCGCTGGGGCTGCTGCCCAGGAGGTGGATAACCCTCGAGGTCGCGGGCCGCCGGTCAGGACGGACGACCCGGTTCCCGCTGGGCATGGCGGACTGGCACGGCCAGTGGTATATCGTGCCGATGCTCGGCGATCAGTGCAACTGGGTCAGGAACGTTCGTGCCGCGGGCGGCCGGGCCACCATCCGGCGCCGCCGTACGGTCGGATGCCGCCTCGTCGAGGTTCCGGTGAGCGAGCGCCCGCCGATCATCCAGCGCTACCTGGCGCAGGTTCCGGGCGCCCGCCCGCATATTCCGGTGGACCGGCACGCGCCGCTGGCCGACTTCGAGGCCATCGCGGCGCGCTATCCCGTCTTCCGGGTGCTACCGGATCCGCCTAGGCGGGAGCGGCGGAGGGCTAGGTCCGGGGCTAAAGTCCCGGGTCGGAAGGGAATGAAGGGGCCGAACGGGCCGGGTAAACGAACCGGTCCCTGACGGCGACCACGCCTTCGATGTGCTCGACCTGGCCGGCGATGCCGGCCCCGAGCACAGCGCTGCCCGGCTCGCCCTCCAGCGTCACGATCCCGTTGTGCACGGTCACGGTGAACCGCGCCGGGTCGGTGAAGAACCCGTCCGCGATCACGTCCTGGGTGATCTCGCGGCGGATCTCCTCGTCGCTGCGGCGGAAGACGCTCAGCACGTCGGACCGGCTGACGATCCCTTCCAGCCGCCCGTCGCGGTCGACGACCGGGAGCCGCTGGAGCCGGTGCGAGTGCATCAGCCGGGCCGCGGTCTGCACCGGGTCTTCCGGGCTTATCGTCACCGCGGGGTGGGTCATCAGGTCGCCCGCGGTGGCCTGGCCGTCCGCGCGGTGCCCGCGGTGATGCCGCCCGTCCGCCAGGGCCAGCAGGTCCGACTCTGACACCACGCCGATCACCGTCCCGTCGCCGGCGGTGACCGGGAAACCGCTGACCCGGTGCTCGCGGAACATGGCGGCCAGCTCCCGGTACGGGGTGTCCGGCCGGACCGTCACCACCGGCGTGGTCATGATGTCCCTGACGTACGCGCGCATGGTGATCACGCGACCTCGCGGATCCGCGACGCGACGTCGGCGGCACGGCGGGCCGCGGCGGCGTTCTTCCTGGCCGATGGGTGCGGGTGTCTCGCGTTCATGGCCTCAGCTTCGCCCGCCCGCCGGACGGCCCGGCAGAGACGTAATTCACTTCGGCAGGTGCCGAAGGTCCCTGCACCTTGGACCCTGGCCGGCGGTTTCCTTCAGGTAGGGGCCAGGAGGAGGACCAGATGGCGGCGGTAGACATGCAGGCGGCCCGGCCGGCCCGGCCCGGCCCGGCAGCAACGTGCTGGCGTGCGGGGTCGCCGACTCGACCGGCGCGCTGACCGCCGTCTTCTACGGCCGTGCGCACATTCCCGGCCTGGAGCCCGGCCGCCAGGTCCGGCTGCGCGGCATGGTCGGCGTCGGCGCCGACGGCCGCCCCGCGATGGTCAACCCGGCGTACGAACTGCTCGTGTAGCAGCCGCCCTTTGCTCCCTAGCCGACGGCCCAGCCGGTCGATATTCTTACGATGCATCGTCGTCGGGGAGGACCTTCTGGTGGAACCTAGTCCCGGAAGCCGGCCGGAACTCCTTCCTAACCTGCAGCTGGACGAGCTCCTCGCCGAGCTGCAGAACCGGCTGCAGGCTGTGCTGGCGACCAGGGACCGGATGCGCGGCCTGCTCGAGGCGGTCGTGGCCATCGGCTCCGGCCTGGATCTGGAGTCCACCCTGAGGCGGATCGTCGAGGCCGCGGTCGGCCTGGTGGACGCGACCTACGGCGCGCTCGGTGTCATCGGCGACGATGACGGCGGGAAACGGCGGCTGGCCGAGTTCATCCCGGTCGGCCTGAGCCAGGACGAGATCGCCCGGATCCACCACTGGCCCGAGGGACGCGGCCTGCTCGGCCTGCTGATCGACGACCCCCAGCCGCTTCGCCTGGGCGACATCTCTTCACACCAGGCATCGTCGGGCTTCCCTGACGGGCACCCACCGATGCGCAGCTTCCTCGGTGTCCCGGTGCGGGTCCGCGACGAGGTGTTCGGCAACCTGTACCTGACGGACAAGCGCGGCGGCGGCGAGTTCACCGAGGACGACGAGGCCGTCCTGGTCGCCCTGGGCGCCGCGGCCGGCGTGGCGGTGGAGAACGCCCGGCTGTACGGCGCGGCCCGCCGCCAGCAGCGCTGGATCCAGGCCAGCGCCGAGGTCACCACCCGGCTGCTGTCCGGCTCAGAGCCCGGCGAGGTGCTCGCCGACGTCACCCGGCAGGCGCGCGAACTGTCCGGCGCCGACCTCGCCGTGCTCGCCCTGCCCCACGAGGGGGGACGCGGCCTCACGATCACCTACGCCGACGGTGACGGCGCCGACGCGGTCCGCGGCCTGGTGCTGCCGGCCGGCCAGTCCCTGTCCGGCCGGGTGCTGGCCACCGGCGAGCCGGTGACGTCGGCCGACTTCGCCGCCGACGAGCGCGTCGCGCAGGCCGCCCGCGGCGCGATGAGCCAGATCGGGCCCGCGGTGGTGTTCCCGCTCGGCGCGCCGGGCAAGGTCCGCGGCGTGCTCACCGTCGGGCGCTGCCACGGCGCGCCGCCGTTCCCCCAGGCCCAGGCCGACGTGGTGGCCTCGTTCGCCGCCCAGGCGGGCGTCGCGCTCGAGCTCGCCGCGAGCCGGGCCGAGGCCGAACGCCTGTCGCTCTACGAGGACAGGGACCGGATCGCCCGTGACCTGCACGACCTGGTCATCCAGCGGCTCTACGCCACCGGCATGTCGCTGGAGGGCACCATGCCGATGATCACCAGGCCGGAGGTGGCCAGCCGGATCACCCACGCGGTCGACGCGATGGACGAGACCATCAAGGAGATCCGCTCCACCATCTTCGCGCTGCAGGCCAGGGGCACCTCGGCCCGGCCGGATCTGCGCGGGGAGATCGTCGCCCTGGTCGACGAGATGACGGACATGCTGGGCTTCGCCCCGTCGCTGCGGCTGGGTTCGGGCCTCGGCGGCGACATCAGCCCGGAGGTGGCCGAGCAGGTACTCGCCGCGCTGCGCGAGGCGCTGTCCAACGCGGCCAGGCACGCGAACGCCAGCCAGGTGGACGTGACGGTGGACGCGGGTTCCGACGGGATGCTGACCGTGCAGGTCACCGACGACGGCACCGGCATCCCGGAGGGAGGCAGGCGCAGCGGGCTGCGCAACCTGGCCGCCCGGGCCGAGAAGCTCGGCGGCGACCTGAGGCTCGGTCCCGCCGACCCGGGTGCGCCCGCGCCCGGCACCAGGCTGGAGTGGCGCGTGCCCCGCTAGGCGGGCCAGGTGTGGACGGGCTGGCCGGTGGCCGCGCGGGACAGGTAGCGGTCGAGCATCACGGCGAGGGCCTGGTCCCGGTCCCGGCCGTGCTCGGCGGCCGCCAGCGCGGCGCGCTGCCAGGCGGCCCCGGTCTGCCCGCTGGCCACCCGCGCGCCGATTACGCCGAGCAGGTGGTCGGCCTCTGCCGCGGCCACGCCCGCGTCCAGCAGCCCCTGCCGGGCCGCGGGCAGCAGCTCGGGCACCAGTTCGGCGGCGGAAACCGTCCGGACCCCGTCGCCGCGGCCGGCCGGCCAGCACAGCTCGGCGGCCAGGCCGTGCTGGGCCGCGCGGTAGAAGCCGTGCTCCGCGCGTTCGAACGGGACCGCGTAGGTCCACCGCTCGTCCCGGTCGGCCAGCCAGAGCGTGAGGCCGATCAGGAAGGCCGCGTTGGCCAGCATGTCGGTGACGGTCGGCCCGGCGGGCAGGGCGCGCATCTCGATCCGCAGGTGGCCCCCTGCCGAGGGGTCGTAGATGGCCCGGTTCCAGCGCCAGACCGTGCCCTGGTGCAGCCGGAGCTCGTCCAGCGGCGGCACGCCGGGGCCGGCCGGCGCGTCGCTGACGAAGGGGAGCAGCGGCTCGTGCCGCCGGACGCTCTCGGCGAACAGCTCCAGCGCGCCGCCCCGCAGCCAGCCCGTGCCGAACGCCGCGCGCGCCGGGCCGCGCCGCGGGCTGGCGCCGTCGCGGTCCTCGACCGACTGCTTGAACAGCGCGATCCTGGTCTCCTCCCACAGCCGCCGGCCGAGAAACGTGGGTGAGTTGCCGGCCGCGGCCAGTACCGGCGCGGTCGCCAGCTGAGCCGCGTTGTAGACCCGGCTGAACTGGCCCGGGGCGACCCGCAGGTGCACCTGGAACGAAGTGTTCGCCCCTTCGGCCGTGACGTGCTCGCTGGTCAGCTCCAGCGGCTCGTCACCGGCGATCCTGATCAGGAACGGGCCCCGGTGCAGCCGTCGCAGGCCGCGGTCCAGCGCCCGGTAGCGGGCCGCGTCGGTCACCATGTCCAGGTCCAGGTGGGCCGGGCGGAGGGTGGGCAGGATGCCGATCAGCGCGATCCGGCCGTGCTGCGCCCGGGTCGCGTCGCCCGCGAGGGCCAGCAGCTGGCTGAGTTCGTCGGCCAGCGCGGTGAACGGGTGTCCGGCGAGCAGCACCGGCGAGGCGTTCAGCTCCAGGTTGTACCGGTTCAGCTCGAGGGTGATCCGCGGATCGGCGGCCAGGTCGCGGACGGCCTGGTTCCGCGGCAGCGGCCGGGCCTCGTCATCGACCAGGCACACTTCGAGCTCGGAGCCGATCGTGACCGGGCCGACCCCGAAGCCGGCCCGGCCGAGCAGCTCCCCGAGGTCGGACAGGCACCGCTCGAGCCGCTCCCGGAACCTGGCGTGGTCCCGCTCGCCGAACCTCTCGCTGGTTATCTCCGTTCCCACGGCTAGACCTCCGCCTCAGCCCGCCGCCACGATCCGGCGGCCGGTCAGCACCGCGGGAAGGATCCTGACGTAGTGATCCCTGGCGCCCGGCGCCCGCACCCGCAGCGGCAGCGCGCGCAGCCGGGCGAGCTCGGCCGGGTCCGTCACCTCGGTGATCTCGCCGCGCACGATCACGCTCCAGCCGACCCGCCCAGCCGCGTCGATCCCGTCCGCCTCGAAGCAGACCAGGCTGCCCCGCGCGGCCGCGTGCAGTTTGGTGCCCGGCTCGGTGCGGAACACCACGGTGTGCCGGTCCAGGACGAAGCTGACCGGGAACACCACCGGCCCGCGGTCGTCCACGACGGCCACCCGGCCGAGAGTTTCGCCCGCCAGCAACCCGAAGCACTCCGACCTGGTCAGCTCCTCGATCCGGCCCGGTCCCGGGTCAGCCGGGGCCGAGGCCGGCACGATCGTCTCCCGCCGGGAACAGGACGTCGCCAGGATCGCGGCGCACGCTGACCGCCACCTGGGCGACCAGTCCGATCCTGAGCACCAGGTGCGGGCGGGCGCCGTCGCCGAGCTGGGTGCTGAGGAACTCGCGCAGCCAGGGCAGCTCGAGCGGCTGGCTGTGCAGCGCTACCGCGGCCCCGCACACGCTCGCGGTGAGCAGGATCCGCTGCAGCGCCTGCCCGGCGTGCACCCAGTCCGCCGGGCCGTCGCCGGTCGTGGTCAGCAGCCCGGCCACGCCGGCGGCCCGGTGGGACGTGGCCAGGCTGAGCGGCGGTACCCCCCAGTCATGCCCGCGGGCAAAATCCCGCCCGGGAAAGTACGGCTGGGTGCGCTCGGCCCGCGCCGGGTAGGAGGAGGCCGGCACTCCGTCGCAGCGAGCGCTGCCCGGCGCGGGCGTCCAGCGGGCCAGCTCGCGCAGCCGCTCGCCGTCCTGGCGCAGCTGGTGCTCGGCGGTCTGGACGGCGGCCGCCAGCGCGGCCCGCCGCCCGTCGTCCGCCATGATGCGCAGCGCCGCGCCTTCCCGCGCCGCGGCGTCGCGCAGCGCGGCCAGCGTGTCGGGCGGCAGCGGCTCGGGATCGAACGCGCCGCGGTGGGTCCGCCGGGTGAGCACGCGGCCGGACAGCCGCCGCTCGAACTCGTCGGCGGCGGCACGCTCCCGCCATGACACCCGGGCCACCAGGGCCGGCTGGGCCGGGTCGGGCAGCACGCGGGTCTCGGGAATGTAGCCGAGGGACCGCAGCGCCAGCCTGACGGTGAACAGCGCGGCCCCGCAGCTGACCATCATCTCGCGGCCGTCCGGGTCGGCCACGGCCAGCCGACGGTCGGCGTCGGCGTACAGGCTGACCCGCGGGCCGCCGTCGGCGGTGAACCGCCACGGCTGGGTGTTGTGCACCGAGGGCGCCCAGACCGCCCTGGCCACCACGTACCTGATGATCTCCTCAGTGGTCATCGGCTCAGGGGTCATCGATTCGCTCATGACCCCAGCAGACCGCGACGCGTCCGGCCAAGGCAGGTCCCAAGGTCCGGAGGCGGCGGGACCTTCGGCCACCGCGGCTCAGAACCGGAAACCGAGCGCGCGGCCCCCCTCGCGCAGCGAGTCCCGTACCCGCGGGTGCGCGACCTGGGTGATGATCTGCTCGGCCTGCGCGGAAGCGTCGTGCCCCCAGATCGCGGCCGTGCCCTGCTCACTGACGATGTAGCTGTGCTGGAAGGACGTCACCGGGCCGGTCAGCCTGGGTACCACGGTGGACACGTCCGCCTTCGGGTGCCAGGACGGCAGGGCGATGATGGCCAGCCCGCCGGGCGAGTGCAGCGCGCCGACCACGAAGTCGGTCTGGCCGCCGAACCCGGAGTAGATCCTCCCGTGTACGCGGCTCGCGTTCGCCTCGGCGAACAGGTCAACCTGGAGCGCCGAGCACCGCGGCCAGCTTGGATTCGGTGAGGATCCGCATGGTGTCACCCGGACTGCTGGGCCAGCTGCGCGCTGTCGATGTGCAGGCGCCGGCCGTTCAGCATCACCGGGGAGATGCGGATGAAGTGGTCTCGCGCCCCCGGGGCCCACGACCTGAGGCCAATCGTCCGCAGCCGGGCCAGCTCGCCGGGGTCGGTCACCTCGCCGGCCGGGCCGATGGCGGTGACGCTCCAGCCGGACTGGCCGGCCGGGTCCACCTGGTCCGCCTCGAACGCGACCACGGCGCCGCGGGTGGCGACGGCGAGCTTGCCGCTGCGGTCGGTCCTGATCACGATGTCACCCTGGTCGAGGGCGAAGTTGACCAGTTCCACCGCGGGCAGCGCGCGCCGGGTATAGATGATCCGGCCCACCGGGACCGATGCCATCAGCGTGAGGCATTCGTCCCGGGACAGGTGCCGGAGTGCGGAGCCGTCGGAATACATGAGGGAAGCCTGCCCGAGGAGCGGAGGAAACGCCCAGGGAAGAAGGTCCCTAATTTCCGGGACCCTGGTAGGGGTCGTGCTCGTCGTGGTGGTCGTCGAACACGCGGACCGCGTAGGCGGCCGCCTGGGTGCGACGCTCCATGCCCAGCTTGGCGAACAGCGCGGACACGTAGTTCTTCACGGTCTTCTCGGCCAGGAACATCTGCTCGCCGATCTGCCGGTTGGTCAGCCCTTCCCCGATCAGCTCCAGGATCCTGCGCTCCTGACCGGACAGCCCGGCCAGCGGGTCGCGTTTCGCGGACTGGTCCCGCAGCCTCGCCATCAGCTGACTGGCCGCGCGCGGGTCGAGCATGGACTGCCCGGAGGCCACGGTGCGGACCGCGCCGACCAGGTCGGTGCCGCGGATCTGCTTGAGCACGTAGCCGGCCGCGCCCGCCATGATCGCGTCGAACAGCGCCTCGTCGTCGCCGAACGAGGTCAGCATCAGGCAGGCCACCTCCGGCATCCGGGAGCGGATCTCCCGGCACACCGACACCCCGTCGCCGTCCGGGAGGCGCACGTCGAGGACGGCCACGTCCGGCTTCAGCGCGGGGATCCTGGCCAGCGCCGAGGACGCGGTGCCGGCCTCGCCGATCACCGTGATGTCCGGCTCGGCCTCCAGCAGGTCGCGCACGCCCCGGCGGACGATCTCGTGGTCGTCGAGGAGGAACACCGCGATCGGCGGCCTGGCCGCCTCGCCCGACCCCGCGCCAGTCACCGGACTAGTCACCATAACTCCTGATGGTCGCGAAGGCCCCGCGGGTCTTCTGTCAGGTCAACTCTAGGCAGTACGTCCGCCCCAGGTTAAGGACCAAAGTCCCTGGCGGCCAGCCCGGACGGCCCTTATCCGGCCGGTAGTGCGCGCCTAGCGTCGAAAGCAGAGGGGCAGGAGAGCCCCAACGGCATAAGGAGAAGGCAATGTCGGGAATTCTCGTCGGGGTGGACGGTTCCGGCCATTCCCAGCGCGCCCTCGAATGGGCCATGAAGGAGGCGGCGATCCGTCATCTACCGCTCACCGTCCTCACCGTGCACGAGGCCATCAGGGGTTACTCCCGCAGCGCCGCGGTGTACCCGGATGACCCGGTCCGGACCGAAGATGCCCGCGCGGCGGCCCAGGCCGAGACCGACAAGGTGCTGGCCGGCCTGGACGGGCCCCGCCCGGAGTCGGTCACGGTCAAGGCGGTGCACGGCTTCGTCGTCGAGGAGCTCATCAACGCGGGCAAGGACGCCGACATGCTGGTCCTGGGCTCGCGCGGCGCGGGCGGCTTCACCCGGCTGATGATGGGCTCGGTAGCCGGCCAGGTCGCCCATCACGCGTACTGCCCGGTCCTCCTCGTGCCCCCGGAGAACCGCAGCTGACTCCGACCCCAGGGCCGTCGGCCGTTCCCATGGTGCGGATGCCGCGTTGACGTCATTCCGGCGCAACGCGGCATCGCTTTGCGTCCGCGTTTCGCGGCGAATGCCGGGGCGGCCCGGCCTCAGGGCATTAGGCCGTGCAGCGGGAAGACGGCCTTCCTGGTGGCCATGATGGCCTGGTCGACCGGATCGGCCGGGTTGTAGCCGTCGTCGAAGGAGGCGAACTCGCCCGGGGCACCTTCGGTCATCGTCTCCGGAGCGGCCTGGCTGGTCACCAGGGACACGTACTCCCGCCACAGCCCCGGCGTCGCCGCACCAGGGTCGAGCGGCCTGCCCGCCGCCTCGAACAGCAGGTGGGTCCAGCTCCTCGGCACCACGTGCACGTGCTCGTAACCGCCGCCCCCGGTCAGCAGCCAACGGCCACCCGCGTGTTCGTGCGCCAGCCGGTGGATCGCGGCGTGCGCGGCCCGCTGCGCGTCGATGGTCAGCTCCAGGTTGGTCAGCGGGTCGTCCCGGTGCGAGTCGCAGCCGTGCTGGCTGACCAGGATCTGCGGGCGGAACTCGCGCAGCAGCGGCGGCACCACGGCGTGGAAGGCGCGCAGCCACCCGGCGTCGCCAGTGAGGGCGGGAAGCGCCACGTTGATCGCCGAACCCTCCGCGGCCGGGCCGCCGCTATCGGTCGGGTACCCGGTGCCCGGGAACAGGGATTCCGGGTGCTCGTGCAGCCCGATGGTCAGCACCCTCGGGTCGTTCCAGAACGCCCTCTCGACCCCGTCGCCGTGGTGGGCGTCGACGTCGACGTAGGCGACCCGCTCCGCGCCCTGGCCGAGCAGCCAGGCGATCGCGACCACGGGGTCGTTGTAGACGCAGAACCCGCTGGCATTCCCGGCCATGGCGTGGTGCAGGCCCCCGGCGATGCTCGCCCCGTGCTGCGCCGCCGACGTCCAGACGGCCCGGGCCGCGGCCAGCGTCGCCCCGGTCACCATGGCGGCCGCCTCGTGCATGCCCGGGAACACCGGGTCGTCCTCGGTGCCGAGCCCGTGCATGAGCAGCACCCGTTCGGTCATGTCCTGCTTACCCGGGCCAAGCAGCCTCCCGCTTCCGGCCAGCCGCACCATGTCGATATAGACGGCGGAGTGGAAGAGCTCGAGCTCCGCGCGAGTCGCCGTGGGCGGGATCTCGACCGAGACCCCGTCCAGGCCGAACAAGCCGAAGGCCCGGGCCAGCTCCATGGTGAGCTTGAGCCGGATCGGTGCCATCGGGTGGCCAGGTCCGAAGTCATATTCGGCCAGCCGCTCGTCCCAGGCCACGTGCAGGGTGCAGATCATCCTGGCCTCCGGGGGTGGCTAACGTTTCCTGCCCATCTGACCCGCGCGCAGGCCGGTAGTCCCAGGGCCCGTCGCCCCTCCATTCCGGGACCTAGGTCAGGTCGTTAGTCCCTTCGCCTGGCCCGTCATGTCCGGCGAGACTGCACCGAGACGTATCGATGACCATTGCCCGGGGAGAGATCCCATGACCACGCCCCATTCGGCCGGCATCCCGGCCGCTGACCGCAGGCCGTACCTCATGCTCGGCATGGCCGCGGCCGGGTTCGCGCTCACCTTCTGGGCGTGGGCCCTGCTGTCGCCGCTCGGCGCACACTTCAAGCAGGCGCTGGAGCTGACCAGCTTTCAGCAGGCCCTGCTGGTCGCGGTCCCGGTGATCGTGGGGGCGCTCGGCCGCATCCCGGTCGGCGCCCTGACCGACCGGTACGGCGGACGGATCATGTTCCCGGTCGTATCGTTCGCGACCATCCTTCCCGTCCTGTTCCTCGGCCTAGCCGGCTACCGGTCACTGACGACGCTGCTGGTCGGCGGGTTCTTCCTCGGCGTGGCCGGCACGTCGTTCGCGGTCGGGGTACCGTTCGTCAGCGCCTGGTTCCCCGCCGGGCGGCGGGGGATGGCGATCGGCGTCTTCGGCATGGGCATGGGCGGGACCGCCATCAGCGCCCTGACCACCGTCAAGCTGACCGCTCACTGGGGCATCCACGCGCCGTTCCTCATCGTGGCCGGCGCGCTGGCGGTCTACGGTGTCGCCGCCGCGCTGGTGCTGCGGGACGCACCAGGCCGGCCGGTGCCGAGCCAGCCTGCGCTCTCCCGCCTCGCCGCGACGCTCAGGCTGCGGATCACCTGGCAGGCGGCCGCGCTCTACGCGGTGGGGTTCGGCGGTTTCGTGGCGTTCAGCGTGTACCTGCCGGTCTACCTGAAGAACGCCTACCTGCTCACCCAGGCCGACGCGGCGGACAAGATGGCCGGCTTCGTGCTGCTGGCCGTGCTGATGCGTCCGGTGGGCGGCTGGCTGTCCGACCGTATGGCGCCCACCCGGGTGCTGACCGGCGCGTTCGCCGTGGTGGCGGCGGCCGCGATCGTCCAGTCGCTGACGCCGGCCCTCGCCCCGGTGGGCACCATCGCGTTCCTGGTCATGGCCGCCGCCCTGGGCGCCGCGGCGGGCGCGGTGTTCGCCCTGGTCGCGCAGCGCGCCCCGGCCCAGCAGGTCGGCGCGGTGACCGGCGTCGTGGGAGCGGCCGGCGGCCTCGGCGGCTTCGTGCCGCCGCTGGTCATGGGTGGCATCTACGGCGCGAGCGGATCGTACGCCTGGGGGCTGCTGGCCCTGGCCGCCGTGGCCGCGTGCGCCATGACCTATAGCCTCAGCACCCCGAGCCAGCCGGTCAGGACCCGGGCCGCCTGACCGGCTCCCAGCCCGGCCTCGCGGGGCGCCCCGTCGCGGGTGCGCCCCGCGAGCGGTACACGATGTAGGGGCGGGTCAGATAGCCGACCGGCGCGCTGAACACGTGCACCAGGCGGGTGAACGGCCAGGCGGCGAACAGCACCCAGGCCAGCATCACGTGGATCTGGAAGCCGACGGGCGCCGCGGCGATCAGCCCGGTATCCGGGTGGGCGTAGAACACGCTGCGGAAGTACGGTGCCACGCTTAGCCGGTAATCATAGGGATGCCCCAGCAGGTTGCCCAGGACCGTGGCGGCCAGCCCCGCCACGAGGGTGGCGGCCAGCCCCGCCACGAGGGTGGCGGCCAGCAGCACGTACATGGCCTTGTCGTTGCGGGTGGTGGCGGAGAACACCGGCCCGGTGACCCGGCGCCGGTAGATCAGGATGGCCAGGCCGGCCACGGTCATCACCCCGGAGACCGAGCCGAGCGCGATAGCCACCGCATGGTAGGCGGTCTCGCTGATCCCGATCGAGCGGGTGGCCGCCTCGGGCACCAGGATGCCGAACACGTGGCCGCCGATCACCAGCAGGATCCCGAAGTGGAACAACGGAGAGCCGAGCCGCAGCAGACGGCTCTCATACAGCTGGCTGGACCGGGTCGTCCAGCCGAACTTGTCGTACCGGTAGCGCCATACGTGCCCGAGCACGAAGGTGGCGATGGCCAGGTACGGGACGATGATCCACAGGACAATGTCGAGCGCACTCACCGGCGGCCTCCCATGTACTCGGGCGGGGCGAACGGCTCGAGCCCCACCTCTTCGGCCGGCGGCCCGCTGCGGGCCAGGTCCAGAGCGCGCCGCAGGTCCCGCGGGGCCGGCTCGGGCAGGACGGCGCGGACGGCGTCGACGACCGCCAGCCACGGCGCCGCCGCGTCGGCCAGGGCCGTCCGGAGCAGTTCAAGCCCGGCCCGGTGCCTGCGGAACAGGGCCAGCCCCGGTTCCGGCGCCGCCGCGGTGAACTCGCACAGCACCGCGAGGTGATCGGGCAGTTCCCCGCCGGCCAGCTCGAATCCGGCCGCCCGGTAGGCGGCGGTGAACTGCAGCAGGGCCATGCCGCGCTTGCGGGTGTCGCCGCAGCTGTAATACGTGAGGTACGGGCAGCACCGGCGGCGCAGGTCGAACGTCTCGACGTAGGCCTGCTGGAACTCCCTGGGCGAGCGCGCGGCTACCGCCGCCAGGAACGACCGTAGCCCCGTCTGCGCCGGGCCGGCCACCGCGTCGGCCGTCGCGTGCAGCAGCGGCAGGTGCCGCCGCCACTCCGCGTCCGGGTAGCCGAGGGCCAGCGAGCCGGCCCGCATGACCCGGCCGAATGCAGGATTCATGAGGCATCCCCCGGGCCGCGGCGGGGAGGCATCAGCCGGGCTGAGCCGCCCTTGCCGTCCCAGTTGAGCAGGTTGACGCGCTCGGTCCCGTCCGCCGGATCGGCGAAGGTGTCCGACGTCTGCCGCTGCCGCAGGGCGTGGAAGTTCTCCACCGCGACCGGCGGCGGCCCGCCGGACGACTCGCCGAACGGCCCGGATCCGCCCATGCCCGGGCCGCCCTCGTAGTCCAGGGAGCAGGCCAGTTCCTCGAGCTGGTGCGCCTGCGCGGCGGCGTCGCCGAGCCCTGTGTCAGCTAGCTCCGGGTGCACCGGCGGGATCACGTAGCGCTCGTCGTACTTCGCCAGGGCCAGCAGCCGGTACATGTCCTCGACGTCCTCGGGTGACATGCCCACCGCGGCGGGAATCGAGACGTCGGGCTCGCGCCCGAGGTTGACGTCGCGCATGAAGGACCGCATCGCGGCGAGCCGGGCCAGCACGTCCCGCACCGGGCCGACCTCGCCGGCGGTGAACAGGCCGGCGAGGTAACTCAGCGGGATGCGCAGCGCGTCGATCGCGCCGAACAGGTTCGGTGCCGCCTCGGCGTCGTGCCCGGTGTCCCGCAGCACGTCCACCACCGGCGACAGCGGCGGGATGTACCACACCATGGGCAGGGTGCGGTACTCCGGGTGCAGCGGAAGCGCGACCTCGAACCGGTTGATCAGCGCCCACACCGGGGAGCGCTGCGCGGCCCGCACCCAGTCGTGCGGGATGCCCGCCCGTTCGGCCGCCCGGACGACCTCAGGGTCGGCCGGGTCGAGGAACACCTCCCGCTGGGCCGCGTAGAGATCCTTCTCGTCCGCGGCGGACGCCGCCGTCAGCACGCGGTCGGCGTCGTAGAGGACCAGGCCGATGTAGCGGAGCCGGCCGACGCAGGTCTCCGCGCACACCGTGGGGATGCCGACCTCCACCCGCGGGTAGCAGAACGTGCACTTCTCCGCCTTGCCGGTCCGGTGGTTGAAGTAGACCTTCTTGTACGGGCAGCCGGTCACGCACATCCGCCAGCCGCGGCAGCGATCCTGGTCCACCAGCACGATGCCGTCCTCGGTGCGCTTGTAGATCGCGCCGGACGGGCACGACGCGGCGCACGCCGGGTTCAGGCAGTGCTCGCAGATGCGGGGCAGGTAGAACATGAACGTCCGGTCGAACTCCAGCCGGACGTCGTCGGAGATCTTCGCCAGCACCGGGTCCGCGGCCGCCAGGGCGGGCGCGCCGGCCAGGTCGTCGTCCCAGTTCGCTGACCAGGAGACCTTCATGTCCTTCCCGCTGATCAGCGATTTGGGCCGGGCGACCGGGCTGTCCCGCTGCGGC
>WNGJ01008565.1_pt1 | contig 20435 bp, 20 predicted proteins | sample 5400611 | NCBI WGS metagenome assembly WNGJ01 (sample SAMN13153375, study PRJNA577476) | soil metagenome | isolation source: 40 cm soil or saprolite under Garry oak tree replicate 1 | place: USA:California | collected 2016-06-15
CTATTGCTCTTGGCAAAGATGTAGCGGGTGCAGTACGCGTCGGCGATTTAGCGCGCATGCCGCACCTGCTGATCGCCGGAGCTACAGGGGCTGGTAAAAGTGTCGCGATCAACGCCATCATCGCGAGCATCCTCAGCCAGGCCACGCCCGATGACGTGCGCTTGTTGATGATTGACCCTAAAATGGTCGAATTGAACATGTATAATGGTATTCCTCAACTGCTTTCACCGGTTGTGACAGAGGTTGATAGAGTGGTTAGTTTGCTGAAGATTGCCATTGCCGAAATGGAGAAACGCTACCGTGTCTTCTCACAGTTGGGCGTGCGCAATCTGGACGGCTATCGCAAACTGCGAGCGGAACGGCTGGCTCGGGGCGATACGGCGCTGAAAAATCTCCCTGCCATTGTGATTATCATCGATGAACTGGCAGATCTGATGATGGCAGCCCCTGAAGAGGTCGAAGGATTGATCTGTCGTTTAGCGCAACTGGCCCGTGCCACGGGCATTCACCTGGTGATAGCTACCCAACGTCCCTCTGTAGATGTGATTACGGGTCTCATCAAGGCCAACATCCCGACGCGCATGTCTTTTATGGTTAGCTCAGCGGTTGACTCGCGCACGATCATCGATATGGGTGGCGCTGAACGTCTTCTGGGTCGTGGTGATATGCTCTATCTCCCGGCAGATGCTGGCAAGCCCGAACGCATTCAGGGGGCGTTTGTTGCCGATGATGAAGCCGACAGGCTCATCTCATATTGGAAACAGCAGGCAGTAGAGCATGCTGCTGCAGTAGCTGCCGCGGCCAATGCAGGCAATAGCTCTAAAAGCCAGGCCGGGACAATTGTCCCTCCAGTGGTCGAACCGGGTTGGGAAGTGAGCGACCATATCTCTGATGAGTACGAACTGGATGACGAACTGCTGGAACAGGCAGAGCAGGTGGTGTATGAATATGAACGCGCCTCGATCTCGCTGTTACAGCGCCGTCTGCGTATCGGTTATTCGCGGGCTGCGCGCTTAATTGATCTATTGGAAGAACGAGGCATTATCGGACGCTCCGAATCGGGAGGTCGTTCTCGCGAAGTATTGGAAAGAAGGGACGCTAAATACGGTGGTGGTAGAGGTGAGGGGAGAACGATGGCTGACGAAGCTGCCGATATTATCGCCGAAGAGAAGGCGCGAGAAGAGTTTTTGAAGAAACATGCGGGAGGTTGGCCGTCTGGGCAAGGACAGAGGAATGATTCTCTAGGCGGAGAAGAGTAATGAAATTTTGGGGAATTGACAACCGTCTAGAAGTATGGATACTTGTAGTATATACATGTTCTAGCGATGCCTGCACTTCCATCATGGCTGATGGATACTACTCTTCCTTAATACGAAAGGCGGAGCTGATATGACAACGACATCTGATAGGCTGCCAGTAGTCACTCCTGCTGATTGGGTTCCAGGACCCAAGCAAGGATGGTGGACCTACAGCGACTATGCAGCCCTTCCAGACGATGGGAAACAGTATGAGATTGTGGATGGAGTGCTGTATATGTCACCTTCCCCCAGTATAATACACCAGAGAATTGCTGGTAGGATCTTTCGTTACCTTGCTACTTATGTTGAAGATGCAGGCCTGGGGCTGGTGTTAGATGCTCCCACTGATGTTGAACTCTCTCCTATTGATGTGTTTCAGCCTGATGTCCTCGTTGTATTGAACGCTGGACTTGAGAAAGTTCAGGAGTTGAAAGTTGTCGGTGCGCCTGATTTGGTAGTCGAGGTGGCATCACCTAGCACTGGGACCCATGATAAACGGAAGAAGTACGATGTCTACGCTCGTGCAGCAGTACCAGAGTATTGGATTGTAGACCCTGGATCCCGTACAGTCGAGGTGCTAGTGTTGAAGGCTGGTACATATCACTCACTTGGCATTTTTCGCGGACAAGCGACACTTCCTTCGCAAGTGGTACCAAACTTGCCTGTGCGTGTTGAACAGTTTTTTCCATGAGTCTAGCGAAAAGTTATCTGACGAGAGTGAAAAGAGGACTCAGCTTTATTCTGAGTCCTTTAGCTCCCGCAGCAACCTCACGTCCTCCTTACTGCTGAAATCCAGCTTCTCGAATAAATCGGGTCGTCTCTCTTTTGTCCTTCTTAGCGACTCCTTGCGGCGCCACCGTGCGATCTCTGCATGATTCCCTGACAGCAACACATCGGGAACACGCCAACCTCTGAACTCCGGTGGGCGCGTGTAATGGGGATACTCTAACAGCCCGACACTATGCGACTCATCCACTATCGACTCTTCCCCTCCCAATACGCCAGGAATGAGTCGAGTTGTTGCATCTACCACGATCATCGCTGCCAGTTCTCCTCCTGTGAGTACGTAATCGCCAATCGAGATCTCATCGGTCACCAGATGTTCGAGGACACGTTCATCAATTCCCTCATAATGTCCACAGAGGAGAGTCACACGCGCTTCCTGTGCCAGTGATCTGGCAATTTGCTGATTGAAAAGATGCCCCTGTGGACTTAAGAGGATAATCGGTCCGCCCTGGTAGACGGCTTCAACCGCCGTAAAAATCGGCTCGGGTTTCATGACCATGCCGGCACCACCCCCGTAGGGGTAGTCATCAACGACATGATGTTTATCACTGGTAGCCTCGCGTATATTGTGAAGGGCGATGCTGAGAAGTCCTCGCTCCTGTGCTCGTTTCAGAATGCTTTCAGAAAATGGGCCCTGGAACATATCAGGGAACAAGGTGAAAATATCGAAGTGCATAGTAATCCTGGCTGTGGGGTTCTACGATACTAGCATTTGTGTGTTACAATAGCACTGTTGTCTCTCATTAGCAAGTGGTTGATGAGGTCGTTGAGGCGTAACTGGTTATTTTTAGTTCTGTCTCCTGCACGGAGCAAGCATACTATGTCCTGGTCCCAAACGCAGCAATCCGAGGATTTGTATGATCAAATCACTATCCTTGTCGGCAGCGCCATTCGACTCCTTGATGGCGATGCTGGCGTTTTCGTTGTGTCCAATGAAGCATTTGACCCGCAGAGTAATACGGAGTATACTCTGTATCGTCTTAGTGAGTCAGCATCAATGCTCCTCTTATCGCATATACGCAATTGTAAACAGCCAAATTCGCTATGTCCGCTGGTAAGGGATACGCTGCCACTTTTGATGGTGAAGCAACTGGGGGCATGTGATGAAGATGCTGAGGATGCGGAGTTGTGGGGAGATGTGAAGGAGACAAAAGAGCAACCAGTTCTTGAACGGTGTTCTTTATTTATAAACGATCAAGCCGGTCCATTAGGCGTGCTACACTGCCTGCGCCGGGCTGGTTCAAGTTCTTGTTTAGAACAAGCAGATGAAGCGGAAGGGACGTTGCGCCTGTTTATCGCGCACTTCGCTGCTGGTTTGCGTTCGGCCTTGAAATGGCAATCCTTGATTAAAGAGCAGAGACGACTGGCTGCGATCTTCCAATACAGCGCTGAAGGCATCCTAACGGTAGATACAGCGTTACGTATCATCGACTTTAACCCGACGATGGAACGACTCACGGGTTGGCGTGAAAGCGAGGTACTGGGACGCTTCTACTATGAAGTCTTGCAACCAATGGATCGCCAGGGAAATGAACTTGACTTGCAGGATTCACTCATCTTGCAGGCTTTTGCGGGTCAAACTGTCGTCGATCGAGAAATGGTCATCTCAGCACGTGATGGACAACATTTCGATGTGAGTGTGACGGCTTCTTGTGTTCGCTCAAGCAAAGGAGAGCCAACCAGTGGCATTCTCACTGTGCGTGACATTACTCGTGAGCGTCAGCAGGAGGAACAGCGTTCAACGTTTATTTCAGTAATCTCGCATGAATTGCAAACACCGATAGCTATCATCAAGGGCTATGCTTCGACTCTGGCTCGTGCCGATGCGACGTTTGATAAGGAATCACTGCGTTCTCGCCTGCAGGCCGTGGAAGAAGAGGCTGATCTCCTGAATAAATTAGTGGGCAACCTGCTTTATGCCTCACGTATTCAAGCGGGAGGACTGCAAATGGAACTTGCGCCACTTGACCTGTCGAACCTTATCCAGAAGGTTACCCGTCGCTTGCAGGTTAAAAGTCCGGAGGTTACGGTTAAGGTGAATCTGCCGCCGAATTTGCCAACGGTGATGGCAGATAGGGATCGCATTGAAGAGGTACTGGAAAATCTATTGGATAATGCCGTCAAGTATTCGCCCGATAAACCTGTAGTAATAGTTGCCTGTCGCGTTACAGGTGACGAGGTAATCGCAAGTGTAAGCGATGCTGGTATGGGCATCTCATTACGTGAACAAGAGCAGATTTTTGATCGCTTCTTTAGAGTCGGTAATAGCAAGACACGCTCGTTGCAAGGCGCCGGGCTGGGCTTATATATTTGCAGCGCTATTGTTGAAGCTCACGGAGGGTGTATCAGAGTTGAGAGCGCTCTACATCAGGGATCGACGTTTTCATTTAGTTTGCCTCGTATGGAGAAAGCACGTTTACCGATGGTGGTGTTTTGATGGAAAAGGAAGCTTTTGATCCGCGTGATATGACCATTTTAATCGTAGATGACGAGCCGCGCATACGCGACTTTGTGCGTATGAACTTAGAGCTTGAACGCTATCGTGTTATAGAGGCCAGTAACGGTGTGGAGGCGCTGGAGCAACTACGCGAAAACCTACCGGACCTGGTCGTGATGGATGTCATGATGCCCGAAATGGATGGCTTCGAGACATTACGGCATATGCGCGAGGTGTCCAATGTGCCTGTAATTATGCTGACTGTGCGCCAGAATGACCTGGATAAGATACATGGTCTCGATCTAGGCGCTGATGATTATCTCGCAAAGCCATTTAATCCACGGGAACTGCTTTCACGTATTCGAGCGCTCTTGCGTCGTTCTTTTATGGCCGCACCGGCTCGTAAGACAGAGATCGTTGTTGATCCTGATCTGAAGATCGATTTCTCCCGGCGTGAAGTGATCGTACGAGGTGAGAAAGTCGTCCTGCGCCCTACTGAGTATCGTCTCCTCTACCATCTTGTTAGTAATGCGGGAAGGTTGCTCACACATGAAACGCTGCTGTCCAAAGTTTGGGGGCGCGAATACCGCGATGAGGCTCATTATCTGCGTTTATATATTACCTACTTGCGACAAAAAATTGAGTTAGATCCTGCGCACCCAAAATATATTTTGACCGAACGAGGAGTAGGCTATCGCTTCAAGGAATTGGAAGAGTAGCAGGGGAACGATGACTATTCCGTGTTGTGGCGTGCAGATAACCCGCGTGGTGCTAATGGTCTCGGCCTATGCTGTTGAGACGACGTTGCTGGCACATTATCAGCTTAACGCAAGTATCTCGTAGGGGCCAGATTGAGCGCGCCCCGCAATTGAGAAGGAAGGGAGCAACATTGAATAAAAAGGAACGTGTAGATGCAGCTCTACAAGGTAAACAGGTTGATCGAGTTCCAGCGAGCATGTGGGGACACGACTTTGAACGCGAGTGGGATGCGCACATGCTGGCGGAGGCGATGGTCGAAAATTTCACACGCTATGACTGGGATTACATGAAAGTCAACCCACGTGCTAGCTACCATGTCGAAGGTTGGGGAGTCCAGGTGCGGCCATCGGGCGAGAAGTACAAAGCGCCCATCTTCGAGGTCTCTCCTATCAAAAGTAGCTCCGACTGGAAGCGTATACGCCCTCTTGAGCCGGATCAGGGTGCGCTGGGCGAGCAGTTGCGTGCGTTGCAAGTGATAAACCATTCAATCGGGTATGATGCTTACTTTGTTCAGACCATCTTTTGTCCCCTCGGAGTGGCAAAATTTCTAGCAGGCAACAATAGTGAACCGGTATTGCTGTCGATCCGCGAGGATCGTGCTGCAATACACGCGGCTCTCCGCGTAATCACCGAGACGTTTGTAAATTATGCTATTGCGTGCCTGGAACAAGGAGCAAGTGGCATCTTCTATGCAACAAACGGCTGGGCTTCCGAGAGCATGTTAACTGCCGACCAGTATCGTGAGTTTGGTGAGCAGTATGACCTGGAGTTCCTGGATGCTATCAAGAGCAGAAACAAGTTCAACATCTTGCATAATTGTGGGACGCATATCTACTTTGATCTGCTTGCAACGTATCCAGTGCATGCTCTCAGTTGGGCCGCTACACTGGAGGGCAATCCTGACCTGCGTGAGGGAAAATTGCGTTCTGGCAAAGCGGTGATGGGTGGGATTAGTGAGAAAACGATCCTTAAAAGTGGTAAACCCGACCAGGTACGTGAAGAGGTAGAGCGAGCGCTAGAACTTACTGGCGGCCGGCATTTCCTGCTTGCTCCGGGCTGTTCTATACCGCCAGAGACTCCTGCAGAGAATCTGCAGGCTATTCGCGACTCGCTCACTTGACACCCTTTGAGGGATTGGCTATACTCACACGGCAGAACTATAACACTTCCTGGCATGCGGATGAGAAAAACGCAGCAGCGTTTCTGAATGTATATGGGTATAATTGAGTGTAGAGCTGATGATGATCAGGCAGCTACGCTTCCTGTGGAATTGAGAAGGCACTTCGCGACTGATGGAGCGACATCAAACAATACGAGCTTATTCCGCGGGAGGTGTCGTTTTTCGTCTTGTTCCAAACGAATCAAAGGTGAAGAAGGGCACAATCGACCAGTGGAAGGCTGGGCAAAATGAGGAAAGGTCTGTAGAAGTTGTGCTTGTAGGGCGCAGTCATTCTGGAATATGGGCTTTGCCCAAGGGGACTCCTCAATCTGGAGAAACCCTCGAGCAGGTGGCGGTGCGGGAGGTACAGGAAGAGACCGGATTAGAGGTACGTTTGATTACCTATATTGGTAACATCTCCTACTCCTTTGTGCATGATAAAGTGCGGTATCAGAAACAAGTACGTCACTTCTTTTTTGAGGCGATAGGGGGAGATACTGCGCTGCACGATGCCGAATACGATCGTGTAGAATGGTTTTCCTTTCCCGAAGCGTTTCGTCGCCTGACTTACCAGAATGAGATCAACATCCTTTCCCAGGCGGAAGATATTTTAGACCGTTGGTTACAGTCTCAACAGAAAGAAGGGTAAAACAGTTATATGCAGCACACACCCCGTTACAGGCTCATGCGGCGTATTCTCTACCCCTATAGCGGGGAGCAGCCGCTTTCATTGAAGCAGAGCCTGCGGGTTATGTTCGCATGGATGTTGTTTTTCCCCATGGGTATGTCCTTAGTAACTCTGGCAATAACCGTTATCGGATCATATCCCGTACAGAAAATGGTAATACTTGTGATCTTTGCTTTCCTTTCAGGTGTCTTCATCTTTGGTTTGCTTGGTTTACTTGTTGTGGGCATGAGCAACAAAGCTGCTCGTTTGCATCAAACTTGGAAGATACAGAAAGGTCAGCAATAACCAGTGGAGGTAGTAGCTATGGATCTTAGCGTTGAAGGCAAAACTGAACGTATTCCCCCTGGCTCGCATATCTGTCAACTCTACAGCAAAGTGAATGAAATTCCGGGAGTGACAGCGCGTCTAATGCGAGTCGGCCTTACGCTTTCGGAAAAGTGTTTATTTGCTGCTGCCCCGGCACAGGTGAATGAATTACGTGAGGAGCTTCAGAAATTACAGATAGACGTTGAGAAGGTTATTGAGGCGGGGCAGTTAGTCTTATACGAAGAACGAGAGCCATTTCTGGCGAACGGTAAACGCTTTGACCCGTATTATCTACTTTCTTCTCACCAAACATTTATTGCTCAGGCGCTTCGCGAGGGATGGCAAGCAGTACGGATTTCAATTGACATGACCTGGCTCAGCAAAGATATAGCCACTCCTGAACAAATTCTCAAGTATGAGGCGGCGTCAGACGCCGTATTCACTTTCCAAAATGCTCCCATCATTGCGTTGATGCACTATGATCACGGCAAGTTGCTACCCAGTCTGGTTGTAGAGATGCTCAAATTGCATCCTATCGCAGTTGTTGGCAAGTACATCAAGAGGAATCCATACTATTTGAACTCAGAGCAATACATGCTCAAAATCCTGCGTATTAACCGTGAGAGGGAAAAGGGTGCATGAAATATGTACCCTTGTCAGCTATTCGCTTTCAGATACTCTGGCATGAGGTCAATGTAGCAAAAGGGCATCACTTGCGGATGCCCAATAGGCGTCAAGTTAACGTGCGTTGCGAGGCCGCCACCCCACTCCCAGGGCGACCGCAAGGGTACGCCCCTACTATACACGAACGCGCCTGCCAAGCCACCGGATAAAGTATAGTAGGGGCGTACCCTTGCGGTCGCCCTCGCTCGTTTATACACAACAAATGTAGCAATTGGGAAATTATTACTGGTTGAACAACTGGCCCCACGTTCCCTGGATGTTGCTCGTGCCACCAGCTTGTTGTGCACCCTCAGGCTGGGGTGGGTGGTAGGTCATGGACTGGATGCCCAGGCGGCCAGGCCCGGTGAAGCGATTGAGAATAATCGAAGCGCCCGCCATCATGCCGCCGATGGCTCCTAGAATGCCACCGCCCCGCTGTGAGCCAGCGACCGTCGTCACTGCCATTTGCACCGATGGGTCTTTCCACAGCCACGCGCCAGGTTCGACGTCCAGGGTTTCGCCAGGGGCCAGCATTTTCTCAAAGACATTACCATATCCGTGTAGGACCAACATACCCTCACCGCCGCGACAGGTGAACTGGTCGACGAAGAGGCCAGTGCGGCTGAAGAGGATGTTGGCTGCACCCTGCACGAAGGTGAAACCATAATCGACGTTGCCAGTAGCAAACAGGAATTGGTGCTCACGTACTTCAACCATCTGGCCAGGCTGCAAACGCAATGCCACGATCTGGCCTGGCGCGTCACGTGAGAAGGAGATGTTTCCAGGCCCTTGCGCTTCGGTCAAGAAGATTTGCATACCTGCAAAAAAGCGTTTTGCCAATCCTCTAAGAGATTTGAAGCCGATCTGTACCCCTGGATGTTTCCACAGGAGAATGTGATGTTCGAAGTAGATGGATAACTGATTGCCAAGCATGACATCTGCCACCGGCACCAGTGCTCCATCAACAGTAATAGTCATATCTGCTACATGTAGTGGCCCTTTAGGGTTATGCAGTTCAGCTCTTGGCACCTGGTTGCCGAGGACCTGGTTGCTGCTGTACTCTTCATACTGATTAGGTGGCATGTAGGCTCCTTGCGGTGGAGCTCCATATTGACTCTGTGGTTGGGCCTGGGGAGGTGGAGTTTGGCTCACTTGCATTGGTGATCCACAGACACCACAGAACTTCACTCCATCGGCAACCTGGCTTTGACAGCGGGGACAAATCATGTATTGGCCTCCTTCAATTGGCACTATTGCATAGGTCATTAACTTCTACTGTCAAACAAAAAGCGTAATCTAATTCTCATGTTCTTAACAGTAGTATATTGCTTGATAATAACATATCTAAGCAAGTACCTTGTGCAGATTTTCAGGTTCTGATGTTCTGATACTTCCTTGCATATAGAAAGATGCGTTTAGGTATGGTTGTTTTTTCTTCCGAGTATCTGTTCAAATGCGACAAGAGCACATTGGACGACACATGCTATCTTTATCGTCCAGTATGCCCTTGTCTGAGATGAATTCTTGTAGTGTCACATGGGAAAAGGTCGCGTAGCGAAAAGGATCTCTCTAGACACACTAAGCTGAACTCATGCGGAAAAGACCAAAAACCACTTGAACACGACATACCACGCTCACTAAGCTGTTCCAGAGTAATCAATGAGTCAGAACATACCAGGTGTCGAGTATCTTACTATGGCTAGAGTACGAAGCTATCCGCCAAAGGACTGCGAGCATTACCATTCTCTCGCTTGTCATTGCCCAAGTTTACCGGTTGCTGACTGCCCGTCTGGCGACCAACTTGCGCGTAGTTGTTGGATGTTGGAGGGGTGTTCTGCAAATTTTGTAAGCTTTGCAACGTCGATTGTGATTGCGCACTCATCTGCATACTATTGCCCTGGTCACTGGCGAGCTGGATTGTCTTTCCTTCAATAACCACTGCAATGCCTACTCCGCGGCGTAAGTCAGCGATTTGCCGGCGTAATTCTCGGTTTTCGGCCTCCAAAGCGTCCATTAACTTTTTCTGCTCAAGGAGCATCTGAGCGATGCCTTCAAAACCGGCGCTAGCAGCACGATCCATCATGGATTCCTCCTGCATCATAGGTGTACCTATTACTTCTAGAACAAAATCTCCCAACACAGTGCCACTTCCTCCCAGTTTACGTCGTACCTAAAAGGGGTACGATTCGATCCCAAATGGCTGCCGCAACACCTGTTTTAGGCATTACAGGCAAGTCTTCCATTGCACCATTTGCATGAAAGATGTTTACCTTATTGGTCTCTGTTCCGAAGCCGCTATCAGAGCGGCTCACATCATTTGCCACGAGCAAATCCAGGCGCTTTGCGGTCAGTTTGGCGCGTGCGTAATTCACCAGGTCGCTGGTCTCCGCAGCGAAACCCACACGCACCAGGCGCCGCCCAGGCCTATCATGGCCAGTGTGGCTGTCAACAGAATCTGCGAGTTCTTCCAGAATGTCTGGATTGCGTACGAGCCGCAGGAAGAACCCATTCTGTTCATCAAGTTCTTGCGCTCCACTTCCACTTTTCTTGAGCTTTTGTGATGCTGCCTCTGCTGGACGAAAATCCGCTACAGCGGCGCTCATCACGAGCACATCAGCATCGACAACCGCATCATACACCGCAGCGCGCATCTGCATCGCGGTTTCGACCTTTCGCACTTCCACTCCGTAGGGTACATCTAAAACAACGGGGCCTGAGATTAAAATGACGTGCGCGCCGCGATCTCGCGCCTCCGTTGCCAGGGCGTACCCCATCTTTCCAGACGAGCGATTCCCTACATAGCGTCCTACCCATACCCACTTCCCCTGAAGCCAGCCGTCCTATCTCTGGCTCTACGATAAATGCTCCGCGTTCCTGCAACAAGGCCAGATTTGCCTGTGTTGCCGGGTGCGTAAGCATATTCTGGTGCATCGCAGGAGCCAGCAGTAGAGGGGCTTTGGTTGCCAACGCCACCGCTGTCAGCATATTGTCGGCTATGCCATGGGCTAGCTTCGCGATGGTGTTGGCTGTTGCCGGAACGACCACCAGAATTTCCGCTTCCTCAGCTAACGCAATATGCGTTTCTGCTGCGCGTCCCGATGGTTCCCATAGATCGCTGTATACGGGCCGATGGCTCAGGGTTGAGAATGTCAGCGGTCGAACAAATTCATCCGCCCGTTCAGACATCAGAACATCAACCAGGGCACCAGCTTGTTGCAGACGGCTAACCAGCTCGACCGCCTTATAGCTTGCAATGCCACTACAGATTCCGACGAGAATACGCTTGTTTAGTAACACCGTTCGCTTGCTCGTTCCCTTAACAACACCCTGCTTGCAGGGCCAATGCTACATTAGCATAGGATGTACACATAAACAAGAAAGGCGCCAAGAAGTACCATAAGAGACTCTCCTGACTGCTTGTGGTTCCGAGGCAATTATACTGTAGGGTCGGTTGACTGACAAGACGTTTGACGTTCGTCATGACAGTGAAGCCATACTCATAAGGTGATTCTGTTTAACTACACCCCCCGGATATGTCAATAAGATTTACGAGGTGCAACGAGACGCGCTTATGAAACCTTGATACGTAGCCTGTAATATCTTACATTACCTTTACATAGAGGAAGGAGAATACTGAATGTCCCTAGAACAAAATACACCGGCAAATAGATCCAGTAGTGTAGAGAATCAGACCACCATACCCGATAAACTTGAGAGGACTTCAGACTCTTCAGCATTGGTTGAGCAGACGCCACCTACCGTAAAGGGACAGTTAGCAGAGCTGATCAAGGCAGTGAGAACTAAAGATGACTCATCGCGTGAATTTCTGTTACGGGTAGTGCAGCCTGGGCTCGCAGGCTTGATGGATGGATCTGTCTCGACCCTGGCCCCCATTTTTGCGACGGCGTTTGTGACGCACCACTCGTTTACTGCTTTCCTGGTAGGATTAGCTTCGGCAACGGGCGCAGGTATCAGTATGGCTTTTTCGGAAGCTCTCTCCGATAGTGGAGAACTCACCGGGCGCGGGAGTCCTGTCATACGAGGGGGGATCACTGGTCTTATGACCTTCTTTGGCGGTTCGCTGCACACGTTACCTTTCCTGATCTCCAACATACAGGTTGCTTTAATTGTCGCCTATGTTGTGGTCGCTTTTGAACTGGTATTGATTGCTGCCATTCGTCACCGCTATTTCGGAACGAACTGGTTGCTCTCAATCTTACAGGTGGTTGGAGGAGGGGCACTCGTCTTTGCAGCTGCGGTGATCTTTGGAAACCTATAAGAGAAAGGATATGAGCCGTTCCTAATTTCGTAGTGAACCAGCGGGGATTCCACTCGAGTGGGTATGGGCGATCCCCATTGCTCTTATGTCCTTGACGCGTGCTTTGTCTGTTGTGAAGAGAACTCTGGATGCGCAAACGATGCCGGACGATCAGCGCAGTCAAAACAGACTGAAGAAAGCACAAAACTATGCGGGTTCCTCATCAAATGGGTATGATGACTACACATCTTTCTCTCACACTTTGTACAGGTGTTTATGTTCCATAGCGTGAGTGATCTATTGCAGAGAGCGCATTTTTCATGGGCGCTGAGAAAACTCATTGCGCTATTCTCCTTCAAAGGGACCCTTGCTTCGTTCCTTACAGAATTAGGGTATGCTAATATCCTATCTTCTAGTCAGATATTAGCATACCCTAATATGTTCGTCAAGGAGGACCGATTAGAAAGAAAGCTAAGCCGCCTTATGTAAATTAATGTCTCCCGTACTTACCGTCAGAACTAGCAAAGCTGTAGGTGATGTGCCTGGCGTGAGCGGACCATAATAACTTGCTGAACCATCGCTATTTTGCTGGATGTTCAGGCCAAACTCACCGCTATTGATTTTGCCATTATTAGTACTGGCATCGAGGGCCAGGTTTGTTGTTTCGGCGCTTAAGTTTACATTTATAATGCCTTTCCCGCTTTTGATAGCGAACCACGGGTGAGGATTTTGTGTAGTATTCGTGGTGCAAGGGATACGGCCTGCATCTGTATTGGCGGCGATACTCAATGCGCCATCGAACATCGCGTTTCCATTGTTTGTTTGCAAACAGGAGCCTTCTACCAGTAATCCATGTTTCACCGTAATGTTGCCTGTGTTATCTGTGAGTGTAAGTAAGCCATTGAAATTCTGAACCGAAATGTCTCCTGCCGCCGCGACGTTTGCGCTGAGCGTGAATGGTGGAATGGTATTTACCGATGGGGGCAAGGCAATTGTCAGATCAACGGAATCACTGGAACCGGCAAGTAAACCCCCGCTTGTGTCTGGTACTGTCGCATTCACCGTGAGCGTACTCTGGTCAGTGCTGGTATGTACATCCACCTTAATGCGCGCAAATTCCTTGTTAGCATCGCTACTGTTGCCTGCCTGCACCTTCATAACGCCGTTAAGCGTCCCCTGGGTGGCAGTAGGGTCAACCATAATCGTGATATTGCCTATCCGGTTGTGTATCTGTAACTGTGTAACATTGGGTGTGATAGACAATGATTGCTGCAATAACGGCTTTGTAAAGTTGGTTTTACCAACACCACCAATATTAATGGGCGCACTTCGCAAGAACACGAATGCGATGACGCCAACAATGAGCGCAAGCGTGATCATTCCTCCTATGCAGCCAATGAGTAGCGTAGACCAGACTCGTCGCCGTCTTCTGATGGGCCGTTGGGAAGGTGAAATACTTGTGCGTGGTCGCAATGCTCTCCTATCAAACTCAGCAACTTCGGGATCTGCGAGAGGTCGGTTGCGTTGCTGCGGATATGTATAATCATCGTAGACTTCATCGCGATAGTAGTCAGGCTGACGCTGGCGCTGGCGTAGGCGTTCCTCGGCTTCCTCCCGCGAATGCCTTGACATGCGATGCTGTTGATGATATCTTTCGTCAATTTCGTCGTAGGGGTCAGGGCGTTCGCGAAAGTCGCGGGTTTGACGAGGTCGTTCTCTGGGAGGTTCGGTGGTGTATTCGTGAGAGTCCCGCTGTGAGCGTGTACCTTGCCTGGGTCGACCGTAGGCATCGTAACTTTGTCGAGGATCGTAAGCCCTGTTGGGACCAGGACGACGGCCTGGTCGGCCCTCGTAAGAACCAGGTTTATCTCTGCCAGCTTCGCGGGAACCACCAACCTGGCGTGGTCGTTGCCTCGAACGCGCAGAGGGATTATTGTAAGGGTCGCGAGACGAGCGCGGGCGTTGCCGAAGTCGTGTTTCACCTTCGTTATTTTCTTCTTCCTCTGGCTCTTCCCACGGTCCTTGTGATGTGTCGTTCTCTCTGCTCATGTGAGTACTTGCTCGCTTTCAGGCTATTACAAGTGAGGTAGATAAGAGAAAAAGTTCCTACTTCTTTTCATGTCGATCAATTCTGGCCCTACCTGCTAGTACGAACGGCATAGAGCGAAGGTTTTCTCCCCTCTAGCAGGAAGGAGGGTATAATTGCGACAAGGCATACAATACCGGCGGCCAGGAAGATGGATGTATACACCTCATGAGCTGCGAAGATAGCGTATTGCGCGAGTGCGGTATTATACCTGTCGCTAAAAGGAATTGCACCGGCCGGTGGCTTGAATGCCAGTAAGAGGTCATGGAATCGACCCAGTCCCCATGAAGTCAACAGCGCAAGTCCAAGAATCATGCCTACCATACGCAATACCGTCACTACGGATGAAGCCATTCCCATCTGACGATTGCTGACAACATTGATTGCAGTAGTGCCAATAGGAGCAATCACCAGCCCAAAACCAAAACCCCCAATGACGGCGCTGATAGTTATGTGTATCCAATTCGCCTGAAGCGGCCAGAGATGCATCAGCCAGAAGCCTGTTGCTGTGAAGATCAGCCCGAGTACGGCAGTCAGACGGCAGGTAATCCGCCCGCACAGCCAGCCCCCGGTGACTGCTCCCAGAGGGATCATCGCCGTGAGTCGCAGTAATGCCAGACCGCTGTCGATTGGTTGTCCTCCTAACACTGTTGCAACAAACAGCGGAATATTGACCATGGCGATAATCAGCGCAGCACCCACCAGCAGGCTAACCAGCGCAGTTGCCGAAAATGAGAAACGCTTAAATAGGGAAAGTTCGACAAGAGGCAATACGTGCCCTTTTCTTGATCCTTTCTGGTTGCTCTTTCCCTCCAGGAGCGAAGCATCCCGTTTACGTTCGAGGTATACCTCAACGGCGATAAACGTCGCCAGTAGCGCCAGAGAAGCGCCAATCAGCCAGGGATTGTTTTGTATGGGAGCATGGTTTGAGCCTGAACCGGACACGGCAATCGAGGAAGTGGCTGCTTCTTGAGAGAGTCCTAGACTCAGGCAGATCAACGAAGTTCCCAGTAGGAGTGCTCCCAGAAGGTCGATGCGCTCTTTGATGCGTACAGCCAGTGCGGTTGTCTTGACGGGTGGAATGAGACGCCAGGTGAAGTAGGTGAGTATTGCTACGATGGGCAAGTTGAGGAAGAAGATCGCTTGCCAACCCCAGGCTTGCACGATTATCGCACCATAAAGTGGCCCCAATACTCCTCCAGCTTCAGTTACCATGCCAATCAAACCGAGAGCCAATGCGCGCTGTTTGTCACCGTAAAAGTCGCCCACGACGGCCATCGCTATTGGTATGATTGCGCCCCCGCCTGCCGCTTGCACAAACCGTGCTGCTACAAGCCAGACCAGGCCGGGATTAAGCGCAGTTGGGTCACTGAATTCGCCGGGCGCGGCCACATTTATGCCAATATGCTGTAGGAAGCTGATATCAACCTGCTGCCCCAGAATGGGTGCAAGCCCGCACAAGAGCGATCCGAAGCCAAAAATACCCAGGCAGGTGATGAAGATACGACGTCGCCCGTACATGTCTGAAACTCGTCCCATGAGCGGCATGGCGATGACGTATCCAAGCAAATAGCTGCTAACGATCCACGCAGCCCGATTGAGTTGCTCAGGCGGAATCTGTAAATCGGTAATGATTTTTGGTAAAGCAGTAACCACGACTGTCTGATCAAGCGCTGTCAGAAAAACGGCGCTGCAGGCTGCTAGCATTGCAAGCAAAGCGACTTTGCGTTGTAGGTCGAGGCGCTGCATAGTGTCGCTCCTCTCAAAGCGTGAGGTATTTCGTGTTTTATGGAGTCACAGACGGTGTCACTGATGGTGTAGATGCAGGAGAAATTGGCGCTTCAATTGTAACTTGCTCACCAAATTTTGACAGTGTAAACGTGCGCATCGTTTTATCTGTATCACCTGCTGCCGCTGGGCCTTTAATAATAATCTGGTATGGCAGTTTGTCGGTTTTACCTATACAAGTGGAGACATCATCGGTCGAACCTGCAGGCGCTCCACCGCCCGTTATTCCTGCCAGGTACGTCGGGTCGAGCTTCCCATTGATATTCCAGCATGGCCTCCCGCCAACAGTGGAGTCGCTCGGCGTACTGGGATCCTGTATATGACCCAGAATAGTCGCGACCCCCGTTTGTGGGTCCGAGAGTGTGCGCGGATTGAGCAGCCCGGTTGTTGCTTGCCAGGCGCCAAAGAGAAAAATATATTGCTGATTGCTAATCGCGATAATCTGTACTTGCACATTATTTCCAACGAAGAGTGCATTTGCGTTGGCCTTGAGCTTGTCAGGGACGATGATATCGCCCTCAGCGCTGATAATTGGTAGTTTTGCTCCAGTGCCTGGTTTATCTGCGACGAGCCTAAAATGATACGAGGTGACGCCCTGGATAGCAGTCTGCGCGTCTTTAATCAGTTGGTTGGCATCAGGTGGTGGTGTACTGCTGCTTCCTCCACATGCCGCCAGAAGAAATATCAGTAGAAACATGAGTCCTGGAAGTCTTAACGTTGGTCTTCGAACGAAGAGAAATATACTTGATCGGTGGCCTCCGCCTGGAGATCGTATTGCAATTCGTTCGTTACGCATGGAAGCCTCCTCAAGGGACAAACAGTATCAGATGTGATCGTGTTGTCGTTATATGACACTCATTTTACCATATATATGTCTTCTCACATTCCAACAGCCATACATCCCTTTTTCTCCTACCAACCTTGTAGACAAGACCTCGATGTGCTATTCTGCTCAAGTGGCACCGCACAGAAAAAAATGGAAAAGAGGTAGACTATGTCAGAAAAGAAGCAGCAGAACTTATTTGTACCCGTGCGCATACGTTTTCGCTCACCGGCAGAGCAAGCGCAATGGGAGAGGGAACATGCTGCTCCTACTCTGCCATCCTATTCCTCGACAGAGGATAACTATGCGCTAGAATCTCCAGTGGTACCCCTTCTCAGGGGAACGGAGTTAGTACAGTGCGCACAACAGATCAAAGAATTGATACGACTTGGTAATATCCTACGCGCAGAATTGGGATTCAATGAAGTACTCCAGCAGATCGTTGCTTCAATTAGTACTTGCACAGGTTTTCGTATGGCGGTTATCAACCTCATCGAAGATAGTAGTGATAAGACATCGCCAGTGGCTTTTGCAGGAGGATCAGAAGAGGGGGACCGTTTGATAAGGGAAAACCCTCTGACTGTGGAGCAGATGCATAGGTTGATGCGTCCGGATTTTCGTATCAGCCAGAGCTATTTTATTCCGCATCAGTATGCAGAAATGTATGCAGATGTGGCAGTCAGTGTAGAGAAATCGGTAGATGATTACGAACCGGGTGGATGGCATCCTGAAGATTTGTTGATTGTGCCCTTATTCAGCCCGCGTCAAAAGAAACTCCTGGGAGTTCTTTCTTTAGATGATCCAGAGGATGGCAGAATACCCACAGTCGAAAGCATGGAAATGGTCGAGCTTTTTGCGAACCAGGCTGCTATTGCTATCGATAGCGCTCGAATCTTCCAGGAACGTGAAGCAGAGCGTGTGGCCCTGGAGGAAGCGATTGTCTTGCTGCGTCACGACCTGGAGCAGGTCCAGCGTGGCGATTTGCGTGTGCGTGTACAGCCCTCGCATGAAAAGCTGCAGCCTGTAGTCGAAGCAATGAACATCATGATCAAGGAGATCAGCGAGATACTGGGTAGTGTTCAGATGGTAACCCGGGCGGTCGACGAACATGCCCAAGATGTGCAGCGGAGTTCAGAAGTCCTGGTTCGCGATACCGCTCAGCAGGAACGTCAGGTAGAGCACATCTCGCATGTAGTTGATGAAATGGCGGGTACGATGAAAAGCGTATCGGAACGTGCCGAAAAGGTCTCTCTGGTAGCCAGGGACGCGTCTGATGTGACCACTGAAGGACAGAATAAAGTGGTTCGCGCTGCCGAGGGGATGCGCCAGGTTCGGGAAACTACTATGCAATCGGCCCGTATCATGAAACGCCTGGGGGAGAGTGGTCAGGAAATAAATGATACCGTCGTAGAAATAACTGATCTGACCACACGTATGAACCTGCTGGCGCTCAATGCAGCGATCGAAGCTGTGCGAGCAGGTGAGCAGGGTCAAGGCTTCGCAGCGATTGCCCAGGAAATCCGCACGCTGGCTGCGCATAGCGCAGAAGCAACACGTAAAGTCGCGGCGCGTCTCCGGGCTATTCAAAACGAGACCGCGGCTGTTTCCCAGAGCGTTGAGCAGAATATTCAGCAGGTGGTGATCCAAACCGAGTTAGTTACCCAGACCGGTGTTGCCCTGGAGGCGATTAGCATTGTCACTGAACAGATGGCTGACCTGGTGCAGAATATCTGTACTGCCGCAGAAAGCCAATCCCAAAGTTCGCGACTGGTAGTCCATGCTGTTGACGAAATTTCTCGCATGACCGGTGAGATTGCAGGGCAATCGGGTAAATTGAATCAATCGCTGGCCCATCTTGTCGAATTAACGAATTCTCTCCGTTCGCGCATGTCGGTATTCCGCGTTGCGGAGAGAAATTAGTTCCTATACCAGAACTGGTCCCAGGCTTGCCAGAAAGTATCGCCTGTGGAAGTAACCGTTCGCGGCCCCTCGATCTTCACCCCGGTACGTCCCTTGAAATCATCAGCACGGTCTGGCGATGCAAGTTCCACTTTGAACGTAACCGGTGCGGCGAATTTCAGTGGCTTGGGCCAGTGCTTCATACTGATTGCCTGCGCCACACGCATCTCGATCAATGAACAGGCGTCTTTGGGAGCCATGTTGAGAGAAGAGAAGCGGCCCAGGCCGGTCTTAACAGGAGCGGTAACAACATCTTCTCCCAAGAGCGTTGTTACTTCTCGACAGGTTGCCTCGTCGCCTGAGACGAAGATGGCCGGAACATCCCAACAACCAGCAATTGCTGCGAGGATGCCGCTTTCACCCACCAGCGTATCATTGATCCAGGCGTTATACCATGCCTCTGAAGAAACTGTATGACACAGTACGCCGTCGGGTGTACCGGCCATTGCATGGGCTCCAACGAATAAAATAGCGTCGCAGCCCTGCTCAAACGGAGCAATATAACGCGCCCAGGGATAACCGAAGACGTATTGTGCCCCGGACTCAAGGCGTTCGGGATTGAAGCTTTTGAAGCTGTATGCTCCACCGGCTCCGTGACAATCGACTACGAAGATCTCCCTTGCGCCTGCAGCGCGAGCGCCGCGCACAGCAGCATTCACCTCATCTGTATAAAGTTTTCTACACTCTTCGTAAAGAGCTGTACCAGCCGAAACCTGATCCCAATGCTCGATGCAAGAGACACCTTCCATATCACAGAAAATAACGACTCGCATATATGACCTCTTTCAGATTTGATGTGACTTACTCACTATTCTACTTGACTGTCCATAGGCTTCAGGCTTCTTTTGACTTTGTTGTGCGTCTCATCGCCCAATAAACTCATGATCCTGTAATTAGTAACGGGCGGTTTGGACTCTCAGTACAGTTTTTGTCCGATTTACCTACCATCCCATCTGATAGATCTAGTGTCTGCGTGCCTGGCGCTGAAGTTGCCTCTGCTGCAGATGTGCTAGCTTTCGCTGCTGCCTCGGGCTTAATTCGTATTCCCGGTACAAGCGTTTGCCGATTTTCCATCCAAAATAGCCAAAGACCACCGCGCCTGCAATAGTTATGCAGGCAGTTGCAATACGTATGTTTATAATAGAGCTGAAAGGCAGTACAAAGCTCAACAAGAATGCAAAATTGTGACCGAAGCCCAACACACCCAGCAGTAAGCTGAAGAGCAGACCGATAGTCACCCCCAGGCAGCAACCGAGCGGTCCGCCATTTACTTCTCCCTGCGCCTCTGGTGGAAGTTGAGCTTCGGGAGATGCTGCTGGTGAGGGTTGCTCTTCTGCTGTAACCTGGTCTCCTGTGGGGAATTCTTGTTCTTCATCTGGGCTATCTGGTACTTCTACTTCCTCGTCGTCTCCTTGTTTACCTGAA
>WNGJ01003753.1_pt1 | contig 20428 bp, 18 predicted proteins | sample 5400611 | NCBI WGS metagenome assembly WNGJ01 (sample SAMN13153375, study PRJNA577476) | soil metagenome | isolation source: 40 cm soil or saprolite under Garry oak tree replicate 1 | place: USA:California | collected 2016-06-15
ACTGATCACCCGTCTTCGCTTCGCTACGTGACCGGCTGATGACGTCTCAGTCCGAAACGACGCCCGCTTCTCCGTAAATTTTTCTAATTTTCTCTGCTCCATCGTTCGTATACCAGCCGTTGAAAAGCAGAATGTCGCCACGCCGGACGGCATTTAGCAGCGCGGAGTGATCCTCGGGCCGATCGCCTTCAGGCGCCATCAAGACACTAAACGCGTTCGGGTAAACCAAGCGCGCCCCAATTGGCGTCGAGCTTATCTTGTGATGCACATAGGAATTAAGCGGAGCCGAATACGCGAAGTAACGCATCGATTCGTTTTCGGGAATCAGCAAGACATCGGGAAACGCTTGCGCAACCGCTTTAAAAACGTCCGGATTAAGTGACCCACTTACGGTCGCGGTTGAATCCACATAGAAAAGTGTGCAACCCCATCGCTGCTTCGCGTAGGCGATCCTTTCCCGAAGAATCTGGACCGCGTGCTCATCCTCGGCAGCCTGGTGCACGGGTTTGTTATCGATCATCACGATTTGCTGCGGCCGAATGCAGACACCCACTTTTAGTCCTGCTGCGCGGAATTTCTCGAAGTATTCGTCAATCAGGCTTTTTGCGCCCTCATTTTTAAATTCCATTTCCGGTGCAAAGGTCGGAACAAGGCGTGGATCGCCGTAATAGCAGGCACCGGAAAACTCCTCGCCTTCCGGATCCCAGGTGATCATTCCCTGAGCGCCGCTGTCCTTTAAGACTTGAACAGTGTTATCGGCCAGCTTAAGAAGCGCGGCTCGAAAAGCTGCTTTGCCTTTGTCGTTGGTAATGTCGATCTGGCCGAACTTCATGGTCCAGCGGCGCGGGTTGCTTGCCACGTTAATTTGCGGGCCGGCCAGAAAGATCGCGCCAATGGGGCGACGATCTTTCCAGTTTACCTGGAAGGGATACTTCTTCGCGTACCGTTCCAGAACGTCTCCCGAGAGATCTTGCACCCGTGCACCTCCTGGGCCGAAACGCAGCGAAACGTTCAACGCTTTGCTAACGCCCGGTTGGATGTCGCGGCAAGTAATCACCAACGGATAGCTGGTTTTGACGCACCGGTTCCGTAATCCACTCGAACAATCGGGACAACAAACCGCGGATCGGCAACTGAAGGAATCGAAGCTGGACCTTGGTGTAGCGGCCACTCCGGGCCCTTAAACCCGAATCCGAACATGCCCGCCTCAAGAGTGCCGCCATCCGGCACACGCGGAAAATTCAATTCCATTAAACGAACAGAGAATTCGTTGAGCGGTTCTGAGCTGGTATTCGAAACCTCAATTCTCATTGTGAGTCTATCGTCTTGCTTGCCGTACGCGCAGGAGATGCATCCCCAAGGGTACTTTAGATCGACTGTATCAGCCGCTTTATTCGGCGTCGCGACTCGTGAAGAAGAACGAGGAAGAAATGCGTCGAGCACAGAACGAAAAACAGATTTTTGCGGCTGTAACTCCCCGCTTTCGGGCGATAAAAGGAATGATTGTCCATCGAACGAAAGTGAATCGAGGCCCCGCGCGCCCACGACAAAATTCAACCCTTGTTTTGCCGCGGGCGATGGAACAACCGCTGGTGTCGGGGTTTGATTCCCCTGTGATTCAGTCATGAGCGGGGCCGTACCCGCGAAAACGGTCGCGGCAAAAAGCGCCAGGAAAAAACCAATCAATGAGCTGTGAGCAGTGATGTGCGGCAACGGCTGATAACTCATCTCTCATTTCGCATCGGCGGTAGCTTCCCGCCATATTTCCAAATCAGCCACGGCAATTCTAATCCGCCGATGAGACGCCAAATGAAAACGCGCGGCTGCGCCAGTAGTCGGAAAAACCAACCCAGATAAAACCGGTCCACCCAATCGGGAATTGCAGTCTGGTCGCCCGTGACGAACCCGAGCGCGGCGCCAATGCAATGGATTGCCGGCCGATACGTTAAGTTTTCGCGCAAATAATAGCCGAGCTTTTCCTGCGCACCGCTGCCGATTGCGATTATCACATCCGCACGGCGATGCTGTTCAATCAGCGCAAGAAGATCTCGATCTTCGACATCCGAAGCATATTGCGGCGCGATATAAGAATTTTCCCTTGTAATTGAAAACGTTTTGCGCCGCGACCAATCGATTAATTTCTGTTCCGCGCCTTCGCTGGGAAGCACCCAGAAAACTTCTCCAATCCCCTCGCCTTTCAGTTTATCGAGCAGATGTTTTAGATATTTGAGGCCAGAAATGCGCTCGACGTTTTCATGCCGCAACAATCGCCACAGCATAACCATTAAACCGCTGTCAGCGATTGTCAGATCAGCGCTCAGCACCGCGCGCCGATACAGCTCGTCTTCGCGCAGTCGTGCGAAACAAGTTCCCGACGGGGCTACGAGCAATCCTCCATGTTGAGACACCAATGCCACTGCTTCGTCGACATCCCCGTTGAAGAACTGAATGCCGAGAATCTGGCGACTGGAAATCATACAACCGAATATCGGGTTCACACGATTGTAGGGCGTCTGTGTCAGACGCCAATCTCTAAGCGTGGCTTCTCACAGAATGGAGCCGGCGGGGACCGAGCGACATAGATGGGCAGGCCGAAGGCCGCGTGAGCGGGAGCGACCGAGTCAAACGCCCCACAATTTAGCCATCCTAAAATATTGCCAGTTCGCTTTGGGCGCAGATTTGCTAAGCTCTCAGTCGGTGCAAGATCTGGCAACTCGACAGAAAACCACTGACGTTTCGCCGATGGCTGGGAAGCATTTTTTCGTCCCGCTTGCGCTGAGCTTGTTGTTTTTAGCCACCCTCTGGTTTGTACTTTGCAAACAACTCAGTGGCGAATGGTTGGTAAACGAACAATACAGTTTTGGCTGGTTCGTTCCGTCTTTCGCACTGTACCTGTTCTGGCTTCGGTGGCGGGATCGGCCGGAAACCGAAATTCGAAATTCGAAATTCGAAATTCGAAGACGACTAACAATTGCCGCATTGCTCGCGATCCCCGCGTTTCTTTTGTTGCTGCCGGTGCGCCTGTTTGAGATTGCGAACCCAGAGTGGCGACCGCTTGCCTGGGTTCACGCGGCGGCGGCCGTGATGCTGACGCTGTTGTTAATATGGTACGCAGGCGGCAAGCCGTGGCTTCGACATTTCGCGTTCCCGGTCGCGTTTATTTTCGTCGCAGTCCCATGGGTTACTCCAGTGGAAATTCCCGTGATCCAGGGCCTGATGCGCATGGTCGCCCATGTCGCCGCGGAAACAGCGATGCTTCTTGGAATTCCTGCGCAGGTCGAGGGCAACCTTATTCGCGTGACCAACGGGCTCGTAGGCGTAAACGAAGCCTGCAGCGGTATCCGTTCGTTGCAAACGTCACTGATGATCGGACTCCTCTTCGGCGAACTGAAACGACTTTCGGTGTTACGCCGCGTCGCGCTCGTCGCCGGCGCGATTGCCATCGCGCTGTTCGCTAATTTTGTGCGCGCCGTTTTTTTGGTGGGAATCGCAGCAACGCAAAATATTTCAGAGGTCGGCCGGTGGCACGACATTGCCGGCTACACCATCGTCGCTCTTGTTTTCGTGGGTAGCATCGGTCTCGCATATTGGCTCGGGGGATCCGAAGTAAGACATCAGAAATCAGAGATCATAAATCAGAGACCTGAATCCGCAATCCGCAATCCGCAATCCGCAATCGGTGCTGGCTACCTGATCTCTGCCCTTTGCTGGCTCTTGTTCGTAGAGATTGGAACAGCGGCATGGTATCGCATTCACGAACGCAATCTCATCAGCGGCGTACGCTGGAGTGTGCGGTGGCCGGAGCAGGCGCCCAACTTTCATAAACTGAAGATCGATGAAGAAATTCGCAGTGTCCTCCGTTTCGACGCGGGCCAGGGTGCTGCCTGGACGCTAGCGTCGTTTCCGGAAAGCGGTGGCGAGCCAAAAGCTTTGGCGACGCCCGTGAATCGATCGAGGCCGAATACGATTTCCTGTTATCTGTACGTTTTTCGCTGGAAGCCGGGCCGAAACAGCGCGCTTTTGGCGAACTTACACCGCCCGGATGTTTGTTTGCCTGCCAGCGGCTGGACCCAGGTAGCGGATGACGGCGTGCGCAATTATCCCGTGAGCGCTGGGTTTGAACTGCCATTTCGTCATTTTGAATTCCAACGCGCATTCGAAAACCTCGCGCCGCAAACGGCGCACGCATTTTATTGTTTATCGGAAGACCGCGCTTCGGGCGCTTCCGCATCACGCCAGGGCGCGAAGGCACCCGCGACTTCGCCCGGGATGTCCGGAAGCCCGTCCGAATGGACGCGTGCTGAGCGCCTCCGCACGGTGCTGGAAGGACGCCGTCATTTGGGACAGCAGGTCATCGAAGCAATATCCATCAGCAACGAGCCGTTCTCCGCAGCGGAGGCAGAATCACAGCTGCGTGATTTGATTCCCAAGGTCGTGGTTTTACATCAGCCGGAAAAATAGATAGAAGCGGTTCACCGAACTCCGAACGCTTTCGCGAGTTCAGGTCAGAACCGTAGCGCAATTTGTTCGCTGGCGTAGTGGCCCGTCTGCTCGTGGTCGGCGCTTTACTGATCGTTCAGGACCGTTTGCGGTGCGGGTTTGCTCACTGCAAGCTGAGCGCTCACCTTCTGGATTTTTGCATCCTGCTCTGCCAACCGTTCGTTAACTGCGCGAAGGGCCGCTTCCAGTTTCTTCACTTTGCGGTGTTCTTTGAGGAACTCGTTGAGCAACATCGCGTTGATCTGCTCGTAGCGGACGGTGGAGGGTTTTCCTTCTTTGTCGCGCACGACCAGTTCCGGATTTACCGCGGCCACGTCCTCAGCGATCAAACCAAAGCAAGGCGTGTAGGCGTGTTTTTCTTATCGCTGTTGTAGTGGAAGGTCACTGGCTTGAGCGCCAGGATGGCTTCGCTGGCCTTGTCCATCGGTTTAATGTCGTGCTTGTAGCGGCGCGACGAGACAAACTGGGCCAGCGTTCCAAACTGGTCTACAAGGACAGGGACAGTGGTGGCCGGGTCAATGCTCGCCTGGTCCCAGATGCCGCCGATGTGACAAGCCGATGCGCCGAAGGTGGTTGGCAAGTTGTCGGCGATGCGGACGGTGTTGCTTTCGCTGAAAGCAGGGCCCACGAGTTCGCCGACATAGGTGTTATTGCTACCTGCGCCTATGCTGAATCCTGCCCCGTCACCAACAACCACGTTTCCATTGCCGGTGGTGATCCCACCCCCGGCCCCACCGCCCACAGCCACGTTAAAAGCACCATCAGTGTTACTAAGGAGCGCCGAGGTGCCAACTGCCGTGTTGAATCGCCCGAGGGCGTTTCCGGTCGAGTCATTATTGAAGAGCGCGCCATCACCAATGGCAGTGTTGGACTGGCCAAAGACGTTCAGGATGAGCGCCGAACGGCCAATGGCAGTATTTGAAGAGCCATCAACGTTACCCTGGAGCGCCAGATAGCCAACTGCCGTGTTGGCGTCCGCAAGGGCGTTTCCGCTCGAGTCATTACTGAGTAGCGCATTAAAACCAACCGCGGTGTTTCCAAAGCTATCAACGTTGAACTGGAGCGCGAAAGCGCCAACTGCCGTGTTCCCGCTCGCCAAACCATTTCCAGTCGAATCATTAGTCTCGAGCGCCGAAGAACCGACGGCGGTGTTTGCAGCGGCATTAGTGTTGCTAAAGAGCGCAAAAATACCGTTGGCCGTGTTCGCGTTGGCGGTTGTATTGCTAAAGAGCGCCTCGAAACCGTTGGCTGTGTTGAAATCGCCGGTTGTGTTGCTAAAGAGCGCAGCACCACCGTTGGCCGTGTTCCACAAGCCGGTTGTGTTGCCAAAGAGCGCAAAAGCACCGTCGGCCGTATTGAAACCGCCGGTTGTATTGACTAAAAGCGTTCCAGCGCCGGTGGCCGTGTTATTGTCTCCAGTGTTTAAAGCAAGAGTCCCCGCGCCGACACCAGTGTTGTTGTTGCCAGTAGTTACGGTGCTGAGCGAGAACCAACCAATTGCCGTGTTGAAACCGCCTTCAGTGAGGCGAAAAAGGGCGTTGGCTCCCTCCGCCGTGGTGCCTCCGTTATAGCCTCCGTCCGGTGGTGGTTCGACCGCTCGCGCTGCGGGCGAAAGCCCGAAGCAGGCCAGCAGGCATGCAACGAGAAATATCGGGGTTGTCTGTTTTAACTGAATCAGTGGATTCATGGTTTTTCCTTTCTTTTCCCCGCTTGGTTAGATTTTCGAGGTTGCGGGTCCGGAAGAGGCAAAGAACCTGGCGGGGAAAAGGCCTCCGCCTGATTCAGATCCGTTAACGACGCCGAGGTTTGAAAAATCGCGTTTGGTTGTCAAGAAAATTCCTAGGGGAGAATTACTTCCAAGACTTCGCATTCACCCAAACGACAGCAGGACTTCGAACGACGCACAGCCATTTGTTCGCGGTGGATCGGCTTCTCCGAAGACGAGGCCAAGAGAGTCGCCGAAGGCGAAGATATCCGGCCGGCGGCGCCCCGTTCGTTTGCCAACCCGTTGAGGACAACGCGTTCCACCCCAAAAAAATCTAAAAAAATGTCTTGCCATGCCCACTGGAATTGTTACAAGGGGCGTAATTCTTCGAGCCTTGGGAGGAAACATGCGAAAATTTAAGAGATTTCGGCCGCGCACTTTACCGTTTCGTTTGCTTGTAATCGCGGCAGGCGCGTTGATGCTGATGGCCGCCTTCGCCCCGCGCGCGGATGCCTTAGTCGCTTATTTTAATTTTGAAGATTCTACGGATGGCGGCGTCCCGGATTTTACGTCCGATACTGTCGGTGCCCCGGATTTTAATCCTGGCGGCGGAGCACTGCTTACGACCATCACGACCAATTACAACGCGGCCAATATGGTGAGCACTAACCCCGGGTTCGCCTTAAATCGAACTGCCGGTGACATCGACGTCTTCCCGGCCACTCCAGATCTTTGCCTCTCTCTCTCAAGAACCTCCCCAAACAACGGTTCTCACTTTGATATTCCTCTGTTCACGCCGGCAGGTATTGAGGGCATCACCCTGAGCTTCGCGTATCTTAACCACGGAAACGGCTTTACTACTGCGACGTTTCAGTTCAGCACTGATGGAGGAGGAACGTTTAACAGTTTTGCCGGCAACGTCCAGACAATGATTACGGGCGGGGTTATGTTACTCAGTCAGACCTTCCCTGTCGCGGCCGAAGACAAGCCATTACTCGTTCTGCGAATGATACTCACTGGAGGAACGTCCAATGGCGCCGATCCCCAGACCCAAATCGATAACATCCAGATTGGTGGCACAATAATTCCTGAGCCCACAACGATCGCAGGTGGGCTGCTCGGGGTTCTTGGGCTTTGCTGGCATCAGCGGCGGCGATTGATTGGGTTCGTGCGCTTCCGGCGTGCGTCTGTTTAGCGCCAAAGGCGCGATTTCATAATCAGCCTGGGGCAGCGCCCCAGGAATCCAGATTCCCACGGAAGCCAGCCCTCAAAGCGCGCTGCAATCCCGCGGGTGGCCCGAATGATGATCAAACGGGCGCCGGAAGTGAATCGCGCTTTCAGCGCTGACGATTTTTTTGTTCCATCAATCCTGGGGCGTTGCCCCAGGCTCGTGGTGAATTGCGCCTTTGGCGCTAAACAAGCCAAGCGCCACCGTCACGTTGCGGATGTCGCAAGGCCATAGTAAACGTCTCCGGTGGCTAGCCAGCGACCACAGCCTCGCCCAGTCCCAAACAAGAACGAATCCGATCTGATTCCGCCCGAAGAAATTCGCGCCCGGCGGATTCGGCTGTTCGTTTTCCTCGGCGCGTTAGCGGTCTGTGTGCTGGGCGTAGCGTTCTACTTCGCTGCTCCGCCAATTGGCGGAGCAATCAAAGCCTGGCAGTCGCGCCGGGTGGCGCGCGAGGCGTTCGCGTTGATCGAGCAAAAAAAATGGAACGAGGCCAGTGCCAAAGCACGCGACGCGATCCTGCTGCGATCGACCGAACCCGAGGCGTGGCGCGCGGCCGCGCGGCTGCTCTCTCGCATGGGAGACGGAGCGAGGGCGCTGGAGTGGTGGAAAAAACTCGATGACGAACACCGGCTTACAATCGAAGACCGGCGCGACTTCACCGGTGCTGCGATTATGGCCGGTGAAATAACGATAGCCTCGAAGCAGGTGGAAGCGCTGTTGGCACAACGCGCCGGGCCTGCGCCGGTCGATATCGTGCTGGCTGGTCAAGTCGCTGTTCGCCAGAACGAGCCAGCGCTTGCTGTCGATTATGCCGAGCGCGGGCTCGCGGATAAACGCGCAAAACCGTATGAGATTCTCTCCGCTGCCACCCTCATTCTCTCGGCCACGAGCCCTTATTCGGAACCATACGCCAGCGCGTGGCGACAAATTGAAAATGTGGCGCGCGATCCAAGGAACCCAGCGTCACTCGACGCGCTTGTTTTTCTTGCACGCGAACAAGCGTTGCCGCCCATACCTCCAATCGGCAACGCATCGCTTTCGCTCGAGAGCGCCCCGAGACCTGCTGCAACACCTGCGGCGCAAGAAGCAGCAGTCTCCCCTGGCACGTCCGTAGCCGCAAGCGAAACCGGCAGTCCGCCGCCGGACGTCTCGCCAGGCTCGCCCCCTCAATCCGGTGACACGGTGACTCTCAATCTGGCTGCCACCCCGCCACCCGCTCCAGCCGGAGCGACAATGGGCCTGCTGGAAGTGGCGAACGCTCTTGAAAATCATCCTGATGCCCGCCCTTATCACAAACTCCTGGCAATTGAACTTCGTGCGCGGCACGATCCAATTCTCACGGATCAGTACGTTGCCGATGCTGTACAGCGATTTGGAAACGCAGCACGTTTGGCACAAACTTACGACGGAGGCACACAATTCGCGGATGAAACGCTCGCCGCCCTGGCTGGATGGTTGAACAAGATTGGCCGGCCTGCGAAAACATTGGAGGTGTTACCTCAGGCGCACGCGTTGCAACGGCAGGATCTTTTTCTGCAATACCTCAACGCGCTCGCTGCGCTCCAGCGCTGGAACGACATCAAAGATCTGTTGACTAGCGAACGGTCTCCGATCCAGCCAGTCCTGCAACACATGTACCTTGCCATCGCCCAGACGCACCTCGGCGCAGCAACTGCCGCAACCAACGAGTGGCAACGTGCTTTGGAGTTCGCAAACAACGCCGAGAAATCCTTGGCTCTCGCAAAGTACGCCGAGCAAAACTCTGTCAATGATATCGCCGATGCCGCTTATTCCCAAACGATCAAGATCGCGCCAAGAGAGCGGGAAGCCTATACCGGGCGATTGGGCATTGCGATGGCAGGAGGAGATACCGCAAAGGCGCAAAAGATCGCAGCGGAGATCGCTCAGCTCTGGCCCGATGACACAGCGGCGCGCAACCAGGATGCTTATCTCCGCTTATTGCTCGGCGCTTCGGATGGTGCAGCAGAAGCAGCGGAGCGCGAAGCTCAGGTGCTTGTCAGAAAGGAGCCGCGGAACTGGATGGCCCGAGCAACACTCGGCCTGGCGCGTCTTCGTCTGGGCCGGAACAAGGATGCGCTGGCAGCAATCCGCGAACCAAAGGTAACGGGCGTTGAGCCGCCAGGCCCAATGGCAGTTCGCGCAGCCATCCTGGCGGCAAACGGCTACGAAGACGGCGCCCGGAACGATGCGCGTATCCTTGGAGCCAAACCGCTCTTGCCTGAGGAACGCGCGCTGATTACTCCGTTGTTGCAATAGCAATACAAGCAACTTCAGACGAGTGTCATTCTGAGCGAAGCGAAGAATCTCAGATCATCTCTTCCGTCTTCCACGGGTGATCATAAAGCTTTGGCTGCTGTTCCCATTCGTCGCTGAGATCTAGCCATCGTGGATTCACTTTGTCGATAAGGGCAATCTTCCTGGCTCGGCGCCAACCTTTCAGTTTCTTCTCGCACGCGATCGCGTCGTTGACATTGCGAAAGTGCTCGACCCAAACAAGCCGGTTCAAATAGTAGCGCTTCGCGAAGCCTTCCACTTCGCCGTACCTATGCTGCCATAACCGGCGCGCAATATTATTCGTCATCCCGATGTATAACGCGTTGCAGCGCCTGTTCGTAAGAATGTAAACCCAATAGTCGTGGCTGCGCACACGACGAACTGATCAGAGATGTTTCGCTCCGCTCAACATGACAGCGGGATTAACGCTTCCCATTGATCTTTGTCGGATTGGTTTTCTGCAATGCTTCCAGTTTCGCCAGATTGTTTCGGGCTTCGATATAGTTGGCGTTGATCCGCAGGGCAGCTTTGACGTGTTCTATCGCCTCAGAAACTCGACCCATGCGTCCCAGGGCAGCTCCCAGATTACTTTGCGCGTCGGCAGAATTAGGATCGATCCTCAACGCTTGCTCATATTGGTCTATTGCCTCTGAAGTTCGGCCGGTCTGGACCAAGGCGTTGCCCAGATTATTATGCGCGTGGGCATAATTAGGATTGATTCGCAAAGCCTGTTGAAATTGATCTATTGCCTCTGAAGTTCGGCCTGTTAGCAATAAGGCGCTGCCCAGGTTATTGTGCGCCTCGGCATAATCAGGATCGATCCGCAAAGCTTGTTGATATTGATCCATTGCCTCTGAAGTCTGGCCTGTGTGGATCAATGCGTTGCCCAGGCTATAGTGTGCCACGGCAGGTTTGATTCGCAGCGCTTGCTTGAACAAGTCCATTGCCTCCGGAACCCGATTAGTCTGGTATAGAATATTAAGGAGGTGATCGTAAGCCATCCAGCAACCGGGATTACGGGCAATAGTCGTCCGATAAAGCGTTTCGGCGTTGGTATACATCCGGCTTTGCTGCCAGGTGAGGCAGAACATTACTCCGGCCAGCAGCAGGATAGTTCCACGCTCCAGCGCGGGTTGCCAAAATTTCAATCGTCCGGCAAGTAAGACGATCCCGCTGGCGCAAGGCGTGATGATTCCCAGGCAGGCCAAATATTGCCAGTGATCGGCTACAAACGAATAGATGAAGAAATAAATATTGAGAAAACCCAGCGACGGTAACAACAGAAAAATATAGACGAGCACTCCCGCCAATGGAGCTCGGGACCATCGCCGCAGAGTCCATAAAATTCCCAGCAATCCCAGGACGGCGAGAGGAAAAAGATATTGCCACCATACGGCGGCGTTAATCTCCCAACGCGGATAAACGAACATCAGGTTCGACGGCCAGAGTAATTTCCCGAGTTGAAACCAGAAGGCACGGCCGGCAATAAGGCAGCGGTCCAGCAGGGAAAGATCCAGTATTCTCGCTTTGTAACCGATGCCAGTATTTTCAAACCACCGGGTCACCAATCCCGCTGCGGCCGACAGAAAAAGGAACGGGATCACTGGCGCGACGTCGCGCCGCCAAAAGATCGTGCCCCGTTTCCACCACAAGATGACCAGCAAGGCCAAAGGCAGCGTGACAATAGCTGTCTTACTCAGCAATCCCAGAAGAAAGAGGCCGAGTGCCAAGGCGTAACTTCTTCTGCTTCGGCTCTCATCAAACTTCAGATACCAAAGCGTCGCCCCTAGGCAAAATAATCCGGAGAGGGTGTTCTTACGCTCCGCAATCCAGGCCACCGTTTCCACATTCACCGGATGCAGGGCAAAAATGATTGTCGCCAGTTCCGCTCCCGGGATTCGCAAAAGACGAAGAATTTTTAGCACCAGCACGACACAGCCGATGTGCAGAAGAAGATTGACCAGGTGATAGCCGGTGGTCGAATCGCCCAGCAACCTTTGCTGGATCCAGTAGGAACTATAAAGAAGAGGATAGTATTGCGCGATTGCCCTTGGCACGAACCAGATTCGCCTCAAACCATCCAGGGTACGCAACTCCGGAGGCGTGGTACAGTTGTCGTCATCCCATAAAAGTCCACCGTGCCACGCCGGCTGATATGCCAGCATTGTGACCACGGCTAAAATCAGGCAGAAAAACCAGTCGCGTTTCGACCAACTCATGACCGAAGATTTATCGGCAGACGTTTTTTAACAATTGGCCAGTGCCGTTTCAATTGTCCAAGCGGCCGTCGCACCTCCCATATCAGGTAGGTTTTAATAAGGATCGCTCAAGTTCGCTGGCCACGTAGGCCTGCTGTTCGACCGTGATTTCAGGAAAGAGGGGAAGCGATAGGACTTGCTCAGCCGCAGCCTCCGCAACTGGGAAGCCGCCTCGCTGATGACCCAGATGTTGGAAGGCAGGCTGCAGATGTATGGGCAGCGGATAGTGCAGCGCTGCACCGATGCCAGCCTCTTTTAATTTGCGCAACACCGAGTCGCGACGTGGCAGGCGTATGACGTACAAGTGCCAGACGTGCTCGTTTCCGGGAAGTGTGACCGGCAACGTAACAGCATCCAGCCCCGAGAGCAGCTTGTGATAACGCCGTGCCGCTTGCCGTCGCGCCTTGTTCCAAGTCGCCAGATGTTTCAACTTTGCGCTGAGCACTACCGCCTGTATTGCATCGAGCCGCGAGTTGAACCCCACGCGAGGATGATGATGTTTTATTTCGCTGCCGTAATTGCGCAGTGCGCGAACTGCGGCGGCAAGATCATCCGAATTGGTCAATACGGCCCCGCCGTCACCGTACCCGCCCAGGTTCTTACTGGGATAAAAGCTCGTAGCAGCCGCCAGCCCTACGCTCGCCAAGCCCTGGTCGTGACGGCTCGCGCCATGCGCTTGCGCGGCGTCTTCAAGTAACAATACGCCGGTCTGATCGGCAAGAGTCTTAAGGTCCTCCATCGGCGCCATCTGACCATAGAGGTGCACCGCCAGAATGGCCTTGGTGCGGCGTTTGATCTGCAGCGCGACCGCCTCGACATCGATAAGATGCGTTTCCGGGTGTGAATCAACGAATTTTGGTACTGCACCGGCGCGCATGACCGCGAATGCCGTAGCGACGAAGGAATTGACTGGCACAATTACTTCGTCGCGGTCGCCGACACCAACCGCGCGCAGCATCATCTCAAGCGCGTCGGTGCCGTTGGCGACACCAACGCAGTGCTTCACGCCGGAAAACTGCGCGAATTCTCGCTCAAAGCTGGCGACTTCTTCACCGAGGATGAACGCCGTATTCTCAAACAGGCGCGCGAAACCTTGCTGTAGCTCATCCGCGATTTGTCGATGTTGCAATTTCAGATCAACCAGCGGGATCAACATGACGGTTCCACCTGTTCCTCGCGGCCACGCGCGCGGATCGAACGCTGCATTGCCTCCAGTGTGCGTACCACTGCGACCCCCTCGCGCCCACCGGTAAGTGGTTGCTTCCCCGTTACGATGCATTCGAGAAAGTGCGCACACTGCGTCGCCAGGGGCTCTCCGAGTGGCACCTTTGGAACTGTAATATCCCCCGTCCGGACGCTTGCACGAAACGAGGCAAACGAATCGACATATGTCGGCCGGGTGCGTAGATCGATTACCTGTTTATCGTAGATGTGCAGTGGCTCGTTGATGTTCATATCATCGAACGTCAGCATGCGTCTTTCGCCAACTACCGTGATGTCGCGGGCCTTGCGGGGATTGAGCCACGAGGCATGTAGATTCACCAGCACGCCTTGCGGATATCTGAGCGTGGCGAAAACGGCGTCTTCAATTCCTTGATTGATCCAAGTTCCTCCTATTGCCGAAACACTTAGTGGTTCTGCATTGAGCCAGTAATTGGCAATGGAGAGATCGTGAGCCGCTAGGTCCCACGCAGCGTTCACATCCGAGCGAACGGGTCCAAGATTTGTACGAACCATCGAGACGTAGTACAGCTTCCCGAGATGCTGGCGATCGAGATATTCTTTCACCTTGCGTATAGCGGGGTTATAAAGAAACACGTGGCCAACCATCAGGGCCAGCCGCTGGCTCCTGGCAAGCTCGAGAAGTTCTAGCCCCTGCTTCACTTCGGTCGTCAACGGTTTTTCGACCAGCACATGCTTTCGTCGCTCGAGAGCCTCTTTGGCGAGGGCGTAGTGAGTACTCGTAGGCGTAGCTACGACAACGGCATGGACAGACGGGTCGCGCAATGCCTGCTCAGGATCTTTCGCAGCCTGCACATCGGGAAAATGAGCGTGCACCTCGTCCAATCGGGCCGCATCGCGGTCGATGATCCAGACGACTTCGCTCGTCTGCTTGTTGTGGAAATTCCGAATAAGGTTCGGCCCCCACTGGCCAGCCCCAATCACCGCCACGCGAATCATTGCCATCCGTGCCGCGGCCGCTTTAACCTGCCGAGTCGCCGGGTGCGCGCGATCAGAAAGCCGCACTCTGTTCCTGGCCGCCGTTGTGTGAATCGGTCGGGCTCTTTCAGGTTTACACGAACCCTCACGGCGCCTCCCCTTCACCCAGAGTGCGGAGGAGGCGGGCGGGATTTCCGGCGACAACAGTGCGCGGGGCGACGCTCTTGGTCACAACCGCCCCGGCACCGACAATGGCTCCTGCACCGATCGTGACTCCGCCCAGAATGACCGCCCCCGACCCAATCGTCGCGCGCCGTTCGACCAGAATGGGAATCACTTTCCAGTTAACGTCCGTTTGCAAAGTACCGTCCGGCCGGCACGCACGCGGGAATAGATCGTTGATGAAGCACACGTGATGGCCGATGAATACGTCGTCCTCGATAGTGACGCCTTCACAAATGAACGAGTGGCTCGAAATTTTGCAGCGGGCGCCTACGGTGGCATTCTTCTGAATCTCAACAAAACAACCGATGCGCGACTCATCCCCCACTGTACAGCCGTAAAGGTTAGCGAAGCCAAATATCTTGACGGACCGTCCCAGAGAAACATCGGGAGCGATGCGGTTAAACGTTTCCATGCCGTCCTTGAGGTGCTCCGACGTCCGTTCTTGCTTCTCCCTGCTGCGACATGAGGAATCGTCCGTCGTTGTACCAACGTGGCCTACTTTCGCAAGCCCAAACCCACGTAGACGAGCGGTCGCAGGATTGACCACCAACCGGCGATGGGTTTCATCTTTGTCTGGCCCACATGCTTGGGCGGATAAATCTTTGTCACTGGAACTTCCACGGTGCGGTAGCCAAGCTGGATACTGCGCAAATACAAGTACGGTTCCAGCTCATACTGTCGCAACCATGTTTGCGACAGATCGAGCCGAGGGTCGGCCAGGACGCGCGTCCGCACCGCGCGAAAACCGTTCGTCGATTCAGTAACCCAACGCCGGGCAACCAACGAAAACAGAAAAGGGTGAAAGCGCGTGGCAATCTGCCGATAAGCAGGCATCGCACCGAAGCTCGCGCCGCGTTTTAGGAAACGCGAACCTTGCACGAAATCCGCTCGGTTCGCGGCGATTGGCTCTAAAAGCAACGGGATCTCCTCCGGTGCATCTTTATTGTTGCCAGCTACGGTAACAGTGACGTCATAGCCGTGCTGGACGGCGTACTCATAGCCCGTGCGCAGTGCGGCACCGACGCCGAGGGTTGCGCCCATTGAAATCACCTGCGCTCCAGATGAGCGGGCTACTTCGGCTGAATCGTCTGTAGAACCATCGTCCACGACCAGAACTTCATCCACGATTTGTCCTGGGATGCGCGCGACGACTTTTCCAATCTTCGCCGCTTCGTTGAAGACGGGCGCGATCGCAATAATCGATAAGCCGCGATACATATTTAGCGCTCCACAGTCGGTCGCCGCCGCAGCTCAAGTGTTGCGGGAACGAGACGAAACCCTGTCAGAATGCACGCGCACGTTCAAGTCTGCGGCGCAATCTCAACTGTAGCCACGCCCCCGTGGGGCGTAGCGTTTCGAAGTGCGGCGGCGCTCACGGAGTGATCGCCCTAACGATTCTGATTGATCTCACCCGGCGTCTTCTGTCACTCTCACGGGGTTATGCGCTTATTGGCTGAAATCGTGATAATTGCTGCCCTGATTTTCCTCGGCTGGAACACGCCTTTCAAAGACCAGGTAGCCCGGGCGAACACAACGATCAATTCTAAATTGCACGGCGTCGGGTCGAAATTGCAAAAGAACCAAGACCCTTCTGTGCGCCGTTACTAGGTCACCGACAGTGATCCAACTCGCTGACGCATGCGCCTTCACTGTGCGCTGTTTTCTGGAAGGAAAACACAATGCGAGGATTTTTTGTCGCGCCTAACTTGCCTGCCGTATTGGCGACGCGCCTGTGGGCGTTGGCTTTTTGCGATATGTCCGCATGAATGCTTTATCTCTTCTGCGCCTAACGAGACAAAAGATCAGCCACCAGCACGATTCATTTGCGGAAAATTCCCGAAAACCACCCTTTTCTCTGGGTCTTCAAAGCTTTCTGGAACTCCTCCTTCACAAAATTGGGATCCCTCGCGTGAGCCAGCGCGTCAATGAGGCTGATGCGCTCAGCCAGCAGCAACTCGATAAGACTGTCATCCACGGTATGCATGCCGTCCTTAGCGCCGATTTGAATTAGTCCTGGTATCTGCGAAAGCCGGCCGGACCGGATACACGCCTCGATTCCCGAGTTGACCGTCAACAATTCCGTGGCCAAAATCAGGCCTGCCTGGCCGCTTCGCGGCAGGAGATACTGACACACCACTCCCAACAACGACCACGCAAGTTGGGCACCGACGAACTGCTGGCCCTCCTTTGGAAAGGCATCAATAATACGCCCAATGGCCGTTGGCGCATCGTTGGTGTGCATGGTTGCAATCACGAGGTGCCCTGTTTCCGCCGCCGTAATCGCAGTCTGGATCGTGTCCGTGTCCCGCATCTCTCCCACAAGAATGACGTCCGCATCCTGTCTTAACGCGTTCTTGAGCGCTGAAGCGAAGTCGCGCGTGTCGGAACCAACCTCGCGCTGGTTCACCAGGCTTCGCCCCTGCGAATGAACGAATTCGATCGGGTCCTCAATACTGACGATGTTGACGGAACGCCGGCTGGCTATCGTCTGGGCCATGCTCGCCAGGGTTGTGCTCTTGCCTTCACCGCTCGCGCCCGTCACCAGTATCAAACCAGCTCTCTCGTCACACCAGCGGTCCACCACGGGAGAGTGTCCCAACGATTTTAGATCGCCGACCTCGGAAGGGATACGTCGGAAATTGGCCTCAATCGCACCTGACACGTAGCACGCATTTCCGCGAAAGCGCCCGAGGTCACCGACCTGCAACGCGAAGTCAAGCTGCCATTCGTTTTCCAGCTTCGCCCGTTGTCCCTCCTTCAAGGTATCGATCACCAGTCTCCTTGTGTCCTCCGCCGACAGTGGCTCTTCCGTCAGCGGCTGGATAACACCAGCGACCCGCAACATCGGTGGCGCCCCCACTGTCAAATGAAGATCAGAAGCTCCCCGCTCGGCCGCAAGCGCCAGAAAATCGATCAAGTCATGTTCCTTCATATCGGTTCAAATTGTGCGGAGGACTTGTCTAGCCGATTCCCCTCATGGCGCGACGAAGTTCGGATTCATTGCTGACTGAAGCCATGGCAGTCGCTTCCGTGATGACCTTGGCCTGGAGGGCTTTGAGCGTCGATTGCAAAAATGAAACGGCGGTAGGATCCGATCCGCGGGAGATATACTGATCGATGTTCTGCAACTCTCGTCTGGCGATCCAGTCGCGCATGGCACCCGCATTTTCGACGTGTTCCACCAGCAAATGCAAGCCTCCGTCAGCAGATTGAACCAGCTTCTGACACAGGACGCCAGAAAGCTGGTTTGCCAGAAGGTTGGTACCATGCTTCTCGTCCTGGGCCGGGAAAAGATTCAGATAGCGCTCCATCGTGTCGGCAACCTTCTCCGAATGCAGGGTCGAAACAACGAGATGTCCGGTCTCCGAAGCCTGGAGGGCCGTCAACGCCGTCTCGTAATCCCGGATCTCACCGACAAAAATGACATCTGGCGCCTGACGAAGCGCACTCCGCAACCCGGTCGCAAAAGTGCTGGTGTCGCGTCCGACCTGTCGCTGGGTGAAATGACAGCGCTTGCTGGTGAACTGATACTCGACGGGATCCTCGATCGTCACTACATGTCGCACCTGGTTCTCGTTCATCCATTGAAGCAGGGACGCGATGGTGGTGGATTTTCCTGAGCCGGTTGGTCCCGTTATAAGAATCAGGCCGTGCTCGCGAGCGCCCCATCGGGTCAGGAGCCATTCGGGCGCTCCAAGCGCTTTCAAGGTAGGCACGCTGGTCTTAATGCGGCGCAGGACCGCACCGAGGCGGCCCATGGTGCGGTGCAAGCTCACGCGGTAGCGCGTATGCGTGCGCGAGACGAAGCCGGTGTCGCGATCCATGTCGCCGTCGCCCTGCGCGTTCGCGCCGCAAGCCTGCCAGAACGCCGTCAATTGTGCGAGCGACATGGGTTCCTCGCCGAGCACGATGATTTCTTCATTGATCTTAAGCCGTGGTACCTCGTCCTCCTGAAGGAAGACGTCGCTCGCCTCCCGCTGCTCCGCGGCGTCGAGAATGTTGTCGATGTTTTGGGGCATGGCTCTCTCTGCAACTTCTACCACGGCAGGGATACGTGGCAAGCGTTGCTGACTGATCTGGAACCTGTGCAAGAGGTGTTATTGCTCGCGTGCTGCGGGAAGGCTTTTGGAAACAGGGTTAGACTTCTCGGTTTATTGAAACTGATACAAACGTTGAGTGTTCTGAGTCGGCTGAAGCCGGCGCTATTCGTTTACAACCTCGATCTGCTTATCGAGCACCTGACCGGTGAACTGGTCGATCGCCACGCCTGCCTCGTCGAAGCCTTGGCAAAGGCGGGGTGCACCAAGTAATGCTGCTCATCTTTCACGACAAATTTTCGTGGATCAGGCCAGCGCGTACAGGTGCGCTTTGCGCAATCACTTCATCAAGACGGCCGAGGGCCGTTAAACTTGAGGCATTGACGTTTCAAGAAGAAAAAGGGAAACTATGCAACATGAGTGTGCATGAGATCATCGCAGAATTGCCAAAACTGTCGGAACAGGAACGCGACTTAGTTCTGCGGAGTCTGGTAAATCTCGATACCCCTTTTGAACCGACGCCCGCGATGGAAGACGCCATACAGGAAGGTCTCCGCTCATTACGCGAAGAGAAGACGTATTCCGCCGCGGAAGTGCGCGCCCGGATCGCCGCATGGACTGCGGGGTAATCTATTCCGAGGCAGCACTGGCGGATTTAGAGCAGATCACGGCATTCATCGCCAGGGATAATCCTGAAGTTGCGCAAAGATTTGCGAATCGGTTGGTAGACCTGGCTGAGTCCCTGCGGCCACTGCCGGAGCGCGGCCGACTGGTGAAAAAGTGGCCCGGTGTCCGCGTGATAGTCTTGACCCCGTATCTGATTTTCTATCACTTCGAAAGATCAGCCAACACAGTGGAGATATTACGCTTTTGGCATGGAGCGCGCGATCCGCTTAGCCTGGAATTATAACCAGAGCTGTCGTGGTCCGTAATTGAAGCTCGCCGCAGCCGATCAACATTCAACTATCAACTACCCGTCCGCTGCAGTCCGCCGCGAAGGCGGATCAGCTTCTTCGCTACTCGTTGACGACCTCGATCTGCTTGTCGATCACTTGGCCGGTGAAGCGATCGATCGCCACGTGCACCCAGTAACGTTGTTTACCTCCGAGAACGAATTTTCGGAGCTCCGTTTCCCCCGGCGCGTATTTCCCGCTTTCGGGCAATCACGTCGAGCTTCAGATTCCACGTGCGCGTTTGGCCGACTTCCCCGAGCGCACGCGCGATCGACTCACGCTGCGCTTCGGTCGGCACCAGCCATCCCATGACGGAAGATGAAGATATCTGGCGCTCTACTGGTTCAAACAAGCGCTTCGATTTCATGAAGCGATGTCGGTTCGGGAAGAAGCCAGCCCTCGGCTTCGTGCAATCGGATCCATTCATCCACAACGTCGCACAGCTCAGCATAGACCGCTCGCTCGTCGCTGCCGTGCACTCCGCCCAGCATGAGGCCGGGGCAACGACCAATGTAACACTGATCTTCTTCACTCCAGGCAACCACCTTCACATATCGATCGGATGTCTTACTCATGATTGAACTTTGAGGTCTGGCTCTTGATAATGTTTGGCATCGTCTCTCGGCGCGCCCGAAAACCTAATTTCGAAGCCCATTGGATGAACGAAGTCTTGATGTGACAAATCTGTCAGAGAACTGCCATAAGTTCTTCAACGGTAATTTGTGCTTGCCGCAGAATGCTCTGCAAAGTCTTTGGCGCAAGGGCGTGATGCGCAGGCACAGTGACCCGTAGCGAATCTCGCACAAGACGAATATGTGAACCTACCTATCTTTCCCCAAAAAAACCAAACGCTTAAGCGCCTGAACGACGCGTTGACCGGATAAATCGCGTGGCAGCTTCACACCAGCTGTAACACGGGATCACTCTCAAAATGCAGACTGACTTCGCGCGGCGCGGATCGTCCTGCGAAATGACAGCGGACAGATTCCTTAATCGCCTCGGCGAGCTCCGTCACATTCTCCGCCTGCGTTGTAATTCCTCCACCCTCGGGGTCATCCCACGAG
>WNGJ01005845.1_pt1 | contig 20425 bp, 22 predicted proteins | sample 5400611 | NCBI WGS metagenome assembly WNGJ01 (sample SAMN13153375, study PRJNA577476) | soil metagenome | isolation source: 40 cm soil or saprolite under Garry oak tree replicate 1 | place: USA:California | collected 2016-06-15
ATCTCGAACTTCAAGGGCCAGTACTTCCAGCTCAACGACGCCCGCTGCAATCCCAAGCCCATCCAGAAGCGCCTGCCCATCTGGGTCGGCGGCCTCGGCGAGAAGCGCACGCTCCGGACGGCGGCGAAGCACGCCGACGGCTGGAACGCGCCCTACATCGACGCGCAGGCGTGGAAGGCCAAGAACACGATCCTCGACGACTGGTGCGCGAAGGAGGGTCGCGATCCTCGGACCCTCAAGCGGACCGTGAATGTCGGCTTCTACCTGGGCGCCGACTCCAAGGGCGTCCAGCGCGGCGAGACGATCTTCAAGTCACACTGGGGCGAGAAGCCGGAGCGCAAGGGGTTCTTCCGCGGCACGCCGAAGGACGCGCTCGAGATGTGCCAGGCCTACCAGGCCGTCGGCGTCCAGCGGGTGAACCTCGCCTTCCGCGAGGGCCCCTACGACTTCGACGCGCTCCAGGGCTTCGTCGAGACGGTACTGCCTGCCTTCGGGATCAAGCGTCCCGCGGCGTAAGAGAATGTCGCGGCCGATCATATTCCTCGGCATACGAAGGAGCTCAACATGACGACAACCGAATCGCGTCCGCCCGTGTCTCCGGGCGAGGCGGCGCCCGACTTCACGCTCCCCGCGGTGGATCGCAATGAGACGGTGTCACTGGCGGACTATCGGGGCCGGAGCCCCGTCTTTCTCGCCCTGTTCATCGGGCTCTGGTGCCCCTTCTGCCGGCGGCAGATCGCGCAATTGGGAACGACCGAGGGCAAGCTCAAGGCGCTCGGAGTCGAAACGCTGTGCGTCGTGGCCACTCCGGCGGAAAACGCCCGGCTCTACTTCAAGTTCCGCCCGACGCGCATGCGCCTCGCCGCCGATCCTGAGCTCGCCACGCATCGCGCGTATGGGCTGCCGAAGCCCGAGCCAACCCCGGAGATGATGCAGGCGATGGGGTCGACACGGATCAATCCCACCGGCGACCTGCCGGAGCCCTTGCCCATTCCGGAGGCCGCCACGGCTTTGGCGAAGATGGACGGCTACGCGGACACGAAGACCGATCAGGCGGACCTGGCTCGTCAGTGGCCCCAGCTCAAGGGTCAGTTCCTGATCGACCGGGACGGCATCGTCCGCTGGGCGAACATCGAGTGCGCCGAGGGCCTCGCCGGGATCGGGAGATTCCCCTCCGACGAGGAAATCCTCGCCGCGGCGCGGGCCCTGCCGCGCTGACTCAGGCGGCGCATCATGTTGCGTGCCGCTCGGAGGGTTTTATGACGATCCGCATCGCCGCCATCGAGGTCGGTCACTGGCACGCCGTGCACGATGCCGCCTATCTCCGTCATCTCACCGCGATGCCCGACGTGGCCCTGGTCGGCGTGCAGGATAGCAACGCGGAGCTCGTCAAGAAGCGCGCCGCGGAGACGGGCAACCCGCCGACCTTCACCGACTACCGCCAGATGCTGGCAGAGACGCGTCCGGACTTCGTGCTGGCCCTGGGACGCCACCGGCAGATGGCCGGGATCGCGCACGATCTGCTCGATCTGGGCCTGCCGTTCCTCATGGAAAAACCCATGGGGATCAACGCCGACGAGGTGCAGTCCGTCGCGGACAAGGCCGCCAGGCTCAAGGCCTACGCCGCCGTCCCGCTCTTTCAACGCTACCAACCCTTCGCCGCCCGCGCCCGCCAGCTGCTGGCCGAGGGACGCTTCGGGCCGATCTCCCACATGTACGTCCGCATCAACCGGCCCGCGCCCGCGCGGTACCCGGCCTGGGACTCCGCCTGGATGCTCGATCCCGTCGAGGCCGGCGGCGGCTGCCTGCGGAACCTCGGCCCGCATGGCCTGGACATGTTCCTGTACCTCACCGGCGAGGAGGCGCAGGTGACGGGGGCCCAGATCAGCCGCCGGGCGCACGGGCAGCGCGTCGAGGACTATGCCTCCGTGCTGCTGCGCTCGACCAGCGGGATCCTGGGCACCATCGAGGTCGGTAACGGCTTCCCGCGCGTGGGCACGGACGGCGAGTGGAAGATCGCGGGACGCGACGCCATCCTCACCCTGAAGGACGGCGTGCTGAAGCTCGCCACCTCCGAAGGCGACGAGACCACGCCGTGTCCGGAGGACCTCGCGCGCTACTTCACGGCGATCCGCGAGGCGCTCGACGCCTGGCAGCGGGGCGCGCCACCGCCGATCAGCGTGCATGACTGCGTCCGGGTGGTGCGGCTCATCGACCAGGCTTACGAGCTCGCGGACCGATCAGCTTAGATCCGTGCCAATGTCGTATTGCAAGACCTGACCCCGCGCTACTCGGCGAGCCAGACTCCGTCGAGTTGCTGGTTCAGAAAGTGAGACGGAGTGATGGTCCATCCCCGGACCTTGGCGTTGTGCGGGACGATCCGGTGCCACTGCAGCGTGTAGATGTAGTGCGCCTCGTCGTCGAGCAGCCGTTTCTCGAACGCGCGGAGAAACCTCTTACGCTCCTCGGGATCCACGGCGCGCGCCTGCTTCAAGAAGAGGTCATCGAGGACGGCGTCCTTGTAGCGGCCGTAGTTGTTGTCGGAGACGCCGACCGACTGAAACTTCGCGATGTCGAGGTCCGGCTCGACGACGAAGTTGCACTGGGCGTCCGAGGACACGTCGAAGTCTCCGCGCCTGGAGACGGAGACCATGGCCGAAGCTTCGATAGTTTCCATCTTCACGTTGAGCCCGATCTGCCGCCACTGGTCGATCAGCCAGATGGCCATCGTCTCGTACGGCATCGGGATGCCCCGGTTCTTGAAGGTGAACGAGAAGCCTTCGGGCACGCCGGCCTCACGGAGGAGACGGCGCGCCTCGGCACGCGCCTTGCCTATGTCGCGCCCGTAGCCGGCCAGCTTCTCCAGCTCCTGGGGCGGCGTCGCCCAAGGAGTGCCAGGAACCTGGATACCCGCCACGTCGCGGACGACGGCGATCTTGGAGAGATTCTTCGATCCCTCGTAGCGGTCAAGGGCCAAGGTCAGCGCGCGGCGGACGCGTTTGTCGTCGAAGGGCTTCCGCTCGTGGTTCATCGCCACGAGCGAAAGGCAGTCCCAAGGGCTTTCCTGGACCGTGATCTTCGAGCCGAGCGCCTGGACGAGGTTGTCGCGCTCCACCGGGGTGAAGCCGCGGAACTGGATGTGGGCGCGCTCCCCGCGGATGGCCGCTACCTGGGCCGACGACGCGGAGATGAAGATGGCCCGGTACCCGTCGAGATAGGGCTTGCCCTTGTCCCAGTAGTCCGGATTCTTTTTCCCGACCATGTGCGAGCCCTTCACGTGCTCGACAAACTTGAACGCGCCGGTGCCCATCGCGTTCGTCTCGTACCAGTGTATGTCCTTGGCGAGGATGTCCGCCTTGTAGATGAAGTTGAAGGGCGAGGCCACGTTGACCAGGAACGAGGCCTCCGGCCACTTGAGCCGGAACCGCACGGTCTGCGGGTCGGGGGCCTCGACGGCCTCGACCACCTGGTAGGCCCCCTTGCGAGCGGAGATCACGCCGGCCGGCGGGAAAATGATCTTGTCATAGCTTGCCTTGACGTCGCGCGACGTCATGGGGCTGCCGTCGTGAAACCGGACGCCCTGGCGCAGCTTGAAGGTGTAGGTCATGGCGTCCGGCGATATCGTCCAGGACTCGGCCAGGTCGGCTACCGGCCGCGTACCGGTTCGGTCGGCGGGATCGATGCGCAGGAGAGTGTTGTAGACGGGCGCGAAGGGGTGGATGGTGCCGAAGGTTCCCTCGCGGTGTCCGTCATAGGACGGCGGCTCAGAGGGAACCAGGAAGATCAGCTCTCCACCGTAGCGCGGCTTTTCCTGCGCGGAGGATTGCGCGGTCGGCATTCCGCCGGCCAGGACAATGAAAGACAGAGCGAACACGCTAAGAAACCGCGGGGCACGGATCATGGTGCACCCCCCTTGACGAAATAGGAGAAGCGCTCTCCGGGGTCGCCCGACCTTATGGGCTTGGGCGGGGCGCTGTCAAGCCGGCGTGAACACCGGCACGCGCGTGTTGAGGCGGGCTGGTCCAGGGCGGTTAGTCCAGGCCCCACGAGAAGACGCGGACGGGCGTGACCTCGATGACCACGGAGTCGGACTCGGCGAGGGCGGCCTCGCGCGGATACTGCGGATACTTCTTGTAGAGCAGCGCGCGGATCCGCCGGAAGCGCGGGCCGCGCTCGATCAGCTTGGCCGTCCCCTGCACCATCACGCCCCGCAAGCCCGCCCAGGCATCCGAATAGCAGTCAATGGTCACCGTGACGCGCGGATTGTCCATGAGGTTCTTCACCTTGCGGCCGTCGTCACCGGAGGCGAAATAGATCTTGCCGCCATGGAGCACGTGACAGACTGGCACCAGGTGCGGCATGCCGCGCCGGCCTACCGTAGCCACGCGACAGACGCGCTCCCATTGAACAAGCTCGGCCACGGATTTCTTGAGCTTCATGGAGGATCTCCCTGGTATCAATCGGCGTAGAGCTCGACCGTATAGCCGTTCGGATCCTTGACGTAGATCGACGAGCGGCCGCGCCGTCCGACCACTTTCACACCCGCGGCCTTCACGCGCCTGCCGAGAGCGGGGAGGCGCTTCGGCCCGACATAGAGACCGAAGTGATCGAGACCGCCGGCGCGGAGGTTGATCGGGCCCCTGACCCGGATGAAATTCAGAAGATCGCCACCCCCCGGAGTCTCGAGAAAAATCATGCCGGGATGTGGAAAGGCCTCCCGCAGCCCCAGCACCTCGACGTAGAAGCGCTTGGTCGCCGCCAGGTCCCGTGTCTTGAGCGCGAGGTGCCGGAGGGGCATGACGGAATTGTACTCCCGCGAGCCGTCCCGGCCGAGCTCGGAACTGAAAGAGCTCCGCGCCGCCATGGGGAACAGTCGCCTCGTGGCCGGTGTATATTTGGTGGGCCGGGCGGACCCGGCTCACCCCGATCCGTTCTGAGAGGAGTCGCTCATGGCCGAAGGCACCCAGCTGATCCGCGGCCTCGAAGGCGTGGTCGCCGCCGAGACAGAGCTCTGCGACCTCGACGGCACGAACGGCCGCCTCGCGTACCGCGGCTACGACATCGCCGACCTCGCGGGCCAGGCGACGTTCGAAGAAGTCGCCTACCTCCTCTGGATGGGCGAGCTGCCGACGCGGGGGGAGCTCGACGGCTTCCTGGCCGAGCTGGCGACGGCCCGGCCGATACCGGAGGATCTCGTCAAGGTCTTCGCCCTCATGCCGAAGCAGGCCGATCCGATGCGCGTCCTTCAGGCTTCGGTGGCGAACCTGGGCATGCACGACCCGGATGCGACCGACAACACGCACGCGGCCAACCTGCGCAAGTCGGCGCGGCTCACGAGCCAGTTCGCCACGGCCATCTGCGCCCATCACCGGGTGCGGAGCGGGCTGGAGCCCGTGCCCCCGGCCAAGGATCTCCCGCTCGCGGCCAACTTCCTCTACATGCTGACGGGGAAGAAGCCGAGCAACGTCACCACCAAGGCCTTCGACGCGAGTCTGGTTCTCTACGCGGAGCACGAGCTGAACGCTTCGACCTTCACCACACGCGTGATCGCGGCCACGCTCTCCGACATGCACTCGGCGGTCGCGGGCGGCGTCGGCGCGCTCAAGGGCACGCTCCACGGCGGCGCGGGAGAGGCGGTCATGAACACGCTGCTCGAGATCGGCAAGCTCGACAACCTGGACGGCTTCGTCGACAAGGCCTTCGCGGCGAAGCGGCGGTTCATGGGCATGGGCCACCGCGTCTACACGGCGGGGGATCCGCGGGCGGCGATTTTGAAGGGCATGGCGGAGGACGCGTGCCGGGAGACCGGGCAGGCGCTGTGGTACGACCTCGCGGTACAGCTCCACGCCAAGGTCAGCGCGACCAAGAAGCTCATCCCCAACGTGGATTTCTACTCGGCGCCGCTCTTCTATTCGATCGGCATCCCGGTGGACCTCTTCACGCCCGTCATCGCCGCGTCGCGGATCGTCGGCTGGACGGCCAATCTCCTCGAGCAGTACGACGACAACCGCCTCATCCGCCCCCGCGCCGACTACAAGGGGCCGGGCCGCAAGCCCTTCGTGCCGGTGGAGAAACGGTAGAGATGGGTCTCTCGATCGCGCGGAAACTGATCGATTCCCACCTGGTGACGGGCAAGGCGGTGGCCGGCGAGGAGATCGGGCTGCGGGTGGACCAGTGCCTGCTCACGGACACGAACGGCAACATGGCGTGGCTGCAGTTCGAGACCATGGGCTTCCCCCGCGTCAAGCCACCGCGCGTGGTCAGCTACATCGATCACAATGTCAACCAGACCGACTCGCGCAACACGGACGATCACCGCTACATCCAGACGGCGTCCGCGCGCTACGGCTCGTGGTTCTCCAAGCCGGGCAACGGCATCTGCCACCAGGTGCACTTCGAGACCTTCAGCGTCCCGGGGCAGTTCGTGCTCGGCACGGACAGCCACACCCCGCTCTGCGGGTCGACGGGCATGCTGGCCATCGGCTCCGGCGGGCTCGACGTCGCGGTCGCGATGGGCGGCGGTCCCTATCACCTGCCCATGCCCAGGATCGTGCGCGTGTGGCTGACGGGCCGGCTCGAGCCGTGGGTGCACGCCAAGGACGTGATCCTCGAGCTGCTGCGCCGCTACTCGGTCCGCGGCGGCAGCGGCAAGATCTTCGAGTACGCGGGACCGGGCGCCGCGACCCTCTCGCTGCCCCAGCGAGCGACCATCTGCAACATGGGCGCCGAGCTGACGCTGACCACCAGCGTCTTCCCATCCGACGAAGCGACGCGCAGCTACTTCGCCCTCTTGGGCCGCGAGAAGGACTGGCAGCCCCTCGCCGCGGACCCCGACGCGAAGTACGACGAGCAGATCGAGCTGGATCTCTCAGCCCTCGAGCCGCTGGTGGCGCTGCCCTCCTCGCCTGACAAGGTCGTGCCCGTGGGCGAGGTCGAAGGCACCGCGCTCGAGCAAGTCATGGTCGGCTCGTGCACCAACTCTTCGTGGGAGGACATGTGGGCCGTGGCACGGACGATCCGCGGTGAGCGCGTGGCGCCGTCGGTGTCCTTCGTGGTCTTCCCCGGCTCGAGCCGCATCCTCGAGATCATGTCCCGCGAGGGGCTGCTGACGGATCTCCTCGCCGCCGGCGCCTCGGTGTCCGAGCCCACCTGCGGCGCCTGCGCCGGCATCGGGCACGTGCCCGCGACGGGGGGCAAGAGCCTGCGCGCCTTCAACCGCAACTTCGCCGGGCGGAGCGGCGTCAAGGACGATCAGGTCTATCTCTGCTCGCCCCTGACCGCCGCCGCTTCCGCTCTGACTGGGGTCATCACCGACCCGCGCAAGGGCGGCGCCGCGCCCGAGCGCCACTACCCGTCCTCGCTCATCGCTTCCAGCGCCGGCCTCGTGCCTCCGCCGCCTGAGCGCGTGGCCGCATCGACCGTGGTGCTCAAGGGGCCGAACATCAAGGAAGTGCCGCGTGGTCGCGCCGTCGAGGCGACGCTGCGCGCGCCCGTGCTGATCAAGCTCGGCGACAAGGTCTCGACCGACGACATCTCACCCTCGGGTACGGCGGCGCTCGTCTTCCGCTCCAATGTCCCGGCCATAGCCGAGTTCACCTTCAGAAACGCCGACGCGGAGTTCGTCGCGCGCGCAAAAGCCGCCGGCACGGGAGTGCTCGTCGGTGGCGAGATCTACGGCCAGGGCTCCGCGCGCGAGGCCGCCGTGCTCGGCCCGCTCCAGGCGGGCGGCCTCCTCGCCCAGACCGCCGCTGCCACATGACCCAGGCCCGCATCCGCGCCGTCTACATGCGCGGCGGCACCAGCCGCTGCCTCGTCTTCCACGAGCGCGACCTGCCGCCCGCCGGCGTCGAGCGCGACTACATCCTGCTGGCCGCGCTCGGCAGCCCCGATCCCTACGGCCGCCAGCTCGATGGCCTGGGCGGCGGCATCTCGTCGCTGTCCAAGGCCTGCATCATCGGTCCCGCCACCCACCCGGGCGCCGACGTGGACTATACCTTCGCCCAGGTCGAGGTGGGCAAGGCGCACGTGGACTACACGGGCAACTGCGGCAACTGCTCCTCCGCCGTCGGACCCTTCGCCATCGAGGAGCGCATCGTCCAGCCCGTGGACGGCGAGACGCTCGTGCGCATCCACAACACCAACACCAAGAAGCTCATCGCCGCGCGCGTGCCGGTGGCCGGCTGCGAGCCGGCGGTGCACGGCGACTTCGCGCTCCCCGGCGTGGCCGGCACGGGCGCGCGCATCGCGCTCGACTTTCTCGAGCCAGGGGGCGCGGGCACCGGACGCCTCCTGCCGTCAGGCAAGACACGCGAGATGGTCGAAGGCATCGAGGCCTCCCTCGTGGACGCCTCCATCCCGATGGTTTTCGTCCGCGCCCGCGATCTCGGCCTCACCGGCACCGAGTCACCGCAGACCATAGACGGCGACAAGGCCCTCTCCGCTCGGCTCGAGAAGATCCGCGTCGCCGCCTCGCATCTCATGGGCATCCCGGGCAGCGCGGCCACGCCGAAGATCGCCATGGTGACGGCGCCCGTGGATACCGTCGCGCTGGATGGGACGCGCTACGACGCCAGCGCGTATGACGTGGTGGCCCGCGCCATTTCCATGGGCAACTGCCATCGCGCCTTCCCGTTGACGTCCTCCATGTGCCTCGCCGTCGCGGCGCGGATCGAGGGCACGCTGGTCCACGAGTGCTCGACAGCCGTCTCCGCTGCGGACGTCCGCCTCGGCCACCCCTCGGGGGTGCTTCCCCTCGACGCCGCCGTCGCCAGGCAGGGCGGCGACTACGTCGCCGAGCGCGTCACCGTCTACCGCACCGCGAGGCGCCTCATGGAAGGCTGGGTCCGCATTCCTTGAGCTGTAGCCGGCGCTGGACCCCGGCCGCGATCGTTGCGTTCGCTGTCGTCCTCGCCGTCGCCAGCACCTTCAGCCCGGCCTCCGGCCAGCCGGCCGCGGGTCCCTCCCACGTCGGCATGCTCACCCCGGCCACGTCGGCGACAGCGAAACCGAATTGGGACGCATTTCGCGAGGCGATGAAGGGGCTCGGGTATGTCGAGGGGAAAAACGTCGTCTACGAGTACCGGTCGGCGGAAGGGCAGCCCGAGCGGCTCCCCCAGCTGGCGGCCGAGCTGGTCAAGCTTCCCGTCAAGATCATGGTGGTCGCGAACACTCCGGGCAACCTCGCGGCCAAAAAAGCCACCACGACCATTCCCATCGTCATGGTGGCGGTCGGAGACCCCGTCCGCGTAGGTCTCGTCTCCAACCTGGGGCGGCCGGGCGGGAACATCACCGGGTTCACCAACCTCACCGGCCAGATCACCGCCAAGAGGCTTCAGCTCATCAAGGAGGCCATCCCGACCGCCACCCGCATCGGGGCAATCGGCGACCCCGCCGAACCCAACTCGCTGGTCCAGATCCAGGACGCCCAAGCCGCCTCCCGTGAGCTCAAAGTCCAGCTGCGCGTCTTCACGGTCCGGGAGCCGGCGCAGCTCGAGTCGGCGTTCGACGCGGCGCGGAGCTGGCGAGCGCAGGCGTTGATCCAGCTCGGGGGCGCTCTCCGAACTTCTCTTCGCGATCGGACCATCGAACTTGCCGCAAAGACCCGGATCCCTGTCATGTACGCCTCCCGGGCGGACGCGGAAGCAGGCGGGCTCATCGGCTATGGCATCGATCCCGCCGACAACTACCGGCGCGCCGCCGACTACGTGGACCGGATTCTCAAGGGCGCCAAGCCGGGCGAGCTCCCCGTTCAGCAGCCCACGAAGGTGGAGATGGCCGTCAACCTGAAAACCGCCGCGGCCCTTGGCATCAAGATCCCGCAGGCCATTCTCGTGCGGGCCGACCAGGTGATCGAGTGATCTCACGCCGCGCCTTCGTGGGTGCGATGGTGGGCCTCGGCCTCGCCGGGCTGCTCACCGCCATCAACCTGAAGACCGCGAAGGCGATCGGGCTCAACATTCCTCAGACCCTCCTCGCGCGGGCCGACCAGGTCATCCAGTGACGGCGCGGAACATGACGGATTACGCGGCGACGATGCGGGACTTCCGCCTCGAGGTGCCCGCGCGCTTCAACTGGGCCTTCGACACCTTCGATGCATGGGCGCGGGACCCGGCGAAGCTCGCGCTGTTGTGGGTGTCGGCCGACGGCCAGCCGCGGCGTTTCACCTTCGCCGAGCTTGGCGAGCGCTCGAAGCGCTTCGCCAACGCGCTGGCCGGCATGGGTGTCGAGCCGGGCGAGCGGGTCGTCGTGATGCTCCCGCGAGTCTATCAGTGGTGGGAGATCCTGCTGGGCTGTCTGCGGGCTCGCACCGTCTCCGTTCCCGGCACGACACTGCTCACCACCAAGGACATCACGTACCGCCTCCAGGCCGCCGAAGCCGGCGTCGTCATCACCGACGAGGACAACACGCACAAGGTCGACCAGGTCCTGGCCGAGTGCCCCACGGTGAAGCATCGCATCGTGCTGGGCCGCGGTCCGGGCGGCTGGCTCGAGTACGAGCGGCTGGTCGGCGCGGCCTCGCCCGAGATGGCGCATCCGCGGAACGTGAGCGGCGATCCGATGATGGTCTACTTCACGTCGGGCACGACGGGCTATCCCAAGATGGTGCTGCACACGCACGCGTCATATCCGATCGGCCACATCATCACGGGCAAGTTCTGGCTCGACAACACGCCCGAGGATCTGCACTGGACGATATCGGACACGGGCTGGGCGCAGGCCGCCTGGACGTGTTTCTTCGCGCCGTGGAACATGGGCGCCGCCCTCTTCGTCTGGGACGCGCGGGGCAAGAAGTTCGACTCGCAGGAGACGCTGGCCATGTTCGAGCGCTTCCCGATCACGACCTTCTTCGCGCCACCCACCGCCTACCGCATGATGGTCCAGGAGCCGCTGAAGCAATACCGCTTCCCCGCTCTGCGCCACTGTCTCGGGGCGGGCGAGGCGGTCAATCCCGAGGTGATCGAGGCCTGGCGAGAGGGCACGGGCCAGCACATCTACGAGGGCTACGGTCAGACCGAGAGCGTGCTGGTCGCCGCCACCTTCCCCGCGACGCCGTGGAAGCCCGGCTCCATGGGCCCGACGGCGCCGGGGCACCGCATCGGCATCGTGGACGCAGAGGGGTGCGAGCTGCCGCGCGGGCAGGAAGGCGATCTCGGCATTCTCGTGAAGCCGCAGCGGCCCGTCGGCATGTTCCAGGAGTACTGGAAGAACACCGAGGCGACGGCCAAATGCCACCGCGGCGACTGGTACATCACGGGCGACCGCGCCTCCATGGACGAGGACGGCTATCTCTGGTTCGTCGGGCGCGCCGACGACGTCATCAACAGCGCGTCCTACCGCATCGGCCCCTTCGAGGTCGAGTCCGCGCTCGTCGAGCACCCGGCCGTCGCCGAGTCCGCCGTCATCGGCAAGGCCGACCCGCTTCGCGGCGAGATCGTCAAGGCCTTCGTCGTCCTCGCCCCCGGACACACGGCGTCGGATGCGCTCGCGGTCGAGCTCCAGGAGCACGTCAAGGCCGTGACCGCTCCCTACAAGTACCCGCGCGAGATCGAGTTCGTCGCCGACCTGCCCAAGACCATCAGCGGCAAGATCCGCCGCACCGAGCTCCGTCAGATGGAGCGCGACCGGACCAAGCCCAACCTTCCTTCGGATGGGAGAGCGTAGGGGTGAGGGGGGATCCAGTGATCACCCGGGGCAGGTTCATCGGCGCCCTCGCGGCCGGGCTTGTCACGGCACCGCCCACCCTCCGCGCGCAGGAGTCGGGCAAGGTCTGGCGGATCGGGTTCCTCGGGGGCGCGTCCGCTTCCTCCACCACTCCCCGCGTCGAAGCGCTTCGGCGCGGCCTGCGAGAGCTAGGCTACGTAGAAGGACGTAATCTCACGATCGAGTTCCGGTGGGCCGAAGGGAACGCCGCTCGTCTTCCTGCGCTCGCGGCGGAGCTGGCGAAGCTCAAGGTCGACGTGATCGTAAGCGAAGGGACGTCGGCGACCATCGCCGCCCGTCGCACCACCACCACGATCCCGATAGTGTTTTCGGTGGCCGGCGATCCCGTCGGCACCGGCCTCGTGAGCAGCCTGGCGCGGCCAGGAGGCAACGTCACGGGACTCACGGACATCGCACCAGAAATGGCCGGGAAGCGTCTCGAGCTGCTCCGGGAGGCGGCACCCGGTGCGACTCGAATCGCCGCACTCTGGAATCCGGCAAACTCCTCGTCTGAGCTCCACATGAAGGATACGGAAGCGGCGGGCCGAACACTGGGGTTGGCCGTTCGATCCATCGAAGTGAGGGACGTGAACCGGCTCGATGGCGCGTTCGCAACGGCGGTCCGGGACCGGGCGGGGGCTGTCGTTGTTCTCGCTGACGCTGCCCTCTTTGGCCGACGGGATCAGATCGCCCAGCTCGCCGCGAAAAATCGGCTGCCCTCCATCGCCTGGACTCGGGAGTTTGCCGAAAGTGGCTGCCTGATGATCTACGGCCCCAACGTCGTGGAGATGCATCGGATCGCCGCGACCTACCTGGACAAGATTTTCAAGGGCGCCAGGCCCGGCGACCTGCCCGTGGAGCAGCCCACCAAGTTCGAGCTTGTCATCAACCTCAAGACCGCCAAGGCGCTCGGGCTGACGATCCCGCCGTCGCTGCTCCAGCGCGCCGACGAGGTCATCCAGTGAGCGACGACCTCAATCGCGACGTGTCGCGCACCGACATGGTTGATTCGCGCGTAGCGGCCATTCTCCGAGCCAGGTCCGGGATGGAGCGGCTGCGGCTCGCCCACGAAGCCTGGGAGCTCCTGCACGCCCGGCTGACCGCCTTCATCGCCGCCAAGCATCCCGATTGGGACCGCCAGCAGGTCCAGGCTGCGGTCGCGAAGAGACTATCGCGTGACTCAGGCTGAGCTGCTGCGCCATGTCGCGAACGTATTTGAGGACCTTGGGGTCACGTACATGATCGGCGGATCCCAGGCTTCGGTCTACTACGGAGAAGCGCGCTTCACGCAGGATATCGACCTCGTGACGGATCTGAAGCTCGAGCACGTCCCCGCGCTGGTGGATCGCTTCCCCGCCGCTGAGTTCTACATGAACGCGGAGGCAGCCCGCGAGGCGGTCGAGACGCGGGGCCAGTTCAACATCATCCACCCCTCATCGGGGCTCAAGGTCGACGTCTTCGTCAACAAGGATACCGATTACGATCGCCTCCGCCTCGACCGACGCCAGCGCTTGCCGCTCGTCCCGGGCCGAGAGGCGTACTTTGCGCGACCGGAGGACATCATTCTCTACAAGATGCTCTACTTCCGCGAGGGCCAGTCGGACGTGCACGTGCGGGACATCCTCGGCATCCTCAGGGTGTCGGGCCCCGAGATCGACACCACTTACGTCGCGGAATGGGCGGAACGGTTGGGCCTCAACGCGATCTGGGACGCGGTGCTCAAACGGGCACAGACGCATGAGTGAGCAGCGACTGCGGGCCGGGGTGAGGGTGACGCTGGTCAACCTCACGATCGTCGTCCTCCTCGTCGCGCCGCTCGCCGCCGGGGAGCAGGCGCCGGCGAAGGTCCCCCGGATCGGGCAGTCCCTGCTGTCGCGGGCGGACGAGGTGATGCGGTGACCAGCAAGGACGATCGCCACCCTCAGAATGATGGAAGAAGCGATACTTTGCAGCGGTTGAGTCGCGTCGTAGCGACGGGCGCCTCCCGTCGCTCCGAATGGCTTGTGGTCGCCCCGTTGATGGCGCCGGGGCGATTGGCGAGACAAGCGCCGTCATGCTTCTCTGCTCCAACCGGCCGTCACGAGGAGACGTCATGAGCAAGAAAAAGCCGCGGGCAGCGTCGAAGAGGAAAAGTGCCGTCAAGGGGAAGGCAACACCGGGACCACGCGGCAAGTATCTCGGCCACTACGGCTGGGCGCCCGATGTCCCGGATCACCGTGACTTCGTCCTTGCCGCAGCGCCAGTCACCGCGCTTCCGCCCTCGGTCGACCTGCGACCAGCCTGTCCACCCGTCTACGATCAAGGTCAGCTTGGCTCGTGTACCGCCAACGCCATTGCGGGGGCGATCCAGTACGAGCAGATCCGGCAGAAGGCGCCCAAGCCGTTCACCGCGTCCCGCCTGTTCATTTACTACAACGAGCGCGTGATGGAGCACACCGTGGCCGAGGATGCGGGGGCGCAGATCCGCGACGGCATCAAGTCGGTCAACCATGTCGGAGCCTGCCCGGAGACCGACTGGCCGTACGTGATCACGAATTTTGCCAAGAGGCCATCCACCCGGGCCTACAAGGATGCTCCCCTCGGCAAGGCGGTCACCTACCGACGCGTGGTTCAGACTCTTGATCAGATGAGAGGATGTCTGGCCGGGGGGTTACCCATCATCCTGGGAATCTCGGTGTACGAGTCATTCGAGTCGCAGCAGGTCGCCAAGTCTGGTGTGGTGCCGATGCCCGCCCAGAGCGAGAAGCTTCTCGGTGGTCACGCGATCCTTGTGGTCGGCTACCACGACGCCGAGCAGCGCTTCATCATGCGCAATTCGTGGGGCACCTCGTGGGGCATGCATGGTTATTTCACGATCCCCTACGCGTACCTGACCGATTCCAATCTGTGCGACGACCTGTGGACGATCCAGATGGTGGCGTGATCCAGTGAGAGCTTCTCACCCCAGCCCCTCGCCCTACCCTCTCCCTCCGGGGAGAGGGTAGGGAGACCAGAGGGGGGAAGGTAGGGAGCGGGCGTGTTTACACCAGAGCACGCGATGCTGCGGAAGAGCGTGCGCGCCTTCGTGGAGAAGGAGGTTGCGCCGCGCGTGGACGAGTGGGAGGAGGCGGGGCGGATCCCCAAGGGGTTCTGGCGGCGGCTGGGGGAGCTGGGATTTCTCGGGCTCGAGTTTCCCGTGGAATACGGCGGGGCGGCAGGCGATTTTCTCTCGAGCGTCGTGCTGGGCGAAGAGATGGCGCGGTGCCGATCGGGTGGCGTGGCCTTCAGCGTGCTGGTACACACCGACATGTCCTCACCCTGGCTCACACGCTACGGGACGGACGAACAGAAACAGAAGTACCTGCCGGGCATCGTCAGCGGCGAGACCGTCTGCGCGCTCGGCATCACGGAGCCGGGAACGGGCTCCGACATGGCCAACCTCTCCACGCGAGCGGTGCGCAGGGGCGATCGCTACCTGCTCACGGGCAGCAAGACCTTCATCACGAATGGGGTTTACGGCGATCTCTATTTCGTCGCGGCGCGGACGGCGCAGGGGACTGCCGAGCGGCGCTATGACGGCATCTCCCTGTTCCTGGTCGAGCGTGACTTGCCCGGCTTCACGGTCAGCCGCAAGCTCGACAAGATGGGCATGCGCGCCTCCGACACCGCGGAGCTGGCTTTCCACGATTGCCCGGTGCCGGCGGAAAACCTGCTGGGTGTCGAGGGGCACGGCTTCCAGCAGCTGGCCGCGGGACTCCAGCGCGAGCGCATCATGGCGGCGGTGCTGGCGCTCTCGGGCGCGGCGCAGGCGCTGGAGGACACGACCGCCTACATCCGCGAGCGGCAGGCTTTCGGCGAGCCGCTCAGCCGCAAGCAGGCGCTGCGCCACCGGATCGCCGACATGGCGACCGAGATCGAGGCGGCGCGGCATCTGGTCTATCACGCCGCGACGTGCTACAACGCGGGCGAGGACTGCATCACCGAGGTCTCCATGGCCAAGCTCTTCGCGACCGAGGTCGCGAACCGGGTGGCGTATCAGGCGGTCCAGATGCACGGCGGCTACGGCTACATGCGGGAGTTCCCGGTCGAGCGCTTCTTCCGCGACGTGCGGCTCTGGACCATCGCGTCGGGGACGTCGGAGATCATGAAGGAGATCATCGCCAAGCGTCTTGCGCTCTGATGCCAGGCTCGCGCAACCACACCCCTCAACGTCGAGAGGAGAGTCCATGAAACGTGCCACACTGCTGTTCGCCCTGTTTCTCCTGGCCGCAATGCCCGCCGCGGCCCAGGACGTCGTCAAGATCGGCCAGATCGAGGCCCAGACCGGCGCCAACGCCATCTACGGCTGGATGTCCTCGCAGGGCGCGGCCCTCGCGGTGGACGAGATCAACAAGGCGGGCGGCTTCAAGGTCGGGAACAAGACCTACAGGATCCAGCTCATCGCGCTCGACACGCGGGGAGAGCCCAAGGAGGCGACGGTCCAGCTCAAGAAGCTGGTCGAGGTGGACCAGGCGAAGTACATCTTCGGCCCGTTCCTCTCCAACGTCTTCCTCGCCGTCCGGCCGTACGCGGCCGAGTTCAACGGCAAGCTCCTCATGTGGGGTGGTGCCACGCGCATCCACGACTACGTCGGGACGCCCGGCCACGAGTTCCTGATGCGCACTTGGAACTGGGACGCAGGCAAGAACGGCTTCGGCGAGCTGATGGTGGACAACCTCGTCAAGACCACGGGAGCCAAGAAGGTCGCCATGCTCTTCCAGAACGACCAGGGTGGCAAGGTGCTCGAGGACATCTACGTGCCCATGTTCAAGCAGAAGGGCATCGAGTACCGCCTCGACTACTTCGAGCCCGGCACCAAGGACTTCTCGGCCGTCCTCGCCAAGATCGGGGCCTGGAAGCCGGACTTCCTCTTCCCGAGCTACGCCGACTCCTACCTCTACGACATCGTCCGCCAGGCGACCGAGACGGGCCAGCTCACGAAGTTCTTCCTCGTGCGCGGCTCTCTCGGCCCCGGGCTCAAGAACAAGGACAGTATCGAGGAGTACATGGTGTACGTGCCCAAGTACTTCGAGGAGGCGGAAAAGAAGGACCCCAAGGTCGCCAAGTTCGTGAAGGCGTACAAGGACTTCTACAAGCGCGACTTCCCCTACGACCAGGCGCCCCTCTGCTCGGCCTCCTGCTACGACCACGTCTACATGCTGGTCGAGGCCATGAAGAAAGCCGGGACGGTGGACGATCCCGCGGCGGTCAAGAAGGCGCTCATGTCCATGACCTACGACGGGATGTGGAAGATCCGCTTCGACGACAAGGGCGAGGCCATCTTCAATTTCGACGTCGTCCGGCTGAAGAAGGGCGGCGCCCTCGAGGTGACGCACATCAATCCGAATTGAACGGGACCAGAGTCCCCCTCACCCTGCCCTCTCCCCCAATGGGGGAGAGGGATGACTATCTAACCCCGTGACGCAGCTCGTCCTCGGGCAGGTGCTGAACGGCGCCATCATCGGCGCGATGTACGGCATCATCGCCCTCGGCATCACGCTGACGTTCGGCATCACCGGCATCGTGAACTTCGCCTTGGGTGAATTCATGATGATCGGCGCCTACGTCACCTACACGCTCGCCGAGCGCGGCGTGCCGTATCCGGTGGCGGTGGTGCCGGCGTGTCTCATCGCCGCCGCCGCCGGGTATCTCTCCAACAAGGCCTTCTTCCGCTTCACCCGCAACAACCTCGTCAACGGCCTGCTGGTGTCCATCGGCTTGATCTCGATCTTCGAAAGCGCGTCGATGCTGCTCTGGACGGCCACGCCGGTGGAAATGCATTTCGTACTGCCGGGCGCGCTGCGAGTGGGCGACATTGGACTACCCAAGATGAAGCTGGTCGTCTTTGCCGTCATCGTGGTCGTCATCGTCGCGACGTACTTCGCCCTCGCCCGCACCTGGCTCGGGCGGGCGGCCTTCGCCTACGCGCAGAACCCCGAGGCCGCCATGCTGATGGGCGTGCACACGCCCCGTCTCGAGACGGCCATCATGCTCTACTCGACCGGGCTCGCGGGACTCGGCGGCGCGCTCTACGCGAGCCTCTATTCACTCGAGCCCGCGATGGGCGGCGTCTACGTGCTCAAGGGCATGGAGGCGGCTATCCTCGGCGGCATCGGCAGCCTCATGGGCTCGCTCTGGGGCGGTGTCATCCTGGGCGTCATCGAGGGCGTGGGCTCCATCTTCCTCCCGACGGCCTTCCGTGACGCCTATGGTCTCGCGGTCCTCGTGGCCATCCTGCTCTTCAGGCCGTCCGGGCTCTTCGGAGACGAGTGATGGGCCACGTGCTCCTCTGGGGATCGCTCTACGCGCTGCCGTTCTTCGTGCGCAGCGACTTCCTGCTCACGATCTTCATCTTCACGTTCATCTACGGCATCCTGGGCGTCACGTTCGACCTGATCTTCGGCTTCACCGGCCAGCTGTCGATGTTCCATCCGGCGGTCTTCGGCGTCTCCGCCTACATGACGCACCTGCTGGCGGTGCATTTCAAGCTGCCCTTCTGGGCGGCCACCCTGCCCTCGGCGGCCGCGGCCGTCGTCCTCGCGCTCGTCGTCGGCAGCGTCTGCTTCAAGTTCAGGCTCAAGACCTTCTACTTCGCGGTGGTCACGCTCGCCTTCGCGGAGATGATCCGGCTCGTGGTGATGAACTGGAACAGCGTCACCAACGGCACGCTCGGCCTGGTGGTCTCGGGCAAGCCGACGATCTACTGGCCCGGGAGCGGCATCGTGCCGATCAAGGGGCCCATCGCCTGGTACTACCTCACCTTGGTGTGTCTGTCGCTCACCGTGCTCATTTGCGCGCGGTGCCTTCGCTCGTGGATGGGACGCTGCTTCGGCGCCATCCGGCTCAACGAAGATCTCGCCCGCACGCTCGGCATCAACGTGTTCCGCTACAAGCTCCTCTCCTTCGCCATCGGGAGCGCCCTCGCCTCGTTCGCGGGCGGGCTCTACGGCTACTACACCGGCTACATCGACCCCGGCTACCTCAGCATCAACCAGTCCATGGAAGTCCTGGCCATGGTCCTGCTCGGCGGCCAGGGCACGCTCATCGGCCCCATCGTGGGCTCGCTCGTGCTGACCGGCCTGCCGCACGCCATCGACCTCCGCGCCGAGGTGCGCGCCATGCTCTACGGCGCCATCCTGATCTTCACCATTCTCGTGATGCCGCGTGGCATCGTCGGCACGCTCTACGCGTGGAGGTCGAAGCGTGGCGCTTGAGGTGCGCGGGCTCAGCAAGCAGTTCGCCGGGCTCGTGGCCGTCGCCGACGTGTCGTTCGTCGTCGAGCCCGGCGAGATCGTCGGCATCATCGGCCCCAACGGCTCGGGCAAGACGACGCTGCTCAGCATGATGGCCGGGCTCCTCGCTCCCACGTCCGGCCGCGTGCTCTGGAAGGGACGAGAGATCCAGGAGCTGCGCCCGGACATCATCGCCGGGCTCGGCGTGGTCAAGACTTTCCAGAATCCGCAGGTGTTCGCCGAGCTCTCCGTCTTCGACAACGTGCAGGTGGCGAGTCACCTGACGCTCAAGCGCGCGCTGGGGCTCCGCCGTGGCCTCGAGGTCCTCGGCGCCGCGCGCGACGTCGAGCGCCAACTGGCCGGCCGGGTGGCCGAGGTGCTGGCCCTCTGCGACCTCGGCGGCGCCGCCCGGCAGCTCGCCGGCAACCTCTCCTACGGCGAGGAGAAGATGCTCGGCCTGGCCATGGCCCTCATGTGCGACCCGGAGCTCCTCCTTCTGGACGAGCCGGCATCGGGTCTCGGCCGCGACGAGGTCCACAATCTCGCGGCTGTCCTGGCGAAGGTGCACAACGCCGGCACCACGCTCTGCCTCGTGGACCACAAGATCGGCTTCCTCCGCGGCCTGGCCGACCGGGTCATCGCGCTCAACTACGGCCGGAAGATCGCCGAGGGCACGCCCGAGCAGGTGCTCAACGAGACGGCGGTGATCGAAGCGTACCTGGGTGTGAGGCGGGGAGCGGGACATGCTCGAGCTTGACCGGATCGATTGCCGCTACGCCAAGGTCCACGTCCTGCACGACGTGAGTCTCGAGGTGGAAGGCGGCGAGATCGTCTGCATCATCGGCCCGAACGCCGCCGGCAAGACCACGACGTTGAGGGTCATCGCGGGACTCAAGGAGCCCTCGGCCGGTCACGTCCGCTATCTCGGCGAAGACATCACGCGGCTCCTGCCTTTCGAGCGCGTCGAGCGCGGCCTCGTGCTCGTGCCCGAGGGGCGCCAGATCTTCCCCAAGTTCACGGTGCTGGACAACCTGAGGATGGGCGCCTACCAGCGGCCGGATCGCGGCGACATCGACGGCGACCTCGAAGACGTCTACGAGCTCTTCCCGCGGCTGCGCGAGCGCGTCCAGCAGCGCGGCGGCTCGCTCTCGGGAGGCGAGCAGCAGATGCTGGCCATCGGGCGCGGGCTCATGGCGAAGCCCAAGTGCCTGCTCCTCGACGAGCCGTCGCTGGGGCTCGCGCCCATCATCGTGAGCGAGATCGCGCGCATCATCCGCGAGCTGGCGGGGCGCGGCCTCACCATCGTGCTCGTCGAGCAGAACGCGGCCATGGCTCTCGAGCTGGCCGACCGCGCCTATCTCCTCGAGTCCGGCCACGTCTCGCTCCGCGGAACGGCCGCCGAGCTCCAGCGGACCGATGTGGTCCGCAAGCTCTACCTGGGCGCGTGAGGCCGCGGTGACGGCCCTCCTCGACGT
>WNGJ01001996.1_pt1 | contig 20420 bp, 18 predicted proteins | sample 5400611 | NCBI WGS metagenome assembly WNGJ01 (sample SAMN13153375, study PRJNA577476) | soil metagenome | isolation source: 40 cm soil or saprolite under Garry oak tree replicate 1 | place: USA:California | collected 2016-06-15
GTGCTCGACTTCGTCGACCTGCCCGAGTCCGACCTGAACCGGGAGCGGATGTACTCCGAGCACCTGGCCTGCCTGTACGACGACCTGTCGTTCGAGGAGCTCGAGCCCCGGTCGTTCTCGTTCAACTCGCCGTGGGGGGCCTGCCCGGTGTGCACCGGCCTCGGCACCAGGATGGAGGTCGACCCCGAGCTCGTGGTCGGCGATCCCGACCTGTCGCCGGCCGAGGGCGCGATCGGCGTGTGGAGCGGCGGTCACGTCAACGACTACTTCCTGCGGCTGATGGAGGCGCTGGGGTCCTCGCTCGGGTTCAGCGTCAGCACGCCGTGGGCCAAGCTGCCGGCCGCGGCGAAGAAGGCGCTGCTGTATGGCTACGGCGACCAGGTGCACGTCAGGTACAAGAACCGGTACGGCAGGGAGCGGTCGTACTACACGAACTTCGAGGGCGCGATCCCGTACATCACCCGGCGGCACGCCGAGGCGGAGAGCGACTCGAGCCGGGAGCGGTACGCCGGGTTCATGCGGCAGGTGCCCTGCCCGTCCTGCCACGGCACCAGGCTGAAGCCGCTCACGCTGGCCGTCACCGTCGACGGCCGGTCGATCGCCGAGTACTGCGCGCTGCCGATCGGCGAGCTGACCAAGCTGCTGCGCACCCTGGAGTTGTCCGACCGCGACCAGCAGATCGCCGGGCGGGTCCTCAAGGAGATCAACGCCAGGATGGGCTTCCTGCTCGACGTGGGCCTGGACTACCTGACGCTGGACCGGGCGTCGGCGACCCTGGCGGGCGGCGAGGCACAGCGGATCAGGCTGGCGACCCAGATCGGGTCCGGGCTGGTGGGCGTCCTGTACGTGCTGGATGAGCCGTCGATCGGGCTGCACCAGCGGGACAACCACCGGCTCCTCGACACGCTGCTCAGGCTCCGCGACCTTGGCAACACGCTGATTGTGGTCGAGCACGACGAGGACACGATCAGGGCGGCGGACTGGGTCGTGGACATCGGGCCGCGGGCCGGCGAGCACGGCGGGCAGATCGTCGTCTCAGGACCGCTCGATGAGCTGCTGGCGAGCGAGGAGTCGCTGACCGGCGCGTACCTGACCGGCCGGGAGACTATCCCGGTCCCCGCGAAGCGACGCAAGGTCTCCAAGGCCAAGGAAGTCGTGGTCAAGGGTGCGTCCGAGCACAACCTGCAGGGCATCGACGTGGGGTTCCCGCTCGGCACGTTCATCGCCATCACCGGGGTGTCGGGCTCCGGCAAGTCAACCCTGGTCAACGACATCCTGTACGCGGCGCTGGCGAAGGAGTTGCACCGCACCAGGATCGTGCCAGGCCGGCACCTCAAGGTGACCGGGATGCACCAGCTCGACAAGGTGGTGCACGTCGACCAGGGCCCCATCGGCCGGACGCCGCGCTCCAACCCGGCGACGTACACCGGCGTGTTCGACCACATCAGGCGGCTGTTCGCGCAGACGACCGAGGCCAAGATCCGCGGCTATCAGCCGGGCAGGTTCTCGTTCAACATCAAGGGCGGCCGGTGTGAGGCGTGCTCGGGCGACGGAACCATCAAGATCGAGATGCAGTTCCTGCCCGACGTCTACGTGCCCTGCGAGGTATGCCACGGCGCGCGGTACAACACCGACACCCTCCAGGTCCACTACAAGGGCAAGTCGATCGCCGACGTGCTGAACATGCCGATCGAGGAGGCCGCGGGGTTCTTCGAGCCGGTGCCCGCCATCCACCGGCACCTGAAGACGCTCGTGGACGTGGGGCTTGGCTACGTCAGGCTCGGCCAGCCCGCGCCGACCCTGTCCGGCGGCGAGGCGCAGCGGGTCAAGCTGGCCTCCGAGCTGCAGCGGCGCTCGACGGGCCGCACGATCTACGTGCTCGACGAGCCGACCACCGGGCTGCACTTCGACGACATCCGTAAGCTGCTCGGTGTCCTCGGCCGGCTGGTCGACGGCGGCAACACGGTGATCGTGATCGAGCACAACCTCGACGTGATCAAGACCGCGGACTGGGTGATCGACCTCGGTCCCGAGGGCGGATCACGTGGCGGCCAGGTGATAGCGACCGGCACGCCCGAGCAGATCGCCAAGGTGCAGGAGTCCTACACCGGGCAGTTTCTGAGCAGGATTCTTTAACAAGGCGCTCGGGGGGCTGCCGGACACAGCAGACAGTCCGGCCATGCATGAACGCATTGCCGGACCGCCTGCCGGCCCGGCAGCTACTCGAGTCCCTACAGATAGTCTCCGCGACGCATGACGCCGGTGACCGGCTCGCCGCGTAGATGGCGGCGCACGTTCTCGGCGGCCATCCTGGCGGCTGCGGGCAGGACGCCGGCGACTATGCCGAGTGTGCGGGGAGCCCAGGACGTTGGGCAGGTCGAAGAAGGGGTAGTCGGTCGTGAACGGCTTGCCGCCGCGCGGTTCGTGCCACCAGGCGTCGATGCCCGCGCAGAACTCCGGATGCGCGGCGAGGTGCGCGTAGAGCGCCTGCTCGTCGATGATCGCGCCGCGGGCGACGTTGATGAGGATTGCCGCCGGCTTCATGAGGGACAGTTCGCGCTTGCCGAGCAGGCCGCGGGTGGAATTGGTCAGCGGCAGGGAGACGACGAGAATGTCAGCGCCGGCCTGGACCTCGTCGAGGTCGGCCAGGGTCCCGGCAAAGTCGACGTCCTCGCTGGTACGGCCCGAGGTATTCACCGCGTGGATCCGTGCGCCGAACGGGCGCATCAGGCGCGCAGTCGCCGTGCCGATGCCGCCGAAGCCCAGGATCGCGCAGACGGCGCCGTCCAGCGTCAGCAGTGGCTCGGACTGGTTGAACTCACCGCTCGCGAGCGCGGCGTGCCGCTGCGTCAGGCGCTTGGCGAGCGCCAGCGCCATGGCCATCACATGCTCCGCCATCGGCTTGGCGTAAGCGCCGACGTTGCCGGCGAGCGGTATCGACTCAGGAATGCTCCGGAAGTCCACGCCGTCCGCGCCAGCCGAAGAGCAGCTGAATGAAACCGAGCGCATGGGCTCGCGTCAGCGCTCCTTCCGGGAGTTCGCGACGGAGGTTCCAGCCGATCAGCGCGTCCGACCTGGCCAGGATCGCCGGCCGCTCGGACTCGGGGACCCGGCCCAGGAAGCGCACGGTCGCTTCGCTGTCCAGCACCTGCATGTTGATCCTGGCGGATTCGTCGTCCACCGGGTAACTGACAGTCACGAGACGCGGCATGGGACCAGAGTGCCCCACCCGCGCCGGATGATGACCCTGGGGTCCACCGCAGCGGAGGCTGACCAGATGACTGCCGAGCAGGCGCCGCCGCCGATGACCGAGGCCGAGTTCCGCGAGCTCTACGGGCGGCTGCGCGCCGGGCTGCCCTGGGACGCCCGGGACTGGCGGGGGGCGCTGAACTACCTCACGCCGCCGGACACGCTGGCCGCAGCCGGGCAGGTCAGCCTCGGACGGTCGGTGTCGCTCGCGGCGCCGGTCGAGAACAGGAGGACGCCTGACAATCCGCATCCAGCGGTGCACGAAATGACCGGGACCGCCGCTGACGCGGACGACGACGGCCTGTCGTTCGGCACCGACAGGATCTCGATGAACGTGCACGGTAACGCCGACAGCCACATCGACGCGCTGTGCCACGTCATGTTCGACGGCTACCTCTACAACGGCGTGCCCGCCGGCAAGGTCACCGAGCACGGTGCCGATGAACTGTCCATCGCGCTCGCCAGGGACGGCATCGCCGGGCGGGGCGTGCTGCTCGACATTCCCGCCGTCCGCGGCACGGACTGGCTGGAGCCAGGCGACTACGTGACGGTCGCCGACGTGCGAGCGGCCGAAGAACGCCAGCAGGTCAGCTTTGGCCGCGGTGACCTGCTGTTCGTGCGGGTGGGACACCGGCGCAGGCGGAGCGAGCGCGGCCCGTGGGACGCGGCAGCGGTCCGGGCGGGGCTGCACCCGTCGGCCATGCCGTTGCTCGCCGAGCGGCAGATCGCCGTGCTCGGCAGCGACAGCAATAGCGATGCGGCCCCCAGCGCGGTCCGGGGCGTCGACTTCCCCGTGCACGTGCTGGCGATCAACGTGCTCGGCATGCACCTGCTGGACTATCTGCAGTTCGAGGAGCTACTGCCGCTCTGCCGCGAGCGCCAGCAGTGGTCGTTCCTGTGCGTGATCGCGCCGCTGCGGCTGCCGCGCGGGACCGGCTCCCCGGTCAACCCGATCGCGATCCTCTGATCACGGCCCGGTCATGCCGGCCGGCACTGGCGATTCCGCCGCGTCCTGCCGCCGCCAGGATGACGGCGACCGTAAGCGGCGAGTGCCCCAGTGACAAGCCGCTTCGTGTCGTCCCGATCCTGGCGGCGGCAGCCCCTCCGCCGGGAGACGCGCCGTACCGTCTTCTGAGACGGCACCGGCGGGCCGACCGGAAACCAATCGGTGTTATACCGGACAATTTTCCCGCATTCCGACCGCCGTCCCGCCCGGCGAGATGACTTCACACGGATTAGCTGACCACAAAACGACTCAATTCGGGCGCCATCGTGACTGCAATCCGTGTGGAGTCAATCCGGGGGAGTCAATCCTCGCTGGTCAGCCCCTCGCGCAGCTGCGTCAGTGTCCTGGCGAGCAGCCTCGAGACGTGCATCTGGGAGATGCCAAGCTCGGTCGCGATCTGCGACTGGGTCATGTTCCCGAAGAAACGCAGCAGCAGGATCCGCTTCTCCCGAGGGGGCAGCCGCTCGAGCAGGGGCTTCAGTGACTCCCGGTACTCGACGCCCTCCAGTGCCTCGTCAACAATGCCGAGCGACTCCGCGACCGCTGGCGCGTCCTCGTCGCCTGAGTCAGGCGCGTCGAGCGAGACGGTCAAATAGGTGGTGGCCGACTCCAACAGGTTCAACGCCCTAGGTGCCACGGAGTCACTGGCGATAGTGAGCGTGCCTGCGGCGCTGTCTGGCAAGCCGGCGCTGATCGGCTACATCCGCGCCGGCGCGTTTCCGCGAGACATACCGTGCTGCTTGGTGGCCGGACGCTACTGGTCGCTGACTAGGGTTCTGGCCAGGTAGAGTCGGTCAGTCACGATGGGCTGCGGTGATCAGGAAGTAACCTGCTGCGGTGGAGATCATGACCGCTGCGGGCCCGGCCCTGGCAGAAGCCGAATCCGCTGACCACCCTGAGTTGCTGCTCGTACTAACCCACGGCGCGGGCGGCGGCGTGGCCAGCAAGGACGTCCTCGCCGCGAAGCAGGCTGGCCTGGCCGCGGGGGTCGCGGTCATCCTGGTGACCCAGCCTTACCGGGTCAGGGGCGCGAGCGCCCCTGGGTCAGCCGATCGCCAAGATGCCGCGTGGCTGGAGATCATCAGCGCCCTGCGCGACGGGTATCCGGGCTTGCCGCTCGTCCAGGGTGGCCGCAGCAACGGTGCCAGGGTGGCCTGCCGGACTGCCCGGCCGGCCCGAGCCGTGGCGGTCATCGCCCTCGCTTTTCCGCTGCACCCGCCGGGGAAGGCCGACGATCCGGCGCGATCCAGGGCCGGTGAGCTGCGGGCCGCAGCAGTGCCGGTCCTGGTGATCAACGGCGACCGCGATCCCTTCGGGGTGCCCGATGCTGGCGACGCGGCCAAGCTCGTGGTGATTCCCGGACAGACGCACTCGCTGTCAGGTCGTCCCGAGGTGATCAGTGCGGAGGTCGAGTCCTGGCTGAGTGAGATCATCGCCCTGTCGCGGCAGATGCGCTGAGAGCGGCAAGGATGATCAGCGGCTTAGCCGATGAGGGCCGGAGGCTGATTGCGATCCCCGTGACGTGGCCGGCCGGAATGCCCCTGGGCTGGGGGTCGCTCCGCTAGCGGGATGGCGCTTCGGCGGGCTGCGATGGCCGCCGTGGCCGCAGATACGGCCTGACAGTGCAGGTCAGGCGGCTGACGAGGCCGATACGGGCCGGGTAAGCAGGTCAGTGGGTCGGTGCGGAGCGATAGCGTCCCCGCCGGGGAGCAGTTCACCGGTGTCTTCGAAGACCACGATGCCGTTGCACAGCAGGCTCCAGCCCTGCTCGGGGTGGCTGATGAGGGTCCGAGCCGCCTCGTGGTCCGGGGCGCTAGCGCTTGGGCACGGGGGCGAGTGCGGGCACATCCCTGCGCCTCCTGATCAGTTGTGGGGGAATGGTGATCATCACAACCCAATCTGCCAGGTCATCACTCCATGACGACATGGCACACTGTGAAGGTTTTCGGACAAGTTATTTGTAGCTTTCCTGGTGGTTTCCAGGTGACCGGTCGGCCACGCGGGACCACTACCCGTATCAACGCCTGCCCGAGCCCCCGGAAGTCCCATGATCGGATAATTTCCGTATCGTGGACCGGCCGATGGATCTTGGACCTGCGCCGACCCGGAGAGCGTCCCCCGGAATCCGCCGCGGCACGTGCCGACCCCGCTAGTGCTGGCTCTGCGCGGCTAGAGGCTCAGGATCAAGTCCCACCCGCTCCGGTCGCGGCGGTATACCCGTAAGCCTATGCGTTTCGCGGAGCGTCAGCAGCCGTTCTGCCTCGGTGTTGAGCGCGTGTACGACGGGAGTGGCCATCGCCTTGCGCTTGTAGATCCGGTCGTCGTAGCCACGCGGCCCGACCTCCGCCCTGACCGCCGCGTAGGCGGACCGCATGGCATCGGTGAGAGCGCCGTCCAGTCGCTTCGCCAGCCAGTACTGCTCGGGCAGCGGGACTCCCGTCGCCTGGGCCTTCCTGTACTGCCTCTCGACCACCTGGGCTTCGGTGAGGAGATCGTCGAAGGTCGCGGCGAGCGCGACGTCCGCTAGATGTTTGGCCTGCGCGTCATCGCTGGCCTGCTTACGTCCCACCATCACGGCGGCCAGCTTAGCCGACCGTCGCGAACGATGTCCCAGCCTGGGCGATGGCGCGCCACAAGTTGGCCGGGCGCGGTGCGCACAGCGGGCGTCAGCCTGACGCTCACGCCAGGCTTTCCAGCCAGCTCTGATGCAGGTCGGAGTACTCGCCGCCGCTGGCGAGCAGGTCGGCGGGCGAGCCGTCCTCGATGACCTTGCCGTGGTCGAGTACCAGCACGCGGTCCGCGATCCGCACTGTCGACAGCCGGTGCGCGATGATCACCGCGGTCCTTCCGGCCAGGACGGTCTGCAGCGCCTGCTGGACGATCCGCTCGCCCGGCAGGTCGAGCAGGGAGGTGGCCTCGTCCAGGATCAGCACGCTCGGCGCGGCGAGGAACGCACGGGCGAACGAGATCAGCTGGCGCTGGCCGGCCGACAGCCTTCCGCCGCGCTTGCCCACCTGGGTGTCGTAGCCCTCTGGCATGGCCGAGATGAAGGCGCTGGCGCCGACCGCCTCCGCCGCCTCCTCGATCTGGGCCCGGGTGGCTCCCGGCTTCCCGAGTACGATGTTCTCGGCGATGGACGCGCCGAACAGGAAGTTCTCCTGGGTGATCAGGATGACCTGACGACGCAGGTCGGCATCGGCGACGGCCCGCAGGTCGACACCGTCGAGCAGGACCTGGCCCTCGTCCGGGTCATAGAACCGGGCGAGCAGCCTCGCGATCGTCGTCTTCCCGGCACCCGTCGCGCCCACGAGTGCGACCGTCTGCCCCGCCGGGATGGTCAGGTTGAGTCGCGGCAGTACCACCGCGTCCCTGTAACCGAACCGGATTGATGACAGCTCAAGCTGCCTTCCCTGGTCGGCTCCGGCCGGCCGGCGGGGGACCGGAACCGGGGTGCGCGGTTCTGGTACCGACGGCGGTTCCTCCAGGACGCCGGAGAGCTTCTCGAGCGCGGCGCCGGCTGACTGGAACGTGCTGTAGAACTGCGAGACGTCCTGCAGCGGCTCGAAGAACCTGCGCAGGTAGAGCAGGAAGGTGACGAGGACGCCCACCGGCATCGCATGGTCGATCACGCGCAGGCCGCCGTACAGCAGCACGGCGCCGACCGCGAGGTTGCCGATCAGGGTGACACCAGGGAAGTACACCGCGAGCAGGCGCATGGAGCGCAGCGACGCGTCCGCGTATCCCTGGTTCAGCTCGCCGAAGATCGCGTCGTTCCGGTTTTCCCTGCGGAAGGCCTGGACGGCGCGGATCCCGTTGAATGTCTCGACGAACTGGACAATGACGAGCGCGATGGTCTCCCTGGTGCGCCGGTAGGCCACGGCCGACTCGCGCTGGAACCACGCGCTCAGCCAGGCCAGCGGCAGGAATCCGGCCATCACCGCGAGCGCCAGCGGCCAGTCGAGCAGCAGCATGCCGGTGCCGACGAAGATGAGCGAGAAGGCGGCGTTCAGCAGCGAATCCAGGCCCTCGTCGAAGAGCTCCGACAACGCGTCCATGTCTGAGACCTGGCGGGAGATGACCTTGCCCGAGGTGTACCGCTCGTGGAACGCCACGGACAGCCACTGGAAGTGGCTGAAGACCCGTACGCGCAGCTCGCGCACGACCTGGCTTCCCATCTTGCCGAGAACGGAGATGAACGAGGCCGTCGCCGTCGCCTGGACGGTGATGGCCGCGGCGAACCCGATGACCACGACGATGATCGGCACCGCGTCGTGGGTTCTGACCAGGGCAGGCACCCGGTCCACGCCGACGCCGATCAGCCAGGGGCCGGCCAGCCCCGCGAGGTTGGCGATCAGGACGAGCAGGCCGATGAGTGCCACGGTGCCGCGGTGCGGGCGGAGCAAGCTGGCCAGCAGCGCCCTGCTGCGGCGGCGCAGCAAGAGCGACAGCCCCCTGGAAACGTCGTCAGCCTCCTCGGCTGCGATGCCGCGCCAGGCCTGGATCGCTGGCTGACTCATCGGATAGCTCCGGTTTCCGCGTCCGTGCTCATCAGGTACTGGTAGTGCTCGTTGGTCGCGAGCAGGTCGTGGTGGGTGCCGATCGCCGCGATCTGCCCGCGCTGCAGCACCGCGACCCGGTCGGCCAGCGCGACGGTGGATGGCCGGTGCGCGACGACCAGCGCCGTCGAGGGGGCGAGCACCTGGCTGAGCGCGGCGGTGACCTTGGCCTCGGTGTGCACGTCGAGCGCGGACAGCGGGTCGTCAAGCAGCAGGACCGACGGGCTGGCCAGGATCGCCCTGGCGAGCGCGATCCGCTGCCGCTGGCCACCGGACAGCGACATGCCCTGCTCGCCGATCCTGGTGTCCAGGCCCCACGGCAGCTCGGCCACGAACTCGGCCTGAGCGGCGGCGAGCGCGGTCCTGACCGCCTCATCGGTGGCGTCGGGGACGCCGAGCGCGACGTTCTCCCTGACGCTGGCCGAGAACAGCGTCGGGTCCTCGAAGGCGCACGCGACGAGTGTGCGCAGGGTCGGGAGCGGCAGCGTCCTGATGTCCGTGCCGTCCAGCGTGATCGCCCCCGTGGTCGCGTCGGCCAGCCTGGCGATCAGGTAGAGCAGCGTGGTCTTGCCTGAGCCAGTGCCCCCGACCAGCGCGACCGTCTCGCCGGGGGAGAGGTCAAGGCAGACGTCGCGCAGGATCGGCTCGGCCGATCCCGGGTAGCCGAAGCCGACGTGGCTCAGCACCAGCCGGCCCGATCGCCGGTCTGGTGCGCGCGGCCGCGGAATGGCTGCCGCGCGGTGGGCCGCTGCCCGGGCCGGGGCGTCGCGGGGGCTGGTGATGGTGGGCTGAGTGTCCAGGATCTCGTAGACCCGCTGGGCCGCGGTGGCGCCCTCCTGGCCGAGCGCCAGGATGTAGCCCATCGCCTCGATCGGCCAGACCAGCTGCAGCACGAGCGCGACGAAGGCGACCAGCCCGCCGGTCGTCAGGCGGTGACTTGCCACCGCGAGCGCGCCGATGAGCAGGATCGCCGCGATCGCCGCGTTCGGCACCAGGTCGAGGCTCGCCCAGAACGCGCCGCGAAGCCGCGCCTTGCGCACCTGGGTCTCGTAGACGGTCGCCGCGAGCCGTGCGTGGATGGCCGCTGAGTGCTCGCGCCGGCCGAGTGCCTTGATCACCCGGACGCCGGCTGCCGCCTCTTCGACGCGGGTCGCCAGGTCATCCTGCTGGTCCTGAACTCGCCGTGACAGCACGCTGTAGCGGCGCTCGAACCACAGGCAGAGCGCCGTCACGGGCGCGAACACCGCAGCAGTCAGCAGTCCGAGCAGCAGGTCGAGCCTGATCAGCAGGATCACGATGGCGATGAAGCTGGCCGAGCTCGTGATCATGAAGACGATGCCGAAACTGAAGAAGCGCCTGATCGCCGACAAGTCCGTGGTCGCCCGTGACAGCAGCTGGCCGGACTGCCACCGGTCGTGGAACGCCGGCTCGAGCCGCTGCAGGTGCTGGTAGATCGTGTCGCGCATCGACTGCTCGAGCCCAGCGACCGCCGTCGCCTGCGCCCGTCGCCTGAGCAGGTTCAGGGCGACCTCGAGGATGCCGAGCCCGATGGCGGCCAGCCCGATCGGGACGAGCAGGCCGTAACCGTGGCCCGGGGAGCTCGCGGACGAGGCGATCGGACCGTCGATCGATGCCTTGGTGAGGAGCGGGATGGCGATCTCGGCGCCCGCGCCGAGCAGCGCGGCCACGAGCATGATGAGAATCTGGCGGTAGTAGGGCCGCAGGTATTCCCTGACGCGCCAGAGTGCCGCGCGGGGAGTCTGGGCCGGCTTGCCGGGCTGAGCGTCCGGAACGTTGGCTTGCGTTGCCGCTGGCTGCGGGGCTGCAGAGGCGGAAGGTGACTCGGGAATCCTCTGGATGCTGGCGAGAGTCTCAGCATCCGGGGTAGTCACTCGCCGGATGCTATCCGGGGCCCGCGTTAACTGTCACTTCGTTTTCCCGTCGTCCACGGGTGGCGCAGGAAGCGGTGTTTCTGGCAATCTGGCGAAGCGCGCCGTTTTGGTCGGGGGAGGCCGCGGCGTGGTCAGGAGGTACCCATGGAACTTGGCAATTCCTGGGACAGGCCTGTGCCACTGGCCGCGCCGGTGCTAGCCGAAGCCGAGACCGACGCCCCCGTCGCCTATTACGACGGCATCCGGGCGATCGTTCAGATCGCCGGGCGGTTCACCAGGGCCGCCTGGAATGCGCCGACCACCTGCCCCGAATGGCGGGCCGCGGATCTGGCCGGCCACCTGCGCTGCGTGGTCGATGATTACCACGAGTACCTGGACGACGCGCCGGTCAGCCGGCTGTCCAGGCTGATGGCCACCGGCGCCCCGCAGCAGTCCATCTCCCGCAAGCTGGCCAGGCAGAACGCGGCCGAGCTCGCCACGCTGCCCGACGTCCCTGCGGAAGAGCTCATCAGCGAGTTCGCCAAGTCGGCCACGCGCTACGCGGCCAGGATCGGACCGCTGCTCAAGCTGCCGCACCACAGCTACCGCGGCCGGGTCATCACGGTCGAAGGCATGGCGGGGCTGGCCTGCGTGGAGTGGCACCTGCACGCGTGGGACCTGGCGAGCGCGCTGGGCATCAGCTACCGCCCAGCCGACCCGGGCGCCGTGCTGACCGCGTGGCTGACCGGGATCCCGCAGCTGCTGCCGAGCTACGAACGTGACCCCTGGCTCGCCGTGCTGCGGGCCTCCGGCCGGCTGCCGCTCGTTCGGTAGCCTGCACGCGGCCGCCCCGTCTGCTGGCTGCGGTCATCGCGCTGCGATGATGGCGATCGGGAACGAAAGGGGCTGATCGCCGGTGGCATTCGACGTGACCAGGGTCCGCGCGGCGTATCCCGCGCTTGCTGACGGCTACGCCTACCTGGACGGCGCCGCCGGCACCCAGGTGCCTGCCTCGGTCATCTCCGCCATCAGCGGCGCCTACGAGGCCGGCCTGGGCAACTCCGACGGCGCGTTCCCGGCCAGCGCCAGGTCCGACGCGATCATGGCGCGCTGTCGCGAGGCCGTGGCTGATTTGGTGGGCGGCGACCCTGCTGGCGTCGTGCTCGGCCCGAACATGACGACCTTGACTTACCGTCTCGCCGCCGCGCTCGCGGCTCGCTGGCGGCCGGGCGATGAAGTCATCGTTTCCAGGCTCGACCACGACGCCAACGTGCGGCCGTGGGTGCAGGCGGCCGGGCGGGCCGGCGGCGTGGTCCGCTGGGCCGAGATCGACGCGGCGACCGGGGAACTCCCCGCCGAGCAGTACGCGAGCCTGCTTGGCGACCGGACCAAGCTGGTCGCGGTCACTGCCGCCAGCAACATCATCGGAACCAGGCCCGACGTCGCCGCGATCACCGGGATGGCGCGTGCGGCGGGGGCGCTGAGCTATGTCGACGGCGTGCACGCCACGCCGCACGGTCCGGTGGACGTCGGTGCCCTGGGCGCCGACTTCTACGCGACCAGCGCGTACAAGTGGTCAGGCCCGCACATCGGCACGGTGATCGCGAGCCCTGCGCTGCTCGAGAGCCTGCATCCCGACAAGCTAGTTCCGGCGCCTGAAGAGGTGCCTGAGCGGTTCGAGTACGGGACGCCTCCGTTCGCCGACCTGGCAGGCGTGATCGCGGCGGTCGACCATCTCGCCGGGCTCGACGCCGCCGCGGCCGGCACCAGGCGAGAGCGGATCCTGGCCTCGATGGCCGCCGCTGAGGCGCACGAGCAGCGCCTGTTCGGCGAGCTGCTCGGCGGTCTCGACGCGATGCAGCACGTCACGACGTACGGCAAGGCCGCCCGGCGGACAGCGACCGCGTACTTCACCGTCGCTGGCCACACGCCGCGTCAGGTGGCCTCGCACCTCGCGAACCGCCGGATCAACGTGTGGGACGGCGATAACTACGCCTGGGAGCTGACCGGCGCGCTCGGCATCAGGGACTCTGGCTGCGCCGTGCGGGCTGGCCTGGTGCACTACAACGACCAAACGGACGTGACGAGGCTGCTCGAAGCGGTCGCCGAGCTGGCCTGAGCCGGCACATCAGGAAGGATTTGCGGTAAGAGGTAGAGAATGCGGCAGCATATGCCGCAAACCTTACGTCTTGATGGGCTGACCGGTCAGGAGGGCGCGTAGCGGTAGACGCGGGAGTCGCGCTGTTCGAAGCCGAGGCGCTCGTAGAGCTTGCCGGCGGCGACCCGCGCGGGTCTTGTAGTCAGGTCCACGGTTCTGGCGCCCGCCTTGCCGGCGATCATGATCGCCTCTGCGGTGAGTGCTTCGCCGACCCGCTTGCCGCCGTACTCCTTGCCGCGGGCCGACTCGTCGACGACGACGTCCTCGATCCAGGCCCTGATCCCGGTGGGGATCCGGAAGATGACCAGCGTCAGCGTGCCGACGATCTCGCCGCCCACCCGGGCGACGAGCAGCGTGCTGGCCTGGGCGGAAGCAATCGCAGTCAGCGCGTCAGCGTCGAGCCGCGGCGCGCTGTTCGAGAGCTGAGGCAACAGCCGGCCGAACGCGCCGACGATCTCGTCCGTGACTTCCCGCACCACTTCGATGTCGACGTCCACCGGCGCAATCTACCGGGTGCGCGGGCCCGCGCTACATCCGGCGCGCCAGAAGCTAGGCGACGCCTGCCAGCCGCAGCAGCGCCGCCACCGCGGCCGCGGCGAGGAAAGGGGCCCTCAGCAGCAGCGCGACCACAGCAGCCGCCAGCCCGGCCAGGCGGGAGGGATCGAACACCAGCGCGCTGCCCTTCGCGGCCGCCTCGACCGCGACCAGCGCGGCCAGCAGCGCCACAGGCACGAGTTCGGCGAAGCGCCGCAGCCACGGATTGCGAAGCAGCCGCTCGGGAATCGTCAGCCCGGCGAGCTTGAGCGCGTAGCAGCCAGCCGACGTGACCAGCACGGCGATCCACGGACCGCTCATGCGGCAGGCCGGCTGGCGAGGGTTCCGGCCAGGGCGGCCGCGGCGGCCAGGATGATCGGGGCGCCTGGCGGCAGCAGCGGCATGGCCGCGATCGCGATCACGGCGCCCCCGGCGCCGACAAGGCGCTCGGTCCGGCCCGCGCTCAGCCTGGGCCAGATCAGCGCGATGAACGCCGCCGGCGCGATGACGTCGAGACCGAACGACTGCGGCGAACCCAGGCTGCCGGCGCCGACCGCGCCGGCCAGCGTCGCGGCGTTCCAGGTCAGGTACAGGCTGACGAAGGTGGCGCGGAAACCAGCCCGTGCCGCCGCCTGGTCGGGCTGGGCGAGGGCCAGCGCGGTCGACTCGTCGGTCACGCCCTGGGCCAGCAGGACTCGTGAGGCCCCCTTGACCTGCAGCAGCCCGGCCAGCCGCAGGCTGTACAACGTGTTCCTGCTGCCAAGAAGGATGGCGCCAGCCGCGCCAGCGAGCAGGCTGCCGCCGGCCGCGATGGTTCCGGCCAGCGCGAACTGGGAGGCTCCGGTGTAGGCCAGCAGGCTCAGCACGCAGGTCTGCCACACCGACAGCCCCGAGCTGACGGCGGCCGCACCAAACGCCAGTCCCGAGACGCCGACCGCCAGGCCGAGCAGGACGCCGTCGCGCACCGGCCGTGGCGCCGGGCTCGGCTGATCAGGACGCCGGCCGGGCTGGGTCATGCGTTGAGAGTATGTCGGCTGATGGTGCAAGATCAGCCGTGCAGGTGCACCGGAGCGGATATGAGGGACTTGTAGTGGAAAAGGCTCTTGTGCTGGGCGGCGGCGGCGTCACGGGCATCGCCTGGGAGATCGGAATCCTGGCCGGGCTGGCCGAGCGCGGCCTCGACCTGACCGACGCCGACCTGGTGGTCGGCACGTCGGCCGGCTCCGTCGTCGGCGTGGACGTGCGGTCGGGGACCGGGCTGCCCGAGCTGTACATGGCCCAGACGCGGCCGCCGGGGAACAGCGAGATCTACGCCAGGATGGGCGTCGCCGTGATGGTGAAATACCTGCGGGCCATGCTCTTCTCACGCAAGCCCGAGGTGGCGCGGGCCCGGGTCGGGGCGATGGCGCTGCGCGCCAAGACCGAGACCGAGGAAGCCAGGCGGCGGGTGATCGAGTCCAGGCTGCCGACACTCGCATGGCCCGCCGGCAAACTGCAGGTCACGGCCGTGGACGCGCTAACCGGCGAGCTGGCGGTGTTCGACGCGGCCAGCGGCGTGCGGCTGCTCGACGCCGTGGGCGCGAGCTGCGCGGTGCCCGGCATCTGGCCGGCGGTCACCGTAAACGGCCGTCGCTACGTCGACGGCGGCATCCGCTCGGCGGCCAATGCTGACCTGGCCGCGGGGTGCGACCGGGTCATCATCATCGCGCCGCTGGCCTCCGGCTACGGCGCGATGGCCAGCCCGGTCAACCAGGCGCGCGTGCTGACCGAGGCAGGCGCGCACGTCACGGTGATCAAGCCGGACAGGGCCGCGCTGCGCGCGATCGGCAGGAACGTGCTCAACCCCGCGCGCCGGCCGGGCGCAGCCCTAGCCGGATACGCCCAGGCCGGCTGCGTCGCTGACGAGGCCAAGGGCATCTGGTCCGGGTAGCACGCCTAGCAGGGCTCGCACAGCATGGAACTCGCACAGCATGGATCTAGCACGGCATGGATCTCGCACGGCATGGAAAGAGCCGGGCCCGGCGGGAGGTCGGGCCCGGCTCAGCTTGGCGGGACGCTAGACGGCGTATTCGAGCAGCGGCTGGGCGCGGCTCGGGTGGCGCAGCTTGGACAGCGACTGCTTCTCCAGCTGCCTGATCCGCTCCCTCGTCAGGCCCAGCGCCTTGCCGATCTCGTCCAGCGTGTGCGGGTTGCCGTCGTACAGCCCGAACCGCATGGCCATGATCGTGGCCTCACGCGGCGTCAGCGCGTCGAGCGCGTGCCGCAGCTGGTCGGCCATGAGCTGACGGTCGACCAGCTCGGAGGCCTCCGGCGCGTCGACGTCCTCGATCAGGTCGCCGATGCTGGTCTCGCCGTCCTCGCCGATCGTGGAGTCCAGGCTGATCGGCTGCCGGCTGGTGCGGAGCAGCTCCTCGATCTGGTCTGGCGTGCGGTCGAGCTCGATGGCCAGCTCCTCCGGCGTCGGCTCGCGGCCGAGCCGCTGGTGCATGTCCCGCTCGACCCGGCTGAGCTTGCTCAGCATCTCCAGCACGTGCACCGGGAGCCTGATCGTCCTGGCCGAGTCGGCGAAGCCGCGCTGGATCGCCTGCCTGATCCACCACATCGCGTACGTGGAGAACTTGTAGCCCTTGGTGTAGTCGAACTTCTCGACCGCCCTGATCAGGCCCAGGTTGCCCTCCTGGACCACGTCGAGCAGGGACAGGCCGCGATCGCTGTACTTCTTCGCGACCGAGACCACCAGCCGCAGGTTCGCCTCGAGCATGTGTGCCTTAGCCCTGCGACCGTCGGCGGCGACCGCCTCGAGTGCGGCGATGAGCTCGTCGTTCAGGTGGTCGCCGGTCTCGAGCTTGTGCTCGGCGTACAGGCCGGCCTCGATCCGCTTCGCCAGATCGACTTCCTGCTCGGCCGTGAGCAGGCTCGTGCGCCCGATCGACTTCAGGTACGTGTGCACCGAGTCGCCTATGACCGAGGTCTGGTCGTCCAGATCCACCTCGGCGGGTGAGTCGTCGCCGGGCACCGCCGTCAGCTCGGCGCCTGCCGCCTGGCGGTTGTCCTTGCGCCCGCGCTGGCGGCCCTTGACCGGCTCAGGCTCGGCGTCCTCGATGTCGTCGAGCAGCTCGGCATCATCAAGTTCTGCCACGGCAAGATCCGGGCCGAGATCCGTCTCGGCGAGGTCTGACACGGCATGAGTCACTTCGGCAGGCTCCACTTCAGAACGTCCGTCACCGGCGGCGGCCGGCGCTGTGCTGGCAATAACAGTGGCGGCAGGATCTCTCGCCTCCTTGCCGAGCCGGACCCCCTCATCGGACAGCTCGCGCAGGATGGAACGAGCTTCTGCAGGGCTAACGTTCGCCTGCTCGAGAGCGTTCCGCAGCTCGGGAAGCATCAGGTAGCCCTGGCGGCGTCCGCGCCTGACGAGCTCGTCGACATGCGTCGCGGCCGCCTCTTCATCGCGGCGCTCGGTGAGAGCACTACCAGTCCTTGGCATCAGACACCTCCGTTCGCGCGTCGCGGGTCACCTCGCCCGCCTTCAGCAGTACCCAAGAGCCGCAGCACTTGGTATTGTGCAGTGCGGGCGCTATGTATAACGCGCGACGGGTCTTTTTGTTTCCCGCGCGGCGCTAGCGTGCGGGAATCCTGGCCCAGACCCGCCCAGTCTGGCGGGTGCCCGCGTGGCTCATGTGGTCTGCCGGACCGCGATATCCCTGATCAGCTGCCGGTTTGGCTTGCCCGACGCAAGCATCGGAATCGCGGCGACCAGAACCATCGCCTGGGGGGCCGCGTAGCGCGGCAGCCGGTCCCTGACGTAGTCCCTGATCTCGTCCAGGCGGGGCGGAGCGGCCTCGTCCGCCGCGACCACAACGGCCGTGACCCGCTCGCCCCAGTCGGGATGCGGCGTCCCCACCACCACGGCGTCGCGCACCGCCGGGCAGCCGCGCAGCACGTGCTCGACCTCGCCGGCGACGATCTTCTCGCCGCCGGAATTGATCACGTCGTCGGCCCGGCCACGCACCACCAGCCGGCCGTCCTGCATGTCGCCGAGATCCGACGTGACGAACCAGCCGTCTTCCAGCGCGGCCCTGGTCAGCTCCGGCGCCAGCCGGTACCCGGCGAACAGCACGGCCCCGCTGATCCTGATCCGGCCGTCAGCGCCGCAGGCAACCCGCACCCCGTCGAGAGGTTCGCCGTCATAGACGCACCCGCCGCAGGTCTCGGTCATTCCGTAGGTCGTCACCACCCGGGCACCGGCTGCGGCGGCTTCCGCGAGGAGTCCGGGCGGAACCGCCGCGCCGCCGAGCAGGATGCCGCGGAACCCGGCGAGCGGCGCGCCGGCGTCGAGCAGCCTGCGCAGCTGCGTCGGAACCAGGGACATATAGCTGCACCCGTGGGTTCCCGTGAGCTGGACTTCGCGGACCAGGACGCCCGCATCGGCACGGTCGGTGATCACCGGGGTGGAACCTGCCAGCAGCGAACGGACAAGGATGCCAAGGCCGGAAATGTGGTGCACGGGCAGGCAGCACAGCCAGCGCTCGCCTGCCGCCGCGCCCAGCCGGCTCAGCGATGCCGTGGCGGATGCCGTGAGCGCGGCGGCCGTGAGCTGGGCGCCCTTGGGCGGGCCGGTCGAGCCTGACGTGGCGAGCACGACGGCCACGTCCTCGGCAACCCCGAGGTCGGCGGCCCGCGTCCGGCGACCAGCCCCGGCGTTCCGTTGAAAGTCCTGCGCGGTTTCTATGCTCGCCGGCGCGAACGCCTCGAGCAGCTCGCTGAGCCTGGCCTTGGGCAGCGAAGGATCGAGCGGCAGGACGGCAGGCCCGCTGCCGTCCAGCGCCGCCGCCAGCGCCTCGAGCAGCCGCCCGCCGGCCGCGCCCCGCGGCAGCAGGACCGCGTGCAGCGGCCGGGAAGTCACGGACGTAAGGTTAATCGGCGGATTCAGGCACCAGCAGCGAGGGGGAGCAGTGACCGACCGGCAGTCCTCAGGGATGCCTGCGTGAGCCCGCGCGCCGGGTGGTGCCAGCCCGCGCCGTGACCAGGGCCGAAGAAAGCCCGATCGGCAGCGGCCGGGAGACCGCGGTACAGCTGGCTGAGCTGCTGCCGACCATGCGGGCGTTCGCGATCCCGCTGCACAACAAGTTCAGGGGCATCACCGTGCGCGAAGGCGCGCTGCTGCGCGGGCCTGCGGGCTGGGGCGAGTTCTCGCCGTTCGCCGACTACGGCCCCGCGGCGAGCTCCCGCTGGCTGGCCAGCGCGATCGAGGCGGCGATGACCGGCTGGCCGGCGCCGGTCCGCTCCGAGATCGGGGTCAACGCCACCATCCCCGCGGTCGGGCCGCGGGTCGCGCACGACATCGCGGCCCGCTCGGGCTGCCGGACCGCCAAGGTGAAGGTCGCTGAGCCCGGGCAGCGCCAGCGCGACGACGTCGAGCGGGTCGCCGCCGTCCGGGACGCGCTCGGGCCCGGCGGGCGGATCAGGGTGGACGCCAACGGCGGCTGGGACGTCGACCAGGCCGCCGGCATGCTGCGACGGCTGGCCAGGTTCGGCCTGGAGTACGCCGAGCAGCCCTGCGCCACGCTGGATGAGCTGGCCAGGCTCCGCCGCGTCGTAGCCGTCCCGCTCGCCGCCGACGAGTCGATCAGGAAGGCGTCTGACCCGCTCGCCGTGCGCGTCGCGGGCGCCGCGGACATCGTCGTGCTGAAGGTCGCCCCGCTCGGCGGGGTCCGCCCGGCGCTGCGGGTCGCGGCCGAGTGCGGCTTGCCTGTCGTCGTGTCGAGCGCGGTCGATTCGTCGGTCGGCCTGGCTGCCGGCGTCGCGCTGGCTGCCGCGCTGCCTGAGCTGCGCTACGACTGCGGCCTGGCCACCATGCACCTGCTGACCGGCGATGTCGTCGCGAGCCCGTTGCTTCCCGAGGCCGGCCGGCTGCCCGTCCGCGCGGTGCAGGTCGACGGCGAGCGCCTCGAGGCCTGGGAAACCGATCCGGCACCGTGGCGCGAGCGCGCGCTGGCCGCGGCGGAGTTCCTCGGGTGAACCCGTCCACGGCGCTGGCCGTCGCGTTCGCTGACGAGCTGATCAGATGCGGCTTGCGGGAGGTCGTGCTGGCGCCCGGATCGCGCAGCGCGCCGCTCGCGATCGAGTTCTACCGCCGCGCCGAGGCGGGCGACGTGCGCCTCAGCGTGCGGATCGACGAGCGCAGCGCCGCGTTCTGCGCCCTCGGGCTGGCGAAGCGCAGCCGGACCCCGGTCGCCGTCGTCTGCACCTCAGGCACCGCCGCTGCGCACTTCCACGCCGCGGTCATCGAGGCGGATGAATCCGCCGTCCCGCTGCTCGTGCTGACCGCGGACCGGCCGCCCGAGCTCCGCGGCACGGGCGCCAACCAGACGATCGACCAGTTGCGCCTGTACGGCCCGGCGGTCCGCTGGTTCTGCGAGGTGGGCGTGCCCGAGGACCGCGCCGGACAGGCCCAGTCCCGGCAAGCCCAATCCCGGCAAGCACAGTACTGGCGCAGCACCGCCTGCCGCGCGTGGGGGCTGGCCGCTGGTACGGCGGGCGGCATGCCAGGGCCCGTGCACCTGAACCTCGCGCTGCGCGAACCGCTCATTCCCGAGGTGTCACCGGACGCGCCCGCGACCGCGGCTGGCAAGGACGACGTGAGTCCGGGGTCGCGCCCCGGGGGCCCGCCGTGGACCACGTTCGCCCGCGCGGTCGAGCTGCCGTGGGCCGAGCGCGGCGTGGTGGTCTGCGGCGACGGTGACTACGACCCTGAGCCGCTGCTCGACCTGGCCGCGCAGGCCGGCTGGCCGGTGCTCGCCGAGCCGTCATCGAACGCGCGACGCGGTCCGTCCGCGCTCGGCAGCTACCAGTACCTGATCTCCGACGCCGGGTTCATCGCCGCGCATCAGCCTGAGCTGATCGTCTCGGCCGGGCGGCCGGGGCTGTCCAGGAGCCAGCTCGCCCTCCTGGGGTCGGTTACCAGGCACGTCGTGATCAGGCAGGGTCCCGGCCGGTGGGCCGATCCAGCCAGGAGCGCGACCGACGTGGCCGCGACCGTCGAG
>WNGJ01004118.1_pt1 | contig 20405 bp, 17 predicted proteins | sample 5400611 | NCBI WGS metagenome assembly WNGJ01 (sample SAMN13153375, study PRJNA577476) | soil metagenome | isolation source: 40 cm soil or saprolite under Garry oak tree replicate 1 | place: USA:California | collected 2016-06-15
TGGCGCAGCAGCAGTCCGAGGCCGGCCCCGAGGATGCCGGACAGGGCGGCGAGCAGCGGCACCGCGGTGATCGTGCCGAGGACCCCGGGCTGGCCCCAGGCCAGCGGCACGTGGTGCGCGGCCAGCGCGGCGGCGGCGGTGGCGGCGCCGAGCGCCTCGGCGGCCAGGCCGGCCGCGGCGCCGGTCAGCGCGGCGGCGATGAGCTTGGCGGCCACGACGCGCAGCCGGTTCGGCTCGGCCAGGAAGGTGGTGACCGCGGTGCGGTGCCGGAACTCCCCGGCCGACAGCACGATCCAGCACAGCAGCACCGCGCCATAGAGGAGCTGCCCGCCCGAGCCGCGCAGCAGGCCGGGCAGCGCGGCCGGGGACAGGTGCGGGCTGGCGTCCGGGCCGGCCGCCGTGGTGCTGGCCAGCACGGCCACCACGGCCAGGGCGAGCGCGGCCGCCAGCGGGATCCAGGCGCTTCGGGTGCTGCGGAGCTTGAGCAGTTCGGCGGACACCAGCGATCTCATGACAGGCTCCTTGCCCGGGCCGGGGCGGGATGGTTGGGTCGCGCGTCGGATGTCGCGTCGAGGAAGAAGCCTTCGAGCGAGGTGGTGCCGGCGCGTTCGAGCAGGCTGGCCATCGGGCCTGCGGTCACGAGCCGGCCGTGGTTGATGATGACCACGTCGTCGACGGTCTGGGCCAGTTCGGCGAGCAGGTGGCTGGACACGAAGATGGTGCGTCCCTCGGCGGCCAGGCCGCGCAGCAGGCCGCGCAGCCAGTGCACGCCCGCGGGGTCGAGCCCGCTGGCCGGCTCGTCCAGGATCAGGGTGTCCGGGTCGCCGAGCAGCGCGGCGGCCAGCGCGAGCCGCTGCCGCATGCCCTGGGAGTAGCCGCCGGCCCGGCGGTGCGCGGCGCCGCCGAGCCCGGCCAGCTCGAGCACCTCCTCGACCCGCCGGCCGCCGATCCGCGCCGGCCGCGCGGCGATCCGCAGCGCGGTCCGCCCGGACCGCCCGGGGTGGAACACGTCCGGGCCGGCCAGCGCGCCGATGCGCCGCAGCGGGTCGCGCAGCTCCCGGTACGGCAGGCCGTTGATGGTGGCCCGGCCGGAGGTCGGCTCGGCCAGGCCGAGCAGCAGCCAGATGGTGGTCGATTTCCCGGCCCCGTTCGGGCCGAGGAACCCGGTGATGCGGCCCGGTGCCAGCTCGAAGGACAGGTCGCTGACCGCGGTGACGGTGCCGTACCGCTTGGTCAGCGCCTGGACGGCGATGGTGCTCATGGCAGTTCCCCCCTGAAGATGTCGTGAATGAGGTAGACGCTTCCGACGGTAGGGGGCGCGGCCGCGCACCGCGCCGGCCGCCAGGACGCACTATCGCGTACAACTGCGGCGTACCGGATACATCGCGGGATGTACGCCGACGGTTAACTCCGGTCAGCCGCCGGGGGTGATCAACCCGGACTCATAGGCGGCGATGACCAACTGGGCCCGGTCCCGCAGGCCCAGCTTGGCCAGGATCCGCCTGACGTGGGTCTTGGCGGTCGCCGGGCTGACCAGGCCTGTTTGTAAGGTAGCTACCACCAGCCGCCATCTGCGACGTTTCCGCAGGTAGTGAGGGTTTTTTCGAGGATTGCTAAGAAACGGTTAGCTACGCACTGTCAGTATTGCGGTGGATTCGTGGGGTGAAGCATTGCCTGTCCGCCGGAGGGGCCGACGTCATGGCGCGTGTGCTGGACGAAGACGAGCTGATCGAGCACTGGACACTGGTCGGCGATGAGCTTGACCTGCTGACTGGCCGGACCGGGCCGTCGAGGCTGGGGCTGGCGCTGTGGCTGAAGTTCTTCATCATGAAGGGCTGCTTCCCGGCAGGGCGCTCGGAGCTGCCCGATGAGGCTGTCGGCTGGGTCGCCTCGCAGGTGAAGGTGCCGGCCTCCGATCTTGGGCTGTTCGACTGGGAAGGCCGGACGGCTGAGCGGGCCCGCAAGACGGTGCGCACGTTCCTGGGGTTTCCGGGAATGCTCGGTGGCCGATGCCGAGAAGCTCACCAGGTGGCTGGCCGGCGAAGTCTGCAGCCGGGAGCGCCATGCCCAGCGGGTCCGCGAGGCACTGCTGGCGAGGCTGCGCGAGGAGCAGATCGAGCAGCCCAGCAGGATCCGGCTCGGCCGGATGATCGGGTCGGCGCTGAGGCAGTCGGAGGAGACGCTGACCGCGAAGGTCAGCAGCCGCCTGCACGACGAGGTCACGGCCCGGATGTGGTCGATGATCGCAGCCGCAGGCGATGACCCAGGCGTTCCGCCCGGCGAAGGCCCGGACGGCTGGCAGGGCGCGGCCGACGGGAGCGACCCCGGGGAGGTGCCGGGCCCGGAGGTCTGGGCGGCGATCAGGTCCGATCCCGGCAACGTCAGCCTGAACACGTGCAAGAGCGAGCGGCGCAAGCTCGACTGGATCAGGGCCGTGAGGCTCCCGTCCGGGGTGCTCGCCGACATCGCGCCGAAGATCGTGGCCGGGCGGCGGGCCCGGGTGGCGGTGGAGTCGCCCAGCCACCTGCGCAATGACCATCCGGGCGAGGTCCGCTGGACGCTGATGGCCGCCTACCTGCACTGCCGGGAGCGGGAGATCACCGACGGCCTGGTCGAGCTGCTGATCGCCACGGTGCACCGGATCAACGCCCGTGCCGAGACCAGGACCAGGGAGCAGTTCGTCTCCGACATCGCGAAGAAGGTGACGGGCAAGGAGAACATCCTGTTCAGCATCGCCGCGGCCGCGGCAGGCAAGCCCCAGGGCATCGTCGAGGAAGTGGTGTACCCGGCCGCCGGCGGGCTGGAGGTGCTCCTGGACCTGGTGCGCGAGTTCGAGTCCAAGGGACCGACCTACCGGCAGGCCCGGCAGCGCAGCTTCAAGGCCTCCTACACCAACCACTACCGCGCCGGGCTGATCCAGATCCTGGAGGCGCTGGAGTTCCGGTCGAACAACATGGTGCACCGGCCGGTGCTGGAGGCGCTGGAGCTGATCAAGCGGTACAAGGCCGAGCACTCGTCGGCCACCCTCTACTACGCCCGCGGCGAGCACGTCCCGGTCGACGGGGTGATCCCCAGGGACCTGGCAGACCTGCTGTACAAGACCGACAAGCGGGGCCGCCGCCGCGTCCAGCGGACGGTGTACGAGTGCGGGGTGTTCCAGACGCTGCGCGACAAGCTGCGGTGCAAGGAGATCTGGGTGGTCGGCGCCGACAAGTGGCGCAACCCGACGAGGACCTCCCGGCCGACTTCGAGGAGCGCCGGGCCGAGAACTACGCGAAACTGCGCAAGCCGCTGGACCCGAAGGCGTTCACCGCCCAGATGCGCGCGGAGATGGCCGAAGCCCTGGCCGACCTCAACGACCACCTGCCGGAGCTGGACTGGGTGGACATCAGGGAACGGCCGAAGGCCGGGCCGATCATCCTCACCGACCTGGACGCCGTGCCCGGGCCGCGCAACCTGCGGCGGCTCAAGGCGGCGATCCGGGACCGGTGGGGCACCGTGCCGCTGCTCGACATGCTGACCGAGACCGCGCTGCGCACCGGCTGCCTGGACGCCTTCACCCCGGCCGGCACCCGCGGCGACATCGCCGCCGCCACCCTGTTCCAGCGGCTGCTGCTGACCGTTTACGCCTACGGGACCAACACCGGAATCCGGGCGGTGGCCGCCGGCGAGCACGGCCACGGCGAGGACGAGCTGCGCTATGTCCGGCGCCGCTACATCACCGTGGAGTCGTGCCGGCAGGCCGCCCGGGTAATCGCCAACGCCACGTTCGCCGCCCGCCGGGCATGGCTGTGGGGCGAGGGCTCCACCGGCCGTGGCGTCAGACTCGACTCACTTCAAGGCGTGGGACCAGAACATCTTCACCGAGTGGCACTCGCGCTACCGCAACGGAACTGGAGTACGCGCGGGTTCCCTGGACCTGACGTTGGCCGCATAGCCGCATCTCAGCAGGTCAGTACCTACCTTGCTCTTCGTTCTCAACCTTACAGGATTGTGCCACCGTTACCAGGATTTCTGGAGAGACTCGTGTAATCTAGCAGTCCGTGAGTGAATCCAGGAGTCGTCTGCTGTCCGTCGTGCAGCCAGTGGCACCTCTCGACCCGGCGGAGACGCCCGCCGCCGACCTGCTGCTGGAGCCGGGCCTGGCCGACGTCGTCACTTTGCAGCGGCGCAAGGCCGCCGAGGTCGGTGACGGCGATGAGGAAAGCTTCTTCCTGGACACCCTGGCCGAGTACCAGTGGGCTCGGGACGCGGCAGGTCTGGCGGCGACCACGCTGGACCGGCTGACCAAGCCGGTGCTGGAGATCTGTGAGCACTACGGGCTGGCGCCGTGGCGGCTGACCCCGCGGCAGGTCGACAAGTACTTTGCCGGGGTTGGTAAGCGCGGCCGTTCCACGGTCCGGCAGAAGATGAACATCATCGACGGCTACTTCGCCTTCCTCGAGCAGCGGTACGCCGGGGAGATCGCCCACCGCTACGGGGTGGCCGCCGAGTCGCCGATCGACCCGTTCAACCGGCCACGCCACCGCGGCGACTTCGGGCTGCGGATCCCGCCGTCGCAGCGGGCGACCAGGGAGTTCTTCTCCCGGTGGCGGGAGTCGCTGGACCAGGCCCGCAAACCGCTGATCGCCCGCCGCGACTACGTGATGGGCAAGCTCACCTACCTCTCCAGCGTCCGGGCCGCCGAACTGTGCGAGGTGGCGATCGGTGACCTGCACTGGGAGACCGGGCAGTGGGGCCGGTTCCTCGTGAACGGCAAGGGCGCCCGCGGGTCCGGGCCGCGGCCGCGGGAGGCCTACATGTTCGAGGAGGGCCGGGACCTGCTGTGGTGGTGGATCGAGGAGTATCGCGGCGGCTTCTCAGACGACTCCGACGACCCGAACGCTCCACTGTTCCCGTCCGAGCGGATCCCCTCGGCGGTGTCGGCGTTGAACGTCGGGCTGCCCGGGATCGCGGTGACGCCGTCGACCTTCCGGCGGGCGTTGAAGGTCGCAGGGCAGCGGTTCCTCACCGGCCCGGTCCAGCATCTGCATCCCCACCTGCTGAGACATGCCGCGGCGACCCACAACTACGAGCGCGGGATGTCGTTGTGGGAGGTGCAGAAGATGCTCGGCCATGATCGTCCGACGACCACGGTGTCGTACCTGGCGACCGCCATGCCGATCCGGAGAAGGCCAGCCTGGCCGCCGCCGGGCGGGCGGTGCAGCGACTTGAGATGGACAAGGGGAACCTGCGGTGAAGTGGAACCTGCGCTGGGCCGCGGCCAAGCGCGACATCTGGCGGCCCAGCGACCTGCTGGCCGCGTTCGAGGCGGCCGGGTTCACCCCGTCGCTGAGCAAGGTCGCTGCACTTTGAAGCGGCAAGCCGATCTCGGTCCGGCTCGATGACCTCGACAAGATCTGCGCCGCCCTGGGCTGCACCGTCGCCGACCTGCTGGAGGCCGAGGCACCCGCCGCCGCCGATGGCGAGCAGGAGCAGGCCAGGCGGGCGGTCGGCGCCGGCGACGAGCCGCGCGGGCCGGTGCGGCCATCTCCACGCCGGGGCGGGCCGCGGCGCTCGCTGCCACCGAACTGAAGATGCCGCCTCAGTGGCCCATCGGACAGTGCCGGGTCTGCCTGGGCTGGGGGGAGAAACCGCAGTACGCCGACTGCGGTGCCTGCTCCTCGTGGCGGCGGCTGCATCCCGGCCTGGGGCCGTGCCGGCGGTGCGGTCATGACAGCCACGTCAACACCGACGAGCTCTGCCGGTTGTGTCTGCTGACTGTCCGCCTGGATGACCCGGAGTGGATCGCCGCCCCGGTCGGCGGGCGGCCGTCCCAGCTCATGCTGATCCTGCCCGGGGATCGTCTCCCCACCTCGCAGCCGCTGGACAGGCCGGTCCGGGGCCGGGCCCGCGACCGCACCCGGCCGCGGTCCTTGCTCGACCAGCTGCGCATTGCCTCCGCCGAACCTGTCGATGACCTGCGGATCTGCCCGCCGGCCATCCGCGGTCAGCTTCTGCTGTTCCGCCCGCGCCGGCAGCTCACCGACACCCACGCTCGCCGGATCAGGCACCGCAAGCTCGCTGACTACGACCGGCTCCGGGAAACCGCGATCGCCTTCGCCGCCGAACGCGGCCTCAGCAAAGCATGGTGGCGGGCAACCTGCCTCATGCTCCGGCTGGCCCTGGCCGTCCGCGAAGCCGACGGCGACGACCGCATCCCCGAGGAGACCCTTGACGACCTGCCCCGTTCCCGCAACGCCGTCGCCGACGTGCTGCGTCAGGCCGGCCTGACCGGCGCCGGGCTGCTCCGCCCGCGCCGCCGCCCCCGGCCGGTCGTCCGGCCCAAACCGCCGCGCAGCTGCAAGCACTGCGACTGCTGGGGCTTCGGCACGCTGTGTCCGGGATGCTCGGCCTGGAAGTACCAGCCGGCGCTGCACCCGATCGGCGACTGCTCCAGATGCGGGCGCGAGGACATCCCCCTGCTCAACGGATTCTGCCGGGCCTGCTGTCTGCACGTCGATCAGCGCGGACCCCAGACGAGGGCGCGGACGTGGACACAGTTGTGGTTCGGCGGGGAACTGGCGCCACGCCTGGCGATGCGGACCGGGACCCTCGGCTACGTCGCTCCGGACCAGAAGGCCCGGACAAGGGCCGCAGCAGCACGGCCGCCGGCGCCGCCGATCTCATCACACCTGATCGACCCCGCGCAGGGCACGCTGTTCGAAGCCGGCCGCGACTGGAGCTGCCTCGCCAGGGGAACGCTGGACCAGCTCCCGTCGCTTACCCCGGAAGCCGAAGTCCTGCTGGAGGAATTCCGGGAGCACGTCCGGGCAGCCGGCCTGGACGAGCAGGTGCGCCGGATCGCCGCCCGCAGCCTGCGGATCCTCCTGGCCTGGATCGGCGCAGATGCCCCGGTCCGCGAGATCGACATCTGGGCTCTGCGCGCCGGCCGGGCGGGCACCAGCGCCCGGCACGTCCTGTACTTCCTGCAGCACCACGAACTGGTCATCCCCGACCCCGCACGCCAGGCCGACATCCACCAGCAGGCCATCGACCAGCGTCTCCGGGAACTTCCCGCCGGGATCGCCGGCGAGCTGCGCCGCTGGGTCCTGGTCCTGCGGGGTGAAGGCCGCCGTGCGCACCGCCCGATGTCCTTCGAGACGATCCGGAAATACCTCGGCTACCTCAGCCCCGTACTGATCCTCTGGGGCGACCGGATCACGAGCCTTCGGGAGATCACCGCAAAGGACGCCTGCGAAGTTCTCAAACGGCGGCCGGGGCAGCCCGGCCTGGATCTGGCCAGCGCCCTCCGCAGCCTGTTCCAGGCGCTCAAGCAGGAACGACTCATCTTCCGTGACCCCACCCGCGGGATCTCGATGTCGGCAGTGGTACGTCTTCCCGTCCCGATCTCCACCGGCCGGCTCCGCGGCCTGATCGACCGGGCCGACGGCCCGATGGCCAGGCTCGTCGTCGCCCTGATCGCCATCCATGGGCTCGGCAAGGGCGAGATTCCCCGGCTCCTCCTGGGCGACCTCGACCTGCCGGGCGGGAGCCTGCTCGTCCGCCGGGATCTCGGGCGGCACACCGTCTACTTTGACGAGCTCACTCACACCCTCGCCATCGCCTGGCTCCGCGAGCGACACCGCCGCTGGCCCCGCACAGCCAACCCCCACCTGCTGGTCAGCCAGCAGACCCCCGCCATGGACACCCTCCCGCCGATCTCCAGCATGGTCATGACCGACGTCTTCCGGCCGCTGGGGCTCAGCCCGTCCAAGCTCCGCCAGGACCGCATCCTCGACGAGGCCAGGCACACCGCCGACCCCGTCCACCTCATACGCGTATTCGGCATCTCCGCCACGACCGCGATGAAGTACGTCTACGCCGCCCACCCCGAGCGGCGGTCCACCCTGCCGCGATAGCCGTCGCTGGCTCGGCCTGCCGTCTCCAGCGGAGACTCATCAGGTCTAAAGGAGACGTAATGATTCGGGTGCGGCTCTCCTGAAGTGACGTAGCCCCGCTGCTGCGTCGGCCGCTCGGCAGGTGCTTTAGTTCGGCTTCGAACGGATCGTCTTCATCCCCCGACACTCCCGCAGGCCGCTGTGCTTCGACACGCTCGCGGGCGCCCGCATGTGTGCCTTTGGCCGACCCGTGCCGCGGCCGCTGGCGGCCGGGCGGGTCCACTCGCCCGGCCGTCCCCACGTCCGATCACGGGGTGGCTGCGGCTTGGAGTTGCTTATGGATGCTTTCGTCCAGCGATACTTGCCGCACGCCGAACTCGCGGGCGAGGGAGTCCATGGGAATCACGCTGTCGTAGCCTTCGAGCAGGTTCATGAACCCGCTGATGAAATCCGGGTATCCGGGCAGCCCTTCTCCTCTCGGTAGGTACCGGGTCTCGATCGGGTGTCCCACGACACGTTCATAGGCCGCGACGACGTCGTGCCAGGTGACCGGCTGCGGCCCGCCGAGCACGAGTACCCGGTTGCAGGCGCGCTCGCTTCCGGCGGCTGCCACGGCGAAGGCGGCGACGTCGGCGGCCGAGATCATCGAGTGCTTGCGTGTTCCCTGGCCGATGAGGGTGACGGGCCGCCCGGCCAGGAGGGCTTGCCCGACGATGTTCGGGCACCAGATCTCCATGAACAGGTTCGGCATCAAGATGGTGTAGTCGAGGCCGCTGTCCTTCAGGTACTTCTCGGCGATCGCCTTGCCGCGCAGGAACGGCACCGGGCTGTTGAGATCTGATCCCAGCGCGGATGTGAAGACGAACTGGCGGACGCCGGCGGCGCGGGCGGCGTCGATGAGGTTGCGGTTGCCCTGCTCCTCCACCGTCTGGGGGTTGTCCTCACCGCCGCGCGATGCGGAGTTCGCCGTGGTGATGACGACATCGACGCCCGCGCAGGCGCGATCCAGCGACGCCCGGTCTTTGAGGTCGCCCAGCACCGTCTCGGCACCGCGCGCGTGGAGAGTCTCGGCGGAATGCGGTGACCGCACCAGAGCCCTGACGCGCCTGCCTTGACCGAGAAGGCCGTCCAGGATCATGCCGCCGGCCATTCCGGTGGCGCCGACGACGAGGATCACCGCTGCGCTCCGGTTGCCCCGGCGGGAGCGGAAACCGCGCCAACCGCCATCAGGAAATCTGAGATGTCGACGACGTCCCAGTGCTCGGCCAGGCGGCCGTCCCGCAACCGATGGATGTCCACGCCGTGGACAGTGACGCTCTTCCCGGTCGGCGAGAACCCGAACCACTCACCGACATGCGTGCCCTGGTTGCGCCACATGACGGCGACCATGTCGCCCTCGGCCATCAGATGTTCGATCGTGAACTGCGGGTTGAAGGCGGCCCGGACCATGCTGACGCGCTGCTTCAGGCCCTCCACCCCCTGCGACTGTCCCGGGAACGGATAATGCTCGATGTGGTCCGGCCACGCGATCTCGTCCAGGACCTCCAGCCTGCCCTCGTTGCCCACCTCCTGGTAGAGCCGCAGAACCGTCCGCTTGTTGTGGTTCTCCTTCTCCGACACCTGGCCCACCTCCTGCTCGTTCGAACCGGTCGACGCCGGCGTGCATGCCGCCGCCAAGCTCGATCCTGTTGGCCGCCGCGGCGCGGTGCCAGGAAACTAAGCCACCATTTGGTCACCGATTTGAGTCACAGTGGAGGTTGTGACCGAGGACAAGCTGGGCGTTTCACTCAAGAAGCTCCGCGCGGCGGCCGGCATGACCCAGGAGGAGCTGGCAGACCGCGCGGGCATCAGCGTTCGCACGGTGAGCGACGTCGAGCGCGGTCTCCGGACGGCTGTCCACGGCGACACGGCTCGCCGGCTCGCCTCAGCGCTGGGGCTCGGCGAGGATGATCGAGCGAGGTTCGAGGCCGTCGCCCGGGGCCCGGTGGCGGCTGCGGAGCCGGCCGCGCGACCTGGCGCCCTGCCGGTACCGCCGACGCGGCTGCTCGGTCGATCACGCGAGTTGGGCAGCATCACCGCGAGACTGCAGGGCCCCGAAGTCCGTCTGCTGACCCTGACCGGCCCGGGCGGCATCGGCAAGACCCGGCTCGCGCTGCAAGCCGCGGTCCAGCTCCAGGCAATCTTCGGCGGGGGCGTCTTCTTCGTCGCGCTGGGCGAGCTGAAGGACGCCTCCCTGGTCGCGCCCGAGCTGGCCAAGGTCATCGGCGTGGTCGAGACGGGGCCGGAACTGGTGGAGCTCTTGACCAGACGCCTGGCGGGCAGACGGGCGCTGGTGGTGCTGGACACCTTCGAGCACCTCATCCCGGCCGCGCCTCTCGTGTACTCCCTGCTGCTGAACTGCCCGGAGACCACTTTCCTGGTGACCAGCCGCAGCGCGCTGCGGCTGCGGGGCGAGCATGAGTTCCCGGTGCCGCCACTGGAGCTGCCGGCAGCGACCCGCCAAGCGCAACCCCGAGACATCGGCCGCTGGCCGGCCACGGAGCTGTTCTGGGAGCGCGCCCAAGCGGTGCGACCAGACCTGGACCTCAACCCCGAGACCGCCTCGCTCATCGCCGAGATCTGCCGCAAGCTGGACGGCCTGCCGCTGGCGATCGAACTGGCAGCGGCACGGGTCAAACACCTGCCGCTGGCCGCCATCCGCGAGCAGCTCGAACACAGGCTAGAGCTCCTGGTCGGGGGCCCGCTCGACCTGCCACTGCGACAACGCGCGATCCGCGACACCGTGACATGGAGCCACGACCTGCTCGGGCCGCGCGAACAGATACTCTTCCGTCGTCTGTCCGTATTTGCCGGTAGCTGGAGCCTGGACGCCATCGAGAACGTGGCCGGCGGCGTCGACGACGTCGGAGACGCCCTGGACGGCATCAGCGCCCTCGTCGACCAGAGCCTGGTGGTGCTCGAACGCAACCGCCCGGACCCGCGCTACGACATGCTCGATGTTGTCCGGGAGTACGCCGCGGCGCGGCTGTCGGGCGCGGGCGAAACGGAAGAGACCGAACGGCGGCACGCGCTGCATTACCTGGCATTGTCCGAAGCGGCCGAGCCCCACCTGGTCCGCGCCGGGCACCAGGACTGGTTCCGGCGTCTCGACACCGACCGGGGCAACCTTCGCCGCGGCATGGCCTGGACCATCGACCACGGTGAGGCGGTCCTGGCGCTCCGATACACCGTCGCGTTGTGGCGCTACTGGCGGCAACTCGGCGAGTTCGCGGAGGGCCGGCGCTGGTCGAACGCCGCGCTGACCGTCGCCGGGGATGCCGCGCCATCACTGCGGGCGAAGGCGCTGTGCGCGGCGGCGGCGCTCGCCTTCCCCCAGGGAGACCACGTGCACATGGCAGAGCTGGCCACCGAAGCGATCGAACTCGCCCACCGGAGCGACGACCCGATGGACCTCCGCAACGCATTGACGATCCGGGGCCTAGTCGCGATGTGCCAAGGCCGTTATGCGGACGCGCTCGAGCCCTACACCGAATCCGTGGCCATCTGCCGTAGCCTCGGCCTCAGCTGGCAGCTGGCCACCTCCCATCTCAACCTCGGCGCCGCACTCCTGCACTCCGGACGCACCGAGGAAGCGGTCGCGAGCCTCGACGAAGCGCTGCGCCTCTATCGCGAGCTCGGTGACGACATCTTCGCCGCCCGCGTCCTCAACCACATCGCACACGCCGCCCTCGCCGACAACGACATCGCCCGCGCCGACCGCCTTGCTCACGAAGCGCTCGCGTCCCTCGCGGAGCAGGGAGAGCGGCAAGGAATCGCCGAAGGGCTGGAAATACTGGCCGCAGTCGCCGCCGCGCGCTCAGCAGTTGAGCGAGCGGCCACACTCGCCGGCGCCGCCGCAGCTATCCGAGAGGCGATCGCTGCTCGCGCGGCACCCTTCGACATCGCGATCACCAGCCGTCTCCTGGACAGAACACAGGCGACGGTAAGCGAAAAGCGGTGGCATCACGCCTGGGACCGAGGCCGGACACTGGATCTGGCGGCAGCCGTCGCACACGCACTGGCGAACTAGGCCCGGCTGGCTCATGCCCACCGGTTGCGTCAAGAGTTCGGATCATCGCGTCGGGGTGGAAGGCCGTCACGGCCGGGCGACGACGTGGCCGGGGCTCCTATCGCTGCTGATCACCATCAGTCGTCGACGTCAACGGGGGCCGACGCGCCTTCGTAGGCAGCGTCCTGCAATCCGGAGACCCCGTCCACGACCTCTACATCGGCAAGCCGGCCCCCAACGGCAACCAGCAGAATCCGATCACCTACTTCGAATCGCCCCTGGGCAACCGGGTCTGCGCCCGCCACTGCGGCACACCCATCAACCGCGGCGACTTCCTCCCCGGCCACGACCAGCGGGCCATCCACGAGCGCATCGCCAAGGTGGGCACGGTGAAAGACTTCATCACGTGGTTCGACGACACCTGGACTGAGCCGGCTTCCCTCGAACCCGCCCGCTGAGACCCTTCACAGCACCGGGTGACGTGCAGGTTCCAGCTCTGGAGCGTCGCGGATCTCTGGAACCTGCGCGCTTCCAAGCGCGGGGTGCTGATCTACTGGACGGTAGACAAGGGCGGGGCGATGGCTGTGCACAGCCAGCTCCTGGAGTGCTCGGCCTCGGAAGTGCACGCCATGGTCGAGGGCGCGATGCGGCACGGCACCGACATGGACATCGAGGCGAACTATGTCGATACCCACGGCCAGAGCTTCATAGGGTTCGGGGTCACGAGGCTCCTGGGATTCGACCTGCTGCCGCGGATCAAGCAGATCAACCGGTGCAAGCTCTACCTCCCGGCCGCGGGCGACCTGGACCGCTACCCCCGGCTGCGGCCCGCGCTGACCAACCCGATCCGGTGGGAGCTGATCGAGCAGCAGTACGACCTGATGATGAAGTACGCCACGGCCATCCGGCTCGGCACCGCCTCCACCGAGGCCATCCTGCGCCGCTTCAACTCCGACGTCACGCACCCCGCCTACGCCGCGATGCTCGAGGTCGGCCGCGCCCAGCGCACGATCTTCATAGCCCGGTACCTGCGCGACAGGGACCTGCAGCGGGAGATCAACGCCGGCCTGAACGTGGTGGAGAACTACAACGGGGTCAACGACTACATCTTCTTCGGCAAGTCCGGGGAGCTGTCCTCCAACCGGCGCGAGGAGCAGGAAATCTCCATGATCTGCCTGCAAATCCTTCAGAGCTGCCTCGGATACCTTGATGATTCAGGACACTCTCGCCGAGCCCGAGTGGGCCGACCGGCTTGGCGATGCCGATCGGCGCGGCCTGACCCCGCTGTTCACCGTGAACATGACGCCCTACGGCGAGATCCAGCTCAACCTCGATCGACGCCTGAACCTGGCTGCGGGCGGCCCCAGTACCTGACGGCCTGCGGTCAGCCTGCCGCTCCGGCGGGATGCAGGCGGCGCAGGAGAGCGCCGCCGAGGGTGTTCCGGCGCAGGAAGTCCGCCAGGGCAGCGTGCTTGCTGCCAGGCAGCTCCGGCTTGGCAGCCTCCAGTGCGGCGTGCCGGGCTGCACCTCTTGACCTGCGGAAACGTCGCAGATGGCGGCAGGTGGTAGCTACCTTACCGACAGGCCTAGACGGGCGGCGAGCAGGAGGCCGACGGTCGGGGCGCTCTACGGCTGTCCGTTCAGGAAACTGGACGCCATAGCGGTGCTCATGGCTCGATTGTTACCGGCACCCGTGTTGGCAGGCGCGCCGCTAGGCGAACTCCAGCGAAGCCAGTGTCCTCTGGTCTTGCGACATGTGCAGCAACCACAAAGTGATGTGGTAACCGTAGCGCATAACGTTCGTGCCCTTGCCGAGTTGAGCGTCATGTATCACGAGCTGGACGGTATTGGTGCCTGCGTCGACCTTGACTTCCACACTGTCTACCGCCCAGCCGAAGGAGTCGGCGTCGTCGCGTGAACCGAAGGACGAGGGCCAGCTCGCGGCTACTGCCTTAACCGTGATACCTCCTGCGGGCAGCTTAATGATGGGGACCGTGACGTCGGTTCGGACAAGGATGTTATCGGCCAGCACGCCAGCGTCGATAACGGCAACACCTGATTCAACAATAACCGCGGACACCGGTAGTAGCGTACCCTCACTAACAATCTGACCGCCGCCGAACGGTACCCAGACAGTCCGCTGTTTACCTTCGGTTTTCTGATAATCACCAAAAGGCACAGTGCCTCCTCAATACTCGGTCCGGATATGCCCATGGCATGGCCCCACGCGCCTACGGCGGCTGCGACTGGCCAGCGTGTGCATTGCCAAGAAAGCCTAGTCCTACAGCTACGGCGAGCCGCAAAGTACCGTTGACACTCCTATTAACTTGCTTCGATCTCCAGGCGCGCGCTGGGAGCTTCGATCACCGGGTGGCCTCCGCCGGTCAGCTCGGGTACGTACTTGTAGATGGTGGCCCGGCTGACGCCGAGCAGCCGGGCGATGGAGGAAACGGTGTTGCCTGGCCGGGTCAGCAGATCCCGGGCGTGGCGGATCTGCTCGGCGGTCATGGCCGGGGGCCGCCCCAGGCGTGCGCCGCGGGCGCGGGCAGCGTCCAGGCCCTCGCGGGTGCCCTCGACGATCAGCTCGCGGATGAACTCGGCCAGCGCGGCAAAGACGTGGAAGACCAGCCGCCCGCCGGGGGTGGTGGTGTCCAGGGCCTCGTGCAGGCTCTTGAACCCGACACCGCGGCGGCGCAGCGTGCCGACGACGGTGATCAGGTCGGCCAGGGACCGGGACAGCCGGTCCAGGCTCGGCACGACCAGGGTGTCGCCGGGCCGCAGGTAGTCTAGGCAGGCGGCCAGCTCGGGCCGGTCGGCGTTCTTGCCGGACAGCTTGTCGGCGAAGATGCGCAGGCAGCCCGCCTCGGCCAGGGCGTGCTGCTGCCGGTCGAGCAGCTGGCCGGAGGTGCTGACCCGGGCGTAGCCGATCAGCGCGCCGGTCCGCACGGCCGGTTCCGGGGCCAGCAGGCTGTCGGGAGCATCGGGGGTATCGGCGGACACGGTCACAACCTGGACTGTAAAAGAAACGGTCCCGGTCCGGTTGTTAGACACGCCGGCTTTACAACACGTTTTACGACAGCCGCCAGGCGGGCCCCGCCCGGTCCGAGCGCCCGTAGATGATCATGTCGAGAATCGTTCGATTTACAACGCGCGAGGCACGCCCGGGGATACNNNNGGATACCATCCCGCTACTGGCGGTGCGACACGCGGTTCCGGGACTGGTTTCCGGACGGGCTGACCTGGGCAGTCCCCACCGGCAGCAGCGGTCCCGCAATGGCCGAATCCGGGACGGCTGTGCGGGCGGCAGCCACCCCTCCCACACCATCATCGGCCCGCGGCCGGCTTCGGCCCGGCGAGGGTCTATCACGTCATCACGGCGGGAGTACCTCGAACGAGCAGATGTTCTTTGCGTTCATATTAGATGTTACGATCGTTACATGAATGATGAGATGAGCGGGCCCGCGCGGGAGCGGTTCTTGCTGGTATCCGCGAGCACGGCCGGAGCGCCGGCGGCAACGCGGGTACGGGCATGGCGCAGGCTGCGCTCGCTGGGCGCGCTGTATCTGCAGCAGTCGGTATGCCTGCTGCCGGCCCGGGAGCCTGTCCGCCGTCAGGTGCAGCGGCTGCTGGCCTCGATCCGTGCCGATGGCGGCACCGCCCGCTCGCTGACCGTGACGGTGGACGACGCGGCCGAATACGCCGGGCTGGTCGCCGAGTTCAACGCCGAGCGGGACGCGGAATACGCCGAAGTCGTCGAGCGCGCCCCGCAGCTGCTGGCGGAGCTGGAGAAGGAGACGGCGCGCGGGCGGGCCACCTACGCCGAGGTGGAGGAGTCCGAGGCGGACCTGGACCGGTTCGAGAAGTGGCTCGCCAAGATCGCCGCCCGCGACTACTTCGCCGCCAGCGGCGGCCCGGCGGCCCGGCAGGCGGTGGAACACTGCCGCGCCGCCCTGGCTGCCTTCGAGGATGCGGCCATCGCCGCCCAGGCCGGAGGCGACCACGCGCCCGCCGCCGCCCGGCCACCGCAACCGCCCGGCCCGGCGCGGCTGCGCGCGGCCGACTCAACCGGATAAGGGAGTACCCGCATGTGGTGGGACATCTTGATCGCGATCGGCGCCGGGGTGCTGCTGGCCTGGGTGGCGCTGATCGTGGCGCTGATGATCGCGCGCCCGCGCGGCGGGCTGCTGCGGGAGGCGCTGCGGCTGCTGCCGGACGCGCTGCGGCTGCTGCCGCGGCTGGCCGCCGACCGCAGCCTGCCGCGCGGCGTGCGGGTCCGGCTGGCGCTGCTGCTGGCCTACCTGGCATCCCCCATCGACCTGGTGCCCGACTTCATCCCGGTGGTCGGCTACGCCGACGACGCGATCATCGTTGCCGCCGTGCTGCGGTCGGTGGCACGTCACGCGGGCGTGCAGGCGGTTGAGCGCCATTGGCCCGGCACCCGCGACGGGTTCGCTGCCCTGTGCCGCCTCACCGGGCTGACGCCGGACGAGGCATCCCGCCCGGCCAGGCAGCCGCCGGCGCGGGCGGACAGTAGTCCCGGCAATCACGACCTGCCGGCCGGGAACCGGTGAGTCAGCGGGCGCGGAGGTACCCGCGCCGCCGTGCCGGCTACCAGGTCAGCTCGATCTCCAGCTCGGTGCCGTCGTCTTCGATTTCGAATTCCACTTTCAGGTTGACCTGATCGGGGACGTGCGCGACAAACCGCATGGTCTCCCGCTCGATCACGACATCATTGCCGGACGCGAGTTCGTCAGCGATCGCGTGCAGCCGCGCGGCCGCCTCCTCCCGGGACAGTGTGGTCTTGTCCTTCAGCTCCATCAGTTTCACTTCAGTCTCCGATCCTGATCGGCCGGACGCGTCCTCGCCAGATGTGACCGCGGCCCGGGCTCGCTTCGTGCCCATTCTGGATCAGCTGAGCACCGAGCCGGCAGGGACGCGAGCCGGGGAACGAAAAGTCACGGCTGGGAGCGCGGCCGGGCCGGGCTGGGCAAATCCCCCCGCGCGCCAGGTCCGCAGGCTCTACGCCCGGCGGGTGGGCGGCGAGCGTGAGCAGAACTGGCACCCCGCCTGCGTTCTCCTCCCGGTTCAGTCTCGTGAAACGGCCGGACGTGGAACACCCAGCGTGGATGTCCAGTGCTTGCCGCCGCCGGCCGACCGTAACACCCAGATGCTGGAGTCGGGTAAGCAACAGCTGTCACCAGCCACAAACGAGTATCTGCTCTCCTGGTTACGGGGGTGCGCGAGTAGCGTCCGCGCATGGTGGTGAAGCTTGATGAAGACGAGCTGATCGAGCACTGGACGCTGGTTGGTGACGAGCTGGGGCAGGCAGCTGGCCATCGGCCTCGGCCGCGACGAGGACGACCTCCCGAAACCGGACCACCGGTTCGCCGACCCCGGCCTGGCACGGCAACCCCCGTGCTGCGCCGGTTGGCGATGAGCTATCTGGCGTGGGCCGACGCAGTCAACGACGTGCTCACCGGCACCCCGCTGGACTGGCGGACCCGGCAGCGGGCCACGCTGCTGCTCGACAACCTGGTCGCCACCGCCGCGCCGACCAACGTGCCGCTCGTGAACCCGGCCTGGGCGAAGCAGGCCTGGGACACCGGGGGCGGGGGCCTGCTGCGCGGCCTGCGGCAGTTTCCTCCACGACCTGCAGCGGTCGCCGTGGCTGCCGGCCTTCGCACTGGCCGGTGGTCCAGCCCTGGAGGTGGCACAGCATGCGCCCGACGTCGGGGCTGGCCAGGGGTCCAGACGATCTGGGCTGCGCGGTTGAGCGGCACGCGGAGCTTGGCCCGGCTGGCGAGGCGCTGCACGATGATGCGCATGTAATGGAAGCGGTGGGCCTGCATCTCCTCACGGACCGTGGCCATTTCCGGTTCGACAGCTTTGGCGGTCCGCGGGACTTGTGAGACTGGGCGCACACGCTCGGACATGGCAGCATAGTCGCGCGCGAACGGCTGGGAGAGTCGCATCGCGGTCAACGAGATGCTCGTCGGTGCTATCGAGCAGACCGGGTGAGGTTCTGACGGGGGTGCACCGGGTTGGCTCAGGGTGTCATGCCTGGTCGTCGGCACCCGGACGGGCTGCGGGTCGGCTGGAACTGAGCAGGGCTGCGACGAGCTGGAGCGCGGTGCCGATCTCGGGCTTGTCGTTGCCGAGCAGGTGGGCGTAGAGGTGGGCATCGCAGAGGCGCACGATGGCGAGACCGAGCACGGCTGGGGGCAGTGGCAGCGTCAGGTGTCCCGCCGCCTCCTCCGCCTCCAGCAGCTCGGTGATCATCTGTGCCGACGCGGCCTCGACCTGCCCCGGCATCAAGGCCACACGCAGGAACAGCAGTGGCTCGCGCCTGGTCAGCGCCTGCAGCGGCGGGGCGTCCACGATGGCGTGCATGAACCGCTCGCACACGTCGAGGACGCGGTCGTAGCCGCGTTTCCCCCGGGTGCTGCGGGCCACCTTGCGGAACGTGCGGACGGTGGCCTCGGCCAGCACGGCGCCGAGCAGGTCCTCGCGGTTGCCGACCCATCGGTACAACGTCGAGCGGCCGACCCCGAGCTCGTCCGCCAGCGTGGACATGTCGAGTGTCTGGTCGGCCAGGTAGACCCGGGTGGCGGCGTCGAGCGCGGCCCGCCGGCTCAGCGTTGTCCCCAGCCGCGCGGTTGCCCTCGCCGGCTTGGCGTCCGGTCGCGCAGCATCCACAGGTACATCATGCGACATCTAGCGGCTTTGTGCCACTTATGGGACACTAAGGCTGAGCGTCCCACGATGGGAGGGATGGCTATGGCACTGGCCGAGACGGTGCGTGGCCCCCCGAGGTCGAGCGGGTGATGCGGGCGGTCGCGCAGGCTCACGTCTGGACCGGGGTACCGATCACGGTGCACGTCCCCGTGGACAACGAGCCGGGTCTGCTCGCCCAGGACGTGCTGGCCGCGGGGGGGGGCCGATCGGACGAGGGTGATCATCGGTCACGCGGGGGACAGCGTCGGCCTGGACTACCTGCGCCGGCTCGCCGGCCGGGGCAGCCTGCCCGGGGTGGACCGGGTCGGGCTGGGCGCCCTGCTGCCGCCCGGGCAGCGGGCGGGTACCCCTGGCGCAGCTGTGCCGGCGGGGCTACGCCGGGCAGATGGTGCTCTCCCAGGACGCCTGGTGCTACATCGGCTGGTTCCCGGGACCGGTACGCGCGCAGGTCGCGCCCAGCTGGCACTGCAACCACGTCACCGGCGACGTCCTTGCGGCGCTGCCGGAACGCGGCGTCACCGGGGAACAGATCACGACGATGCTCGTGGATAACCCACGGCGCTACTGCGAGGTGAAGGCATGATCGCGCAGATCACGCGGGCAGGTAATCCGTTCCCGGCCCACGGCACCAGCCGTGACAGGAACGGGGTGATCCATTTCGATGACCTTCCCGGGTCGCTGCCGGCGATGCTGCACGGCTGGGTCGAGCGCAGCCCGGACGCCGAGGCGGTCGTCGAGCTGGACGGCGACAGGCTCAGCTACCGGCAGCTGTGGGACCGGGCGGGCCGGGTGGCGGGGGGACTGCGCGCGCGAGGCGTGACCGGCGGGAGCCGGGTGGCGCTGCGCTACCCGGCCGGCGTCAGGTGGGTGCTGGGGTTCCGGTTCCGGCGCGTGACGCCGTGGCGGCCATGTTTTACACCTCGGGCACGACCGGCCGGCCCAAAGGCGTGCCGACCACGCACGAGGCGTTCCTCACCAACTGCGAGAACCTGGTCCGCGTGCTCGGCGTCACCAGCGACGTCGGCAGCTCGTTCCGCACGCTCATCTCGGTGCCGCTGTTCCACGTCACCGGCTGCAACTCGCAGCTGCTCGGAGCCGCCTATGCCGGCGGTACCGCCGTGATCATGCCGGAGATGAAGCCGGCCCGGGTGGCCGCGGCGCTGCCTGCGGAGCGGATCTCGTTCATGGTCACGGTCCCGGCGGTGTACGCGTTGCTGCTGGGGCGCTCGGCACTTGACGGCATCGACGTGTCCGGGGTCCGGTGGGTCTGCTACGGCGGCGCGCCGATCGCCGCCTCGCTGGTCCGTGAGCTCAAGGCGGCGTTCGGCGCCGCCGAACTGGTCAACGGGTTCGGCATGACCGAGACCTCCTCGCTGGTGGCTGCGCTTCCGCACCGGGACGTGGAGGAGTACGCCGATTCGGTCGGCTACGCGGTGCCGGGCATCGATCTCGCCGTCGATCTGTCCGAGGGGTCCGATACGGGCGAGCTGCTGGCCCGGGGGGCCGGGGTGCTGCACGAGTACTGGAACCGCCCGGACGCGACGGCCGCGGCCTTCGTCGACGGTTGGCTGCGCACCGGCGACATCGTGCGGGTCGATGACGCCGGCCGGATATACGTCGTCGACCGCGCCAAGGACATCATCATCCGGGGCGGGGAGAACGTCTCGAGCGTGGAGGTCGAAAGCGCGCTGGAGAGCGTTCCCGGTGTCACGGAGGCGGCGGTGATCGGCGTTCCCGACGAC
>WNGJ01002002.1_pt1 | contig 20400 bp, 20 predicted proteins | sample 5400611 | NCBI WGS metagenome assembly WNGJ01 (sample SAMN13153375, study PRJNA577476) | soil metagenome | isolation source: 40 cm soil or saprolite under Garry oak tree replicate 1 | place: USA:California | collected 2016-06-15
CAAACGATTTGACAGAAGTCGAGAATCAACTCAGGAGTGTCTCCCGAGAACAACGCCGGGTGCAGGAATACATCATAGAGATCCAGCAGCATCTCAGCCAGGATGAAACTTGGCTCACGATGAACACACCAGCAACCCCAGAGTATCAGGAGACACTGGAAGAACCGCTTGCTCTCCAAGCATACATAGCTGAGCTGAGGTCACAAGCCACTTCCCTCGACGATGTAATGCTAGATCTGACGCTTGAACAAGTGTACTTACGCAATCCAGAGTTGCTTTTGGCTTCTTAAGCATACAGTGGCCTCGATCATCAATACTACCATAAGTGGTCTTCTCCTTTGGCCACCCCTTCTCGTTTAGATGCCTCTCTACTTCTCGTCATGCTCACTTCTGCTCTTCCATTCCTGCTCAGCTTTGAACAATTTTCAGGGTGTACATCGTCCCTCAACGATCTACCAAAAAAGCAATTGACCAGGGCGATGATCGAATTGCGGCTATGTCATTCCTCCCGGTAGAGCCCCACTGACAGCAGAACAGATGTTTTTCTATAAACAACGGTGAACGCCATTAAACAACAATACCGCTCAACAAGCTTCATAAGCGGCCCGAAAAGACCTGAAAAGGGCATATAGAGTGTTTAGCAAATTGCAACAATTCATTCTAACAATCACCTGCCCGGTCGCTGCTCTTTGAATGGGACTGGCAGTCCGCCTAAGCATGCCTGCGTACCAACGCATGATCAAGCTCTGAGTCAGCGTGCGCGCAACAAGCTGATTCTGGCATATAACAATTATGTCGTTGTTAAACAGGAAAGCGGCGAGTCCCACATTGTTACTGTGAGCAAGAGAAACACGTTTATAGCTAGCAGGTCACTGCGGACAAGGGAGACACCAAACTTATTTGGGGGAGTTCTCGCCACAGTGCAGCGCATGGGCAAGCGAGCACAGAATACATCGAAGCATTGAAGCTAGCTCATCAAAAGAGGGAAGGCGAATGAATGAACATAGAGCGAGCAGCAAGACGCCGATTCTGGAGAATGAGTCTGCTACCCCGGCTGCCAATAGTAGGCCAACTGGCCGCACTCATTGTAGTCGCAACCGCGCTCCTTCTGCCCGCACCCTTTTTACCGAACCAGTTGCCGGCGGCCCGGCCAGACAGTGATCTGACAATCAGCCACTGGCCCACCGCTCTCTTGATCCAGCGTACCTTTGCACAGGAGCATCGGTTGCCACTCTGGAACCCGTACTTCGGCGGCGGGCAGCCGCTGGCCGCCGATCCACTCGCGGCACTCTTCTACCCACCGACCCACCTGGTCCACTTCCTTTCACTGCGCGACTACTACCTCGTACTCATCATGGGGCACTTGGTATTTGCGGGTCTGGGAATGCTGCTCCTGGCGAGCCGTGCGGTCGGATTGCCGCGTTTTCCCGCGCTCGTGGCGGCAGTTAGTTACATGGCGACGCCGAGGCTGATCAGCCACCTCGGCGCAGGACACGTGACCATCGTCCAAACCGTTGCTTGGTACCCCTGGCTCGCTCTGGCCTGCTGGGCGACGGTGCGAGAACCGCGGCGCTGGGGGGCGATGCTTGGGATTTGCCTCGCGCTGACCTTACTGGCGGGGCATCCGCAAATGGCATACTACGGTCTATTGATGACCGCTGGACTGGGAGTCTGGTTACTCGCGAAGCGTTGGCAGCTGGAAGGCCAGCGCGCGCTTCTTGTGTCGGTCGCGGGGTTAGCGGCGGCTGGAGTGATAGGCGTTCTGCTGGCGGCGGTCCATCTGCTGCCGCTGATGGAGTTTACGGCCCGCTCAACCCGCCAGCTCTCGGTGAGTTCCGCAGACTCCCATCCGTTACCGAGCTTCCTCCACGCCCTGATCGACCAGCGGCCACCGCCCGGATTACCGTGGGAAGGGATGATCACGCCCGGGCTGGCCGTCCTTGCCCTGGCGCTGCTCGCAGCAGTGATCCACTGGCGCAAGGTCTGGCCGCTGGTCCTCGGTATCGTGCTCGTGGCCGGGCTCGCTCTGGGCAACGCCTCGTCGTTCTATCTGCTCGTCGTGCGGGTTCTGCCCGATTTCGATCGCTTTCGGGGCCTCGCCCGTATCTGGTTCGTAGCGCTCGTTCTGATCGCCTTGCTTGCCGGGCTTGGCACTGAGTCACTACTCCATCGTGTGCGGCGCGTATCGTTCCACGGAACGATTGCTGCCGGTTTCCTCACTGTCCTTGTCATTGCACTCTCGCTCGTCGTGACGGATATGGGGCACACACGTGTCGGTGATGTGCGTGTGGTCACCACGCCTTCCGAGCTAGCGCGCACGGCGGCACAACTGGCCGGCTCCGGGCGCATATACGACGTGCAGGAAAACATCCCGCAAGTGAGCGCGGTGCAATTGCAGGCGCGCCTCGCCGATGGCTGGAATCCACTCTTGATCGAGTCCTATGTCTCCTACATGCAGCACGCCGGAGGTTATACCTCTAGCGGCTACCAACTTCACATCCCATCTTATGATTCACCCTCGGTCGAGCCGGATGCCCGGCTGCTTGGTTTGATGCATGTGAGCGTCGTAGTATCGCGTAGGCCGCTGACTGATTCGCGACTCGTGCAGGTAGTGAAGGCGAACGGCACGCTAATCTACAAGAACACGGCCGATGCCGGCCCTGCCTATCTCGTCAGACCAGGGCCGGATGGTAATCCGCCATTGCTCGCCCAGATCCAGCGGCTCGACGATCGCGTGCGCGCGGTTACCCAGGCTCCCGACCAGGAAGCATTCACCTTTTCCACCAGTACAGTAGCATATTTCGTTCTCGCCACGCCAGCGTTTCCTGGTTGGACCGCCAACCTGGACGGCCACCCTACGGCGATCCAGCAGATCGCGGGAGTGCTGCCTGCGATCAAAGTCGGCCCGGGGACGTATACAATGAGATATATCTACGCCCCGTCGTCTGTACGCCTCGGTACCATGCTCTCGGTGGTCGGTCTCCTGGTTGCTCTTGCGTGGCTTATTGCTGGACGCCGCTTTAAGCCAGGGTACGCAAATACAGATGAAATTCTTGCTGTTCCGGCAGCATTGAGGAAGATTGCTCCGACGTTGAAGGGTCGGTCTTCGATGTGATACGCTTTTTCTTGGTGATGGGCATACTTCCCCCTTGTTGGGAATTGTAACGCATCATTCTCTTTAGGGAAATACAGGATTTCACACCAGTCAACAGCATGCGCGACAAAAATGGGAATCGCGAGAAATAGCGCTGTGCGCTTCATGGTAGTAGCCCAAATAAGCAGGAGAAGGTAGTGGTCAGTCCAGATTGTTATTGACGGCAGGATAGAGATCATGGAGCTTGGAACGCGCATCATTGGAGGGAAAGCGCCACGAGATGCTACAGTGCTGAGCATTGCGTTCGGCTTCCAGGGAGGCAATGCGCTGGCGCAAGTCCTGCAAGCTTTCCACCCGACGCGACAAACAGACACGGGCAAAAAGACTGATCTCGATCTCGGCCATATTCAACCAACTGCCATGTTTAGGGGTGTAATGGAACTCCACGCGCTGCAAGATGCGGCGGGCCTCGGCTGGCTCAAAGGCTTCATAGAGAGCCGCGGCCGTATGGGTATTGAGGTTATCCTGCACGATACGAACATATTCCGCCTGCGGATAGACCTGATCAACCAGCCAGCGGATGCAGTGGGCGTAGTCGATCTTGCTGCGATGCTCCGTCATCTCGACATGGCGCCAGCCCCTGGCGGGGTCGACGAAGAAAAACAGGTTGGCCGTGCCCAGCCGCTCATACTCGTCATCGACGTGCTCTGCCTGCCCTGGTTCCATCGGCTCTGGGGGCCGCACGTCCGCCTCAGGGCCACCAGCTTTTCGTCAAAGCAGACTTTGGGGTAGCGAGGGTCGTCCTCCTCTTCGTAGAGGTCCAGCACATCCTCCATGGCCGCGACGAACTCCGCTCCTACGGCTGGGATGCACCACTGCTCGTGTTGCCAAGGCTTGAGTTCGTTTTTTTGAGCAACTGGCGGATGGTTTCTGGCGAGATCGACGAGGGCGTTGCCCAGTTCGACCGCTTTTCCAGCCAACAAGCGAACGGTCCAATGGTCGTGGCCAGTTGGAACGGGACTACACGCAATGGCGATGAGATGGGCTGCCTGTCCACGCGTCAAGGCGAGGCTGAGGCGCTGTTGTCGCTTGTCGTGGAGCACAGCCTCCAGCCCTCCTTCCAGGTACATCTCTCGCACACGGATGGAGGTGTTGCGGCTGATGTCGAAGGCGTCGCAAATCTGCTGGTCGCTCCAGCCTTCGGCGGCTTTGAGCAAGACCCGGGCGCGCGTAAAGGTGCGGGCATTGGCTTTGCCCGCATGGATGAACGTCTGGAGCGAGGCTCGCTCGCTTTCGGTCAGGGTGATTGGAATGGGATGCTTCATGATGGTTCACCTGCTTTTTCATCATCATCTCACTCCTGTCAATATCAAAATGGACTGACCACTAGCTCGTTTCGCCGAGGCGTTTTCCAGAGAGGAGGGATTTGTCTTCTCGGGTGACATCCGCGGTGGAGGCGTAGCGATCCCCCTTCTTGATCAGCAACCAGGCGTTTTTCCCCAGACGGGGCTGTCGGATCAGCGCAAACTCTCCGCGCAATTTTTCACCGAAGAGCAGAAAACGCAGCTCTCCCCGGTTCAGCTGCTCTCGGACCTGCTCCTGCATGGCGTCTTTGGTTTCCCCCGCAAGAGGCTGGTAGCTTCCCCGGTCCCAGACAATGACTTCCCCTGCACCATAGGAGCCCTCTGCGATCACCCCCTCGAAGGTGCCATACTCCAAGGGATGATCTTCCACCATCAGCGCCAGCCGTTTCTCTCGCGGGTTCAGCGACGGGCCCTTAGGCACTGCCCAACTCTTCAAGACACCATCAAGTTCCAGCCGGAAATCGTAATGCAGGCGGGAAGCCTGGTGCTTCTGCACGACGAAGACAAGCGCGTTTTCCATTGCTTCATCTCCTTTCGGCTTCTTACATATCTCAAACCTGCCGCATCTTTTGAAAGACGATCGGGTTCATCAGATGCACGCTTCCAGCCCTGTAGCTAGCTGAACAGTTAGGCAATCTGCTGCTCCCCCTGCAGGACCGGGGTGAACAGATCGCCCAGTCGCTCGACCCGCTCAAGCACCGCTTGCGGCGAGAGGTCAGCCGGGTGAATCGTGCCAGCATCCAGTTCCTCCCAGGTGAGTGGTGTGGAGACCGTCGGGTGAGCCAGGTGAGCGCGCAGTGTATAGGGTGCCGCCGTGTTCCTTCCGAGGCTGTTCTGCGCGTAATCCACCGTCACGCGGCCTCCCTGGTGTGTCGCACCACGGGCAAGGGCGATGAGGTCAGGGTAATTCAACGCGAGCTGCTGCCCGATGGCTTTGACCCAGCCGCGGACGTGCTCGAAGGTGTGGCCGGACGCGAGCGGCACAAAGATGTGCAGACCGCCTCCCCCGCTGGTCTTGGGATACCCCCTCATGCCTGCCTGTGCGAGCGCGTCGTGGAGCCGTAGCCCTGCCTCTCGCACGGCATCAAAAGACGCTGTTTCGCCGGGATCCAGGTCAAAGATGGCCAAGTCGGGCTGGGTGAGATCCGGCAGATGAGACCCCCACAGGTGAAATTCGATGGCCCCCTGGTTGGCGAACCACAGCAGGCCGCCCACCGTGTCGATCAGTGGCAAGGGAACCGCGTGGCTGACCGTCTTGGGCTGGTAGTCGACGCGGCGGAGCCAATCGGGTGCTTCTTCAGGGCAGTCGCGCAGGTAGTAGGAGGCCCCCTCGACTCCTTGTGGGTACACGCGCAGCGTCACTGGACGATCTTTGAGATAGGGAAGCGCGACCGGCGCGATCTGCCGGTAGAAGTGGAGCACGTCTCCCTTGGTGAACCCTACCTGCGGCCAGTAGACCTTCTCCAGGTGCGTGACCTGGACGCTCTGGTTTCCGAGTTGCCACGTTTCCGATGAGGCGTTCATTCGGGCATCCTTCTCCCTGTTGTTCGTGCTAGGAAGGACTTGACTGTTCTTCCTTGGGAGGTCAAAGCGCTCGCTCACAGGCTTGCACATTCCGCCCATCCTATTGTACCATTGACGCTGTCGACCCTTGCTGCTGTGGCACCATGAGAAATGGAAAACCCGAGCCATCCTCTTTGGCTGCCGAATCGCCCGTGGCCTAGTTGAGCTAGGGGCGAGCCTGAAGCCTGGTGAGGACCTCGCGAAGGGTTTCCTGTACCCGGCCTGTGGGCAATGTCATCAGAGTAGCGTTGCCTGGGCCAGAAGAAGCCCTTGAGGCCATCCTTGCGATGGCGAGGCACGAGGTGGATATGGACGTGGGGGACACTTTGACTGATGTGATTGTTGATGGCGACGAATGTTCCATCGGCCTCTAACCCTTTTTCAATGGCCTGTTCCAGCAGTTGGGCGTTCTGGAACAAGGGTCCGACCAGGGGAGCGGGAAGGTCGGCCAGCGTCTCGAAATGCTCCTTTGGCACGAGCAGGCAGTGGCCAGGGAAAAGCGGTCTGCGATCCAAAAAGGCCAGGGAGAGGCTGTCCTAAAAGACCAGAGAGGTCTCTTCCTCTCCACGAATGATGCGACAGAACGCGCAGGATGCGCTCTCGTGTAGTCGGTTTCCCGGAGTATCTGGCATGTGTCCCCCTTTTCTTTCGTGAAGAACGTTTATGCGTTCGCTGCAAAAGGTCGCGCCGGCTCTCTCCGTGATGATGCTCTCACAGCCTTTCGCACGCTATAATATTACGACAGGTCTGATGGCATCAGGTGCCGATGGGAACCGCCGAAGCCAATCTGAGGCTTCCTGAAGGAAAGCAGAGGCACATTGGCCGAGCGAACGAAGTTCTTGCTCAACTCGATCAGGAAGAAGGAGGACACCCGTGGAATTTGCTCGCCTTGCGCACACCCTTGAGGAACTGGAGCAGACCAGCTCCCGCTTGACGTTGATCGAGCTGCTCACAGAGCTGTTTCGCTCGATTGAACAGCCAGAGGAGATCGAACAGGTCTGCTACCTGGTGCAGGGCAGGGTCGCGCCCCTCTTTGAGGCGCTGGAGATGGGGATGGCGGAGAAAAGCGTCACGAGGTCCATCGCCATGGCTTCTCACAGCACACCAGAGCACATTGCAGCGCTGTACACGAGACTGGGTGATTTGGGACTAGTCGCCGGGCAGGTGAAGAGCGAGGAAGGGAGTATCCCCTCTGTCCTCAGTGTCGACGACGTGTTTCTTGGCTTGAAAGCCATCGCGCAGACGGCGGGCAAGGGAGCGATCGAACAAAAGAGTGCGAGGCTCACCGACTTGCTCACACAGGTAGACGGCGTGTCTGCCAAATATGTGGTGCGTAATCTGCTGGGCAACCTGCGGCTGGGCATCGGCGATGCAACGGTGCTCGATGCGTTGGCGAAGGCCAGATGGAACGATGTGAAGAAGCGCAAGCTGCTCGAGGGAGCCTACAATAAAACCTCGGACCTGGGGCTCATTGGCAGGACCATCTTCGAGCATCCCGACGAGGAAGAGGCGCAGCGCGCGGTGGCAGCGCTGGATATCCAGGTTGGCAAGCCGATCCACTCGCAACTCGCTGAGCGGCTCCCCGAAGCCTCGGCCATCCTCGCGAAAATGGGGGCAGTGGTGGCGCAGTACAAATACGATGGCTTGCGTGCGCAGATCCACAAGGATGGAAAGCTTGTGACCATCTTCTCACGCAACCTGGAAGATCACTCGCACATGTTCCCCGAACTCATCGCGGGAACCCTTAAGCAGGTCCGGGCAGAGCGCGCTATCCTGGAAGCCGAGGCCCTGGCCTACAACGCCACCTCCGAGGAATTCCTGCCCTTGCAGGAAACGACCCGCCGGAGGCGCAAGCACGGGATCGAGGCCATGGCCGAGCAACTTCCGCTGAAGGCCTTCGTCTTTGACATCTTCTATAAAGACGGAGTCTCGCTGCTGGATACTCCGCTGACGGAACGCCTGAAGGTGCTCGAAGAAACCCTGCATCCGGCGGACGACACCCTCATGCTCACCGCGAGCCACATGGTGAGCGATGCCCATGCGCTCACGCTCCTCTTTGACGAGGCCATAAGCCTCGGATTGGAGGGCTTGGTGGTGAAAAAGCTGGAGAGTCGCTACGAGGCCGGCGCGAGAAATTTCACCTGGGTGAAGCTCAAGCGGCACTCGGAACGGGTTCCCTGCTGGTGGGGTTGTATGATCCCGACCGGGACGTATTCGTCCCGGTGACCAAAATCGGCACCGGGCTCAGCGACGAACAATGGCGCAGTATCCGAGAGCGCACCAAAGGGCTGGAAGTCGATCACCGGCCCGCTCGCGTCTCCTCGCTGATTGAGCCGAGCGTGTGGGTCGAGCCGCAACTCGCCCTCGAAGTGCTGGCCGATGAGATCACGCGCTCACCGATGCACACGGCGGGGAAAGTCGGGGGTGAGCCGGGTTATGCTCTGCGCTTTCCACGGCTGGTCTCCTTCCGGGAACGAGACAAAAAGCCGGAGGATGCCACCACGGTCCAGGAGCTGATCGAACTGTACGACAGTCAAGGGAAGCGATAAGGAGCTGTTGCTTTCGGTTTGCCTCCTCCTGAGAAGTGATTCCGAGACAGAGAGAACCAGATGAGACCACTGACAGAACAAGTCATCTTGATTACCGGGGCGACTGATGGGCTTGGAAAAGCAGTTGCCCTCCAGCTTGCGCACGCAGGAGCCACACTCTTGCTGCATGGGCGCGATGATGCCAGGGGGCAGCACACCCTGGAGGAGATCCGGGGACAGACAGGCAACACTCGCCTGTCCTGGTATCGCGCGGACTTTGCGGCATTGGCGCACGTGCGAGTGCTGAGCGAACGGCTGGTTCGTGAGCAGGAACGCATCGACGTACTGGTCAACAATGCCGGCATCGGCACCACCCTGCCGGGAGGGGGCGCACGCCAGGAGAGCGAGGATGGCTACGAGCTGCGCTTTGCCGTCAATTACCTGGCGCCGTTTCTGTTGACACGGCTGCTCTTGCCCACGCTGCGCCAGTCGGCTCCTGCCCGCATTGTCAACGTGAGTTCGGCTGGACAGGCTCCCATCAACTTTCGAGACGTCATGCTGGAGCGTCGCTACGATGGCGTCCAGGCGTATTGCCAGAGCAAACTGGCGCTCGTGATGTTCACGTTTGATCTGGCCGAGGAACTCGCGGGGACCGGTGTCACGGCCAATTGCCTGCATCCGGCGACGTATATGCCGACGAAAATGGTGCTGGCCGAAAGGCGGGAGCAGCGTCAGCACCATCGAGGAGGGAGTGCAGGCCACCGTGCATCTGATCACGGCGCCTGAGTTGGACCAGATCAGCGGACGCTACTTCAATGGCCTGCGCGAGGCGCGAGCCGAGAGCCAGGCCTATGATCGGCGGGCTCGCCGCCAACTCCGGCAGCTTTCCGAGCAATTGACCGGCCCCACCGGTCCTTAAAAGAGGAGGCGACAGACGATGACAGCAAGGCTTGACTGGTACGGTTGCGCCACCTTCCGGCTCACGGTCGGATCGCTGGTGATATTCCTGGATGCGTATATCGATCGCGTCCCTTCGGCTGCCGGCCCCGGCTTGCGAGCGGATGACATTGAGCGGGCCGACTGGATCGTGGTCGGCCACTCCCACTTTGACCACCTGTGGGGAGCCGAGCGCATCGCCAAGCGGACCGGGGCGACGATCATCGGCTCGCACGAGACGGTGCGGATCATGGAACAGGAAGGGGTGAAGCTTTCACAGCTGCTCCCGGTCGGCGGTGGGGAGCGCATTCGTCTCTCCCCGGAGGTCACCGTCGCGGTCTATCCGAGTCTGCATTCCTGTGTGTGGACGCCGAAAGGGGGAATGCACCAGCCCGATGAGGTCTGCCTGGGCGACCTGGGAGTGACCTATCAGGAGCGCATGGTCCGCCTGCAAGAGGTGATGCAGGGGCTGGCGAGTCTGGAGCCGGAGGTTATGGAGCACTTTCAGGCGAGTGCGCAGGGGGTACGCGGCGATGGTGGCAGCTTCGTGTACCTGTTCGAGACGGCGGAAGGCTCACTGCTGTATCAGGATACCAGCGGGCATTGGAGCGGCATCCTGCACAATCTGCGTCCCGATGTGGCCATCCTGGCGGCGGCCGGTCGCGGCACCATCGATGGTGAGCCCATTCAGGGCTCCCTCGCCCAGTTCGTGGCGCGGCAGGCCGATCTGCTGCGCCCACGGCGCGTGATTCTGGATCATCACGACGACTGGCTGCCTGGCTTTTCGGTGCCGACCCGCATCGCGCCTATTCGTGAAGCGATGGCGCGCAGCGTGCCGCGCACCGAACTCGTCGAACTCGGCTATCTCTCCAGCTACCCCCTGTTCAATGGCCTTCGGTGAGGGGAGTGCTCTTGCGGATACCTCGCCGGGGGATGCGTAGATTGCGGTGGGCAGTCTTGGTGACGGAACAATTTGGCAAGAAGCCCCAATCATGCCGTCTTCGCAACTTATGTGAGCACCTGCCGGAGTTCTTCCGTCATGTGCTGGACCAGGTCTGGTCTGCCGTGAAATTGAGCCGGAGTCGTCTGAAAGAGTTCGAGCCGTCAGATGCCATCGCGCTTGGAGGCGACGAGGGTCTGATGCGCGTTAAGGGCGGGATTGAGGTCCGACTGTCCTGTCACTCCTTCTGTTTCCTTGAGAAAGAACGAGTCGCGGGAATGATGGTCTTACAGATGAGACGGATCTCCATATTCGAACACCTTTCACCGCGCACCATGACGCTCATCAGTGGGGACCACAACAGAGTGCTGGAGCGCTGGGGAGCTGTAAGGAACAATCCCGGATGCTTGAATGCACCGGCTCTGGACAGCAATCGTTCTACGTGGTTCCACCTCCTTCGTCTGCCCTCTTCTGGGTAGACAGAGAGGTGTTTCCCCTCTGAACAGCCTCTTCGGTGCAACCCAGAGCCATGCTTCTCTCCCCGGTGGGTAGAGAGAAGAGCACCTGGAAGGTGAAATGAAGACATTCCCGGACGTATCGAGCTACATTGAAGAACAGAGGAGGAAGGACCGTTCCAGCCAACTGACTCTCTGATTGCACCCTCTTCTGTGGCTCGTCCTGTACGACCCCTCCTGCGCGTCCCGTGTTACCCGTTTTCCAGTTGTTTGACCAGACGCACATGGGGATGGTGATAGAGGAGGGTCTGCTGGGTGACCACATATTGCAACCGTTGATACAAGGACAAGGCCTGCTCGTTCTCTTGTGCGACATTCAGCGCGATTTTTGGATAGCGGTGGTGGCGTGCCTGCTGCTCCGCGCCTTGCAACAGGCGCGTGCCGATCCCCCTGTGGCCCAAGTCGGTGAAGACTGCCAGCGCATCGACATACCATTCGTCCTCCTCCGCCTCGCGTTCCAGCGGCCATCCAACGGCTGCGTTGAGTCGCTCTTCCTCTCGACCTCCAAAGCTCAAAACCAACCCGACCACCTCGGAACGCTGCTGGGCGACCTGAATGAACTGATAGCTAAAACGGTTGCGCACCTCTCGAAAGAAGTGCTGTAACCGCTCGAGAAACCGGTTCTCCCCTTCTTCGTGCAGGGGATAGCTCATTTGCCTATGGAGATAGGCGGAGTAAAGCAGGACTGCTGCTCTGTCGGCGTCATCAGGCTGTGCTGGTCTGATCGAGATATCGTCAGTCATCATTGCTCCTGGAGATCCTTGCTCCCACATTGTTTGCTTCTCATTGTATGACGTGTTCCTGTTCTCTGCTACTCTCCCCAAAGGGGGGTCATGACATTTTCTCATCCCATTTTCGGCTCACCCGCACAGTGAAACGTCATGCGCTGTGAGCGCACCACTCCCGATGAGGTTATATGCGACCTCAAAAGATACGGTTGGCGACCTGTTGCTGAGTGTAAGAAAGAAGGTATTGTGGCATCTCGGATAGCTGGTTGAATGGAGACCACGGGCCCCAAAACGCGCCTCTCTTGGTGCTCTCAACCTGGTAGTTACACTCAGCAACAGGTCGCCAACAGGATTCATCTGTGTATGAACCTTTACATCAGACAAATAACAGGAGTTACCTATGGCGGCCTGTGATTCCTCCAAGGCGGTGTTTGCGCCTGGATGGCCTCGCTCTTTTTTTGCGCCCAAGCTTACTGCGGAGGCCTTTGGGGAAGCGTTTCCTCCTCCGGCCCGTCTTCAGCGCGACAATCAGAGCCGTGCTGGCACTGACCAGTGCAGCCAGAGCACTGATCAGCGCGGCGATGGCGTTGATGCCACTCCAATCGATTGCTTGCCCCAAAGGCCAGAGGTGTTCCATGCACCTCCCCCTTCACAACGAGACGGCGTTCATGATGCTTTCGCATCCGTCTCTCTGTGGTGTGGCAGGCACGTGATCGCGAGCCAAAAATGGCAGAGAGAGGGAATACTTTCGCATCCCTCTCTCTGCAACCTAATCTTTGTAGGAGTATAGCGCATTGTCAAGCGAATGGGTATCCCATTTCGGCTGCACGCGCCTCTGCAAGACGGCGAAACCGAAGAGATCATCCCCCTTTGGAAGCGGCTTCATGTTCTTATCCACAGGTTGTCCACTCGATCCACGTTCTTATTTCACAGGTTTTCCACTCCACCAGCCCCAGTTTTGCCTCCACTCACTCTTGCAACGCTCCTTTGTGGATTCCAATGAATCCACAGCTGGGCCAGATAGGAGTGGGGGTGCCTCAGAGAAAAGATTTCCTATAGTCAATGAATATTACAATCCCACCCCAATTTATAAGAGGATGGGCATCAGCGGGGGAGTGTGTGGCCAGCGTGCCGTCCCCGCTCACTCAGACCTTCTGCGCCAGCTATGCATGATCCAAACAGTCACCTGGTGGGGACAGCGACCTGATCAGTTCGCCAACGTTCGCATCCAGAAACGTTTTCTGTGGTTCTTCTTCGTAGTGGTAGGATACATACTTGAACGTGTCGCGGCTCACCCGAGCGCTGTAGAAGTAACAGGCAATCCTGCTATGAGCGCTGAAAGTGCTCACCCGGACAAGTGGCACGAGGGGAAGGATCTGGTGGCCCTGCCCCTGGACCGCGAAGACGAGTTGCCCGGTCTCGATAGGCTCAAGGCTCGAGAACTCAACCTGCTCAAGGATGTCGTTCGACCCCATCAGCAGTTTTGCCTGTGGGTAGGTCCACACCCCACCTCGAAGTCTCGCGCTGTCCGGAAGGAGCAGGCGAACATTTTCCCACACCGAACCTGTGGTCCGCATCAGCTCGTACAGTATTCCTTCGAGCTGGCGAAGCCAAGTTTGGTACTGCGTTTCGGAGTCGATACCCCCATGTGCCCGTTCATTCCGAATGGGGCGAGCTAATCGGTAGTGGCATAAGTGAGAAGGAGATGGTAGACTGAGGACCAATTCCAGATGAAAAAGAGAAGCCTTCAATGGTCACCATCATCCTTCACTGTCCTTACTGTGGAAGCGAGGCCCTGGTACGCGACGGGCATTCCCCCAATGGCAAACAGAAGGATCGCTGTCATGCCTGCAGCCACCGCAGCCGCGAGAATCCAACTCCTGATGTCTATCCAGAAGTGCGCCGCGAGGAGATCCTGCATGCCTCCCAAGAACGCGAGCCTCTTGCGCGGCCTCACCCGTACGTTCGGGGTCTCTCGGGCCACCGTAGCCAGTTGGATCAAAAAAAAGGAGCGCAACTTCCTCCCTTACGAACAACACTGCTGGCTCCGGATCCCCAAGAGTCCACTTCCACGGCGCTGGAGCTGGACGAACTGTGGTCGTTTGTGCTCAAAAAAGCCAACGACTCCTTGATCTGGATTGCCTTGTGCCGAAAGAGCCGTCAAGTCGTGGCGTCTGCCGTTGGGGATCGCAGCCGGCAAGACGTGCCAGCGCTTGTGGGATGCCATTGCAGAGGAGGATCGCCAGGGCAAGACGCGACTTTTTGAACGTCTCTGCCTCTGTCATTGCGAGGAGCAGCAGACAGCCGTGGGCAAACAGACGGGAGAAACCGCCCATGTCGAGCGCTGGAATAACACGCTACGCCAACGCTTGGCCCGTTTTGTGCGTATGACCTTGTCCTTTTCCAAGTCCGTGATGATGCATGAGGCGTGTTTGTTCCTCTTTCTCCTCCGATATAATTTAGACCGGGCTATCCTTCTCAAATGAGCCACCACCGCGCTCGCATCGGTTCCTCTCCCGGTTCATCTTGCCTTTAATGAAGCTTCACTTTGGTCGTCTGGCTCATCCCTTGGACCTTGAGCAGACTACATCTGGCATCAGCAAGCCTGCGGAAGATCATCCTTCGATTGGTCCACCTACAAGCTTCGGCGGAAGAACTAGAGGAATCGTGAAGAGGATTCGCTGCCTCTGGTTGACAGCGAGAAAACTATTGGGTACAATTTTACTACACCGTATAGTAACGTTTCAAAAGGAGGAGCAACGAGATGAGTCGATCTGATACGGGAGGCCAACAACACCTGGCCCCATCGAGAACAGGAGGCCTTCTCCTAGGCTCGGTCTTTGTCGCTGCTTTCTTTCATGGCATGCTGGCCAGCGGCCTCAACCGGACACTCGTGGACATGCCAGCGTGGCAACGCGTCGGCGCTCCCGCCTGGGCGGAGTTCAGCTGCCGGGCGGATATGGGTACCGCTGGCCTGATCTTGTACCCGCTTGAGGGGATTGGGGGTGCCGTCCTGAGCATCTTGGCCGCCATCGTTTTTCATCGCCGCAGGCGGAGCATGCCACGCGAAGCCACCATCCCGATCGATGCAGCCGCTCTCCTGTCGCTGGGAGGCATGCTGGCCACCACACAGGCGGCTCCAGCCCTTCTCGGTACGCGACACCACAGCGATCCGGCTGCCTTGCGGCAAGCGCTGAACGGGTTTGCGTTTTGGGGTGGAGTGCGAGCGGTCTTCCAGTCTCTGGCCTTCTGCGCTAATCTCTGGTCGCTGGTCGCCGTTTCCCGTCACCGATCCTGAGGGGAGGCATGATGACAGGCGTCCCACTCACGCCGCGCGCTCGCGCTAAGCGCGAGCGCATTCACCAGGCGGCTCAAAGGCTGTTCATGCAGCTGGGGTTTGAGGCGACGAGTATGGATGCGATTGCTGAGGCAGCCGCTGTCTCGAAGCCTACCCTCTATCGCTACTATCAAAGCAAGGAAGCCTTATTCATTGCGGTCTTGGAGCACCTGGCTCTGCACCAGTTGTCCGAGGATGCCTTGCTTGTCTTGCGGGATCGACCGATGGACAGTCTAGCCACCCTGGAGCAGGCGTTAGCCGTATGGGCACAGGAAATAATCAAGAACCTCCTGCATCCCGCCTACATCGGGCTCCTGCGCCTGCTCATCGCTGAACTGCCACGCTTTCCGTCCCTGGGCGCGCGCTTCGCCCAGGCTGTGCCTCAGCAGGGGGAGCCTACCTCAAGACGCTTCTGGAGAATGCGCGTCAACAGGGCGTGATCGCGGTAACTGATCTTGAGCCGGCGATCCGTCTGCTCGCTGGTTCCTTACTCACCTATGTCCTGGAGGATGGACTGTTAGCGACTCCTCCTCTTCTCCAGATCCCTCCTCCTGAACAGATCGATGCACTCGTCCGCTTGGCGCTTCAGGGTATGGCCTCTCCTGAGGTAAAGGGGACACACTGATGAACTGGATCAGTCTCTCCCCCATTTCCGAAAGCCCGAGCCCCGAGGGGAACGCTTCTTGCGGCTGCTACTGGCCTGCTTTGCCTGGAAAGCGAGCGGACAAGTCACGCCCCAGTCGCAGCCAATTCCTCCATTGATAGAGCTGATGCAGGCCGACGCTCACCAGGAAGGCGACGACCCCCGCACTGACCGTCACCGCCAGTGGCAAGCCGAAGGCAGCCAGCAGCAGGCCCACCAGGCTTCCGGCCAACACGCTCGTGATCACGGCCACCATGCCAGCCAGGGAGAAAAAGCCCTGCCACCCGGAGGAATGCATCACGCCCATATCCGTCAAGGTTCCCTCTACATCATCATGAGCGGAGAGGATGAAGTAGGGCTGCATCTGCGGGGCGTACTCCAGGTAGAGGTGGCGAATGCGGGTGATGCCGCGTGCATACATGAACTGCGTATTGCTCGATTCCAGCACGCGCTCAAAGGTGATCAGCCCCATCACCACGAGGGCGGCCAGGACGACCAGGCCGAACACGAAAAAAGCTGTTCCCAGGTGGGAGACCTGTCCTACGAAGGCCAGAGCGATCAAGGCGCTGGAGACGGCCCCCACAAAGAGGCTGGAGCGGCCGCTGATTTCGGTCGTGTTCATCGAGAGTGCCATGCGCAGGTTGTAGTGTTCCGTCGTCATGATCGTGACCAGTTGCGAGGAAAGCTCCAAGCGGGGATGTTCGGTGTTGTGTTGTTCCATGTGTCTCTGCTCCTTTCCAGCGATGAGCTCAAGCCTTTCATCGAGGAAGTGGGGTCACCCGGCTGCACATGGAGCAGTGCTCCACTGAGCGGTGAGCCGTTCCTCTCCTTCTCTCTCACGTACCAGGCCGAGCCAGCGCGTCAGCATCGCTCCTTGCCCACTATTCCACGGTTCTGTGTTCTCTCTCATGTGCCTTGATCCGATGGCTCAGTATCGTACTTGTGCCCTGGTTCGTATACGAGAAGAGCGTGCTTGCCGAGTGAGGCAACCCTTTTTGTGCCTACTTGAACGGAGCTTCTCTCTCAATACATACCATACTGGTGGTATCACCCGATACCAGAACGACCGCAGCGGGCCTGAGGCTTCCGATTGTGGCCGTCGAGTACGGGGGATGGTTCATGCTGCGCGTCGTGCAGGTTCGTGCCCTCGTCCACCTGGTCGGTCTGACCGGTCCCCTCTTCGGTATCAGCGTGCTGCTGCTTGCCGCATGAGTGTACATGGCGCTCACCGGCTGGATTGCGGTCGGGCTGATCAGCCTGGTGCTGCTGGCTTCGCTGGGGACAGCCCTTGTTCTGGCTCCTTCGGAGGTCTGTTCAGAAAAGCGGAGGCTTTTGCCATCCTCTCGATCTCTCCTCTTCCATGGCCTCGACAAAGAGAGGCGTCTGCCCAACAAATGGAAACCGGGCAACCCTGTGCTTTCTGAAGACGCTGGGAGAGAGCTGGGCAAGCAGGCGAAAGGATGGCGTCTTCTCTTTGTCCGTCGAAGGAAAGAAAACAGGGGAGGACATACCGAAACACACCATAAACTTGACATAACGTTTAACTGCTGGCAAGTGCATACAATACTGCTGCTTGCTTCTTCATCTTGTTCATCTCCTTCTTTGGGGGAACGGGTGGTAAAGCGCTCCAGGTATCGATCAGGATTGCTGTATGATGAGCTTAATGCCCTCACGCGAACGCAGCGTTTCCAGAGCGTGGCTATATTCTTCGAGAGCGAACTTATGCGTGACCATCTCATCGACCTTCACCTTGTGACTCTCCAGATGGGCCAGGGCGCGATCGAAACAATGCGTTTGCGCAAATGATCCAACGATCGTCAGTTGCTTCTGGAAGATCTCGTAGGGGCTCCAATTCAGGCGAGCGCTCGTGGGATAGACGCCATAGACCACAACATGCCCACCCGGACGCACGTACTGTAAAGCCTCATTGCAAAGCTGCGGCGAACCGGTTGCCTCAATCACATAATCGAAGCCGCGCCGATGCCCTCTCAAGAGGCGATCACGGTGATACTGCCCATCATGACGGTCAATCGACACCACTTCATCTGCCGCCAAATGGGAGACGAGGTCGAGCTTGGGACCAGCAGGGGCGGCAACTGTAAGATGTAGGGCTCCATTCAACTTCAGCAACTGGGCCAAGATGATGCCTGTGGGTCCGGCTCCAAAGAGCAAGACAGAGCTCCCCGGCTTGAGAGCAATCAGGTCCATACCGTGAATAGCGCAGGCGGTCGGCTCAACTAAAGCGGCCTCCTGCCAGGTCAGGTTCTGAAACGGAAAGGCCTTTTCGGCCTTCATCGCAAGATATTCGGCCTGTCCGCCAGCGAGATTGACGCCGTGCGAGAGAAAGTTCTCACAAAATAATGGCTCATCGCGCCGACAGTAGAAGCAGTGGCCGCACAGCTCGGTATTGTCACAGACGACCCGCTCACCTACCTTCACGCTCTCTACAGCAGAGCCAACATCGGCAACCTCTCCAGCAAATTCGTGACCTGGAATAAGCGGGAATCTGGCGAGGAATTCCCCCTCATGGATGTGTAGATCGGTCCCACAGATCCCGCAGGAGTGGATACGAATAAGCACTTCATCGGGAGCTATCTCTGGTACTGGCACCTCTTGATAGCTGAATTGCTGTGGGGCAGCGTAGACAATGGCTTTCATAATTGCTCTCCTCTTCACTCACATGTTATCAGAAGTTCACGCTCTCCATTGTACCTTCCCAGAAAATTTTGCGTCGGGGCAAGAGAAGGAGGGCTAGGATGCGTGCAAAAATCTATCATAAACCTATAGAGTCGCTTCACAGGCCTACCGAGACGATGACAGCAGAAGCAAAAGCTGGCGGGAGAAGTAGCCAGCACAGGCCGCTGCTGGTGCTCAGAGCGACGGTGACCGCATTCCACCCTGAGACTCGTCGGCGCTCGTGGAGAGGAAAGGCGTCGCTCAGAATGGCAGGGCCAAGTGCGAGCAGGAAGGCTCCTCCCACTCCTTGCAGCCTGCGCGCCACGATCAAGAAGGAGAGGGAAGGTGCGGCACCGCACAAGATGGACCCAAGCGTGAAGAGGGCGAGACCAGCGGCCCAGAAGCGCCTGCGCCCAAAACGATCGGAGAGCCAGCCGACGGTGAGCAGCAGGCTGGCGACGACCATCAGGTAGGCAATCACTACCCACTCAATGGGCCCGCTCAAGGTGGTGCCAAAGGCTCGCGCAATAGCGGGGAGGCTGACATTCACACTAGAGGTATCCAGCTTGGCCATGAAGATGCCGACAGCAACAATGGCAAAGACCTCCCATTTGTTCGGCTGGGCCCCCAACGAACCGCTCAGGAAGCCCGATCTGCTCTTTTTGCTCCAACATCATCCTGATATTCCTCTCCAATTCTTGCACCTCTCGCTGCGGAGATGTATACAAAGAATGATGCCAACGGAAGCAGAGGCGAGAGAGATGGTTCTGGAATCTGTGCTGAATGTCCTGATGTGGTCGTGCTTGATCGAAATACAGCGATGGCCTACCCATGCCACAGTTTTGCATACCGCGCCGTCAGATCGAGATACAGGTTGCCGTAGTGTCTACTCGGCTCGATCATTGCTCCCTCAAACCACTCATTGAAGGTCGTGATGGTGATCCAATCGGGGTTACTTGCAATAGCCACCATCCAGCTCGTACGGTATGTAGCTCCATTCTTGCGCGGCACAATCTATGCCCCCGTACGTCCTGGCACTCGTGTATCATCGTAGCCTGGCAACACTCCAGCTGCCCAGATTTTCTGTGCGTGGTGCGCGCTATTAGAGGCATCGATTTTGCTGCGCAATCCCTGGTCTACTGCTGCCATGTCACCATTCAAGATGCCCCAGTAGCCTGCGCTGAAGAGATGAATACCGTCAAACACGCTTAATACGCTGCTGTCGGTTCCTTCCGCTGACCAGATCACCTGGTTCTGCGGGTCGACCTGGCTGCGAAAAAATGCCCAGGTCGAAGGCGCACGACCGTTGCTGTATGGCTTACCATCATCGTGGCTCTCCCTAGCTTTTCATATTCCCCGGAAACTCGCTTGATATACATGAAATGCATCAAGAGAGCGAATTTCATGCGCGGTGGTGTATCGAAGATGCATGACACATTGGTGGCGAATTGTCAAACTGAGCGTGATTCTGAGCTTCCTACCTCAGAGTTCAAGCTCGCTTTTTGAATTCGCCACCAATACCGCTTTTGATGAAGCTGGCTTGCTATCAAAGCAAGTTCCACCTAAAGGAAGCCCTTTGTCGGTCACCTGTCGGCATTTCTAGTTGGGCTCCCTTGTGAGGCGGAACAATGCAAACAGCCATCAGCAAAAGTTGGGAAGAGCCTTGATGACGGAAAACAGTACAGATGTGCCATGTAGCCATTACCGTGCAAGAGACACCTAGCCGTGCCAGAGGCCTCTGGCACGGCTTTTGTAACTGGTCATCCGTCATATCTACCTAACACGCATTCCCCGATGACCCGCTGACAAAATTTGTCGGCCCCGAAGCCGAAGGAGATTGTGCGGCCTGCAATGCCTGCCCATCTTTCTTCGTGCGTGACCAATGCTCGTCGTCAACCTCAGCCTCAGCCAACTCGAAGGTGGTGCGATAGGGACCAAAGCTGACATGCTTGTTGACGGCATAAAGCGCTTTGGGAGCACACAAGAAGAGGGCTAGTGCCTCTTCAAAAACGTAGCGATCGATCTGCTCAGCGGTCTGAACGAGCTGCGACCCGTCGAGCTGAGTTGCCATCTCTG
>WNGJ01003203.1_pt1 | contig 20392 bp, 13 predicted proteins | sample 5400611 | NCBI WGS metagenome assembly WNGJ01 (sample SAMN13153375, study PRJNA577476) | soil metagenome | isolation source: 40 cm soil or saprolite under Garry oak tree replicate 1 | place: USA:California | collected 2016-06-15
GAGCCAAACTGCTCTCCATCGAGAGTGGCCGGGGCCTCTCCAACTCAACCATGCAACAGCGCATCACTGTCTTGCGCTTGTATTGTGACTCGCTCGTTGAGCGAGCGTCCATAGGCATCAATCGTTTTCGGGGCAAGCTGAAGATGACATTGGAGTTGGAGCCAGGAGCGTGAACGCTCTGAAGCTGCAACCAGGGGATACAGTTCCCATCGGATTTCTCCCATCGGTTTCCTCCTTATGATAGATAATGCTCAATGGTAGCATCACGGGAGGAAACAACTCTATGCGCTAGGAGGGGGCACATCGGAACGGGCTAGTCTCCTCTGTCAAAGAGGACGTTGATGATATCTAACATAGAAGCCGAGCAAGAGACGATCATTGTAGTGTCCAGGATCATAGATACCTTCTTCATCAATAACGAGTGTATCAGTGAGAGCACAGATCTCCAAGAGGTGATACCAGTCGCTACAGGAACGGGCCAGACGAGAGACTTCCAGACTCAAGACCGCTCCACAATGCTTGAGCCCAACTTCAGCAACCAATGCCTGAAATCCATCACGGCCAATGATCGAGGAACCAGAGTGGCCTGATCCTGGTCAATGACATAGATCCGCTCTTGAGGCCATCCCAGATTCAAGGCACGTTGCACCAGATCGTATTGGCGCATAGTGCTGGCAGTGTTGTCGCGCACTTGTATCAGAGAAGATTGACGAACATAGATCACAGCGTCGCGGTCAAGATGATCAGGTTGGATCTTGCTCAGTGATGGATGAGAGGCCATCAGTAGTCTCCTTTCTGGCTACCTGCTGAGCAGGCTCTGTTTGGGCAAGCACGAAGTGAGCTGCCAATTGCGCGAAGAGATGGACGACATGCAATTGAAGATCGGTCGAGAGATGAGCCCAGACCTGTGTCGGCGAGATGACCTGATTGGAAACAGGGGAGTCCATGGCCATGATGAGTTCCTCCTTGAGGATGCAGACGCACATACTTGCCTGTATCATAGCTAATCTTTGAGCGCATGACGACTCCTTTCCTCAAGGTGTTCGACACAATGAGCGAGGTGACACAGTCCTTCCAGGTCCAGCAATGGTGGTGTCTGGAATACAGGAACACCTGCTGCAGAGGCGTAGCTGGTCCAACTGGCGGCAATGGCTCCGTGATAACCGTCGATGTGACGGATGATGAGATCGGGATCAGGACCCCGACGAACACGGATAATTTCTACCTGCTGACCATGTAAGGGATGATGGGGATGGGTGACGGTGACCCATCCCGAAACTCGTGGGGATGATGGGGTAGTGTGCTTTGGGGATGCCGTCGATGAGGGATAGGGCTATGCAAGTCCTCTACTTGGTGGCACTTAATCCTATTGCCGAAACGACGGGAGATCGCAACTCCTATGGGTTCCGACCAGAGAGGTCCACAGCCGATGCCATCGAACAGTGCTTCAATGTGCTAAGCCACAACTACTCAGCACAATGGGTGCTCGAAGGAGACATCAAAGCGTGTTTTGACGGAATCAGCCATCCATGGTTAGAGGCTCATATCCCGATGGACAAGAGCATCCTGCACAAGTGGCTGAAGGCGGGCTACATCGACAAGCAGGTCTTCTACCGAACCGAAGAAGGAACCCCACAGGGAGGGCCAATTTCACCCGCACTCGCGAATCTGACTCTTGATGGTCTAGAACGTGAGCTACAGTCACTCTATCCAGGCGATCGCCAAAGCCGAAAGGCGAAGGTGAACCTGATACGGTTTGCGGATGACTTTGTGATCACAGGCAGTTCCAACGAATTGTTAGAGCACGAAGTAAAGCCTCTTGTGGAGCAATTCATGAAGGAACGAGGGTTGACACTCTCAGCAGAGAAAACCCTCATTACGCATATTGAAGACGGCTTCGACTTTCTCGGGCAACATGTACGCAAGTACAACGGTAAACTCATTATCAAACCGTCAAAGAAGAACGTGAAAGCGTTCCTGGAAAAAGTCCGAAAAGTCGTGAAGGACCACCAGGGAACCACAGCGGGAAATCTGATCCTGCTGCTCAACCCTCTCATTCGCGGATGGGCAAGGTATCACCAGCATGTGGTCAGTAAGAAAATCTTTCAAGATGTAGATAGTGCCATCTTTGAGATGTTATGGCAATGGGCCAGGAAAAGACACAACAACAAACCGCGCCGATGGATCAAGGACAAATACTTCCATGACCATGAGGAACGGCATTGGGTCTTTTCAGGTGTGGTGATTGGGTGAGACGGAGTGTTGGAAACCGTTCGACTCTTCCGAGCAGCACAAACACCTATCAAACGACACGTCAAAATCCAGGGAGAAGCAAATCCTTTTGACCCTGCATGGGAGGTGTATTTCGAGAAGCGCCTCGGCGTGAAAATGGAAAGCAGCCTCCGGGGAAAAAGGCAATTACTGGCTCTCTGGAAGAGTCAAAAGGGACTGTGTCCTCACTGTCACCAACGGATCACCAAATTGACAGGGTGGCACAACCACCACAAGGTCTGGCGATCAAAAGGAGACGGGGATCAGCTCGAAAACCGCGTGCTGTTGCATCCAACCTGCCATCAACAACTCCACAGCCAAGGAGACACCGAAGTGGAGCCGTGTCCTTTCGAGGGCATTTGAAAGGCTTGAGCTGCTTGAGGGGGAACTCTCACGAGCAGTTCTGAGGGGAGGGGACGGTGGTAACACCGCCTCCTTACCCGACATTCGGAACAGGGCAGACCTGCACCTCGCCGGATGCCTACCCTACTTGTGGCGCACTGTCAAGTATGAAGAAGTCTACATTCACGAGTATGCGTCGCCACGGGAGGCGCGCCAGGCCCTGACCCAGTATTTCGAGTTTTATAACCATGAGCGCCCACACCAGGCGCTCGAGAACCAGACTCCGGCTGAAGTGTATTTTCACAAAGGAACAGCCGGGCAAAGGCAGAACGAATAGTACTTGAAAAGGAGGAAAGTAGCTCTTAGTTTCGCTGATTTTTCTGCCTTGACAACGTGGGCCACCTTAGATCAGCAGTGAGCTCATTCAAAAGACCAATAGTACCACTCCTCCTGCTTACCTATTGTTCTCCTGATAAACAGAACGGTATACTACCTGCACCATTATGGAATAATGAATATATTTTCGTAAGTAAGGAGACTTCATTGTGTCACAAGCCGACGTCTTCACACAGGAACAGACCTTGAAAGAAGGGGTTCTCTACACCCTCAATGCGGGCATGTGGAAGGGAGGCATAGCCACCCTCACTGCCGAGCGTTTCTACCGCAGGACAAGAGGTTTCGCCATTCTTCCTACTGCGCTCGGCCTGCTTGGCAGGTTAATCAACCAGGCCTTCCCCTGGAAAGTTGAGATCGACATTCCTCTGGCCTCGATGAGCGTCATCGGGCGTGGCAAAATGGGCCTGAAAACGGATGTCCTCTACATCGAGACCATGGACAGCAAGCCCTACCAATTCACGCCTAACTACCAGCCATGGTTGGCCGCGTTGCAAGACGCCTTACAGACATACAGTCATGCCACCCTTGTACAAAGCGGAGACGAGCGCTGGAGCGTACAAAGGTAGCTGTAATGTGACCACTTGGTTTAGTTCCTTATCACGAGATCAGTAAAGGCTGTACGAAAAGTCAGGCAGCGCGTTTCCCCTTGTGCTTGAGGAATTGCGTTTCGTTTTGTTTGGCCAGACGAGTCAGCATAAGCCGGAGCATGGTGAGATAGACCATGGCCTCACTACTGCTGGTGAGGTACGGTAACGCCCTATCCAGGCGATTGTACGCTCCACCACCCATCTCCGCGGCAGGTGTTCAAAGGTCTTGGGCAAGCTGACCTTCACCAGTACCTGGTCTTGGGTCATGATCCAGCCGCGACGCGGGGAACGCTCCACGACTTCGACAGTCCAGCCCATTTCGGTCTCAATCCACGTTTTGCCCTTTCCTGTATAGCCTTGATCGACCCACACTTTCTCCATGCGTGGGAACTGGCCTTTGACCGGCTCCAGCAGGAGGTTGACGCTTTCACGATCTTGCAGATTGGCGGCATGTACGACTACCTTGAGCAGCAGGCCCATGGTATCGACGAGCAGGTGACGTTTGCGTCCGCTCACTTTTTTGCCGCCGTCATAGCCATGTGGACCTCCACGCTCCGTCGTTTTGACCGATTGACTGTCAATGATGCCCGCACTTGGTGTCGCCTGACGTCCTGCTTGCAGGCGCAGGCGCTCGCGCAGGCGCCTCACGAGCTGTTCCCAGACGCCTGCATTGCGCCATTTGCGAAAGTAATCATAGACCGTCGACCAGGCTGGGTAATCATGGGGCAGCAGACGCCAGGCCCCACCACTGCGTAGCACATAAAAGATGCCATTGATGATCTGGCGCATATTCACACTTCTGGGGCGACCGCCAGGCTTGGCTGGGGGGATCAAGGGTTCAAGAATGGCCCATTGGGCATCAGAGAGATCACTCGTATACGGTTTCATGGGGCAAGTTCCTCCTCACTTTCCACTTCTTTCTCCTCTCTTGAACACTTTTTCTCGTTTTTCCTATTCCCTCATCCCCTAACTTCTCTCTCAATCCTCTTCTCAGGCCTTTTCGTACAGCCTTTAAATATTTACATAGGAATCAGTTTAAGAAAATAAAAAATTATAATCAGGATCAAATTTTTTCAAGAAAAGAATTATCAGGTTTTTCGTGCACCGCTATCGATCCCAAACAATTTAGGCGTGAATTGGAGGTCGTATTATGCAATGCTCACAAATGTTACAAAGATGGCAGAAAAGCCAGAATAGTACGATAGCTCTGCGTGCTCCACGCACCTGGCTGGTGAGTTTTGGCACAATTGTCATCTCTTCAGTGCTTCTAGCAGCAGCGCTCGCTCTTCTGTACGTCATTTCTCCAACTTTCTTCGCTTCGCTTTTCTCCAGGTTGTTCGGAGGAATCGTCGTTGTTCCGCTCTTATTTTTTTTCTTTGCGCTGTTTTTCACATTATTTACGAATCGAGCGCATAGGATCAAAGCGTACCGAAAAGCGCTGAAAAAGCATCTGGAAATCAGCATGAACAGCTATTACTCTCCAGAAAGCGCTCTGGCAGTGCAAAAACACCTGGCAACTCTTATGAGAGGGAATGGTTTGCAGCAGGAGCGTCACCTTCTCATGCTCGGCGGGCCTGGAAGTGGCAAGACGGCAAGTCTGAAATATGCTATTTACCAGGCGGTTAGCTCAGACCAGCGGAAGACAGGCAAGCTTCCTGTGCTGATTCAGATGAAATATTACAATGGTTTTCTGCGGAATTTGCGGGTCGCCTTACCAGAGCCAGGCGAGGTACCAACGCAGACATTGCTGGCTTACTTGTTAGACAACGAACACGAACAGAAGTCTCAGGCTGAGAAGGAACCTGAACTGGCTGGCTTAAATCATCTTCGCCCTTACCTGCCCCAACTCATTGTACAGGGACGAATTGTCTTCCTCTGTGATGGTATGAATGAGTTGGAAAGTGATGCCCTGGCAATCATTCATGGAGAACTCAGGCACCTTATGCAAACAACACAAAATGCTGTGGTCATGACCTGCCGCGAGCTTGAATACCAAGAGCAGGAGCTTTTGAAAGATCTTGCCAACGATGGCGTCGCCATACAAATGCTTCCACCACTCACAGAAGAGGACGTGAATGCGATTGTCAAAACCTATCTGCAAGGCCAGCGCACGCCAGGCCAGATCCCTTTTGGCGATGCAGAAATTGCAGAGGCACAAGAACAGGTTCGCAGGCTTAGTCAGTCTTACCGGGAGATAAGCCCCTTTATGCTCATTATGCTGATACAGGCGCTGAAAAATCCTGAAACGCAGGCTCGAACCCTCTCGCGTGGTCGCCTGCTTCGTCTCTCCGTTGATCAGCGCCCTCTCGTTCATGAGCAAGAGGCACTGGTCTTTGGTGATCACCCGGATGCGCAGAATGTCAAAGATTTTCTGAGCGCCGTGGCATGTACGGCACGCCGGAATGGGCAGCGCAACGCGGTTCAACTTGTCAAAGATACGAAATTTACCACCTCGTCCCAACTGCAAGACTTTTTAAACGTCTGGCTCTCAGATAATGAGGTGGATGTCGGCAATTATACACAGGCAAATATCGGTAAATTTCTCAGGATCGCTCTTGACGCCGGTTTAATCACCATTAGCAACAATGGCGTCCTCAGTTTTATCCACGAACTCATTGCTGAGTACTTTGCTGCTGAGTACCTGCGCTTCATCTACCGCAGAAAAGATCCCGAGGACGAATACTTCTGGCACAGTATCCATGAGAGCGAGGTCCGTGCTGCCGGTCTCTGGAGCGAGCCTGTCGCAATCTGGGCCGGATTAGAGGATCAGCCCAAAGAGATTGCCAGATTCCTGATGACAAATATCGACTATTATTGCCTTCAAAAGGGCATGGATGAGGCCGAAGCTGATTTTTACCATTATCACGCCCTGGCTCTTAGTTTGGGCTGTCTGGGGGTGCGGGCCTCTGATGGACTTCCTGATGAAACGCTCTCCTATCTGAAGCAGTCTGTGCTTGTGAAGGAAAAGCACGAGCAACTGGCCATGATCTTCAAACGCTGTGCAGATGAGGGCGGAATCGGGGTCTATCAAGCGCTTCTGCCGTACATTCATATTCCAGGTTTGCTCGAAGTTTTTCTAAAGATACATGATTTATATCGTGAAAGAGATAATAGCACTGTTTTAGCGATGCTCTTTGAATACCTGGAAAAGGTGGCAGCAATCCCCGCGTATGCAGATCAGACGCAGGCGCTTATCACGCTTCTAGGTGAAATTGGTCGCAGAGGTGATGAGACGGTGAGGCTGCGCGCGCGACACCTTACTGAAGCTTCAAGACCATCACTCTTGCGGGCCGCTGCCATTAATATTCTGGAGTTACTCAGAAATCCTGACGATGTACCGCTCCTTATCAACTGTCTGTATGCCTCCGATAAAGAGGTGATAGGACCCGCAATTAGCGCGGTCAGAATCTTTGGCCCCGAATTTACGCTGGCCCTGCTGGAGAGAGAAGAGGCGAGACTTCAGAATCAGGCGTATGCTCAAACGCGCCTGAATTTTTTGAGAGTTCTGGAGGGCTTTTTAGAGACAAATCCGCAACAACTCTCCCTGGTCCCGCGACATATGCAGACGCTGATAACTCTGTGCATTCGGTTTCTTTCTGAGTTTGATAAAGAGCCTACCTGGCTCCTGGCACACGATCTATTACACAGGCAAATACAGAGAGGTCCAGAAGATGCATCCATTGTCGCCATTTATTTACTGGATGTGCTGGATACCCAGGATCAAACGCAAGCAGAGCATATTCAGGAGCTTCTCAGGCAAAACTGCCTGCGAGTTTTCGGAACGATCACCGACTACTGGAAAACGCGGAAACGCAGGGAATTAGCATGGGAGCGCATCATTGTTATCCTGGGCAAAGTATCGGATACGTCCATCTTAGAGTTCTTGCTCCAGCAGCTTGATGAGCCCGCAACCGGCATACAGAATGAGTTGGCTACTGCGCTCAGTTTGCAGCAGGAGAGTACTGACCCATTGCTCCAGGCACTTCTTGCTCCTACAGCCACGCAGAATATTGTCCAGGTTACAGGAAATGCACTGCGGCAGATTGGAGAGGGCTGTATCACTTCCATTTGTAATGAATTTCTCAATATTCGTTCGCATCCCGAGGCGACCGGGGCAGGGCTGAAGTGCCTGATCCATTTGCTGGACGAATTCAGAGAAGATGGGAGTATCTCGGCAAAAATAGAGGGGAAAGTTGTCCGTGGCCTCGCTACGCTTTTTGACTGGTTGGTTGAAAATGCCCCTGTACATGCTCAACTTGCAGCGGAGATGATCCCGGTCATGGCTGGCTTTCGTGATCGAAGTATCGTCTCGGCGCTCCTGAAAGTGGTCGGGCGGTCTGGAGTCTTGCTCGAACAGGTCTATCAAGAAGCTATCAAAGGGTTGAGCCAGCTTGGAGAGTTCGCTGTTAACGATCTGATCGAGGCTTTGAATAGCCCAAAGGAGACACATCTAACCAAAAGAGTGCACCAGGTTTTGCTAGAGATAGAGCCTTTTCCTCGCGAGCAGCTCCTTTCAGCATTTGCCGACGCCAGAAGTGCCCTCGTGCAGCAGGTAATGTGGATCTTCATTGCCAAGCAGCAGGACGCGGAGACCGTTCGTTTTCTCGTCAGCCATCTGCTTGGAAGCAGCGATACCCTTATTTTCGGCAACGTTCAGCAGACACTCACGGAGATGCAGCCAGATTGTACGGTGCCCTATCTCGTTGAGGTCTTAGGCCACCCGAATTGGCGAGTTATCAAACCACTGTTGCGTGCGTATTCTCAACCCGAAATCGTCCTTTCCTTCCTGATAAAGGATCTGGCCGATCTACGACGATATACGCTTGTTATGGAAATGCTCCTCGAAGATTTTGACTATCCTACGGTTCTGCCCTGGCTAATTTCCGGCCTTGAAAACTCCAATACACGCCAGCATACCCGGCGGCTAATTGAGAAGATGGCTCGCACATATGACGGAGACCTGCTGCCGAAAATTGTCCAACTCTTTAATCCTGCCATTGCCCGGCCAGAACCATTGCCTGGTCCTCTCCCGGAGGTACAAAGAACATTGCAGGACTTGTTAACTACAGAACTGGCACAGGACAGTTTACCCGCCCTGGTCATGGGTCTTGCCGAGCCACCACTCAGGGAAGGTTGTACCGATTCGCTTGTGGCCCTGGCTCATGTCCAGCAGTGGCAGGAAGAAGTACTCCAGGCAGTTTTAAACGCTTTGCGTAATCCGCCCCAACGTCTGGGTGCTCATCAGACGCTTGTGAAGTGCGGCCAGATCGCTGCCCGGTCTGTTTGTGAATTAGTCAGGGAGGATAACGATGATCTGGTGAGAGAAGCACGCACTATCCTGGTGGAGATGGGTGAAACGGCCTTTCCGTATATTTATCAACTTGCACATGGCCCTCAGCATCGTGCTCACGCGAAAGACATCTTTCAACGTATACCTGTTGAGACCATCTCTAAAGGACTACTTGCTTGTTTTGCCAGCGATGATAGGCAGAAGGAGGAAACGGCTTTCTACCTGCTCGCGATGGGCATAGATGACGAAGATAGCTCTCGTCCGGGGAGCTCTAGTCTCACAAGCGCATTGCTCGCCCAAACCCTGGAGCATTCAAATAGTGATGTGTACTTGCGCACCCTCAGCGCTCTGCTATTTTTCGCTCGGGGGAGACGTTCAGAAATGGCGCGGCATCTTATTCGTACTATAACTCAGACCTCTGAAGAGCATTTCCGTACGGAGTACGTGCGCGCACTGTTTCTGTTAGGAAAGGATGCAATAGATTCGTTAGGGCTTGCGATGAATACTCCTCATTTACCAGAGAACGTTCGCTTGGAGATGATTGGTACTCTCGCTACTCTGGCGGAGGATGAGCAGGTGACAGAGTATGTGAAAATCCTCGCCGCGGGCACAAGCGGAACGGTCAGCTTCTTGCACCGGGCGCAGGGACTTCGCGCGCTGGGTGGTCTGCTCGCAGGCGGCGTCTATAGCGAGAAAAAACTGGAAAACATCTGTAGGGACTTGAGCCTTAGCTCGAAACCTCAAGATCTCGCCGCGTTCGAGTTTTTCGCTGTGCTGCTCGGTAAACGCAACCTGCCCGAGATTGTCAGTTTGCAGGAGGTAGTAAACAGACAGCAAGATGAGCTTGATCGTTTGAACAAACTGATGCATCAACAAGAGGAAGAGCTTACCCAGGCCTCCCAGCGTGCTGAGCAAGCGGAAACTCGTATAACAAGTTTACAAAAGCAGGTAAGCAGACGATAGTTGGCTGCGTGGAGAATATCGCGATGAAATCCTCACCTTTACGAGAGATACCAGAGATAAAAGGATACCAAAATTTACAACTCATTCGCTCTCAGGGTGGCATGAGTTACATTTACTGTGGAACGCGCACTGAGACGGGCCAGGAAGTCATTATCAAACTCATGCCTGCACCAAAAAATGAGCAGGAGGCACTGAAATTCCAATATCGTTTCAACCAGGAAATACTTATTGCCCGGCTCTCTACAAACAACCATCTTCTCGCTGCTACCGACCATGGGGACATTCCAATACCCGGCTCAGACGAGTCTCGCCTCTACCTGGTCTACCCCTACATCGAACACGGCTCTCTGGCTGATCTGCTGGCCTCTGATAGGCCCTGGGAGACCTGGGAATTGCCTCATATTACCGATGTCATTGCACAGGCGGCCGAGGGACTTTTTCACCTGCATAAAAGCGGAATCGTGCATCAGGATATCAAGCCCAATAACTTTTTATGGATGCCTATGGACTCTGTGCGAAATCCACTCCGCCGGATTCACGTCTGGCTGATTGATTTTGGTGTAGCAGAGCCGGAGCGAAAGGGAAAAACCAGGGACATCAGGGGTACTCTGAAATATGTCGCCCCTGAACAGCTGAATGGAGATGTCAAATATTCAGTCGATCAATACGCGCTCGCTCTCTTAGCGCGTCTCCTCCTGACCGGCCATGAGCCACCTTTTATAAACGAGCCGGCTTCCTCGCTGTATACTCGACCCACCCAGCTCAACCCGCACCGCCTCTTTGAGCCTGATATCGATAACGTCCTGCTCAAAGCCCTCGCGTTACGTCCCGAAGATCGCTTTAGCAATGTGATCGAATTCGCGCAAGCGCTACAAACAGCCGTCCTGAAACAGATACGGCTGAATCCTTACGCAACCCCTTCTGATATGTCGCTAGTTCTATCTCAGCAGCGGCTAGCCGACCCGGACCTTCCGCCGGCTCTCTCTGTGCAGGAAGAGGTATCTGCACAGCCGCTCATGCCTGCTGCGCCGGAAGAGTCGATCTTTCTAGCACCGCTCAACCCGCCAAAGCCGTATGAGCCTCCGCGCCCGAGAGACACGTCTCAGTCGAGAATCGCCTCTCGAAACAAAGATTCTGGACCCTCTTTGCCTGCTGTTCCTGCCCAGAAATGGCTCACCGTCAAGTTACCGGACACGCTAAGGATGCTCGCCTGGTCCCCCAAAGGCACAGAGCTGGCCTGCACTTTTTATCATGATCTCCCTCTAGTAATAGGCGTTAAGCGCTCGGTAGAAACACTTCAGAGCTTCGCCCATGGCCATTCCGCCTGCTGGTCCCCCGATGGCCGTTTTCTCGCCATTAGCATGCACGATGAGAACAATCCTCAAGCCGAAATCCGTTTTTGTGACCGGGCAGCCCCAAAGGACCGCAGCCGCTTGCTATTATTTCATCAACCAGAGCCTGTTCGCGGACTGGACTGGTCACGGAGGGGACTCTTCGCAGCCTGGTTAGATCGCAAGCTTCTCGTTTATGATCTCTCAAAAATCTCCACCCAAAAGCATCTTCCCGACCCATCATACACGTTCCCTCTGGGAGACACCATGTATTGTGATCAGCTTACTACGCTGCGCTGGTCGCTGGATGGAGAGTGGCTTGCCGCCGGCTCGAATAACGGGCAGATAGTGTGCTGGCAGCCATCCACGGCCAGATATGTCAAGCAACACCCACTCAAAAAAAACATTCGTAGCATCAGCTGGTCCCCCGATGGCAGGATTCTGATCGTCGCCTTCGCTAATAAACAGGTTCTGTTCTGGAACCTGCAAACCGGACAAACCTTGCAGGCAGCGTTGCCAGAAAGCCCAAGGATGGTGAGTATCTCGGCTCAAACCGGACAAATCGCAGTTGCAACTGAAAAGACGCTGTTCTTCTTCGAGCACATTGGCGCTCTGGCCCCCACTGCCATGCATCCTGGCCAGCTCTATGCCGCTTTCTCAGCGGATAATAAGCTTGCGACGCTTGATCAGTACGAGGGAAATGAGCTTATTATCTGGCAAATCTAATGGCGAGGTGGGCGGGAGCGCTACGTGCTCACAATGTAAGCAGGAGGAGAGATTATGGACGATATAAGCGGAGGAACAAATGCTGCCTTCCAGAAAGGGCAGCAAGTTGAGCAATACCAGATTATTGAAGTGCTAGCATCAACCCGTTTTGGGCATATATATCTGGGGCGGCATATGCATCAGTCTATCCAGGTCTTGATCGAGGGATTGCTGCCTCCCTTGTTGGATGAATTTAAAGAAGATTTCCTGAAAGACGCGCAAACGTTAAAGAATTTAGAGCATCCTCATATTCTCGGTGTACGAGATATGGGTGCGCAAGAGCATTGTCCATTTTTAGTCACAGACTATCACCCGTACCGCACATTCCGCCAGCTCTATGCTCCAAAAAGTATCCAGCCATTGGAAATGGTATTGCCACATCTGAAAAAGATTGCCTCAGCGTTACAATATGCTCATAGCCGGTATATGCTGCACAGAGATATACGGCCAGAGAATATTCTGCTCGGTGCTAACAATACGGTCTTGCTCCGGGGTTTTCTGCTTGAGGCTATCGTGCAGAATCGCGGGCGTCTCAACTATCGAGGTGCGGAAGCGGTGGAGCGCGAAGCTGTGATCTACGCCGCGCCGGAACAGATCCAGGGAAATGCTGGTTCTGCCAGCGATCAATATGCGCTCGGGGTGCTCACTTATAAACTGCTCTGTGGGAAAGCACCATTTACCGGGTCTTCTGTGGAGATTGCTTTCCAGAAAATACACGCGCCCGCGCCTTCATTGAGGCGGAAGATGCCAGATCTTATTTCGCCTGGTGTGGAGCAAGTTGTGATGAAAGCTCTAGAGAAGGAGCCTGAAAGGCGTTTCCCTGACGTCCAGGCATTCATCGGTGCACTGGAGCAGGAGCAAAACCAGCCGCCAAGAAATCTCGGAGCCGCCGCGCCTGTTCAACCGGCGGGCCTTATCTCGCCGCCGCTTGTCCTGCCTCCGGTCATTCCGTCTCCTCCCGCACCAGGCAACTTTTCCAGCATCGTGCCCGCTTTTCCATTGCCTTCGCCAGGCTTTCTGGCGGTAACGCCGCAAACGCCTGTTCCCCCGACCGTTCAGGATGTGGTCCCAATGCGAATAGCCCCGCCTGGCGGTCCACCGGGAGAACCTCTGGGACCTCAGGAGTTCAAGAAGACGACGCGTAAGCGTTCGCGGTCTCGTAGCAAGCCACCTGCCCGCCGTCGGGAAGGCGCATCAGTGACGCGGCGTGTCTTCGCCATCGGCCTGGTAGGCATCGCAGCTCTGGGTGGTGCAGGTGGCTGGTACCTCCTTACGCAAAGATTCGCTCATGCCGCGCCGCTCGTCATTTCTTCTGAAACAGGACCGTCAGCGACTCAGACCACCGTCAATAATCAGAAGGCGCTGATCTTTACAGGGCACCTGGCGAGCGTCAATGCCCTGACCTGGTCGCCGGATGGCAAATACATTGCTTCCGCCAGCGACGATACCTTTGTTCAGGTTTTCGAGTCTGCCACCGGCATACGCAAAATCATCTATAGAGGACATACAGAAGAGGTCGCGGCAGTCGCCTGGTCGCCGAATGGTCACTTTATTACCTCCGCCGGCCAGGATCGGACTGTCCAGGTCTGGAACGCTGCGCGCGGCGGCGCACCGGTGCTCACCTATAAAGGGCATAGCGACCGGGTCAATGGCGTCTCCTGGTCGAGGGATAGTCATCTGCTGGTCTCCGGGAGCGACGATAAGAGCGTGCAGGTCTGGCTGGCCGGTAGCGGAGGTCGCGCCTTTACCTTCCTGGGGCATACTGCCGGTGTGCTCTGTGTTGGCTGGCAGCCGAACGATAGCAGTGCGGCCTCCGGTTCATGGGATGGCACCTTGCGCGATTGGGCTGCAGTCCAACATGGCGATCATTTTAATGCCGGAGATCAAATCTTCAAGTACGGTGGGCACGGAAAGAATGAAGTTTACGCGCTTGCCTGGTCGCCGAATGGCAAATACATTGCTTCGGCTGGCGCTGATCAGACGGTCCAGATCTCCAATGGAGGCGATGGCACGCCCAGTCCGCCCTTTTTCACGGACCACCGGCGTGAAGATCATATCAACCGCGTGTTCGCAGTTTCCTGGTCCCCGAACGGCATATCCATTGCCTCTGGCGACGAAGATGGCAATATCTATGTGTGGAGAGCGGCTAGTAGGAAGACCTTTTTCAAATATACCGGGCACAAGGGAGCTGTGAACGCGCTCGCCTGGTCGCCGGATGGCAAATACATTGCTTCCGGCGGTGCGGATGCTACCGTTCAGGTATGGCAGCCTGGCTAAACCGAGGAGGAGAGCAAGTGAACACAGTCCAGAGGATCTCGCGTGTACCCGGACAGCGCCCGAAACGAGCCAGAGCGCGCTGGAAGCTTCTTCTGATGCTCCTGGCAGGCGCGCTTATCATCGCGGTAGTGCTGGTTGCCGCCAATTTGCTCAGAAGCGACACCACCCTTGTCGTGCAAATCCCTGGTCAATCGCAGGTGAGCATTGATCTTGATCAGAATCAGAGCCTCGCGCTCAGTCCATACCTGCTCGGCAGCAACGTTTTTCCTATGAGCGGAACACGTTCCAAAGATCCCGGAGGCCAGGGATTTATGAGCTATGGCTCGCAAGTGGTCTCCGGTCTGCATTCGGCAGGCATCAGGCTCTTGCGCTTCCCTGGCGGCAATTTCGACGAGGAACATACTCCTTCGGCACAGCAACTCGATGCCTTCAGCAACTTGCTCAACCAGCTTGGAGCTGAGGGCTCTATGCAGGTCCAGCTTTCTGATCCACTGGATCATCGGCCGGTTCCGCTGTCCATACGAGCGACGCGTGCAGCCCTGCTGGTCGAATATATGAATAATCCCCAGGGCATTCAACGCAGCGCAGGCGCGCCCTATCATGCGATCAAATACTGGTCGATTGGAAACGAACCGGACCTGCTGACCAATCCCGACACCGGAAAAAAATATACGGTCGCGGAGTATACGCAGGCTTTTATCGCGTATTCCCTGGCGATGCATACCAGAGATCCAGGCATTCAGGTTTTCGGGCCAGAGTTGAGCCAGTATTCTGCGGCGGGCGGACCAGAAGATAGCCAGGGAAACTTCTGGATGCAGGGCTTTTTACAGGGAATCAGCGATTATGAGCATACCCACAATCTGCCTTTCCATCTGCTGGATGGTGTCTCGTTTCATTACTATCCCCTCAAAGATGGGGAGCAAGACGTGAATACCATACTGAGCAATCCGCCGCAGTGGGATACCATCATACCAGGGCTGCACCAGCTTATCCGGCAAACCCTTGGCGAAGATCTACCCGTTGCAATTACCGAAATCAACACCAATTCTGGCACGGTACCGCTTCCGCAAAACCTGTCTGCACTGTGGTGGGCCGAGACGCTTGGGCAATTAATGAATAACCAGGTCGAGTATGTTGCCTTTTTCTCCACGGAAGGCGTGGATAGTCCCAATCCACTCTTCCTGCAAAAAGGTCACACTGAGACCGCTATGCTGCGCGTGATGCAGTTGTTCACTTATTTACAGTCGAATCTTGTGCCAATTCAGGGAGCGCAGGGGCCGGTCAGCGTCTATGCCACACAGGATGGCGGCCATACTACCGCGAGCCTGCTTTTCGTCAACCAGACTGATACCAGCCGGCATATCAGAGTGCGGGCTGAGAGTATTCTGCCCTGGAATTTGTGGCAAGACGCCCCCTGGAGTTCGTGGCAGGGTGCTCCCTGGAATTCGTGGCGAGGTGCCAACTTGACGCTTCCAGGCTATAGTATGGCTATTCTGACGCTCCATCGCGACGGCAGCGACGAGGTTTTCAGCTTCGATAATACCGCCAGTGAGCAACAGGTAGTGCCAGAGGTGCAGCACATTGTTTGTAGTAGTAGAACGGGTGCGTGCTAAGGGAGAAGGACATATGCCCGACACAATAATCACTGTTCTTCAATATATCTATTTTGCAATCATTTGCCTGATGACTGCCCAGGCCATCTTTAATATCCGGCTGCGTCTCTATATCTGGGAGGAACCGGAACAAGCTCGGCTGAACAGCGCTCCCACCATTTATCGTGAGCCACAGCTCTCCTTCACTATTCTCCTGCCAGCTTATCACGAGGAGGATCTCTACGCCGAGACGATTCAGAGGGTCTACGATTTGAACTATCCAAAGAGGCTGGTGCAGATTCTGGTCCTGTTGCGTGAACACGATACAGAAACCATCAAAGTAGCTCAGGAAAAGCTCAAACAGTTGCAGGCGCCCAATGTCCAGCTGCTTATCACAAACGACAGGCACGGTGGCAAGCCGCATCAGCTTAATCTGGGTCTGAAAGTAGCGCAAGGCGATATCGTCACCATTTTTGACGCCGAGGACGAGCCGCACCCCGATATCCTTCAGGTCATCAATACCACTTTTCTCAACGAATCTGTAGATGTCATACAGAGCGGTGTCCAGCTTATGAACCATAACACCAAATGGTTTTGTTTCCTGAACGTTCTGGAGTATTTTTTCTGGTTCAAGTCGTCGCTCCATTTCTTCGCGCGCTGCGGTATGACCCCGCTGGGTGGCAACACAGTATTTGTGCGCCGCCGGATTCTGGAGCGATTGGGCGGTTGGGATCATACTGTGCTGACCGAAGACGCCGACCTGGGTATACGCCTGTGCATCGCGAAGGCCAATGTGCGTATCCTCTACGATGATGAGTTTGTAACCAAAGAAGAGACGCCACCCACTATCAAACAGTTTATCAAGCAGCGCACACGTTGGAATCAGGGCTTTATGCAGATTCTCTTCCGCTGGCGCTGGCTCCAATTGCCGAAGCTCTCACAAAAGTTGCTGGCCTTTTATGTGCTGCTGCTGCCAGAGATACAGGCGTTCTTTGCGTTGATGATACCCGTGTCGATTGTGATGTTGTTTTTTGTCAAATTGCCCGTCTGGATGGCCATTCTTACCTTTATGCCGTTCTACTGTTTGATCATGGCTATGTTTATTGACCTGGCAGGGCTGCATGAATTTGTCAAAGTTCATCATCGCAAATGGAAATGGAGCGAGGCTGTAACGCTGCTGCTCGCTTTTATCCCTTATCAATTGCTGCTGGGCACTGGTTCGGTACGCGCGGTGTGGCGCCAACTCCGGGGAGCATCAAACTGGGAAAAGACCACCCATATCGGGCAACATAAGTTATCTGCGTCACCTTCTCCGCTGCAATCTCTCCAGCTACCTGAAAAAGAGAAAGACGCAGCCGCAGGTCTGACGCTGCTTCGCAGAGCCAACTTTTTTGTTCATGTTTTCGCGCCGCATTTGCAAGCTGGCTCTCTCGCAGGCGCAGGTGCGGAAGGAAGCCTGCTGGAGAGGATTCGTTGGACTTCGGCGGAAAAACAACGGCTGCTCGCGGCGCAGACGCGCGTGCTGCCACGAATAGATCTTTTTCACCTATCGCAACGACGCGAGATTCCTATTTATGGTTGGCTAGAGGGGCTGGTGATCGCGCTGATTTTAGGAGCCTCGCTGATTTTTCAGGCCCCCAGCCTGTTTCATGCGCCCTCTACATCTGACGAGGGAACTCTGATGGCGAATGCCCTGGCGATTTTGCAGGGAAAAATCACGGCTTATGTATATGACTACGGCCAGCCACCTCTGGGTTGGATACAGATCGCGGGCTGGGCGAGACTGACCGGAGGCATTGCCAGCTTTGGGAATGCTATCAACAGCGGGCGGGTGTTGATGCTTATCCTGGCTACTGCCGGCTCGCTACTTCTCTACCTGATCACCAGGCGTTTGAGCGGCAGTCGTAGCGCGGCCCTGCTGGCCATGGTTCTCTACACACTCTCCCCCTTGAGCCTGCTCTATCGAGACCAGGTTTTACTGTATAACATCGGTACGTTCTGGCTGTTGCTCTCGCTCTGTTTGGTGATAAATAGCAAGAGCAGGCTGGGCACGTTCGCGCTGGCTGCGGCAGCATTGGGTATCGCAATTCTCAGTGACGGACTGTTTCTCATTTTCTTGCCAGCTATGCTCTACGCTGTATCGCTCTATGCTACATCCTTCCAGCGTAGATTCTCACTGGTGGCCTTTGTCTATATCACCCTGGCGATCAGTTCAGTCTATGTCTTGCTGGCTTTGCTGAAGGGCGATTTCCAGCCATATGGCGATCCGACAGCGCATCCGAGTCTGATCGGAACCTTTTGGCTGAATCTGAGCAACGCATTCCAGCCATATGGCAATCTGATAGCGCATCCGACTATGATCAAAGCCTTTTTTCTGAAGACGCAGACTCCTCTGGCAGACCAGCAATCTCTCGCTATCTGGCAGACCTGGCTTCAGACAGACCTGCTGCTCATCGTGGGGGGGGCGGGCGCGATGTTTTTCAATATTCTGGGCGGAACGGTCAACCGCTTCCAGCTACTGGCCGCGTTCCTGGGCCTGACTTTCTGGGTCGTTCTGATCATCAGTGACGTCTGGTATCCTTATTCGATTGTGCCGCTTATGCCTTTTTTGTCAATTAATGTCGCTATAGCTATTCATACGCCCCTGCGCTGGCTGACGCGGCATACTGGCTTTGACCTCGGACGCGTCGTTTTGTTCTTTGTGATAATCGGCATTCTAGTTCCGTCAAGCACCCAGTACGCGCAACCGTTACTGGCCCCAAATGGATCGCAACCGCAACAACAGGCTATGACCTGGGTGCGTGATAATGCCCCTCACAACACAGTCATCATCACAAATAGCTATATGTACGCTGACCTCCTCGATCCTCAAGGGATGGCTGTAGGCGGCGGAACACCCTTTACAAAAGCTCAGATCTATACCAATGCCGCGCTGGACCCGGCTATTGCCGAGGGACAGGTGCACGAGAATTGGCAAAACATCGGTTTTCTTGTAGTCGATTCAGGTATGCTCAAGAATATACGTACAGACCGGCGCTTCATCATCTTGAACGAAGCGCTCCATCACGCAACGTTGCGGGTATCATTTGGTTCCAGTCAGGATGGCACACAAATTCAGATTTACCAGGTTATTCAAACGTAACGGTTTTGAGTGGGATTGCTAAGAGCTTATTCCGAAACTGTTGGGAGGCGATCGTTGTGAGAAGGGTCGAGCCGAATACCCCTCGCCTGTGGTAAACTAGCCCCAAGCACTGGCGAAAGGGCCTTGAGAGAGGAGCCGTTTGAGGTGAGACAAGAGAGAATTTCCCCCTCGTCTCAAAGCCCTTTCGCCAGTGCTTGGGAAGAGACCATGAAGCAACCAGAAACGCCGAAAAGAAACCGAGAGCGAACGTCTAACAACCGCACCACGACGGGGTTTCGTCTCTCTGATGAACTGTGGACAGTGCTGCAACCTTTGTTGCCAGTGGCTAGCAACACCCCTCGTTTGAATGGAGGACGACCACGCGTGCCCGACCGAATCTGTGCCGACTCCATCCATCTTTTATGTCTTACGAACCGGCTGTCATTGGAAAGCACTTGCTCAGACAGAACTGTGTGCTCCTTCAACAGCTCATGATCGCTTTCAAAATGGATGCATGCAGGAGTTTTCCTCAAGTTGTGGCAAGCAGGACCGGAGCAATTTGCAGAGCTTGAAGGGATCGATTGGAGCTGGTACGCGAATACAAGGGCAAGAACCAAGCTCCCGTGGGGCGGAGGAAAAACCCGCAAAAGTCCCACCAGTCGTGGGAAGAGTGGGAGAAAACACCGTCGGTTCTCGTCCAGGCATGAGGTGCCGGTCGCGCTGGCGACTGAAGAAGCGAAGCGCCATGGGATGAAACGTGTGCAACCACCCCCAGATGCCATCGTGGTTGAGCTCGCGTCCCCGCTCCGCGCTGAGCAACAACCTCGCATGAGTCAAGCCTTTCACAACGACTCTGATGAGAAACAGGGTCTGCTCCATGAATGGGACTTTCCTGCCCAGAGAGAAGAAAAACCAAGCCTAAGAACTCGGCCTTGGGAGGTCAGTGATGTTCTGTGGAAGCGGGTTAAACCGCTCATTCCCGAACGGGTATCTCATGCCAAAGGGGGACGTCCGCCCGAAGATGATCGAAAAATGTTTACTGCGATCGTGTATGTGCTGCGCACAGGAATTCAATGGAACGCGCTTCCGCGTGAACGAGGAGCGTCAACCACCGTCTCTAATCGTTTTCGTCTGTGGGAAAAACAGGGGTTGTTCATGCACCTGTGGCAGAACGGACTGCAAGAGTAGAATGAACTGGTAGGACTGGACTGGGAATGGCAAAGTCTGGATGGGGTCATGACAAAAGCCCCTTTAGGCGGAGGCGCGACCGGACCCAATCCGACCGATCGCGCAAAAAGTGGAACCAAGCGGAGTCAATTATGTGAGGGACATGGACTGCCCCTCGCCGTGACGGGAGAGGGGGCAAACGTTCATGAGACTCGACTGGCTGCCCCAACCCTCGATGCCATCGTGATTGCCCTGTGCTGGCTACGTGCAGTATCCGTCGGTCAGATGAG
>WNGJ01002006.1_pt1 | contig 20382 bp, 21 predicted proteins | sample 5400611 | NCBI WGS metagenome assembly WNGJ01 (sample SAMN13153375, study PRJNA577476) | soil metagenome | isolation source: 40 cm soil or saprolite under Garry oak tree replicate 1 | place: USA:California | collected 2016-06-15
GTCGTTCTGCGAAATGACGGCGAATTTGGCATTGGGATTCCTGGTGAGCGCATAGCGCGCGTAAAGCCGCGCCTCATAGCGGAACGGCCCCTGCACGCCCAAGGTCGCCTGCGGATATTGCGTGAGGTCGGCAAATTTCGAAGCGCCGGAGCCGATGAACAATTGCGGGATGTTCTTGCTTTGCAAATATTTGGCGATCGCGGTGTTGTGAGCGGTGCCGATCGAGGAGAAAATCAAGGCGACCTCGTCGCTCTCCACCAGCCGCCTGGTTTGCTCCACGGTCTTCGGCGGGGCGTAGCTATCGTCAAGCGAAATCAGGTTGATCTTGCGGCCGTTGATGCCGCCGCGCTCGTTGACCATCTTGAAATAGCCGACCTCGCCCTTGCCTAGCGCGCCGAACGCCGACACCGGGCCGCTGTACGGCATGGTCTGGCCGATCTTGATTTCGGTAGCGGTGACACCGCGCATTTCGGCGGCCGTCGAGGCTGTTGGCCACGTCAGCACGGCAAGCGCGCCCAGCGCAGCAAATCTCGTGACGAAACGCATCGCGGTTCCTCCCGATTTTGCGCTGCGCTTGACGTGCGCGGGCGCGACTGGCGCGGTTCGCCCCGCGCTCTCGCAGGAAACATGCCATGACCGGAGGATCGACGCCAACCAAAATCATTATGAGACAGACGCAAAGAACGCCCGAGGATCATTGCGAACGCTTGATCGGTTGATCTCTTTTGATCCGCTGATCCCTCTTGACCCGTTGATCCCTCTTGACCCGTTGATCCCTTGGGATCACGAATTTTAGCCCGGACCATACCTCGTCGATCGAACAGACTTTGACATCGACCAATCCTCGCCGAAGCCCGGTCTCTCGAACCACATGATCCGTCAGGTCGGTCGTGACGCCCGAAGATTTCTTCGGCCACGACACCCAAACCATCCCGTCCGGCTCGATCGCCTCACGATAGATCGGCAGCTTGTCGGCAAGCGCAGCGACCTCGGTCGCGAACACATGGATCATGTCGACTTTGCCCGTTAGCCGGCTCGCGACGATCACCTGCACAGGCAGCTTGCCGACGATATCGTCGTAGGCGGAAGACAACCCCGCCGCAAAAATGCGAAAGCCCGGCTTGATGCCGAGCTTTTGCACAAGTGGCTTGCCGGAGTAGCCCGCCATTTGACGAGCATCAGGCCTGCGGCTGCGGCTCCAGGCCTGCGTCGGGATCGGGGCGCGGGCGCGGCTTGCCGGCCGGCGGTACCGCCGAAGTGCGCGGGGTGGTCGGCTCCAGCACCGATTCACGATTGGGCTTCTTGCCTTTCAGCAGATCCTGAATCTCTTCGCCGGTCAGCGTTTCGAATTCAAGCAGGCCCTTTGCCAGCGCTTCGAGGTCGGCGCGCTTGTCGGTCAGGATCTTGGTCGCGACGTTGTAGCCTTCCTCGACCAGACGCCTGATCTCGCTGTCGATCTTCTGCACGGTGGCCTCGGAGGCATTCTGGGTGCGCGATACCGACATCCCTAAGAAGACCTCGTCCTGATTCTCGCCATAGGACACGGTGCCGAGTTCTTCCGAAAGTCCCCAGCGCGTCACCATCATCCGCGCCAGCCGCGTGGCCTGCTCGATATCGGATGCGGCGCCCGAGGTGACCTTGTCGCGGCCGAACACCAGTTCTTCCGCGACGCGGCCGCCCATCATGATGGCGAGCCGCGAGGTCATCTGCTCAAGCGACATCGACAGCTTGTCGCGCTCCGGCAGTTGCATCACCATGCCGAGCGCTCGGCCGCGCGGAATGATCGTCGCCTTGTGGATCGGATCGGTCGCAATCACGTTGAGGCCGACGATGGCGTGGCCGCCTTCGTGATAGGCGGTCAGCATTTTCTCTTCTTCGGTCATCACCAGCGACTTGCGCTCGGCGCCCATCATTACCTTGTCCTTGGCCTCTTCGAACTCGGACTGGGTGACCATGCGCTTGTTGCGCCGCGCCGCCGTCAGCGCCGCCTCGTTGACAAGGTTCATCAGGTCGGCGCCCGAGAAACCGGGCGTGCCGCGGGCGATGGTCTTGAGGTTGATATCCGGCGCCAGCGGCACCTTGCGGACGTGAACCTTGAGGATCTGCTCGCGACCGACGACGTCCGGATTGGGCACCACCACCTGGCGGTCGAAACGGCCCGGGCGCAGCAGCGCCGGATCGAGCACGTCGGGCCGGTTGGTCGCAGCGATCAGGATTACGCCTTCATTGGCTTCAAAACCGTCCATCTCGACCAGCAACTGGTTCAGCGTCTGCTCGCGCTCGTCATTGCCGCCGCCGAGGCCGGCGCCGCGATGGCGGCCGACCGCGTCGATTTCGTCGATGAAGATGATGCAGGGCGCGTTCTTCTTGGCCTGCTCGAACATGTCCCTGACACGAGAGGCGCCGACGCCGACGAACATCTCGACGAAGTCCGAACCCGAGATCGTGAAGAACGGCACGTTGGCTTCGCCCGCGACCGCGCGCGCGATCAGCGTCTTGCCGGTGCCGGGAGGGCCGACCAAGAGCACGCCGCGCGGTATCCGCCCGCCCAGCCGTTGATATTTTCCGGGATCGCGCAGGAATTCGACGATCTCCTGCAGGTCCTGCTTGGCTTCATCGACGCCGGCGACATCCTCGAACGTCACCCGGCCATGCGCTTCCGTCAGCATCTTGGCGCGCGACTTGCCAAAGCCCATCGCCTTGCCGGCGCCGCCCTGCATCTGCCGCGACAGGAAGATCCACACTCCGATCAGCGCGATGAACGGCAACCAGGAGACCAGCAGCGAGACGAACCACGGCACGTTGTCGCCGGGTGGTTTCGCGGTGATCGAGACCTTGCCGTTATAGAGACGCGAGACCAGCGTCGGGTCGTTCGGCGCGTAGGTCTGGAAGCTGGAGCCGTTGGTGAAGGTACCGTGGATTTCCGGTCCCTGGATAACGACGTCGCGAACGTGATTCTGATCGACTTCGGTCAAAAGCTGCGAGAACGAGATGTCTTGCGAGGACGTCCGCTGGCCAGGATTCTGAAAAAGCGTGAACAGGGCCAACAACAGCAAAACAATAATGACCCAGAGGGCGAAGTTGCGCAGATTGGCGTTCATCGATCTTCCTTCGTGGTCGCGCGGATCGCGGCCTTATGTCCTTGAGCAGTGTCCCTGGGCAGGCACGAGGGAGTCCCCCTCGACTGCATACAATCTAGGTGCCGCCCCGGTCGCTGCCAAGGGAACCACGCAGGACTATTTAGCGCATGTTGGCGCGATTCCCGCTGAAATAATGGCGCTGGTCGGGCCGTTTTCCGGGGTGGTTAAGACTCCAACCGGGAATAGGACGACTTGACCCCGGGTCAGACCGGGCCGCGGTCCGTCTTGGCGCGGCGACGCGGCGCCGGCTCGACGCGGATCCGGCCGCCGGTCAGGCTTACCAACGCACCGGCAAGGGTCTGTTTCAGCCTCGCGCCGCGCCCTCCACTCTGGCCGGCGAGGGCCCGATCCAGCACCGCCAGCAGGGCCTCGACCTTGCCGAGTTCTGCCGGCCCCTCATGGCCCCATCGATTGATGGTCCGCTGCAGCAGCCGCAGCCGGATTTCCTCGGGCATCGCGGCGAAGGCTTTTGCGTCAAATTCCTTGGCGTCAAATTCCTTGGCACCGCGCCCCGATGGCAAGGTCGCGCGATCCTGCAGCGCGAGATAGCGTTCGGCGCCATCGACCAGAACGTCCACCGCGGCATTGGCCCGGGCAAGCCGCGCCGCCAGCCGCGCCAGATTACGTGCGTCGCCGCCCTCGGCGGCGAGAACCGGCATCACCGCGCGGAGGCGAGGCCGGGTAAAATTCATATCGTGATTGGTCGGGTCGTCAGCGAACCCGAGCTTCGCCTTGTTGAGCGTGGCGATGAGCTGCGATTTCGACACCTGCAGCAACGGGCGTGCCAGCAATACGCCATCGCGTTGGGATTCTGGCGCCATCGCCGCGAGACCGGCGATGCCGCTGCCGCGCAGCAGCCGCATCAACAGCGTCTCGGCTTGATCGTCACGGGTATGCGCGGTGAGGATGTGCGTGGCGCCGCTGGCCCGGGCCGCCTGCGCCAGCAGACGGTATCGCGCAGTGCGCGCCGCGGCCGGCAATCCGGTCTTCGGCTTGGTGTCGGTCCAGCGCATGGTCCGATGCGCCAGATCGAGCGTTCGCGCCAGCCGCTTGACCTCGCGCGCCTCGCGCGCGGCCTCAGGCCGCAAGCCATGATCGACGGTGACGGCAATCAGACGCGGCCCGCGCGTCAAGGCGCTGCGCCAGCGGGCCGCGAGCCACATCAGCGCGATCGAATCGGGACCGCCGGAAACCGCAAGAACGATCGCGGGCGCGGTTTTCCAGTCCGCGAACAGACGTTTCGCGTCCTGTGCCGAGATCGGAGAGTTGTCGTCATCGGGCATGGCGTTCGGAAACCCGGTTTCCACCTCGGACCAGGTCCGAGGCCGCGCTTTAGCACTTTACCCGCTTTTGCTCACGGTCGACGGCCGCTTTGACCCCGCTCGTGGCGCGCGGATATTTCCGCGACACCTCACCCAGCGCCGCGCAAGCGGCTTCCTTCTCTTTCAGCGCCGCCAGCGATTGTCCGAGCCGCAGCAAGGCATCGGGGGCTTTCGCCGACTTATCGAATTTGGTGGTCACCGCGAGGAAGGCTTCGGCGGCGTCACGGTAGAGCTGGCGCTGGAAGAAGCTCTCGCCCAGCCAGTATTGCGAATCCGCCATCAGGGGATCGCTGGGGTATTTCTGCGCGAAGTTGCGCATGGTCTCTTCGGCCAGCGCATAGTCCCTGCGCTGCATGTAGCCGATGCCGAGATCGAACTCGTCCTTAGATGTAGCCGACGGCGGCAGCGTCGCGAGCGTGCCGGACGCGCCGGGATTGCGCGGCTGTGGCGGCAAAGCGGCCGGCGGCGAACCGCGTGGAGCGGTATTGGCCAGATCGAGAGGTTCCCCGGCTCCGCGCCCGCCGGGAGCGCCGACCGGTGTCCCAGCCTGGATCGGCAATTGACCGCCGCCGAGCGCGCGCGGCGCGCCCGGGGCATTCGGCACCTGGCTGGGATCGAAGGCATCGCCACGGCGCCGGCCGGGCGCCCCTGCAGGCACTCCCGCAGGTTCCTGGACGATCGGGGCCGGTGCGGCGATCTGCGGCTCGTAACCCGGCTGGGCCTGCGGCTGCCGCATCAGCGGTGCCGGCTGCATCGGAGGAGCGGCGGCGATGCCGGGCTGGACCATGGCAGGCTGCTGACTTGCTGCGGCGGGCTGACCGGCGGGGGCGCCACCCTGAAGCGCCCTCAGGCGCTCTTCGAGCTGCCGGTTGCGGTATTGCAGCTCTTCATTCTGGCCGGTGAGCTGCCGCAGCTGATTTTCAAGCTGTTGGATTCGCATTTCCGGGTCGGCATCATCGGATTGCGCGAAAGCCGGTGACGACAGCGCCAGCATCGCGGACAGCGCCGCGGCACACATAATTTGATGAAATCTGGATGACATTTTGCCCTGACGACGAAATCGGCGTGACATCGAAAGCGACGCACCTAGAGAGAGGGAGTACGCCAAAAATGTGACTGATTTCCCGGATCCGGCGCACCTTCCATGCCGTATGATCTAGTGTCCGCTCCGAATCAAGCGGCTTGGCCAATCGGATCAATCACACTTTGCCAAGACAAGCGCCAAGACACTCGTTCAGGGAGATTTGGCCGTGCACGTGCGCGTCAACGGGGTGCGGCTGTTTTTCGACGTCGAAGGTGCGAAGCTCGTGCCCGACGGCCCCACCATGCGGGAAAAGCCGACCTTGCTGCTTCTGCATGGCGGCCCCGGCTTCGACCACTCGATCTACAAGCCTGCCTATTCGGCGTTGGCTGACGTCGCTCAGATCATCTTTCTGGATCATCGAGGCAACGGTCGCAGCGAGGATGGTCCCAAGGAACGCTGGAACCTGGCGCAATGGGGCGACGACGTGCACGCGTTCTGCGATGTCCTGGGCATCATGAATCCGATCGTGCTGGGTGCATCGTTTGGCGGCATGGTGGCGCTGGCTTACGCCACGCGTCATCCGGCCCATCCTTCCAAGCTGGTGCTGATCAGCACCGAAGCCGCCGGAGGTTCGTATCGCGAAAGGCGTGTAGAACTGTTCGAACGCTTTGGCGGTCCGGAAGTCGGCGCGCTGGCGCGCCGCCGGTTCCTGGAGTTCGAGGGTCATCCGGATCAGGCCTCGCTTGACGCCTGGCGACGGTTGGCCTTTCCGCTCTATACGCGCATTCGGCGTGATCCGGACGTGGGCCGCCGCGCGGTCAGCCGGTCGGAAGTATTGCACTGGTTCACAAAACCGGGCGGCGAGAGTCACGCATTTAACATGTTCCCGGATCTGCATCGCATCCAGTGCCCGACGCTGGTACTTGGCGGCGAGGACGATCCTATCCATCCAATCGAGAGCCAGGCAGATATCGCAGCCGCACTGCCGTCGCATCTCGTGCAGTTCGAACGATTTCCGAATTGCCGACACGCGGTGATCCCCGACGCGCCCGAACGCGCGATGGCGGTGATCCGCAGCTTCATCGAACGATAGCAAATACCCAAAACAAAACCGGCGCCCGAAGGCGCCGGCGAAAACCTTGCGAAAGATTAAGCCTCTTACGAGCTGGCGTTCAGGACCGTGACGGCGCGGCGGTTCTGCGACCAGCAGGAGATGTCGTTGCATACCGCGACCGGGCGTTCCTTGCCGTAGGAAATCGTGCGCATGCGGCCGGGATCGATGCCGCGCGAGGCCAGGAAGGTACGAACCGACTGGGCACGGCGGGCTCCCAGCGCGATGTTGTATTCGCGGGTACCGCGCTCGTCCGCATGGCCTTCGATGGTGAAGGAGTAGCGGTTGTAGCTCTGCAGCCAGCGCGCCTGCTTCTCCAGGGTCGCGATCGCCTGCGGCGTCAAATCAGTCTGGTCGCTCTCGAAGAACACGCGATCGCCGACATTGACCACGAAATCCTGCTGGCTGCCAGGCGTCGCCGCATTTGCCATGGCGCCGTCGGCGCCGAGGTTCTTGTTGGCGCAGGCACCCATGGAAAGCGCCACCGCGAGCACCGCGGCCAGCTTCAATCCCTGGAGGATACGCATCTGATGTTTCATTCCGGAGCCTCCACGCTCACGTTTTTCGACTGTTCTCGGTCTACAGGGCGATGGTTAAGCGAACGTTCCGTCAACCTTGATGGGGTGTTGCCGGACACGTTCAAATGCCAGCAAACGGCGAAAAGCAAGTGCGATAGTTAATGGTTTGTAAATGTGGCGCGACGGTGAAGCCAGGCAGGGTCGCCGGGGATAACCCGTTTTCGCGTCAACGCAATCCGATTTACGGTTGGTTCAGGAATATGAACGCCTTGGGCGATCGGGAACCCGTCCCGGAAGAGCGGCGCACCGGACCTCCTGCTTCGCCCAGAGTGGCAGAGAGCACAGGAATGGCTTGGCCCGATTCGTCAGAACTGCGGGAGGATCGAGGCCGGTTTGAGCGCGGACAACTTCGTATCCGCGGAGGAATGACCCTCGCCGCGGCGCTGGAACAACATCCGCCGTTCGAAGGCGCTGGAACGCATATAGGGGAAGCGCTGGAACACCTTTTCCCGGATGCTCGGATAATGGGCGGCCATCAGTCCGACCGGCTTGATCAGGCCCGGGTACAATCGCGGTTCGCCCCAGGGCTGTTGCAGAAAGACCTTGCGATAAAAGGCCCGATGTTCGGGGCGGACGTTGGCAAGCCCGATATCGGCATTGAAATAGCCGCACGCGACATAGCCTAACCTCACTGTGACATAGGGAAGCTCGGGAAACGTTCTCGCCTTTTCGGGATCGGCGACGAAGCGGGTCGGATCGACGATGACCTTCCCCCGATCGAGCTCCGGATGCAGAAGATCGGTAAACATTTCGGACGAGGGAGACCCCCGATATTCCGAGGTCAGGACGCTGATACGAATTGAGCTGTAAAGCTCGCCCTGAACAAAGATGCCGAAGGTGAAGTTATTGGGCAGGTCGTCGTAGCGATCGGTCACGCGCTCGGATTCCGATGGCAGGATCGCGCCCTCGCGGAGGTAGGCCCGGTAGCGCAGGCGATAAATCCTGTCCTTGTCCTCGGACGTTTCGGCGAGACGGTAGTCGATGTGTTCGAGAGGATCGGCGCTGCGTTCAGGAATATGGGCGATTGCTTCAGTCGCCGACCTCATCTGCTACTCCCTACTACGACAACTTCCGCGCGTAATGACCTTAGAACAACCTGTGCGCGTAATCGAGAAGATTAACAGCTCCTTAACAGAATGCAAACGGATCGAGGCAATACAGTTAACCCCGGCGGTGAAAGAGCCGCACAGGCGCGAGATCAATGCGGCGAGGAGAAATTACGCCGGCAAGGCTGTCTTTATTTCAGGGCTGTCGTATTTTTTTTAGGGCTGTCGTATTTTTCAGGCGATCGATCGCGACGGCAGTTCGATCGGCTTGTCGTCCGGCAGGCGGCGGCCGTGCGAAGCGTTCAGCAACTGGCGTACCCGTACCGCCGGCACCGGCCGGCTGAACAGATAGCCCTGCGCCTCGGTCACGGTGCCGTGGGCGCTGATCAGTTCCAGTTGCTCGTTGGTCTCGATGCCTGCGACCACCACCGACATTCCAAGGTCGGCACTGAGCCGCGCCACGCCGCTCAACAGCGTCAGCGGACGATCGCTATCGATGCCTTCCAGGAAGGAACGATCAATCTTCACTTTCTGCAGCGGGAAGTTGTGCAAGTAACTCAGGCTCGAATAACCGGTGCCGAAGTCGTCCAGCGATATTCGCACGCCGATCATGTGCAATTGCGACAATACGTCGTGGGTCAATTGCGTGTTGCGCAACAGCGAGGATTCGGTGATCTCGATCTCGAGGCGGTGTGCGGGCAGCCCCGAGACCTGGAGCGCGTAACGCACCTCGCTCAGCACGTCGCGCTGATGGAACTGCTGCGGCGAGAAATTCACCGCGACGCTGACGCCTTCCGGCCACTTCATGCACTCCATACAGGCCTTGCGCAGGATCCAGCGGCCGAGATCGACGATCAGGCCCATGTCCTCGGCGACCGGAACGATGTCGATCGGGGAAACCGTGCCCCGCACCGGATGATTCCATCGCAGCAGCGCTTCGCAGGTCCCTATTCGTCCGGACTTGAGATTGACCAGCGGCTGGTAGAACAGCTCGAATTCCTCGTGGGCCAGCGCCTTGCGCAGGTCCAGTTCCAGAATACGGCGCGCCTCGACGGTTTGCGCCATCTCGTCGCGGAAAAAGCAGAAGGTCCCGCGGCCGTCCGCCTTGGCGCGATAGAGCGCCATGTCCGCGTTCTTCAACAGGGTATCGGCGCTGATGCCCTCAGGCGAGGTCATTGCGATGCCGACGCTGGCACCGATTTCGACCAGATGATTATCGATCTTGTAACGCTCGCTGAGGCGCTCGACGATTCGTCGCGCGAGACCGGCGGCTTCCTCGTTCGATGCGATGTTCTGCTGGAACACGACGAATTCGTCGCCGCCGAACCGCGCCACGAAATCCTCCGGGCGCAGCATCTCGCGCAGCCTGTCGGCGACAGCGCACAATAACTGATCGCCGCAAGGGTGACCCAGAGTATCGTTGACCTGCTTGAATTGATCGAGGTCGACAAACAGCAATGCCGACAACCGTTCGGCGCTGTGAGAAATAGCCAGCAGCCGCTCGATTTCGTCGCGGAAATTGACCCTGTTGGGCAGCGCCGTCAGTTCGTCGTAGCGCGCCAGATGGCTGATCCTGGCTTCGGCATTCTTGCGTTCGGTGATGTCTTCGACCAGCACGACGGTGCCGCCGCCGGCCATCGGTTGAAAGGTCCAGGACAGCGCCCGGCTCCTGTCGACGTCGGGATCGGCCGTGACGATGTCCCTCGCTTGCGAATTCTCGATTTCCGAGAGAATCATCTTTCCGCTCGCCGCCGAGATCGATCCGGAGCTGACACAGGCAGAAACGATGTCGGATGCGCTGGCGCCGGGGCGCACCAGATCATCGGACAGATTCATCATGTCAGCGAAGCGATGATTGACGACCGCCAGTCGGCCGTCGGCGCGAAACATGCTCAGGCCGTGCGGCATGTTGTTCAGGGCGGTATCGAACTGGCTGGCCAGCGCCGCCTCGCGTTCGCGCGCAATCAGCGCCCGCACGTAAAGCTTTTGTAGACTCGTCGAAATGTGCTTGAGGGCGAAGAAGAACAGGACGTTCAGCACCGCCATCCCGAAATAGTATGGACTTCCATAGAGCGCCATCGCCAGCGTCAGCGGTCCGCAGGCCAGCAGCATCTGCACGTGAAAGATCCACGGACGCCCGTAGGTTCGGCCACCGCCGGCGGCGACGTAGCAAAGCGTCACCGAGGTGGCGATCATGTGCGCGACGGCATCATTGCTGCCGAGCAGCGCCACGACGCACCATAGCCCAAGCGCGGCCGCATAGAGCATCGCCCCGATTTGGTAGCGAACTTCCCAACGCGCCGCTTTCTTCGAGGTCAAACCGGAACAGCGCCGTTGACGCTGATATTGGTGCATGTCGAGCGCGCGGACGGCGCCGGTGACGACGAGAAGCGCGACGCAGGGCCAGAGCCAGGCGTTGCCGGTTTTCATGGCCGTCATGAGCGCCGCGACGGCAGCGCAAAGCGCGCCCGCGAACAGCGGTCCCGGATCCTGGAACAGCGAATCGATCAGTGCCGCGTAGATCGACGGCGACATCCTCTGCGTCGGGTCTCTGGCTTCGCCTGCAAGCTGCATCAGGGTGCGCGCACGTCCTCTTCGGGTACGCAGTTTTACCTTCCGCAGATGAAGTCTTTCTGAGGGAACATCGTTACCGGAACGTTGTTTTTTAACCGGCAGGATGAAATCTGCCTGCTAAATCAGCAAGCTAGGCAAGGTTTGCCGACCTGGACAGGCGTTCGGCCGAAGCGGCGATCTTACGACAACAGCGGTGACCATGCCGGATCGGACGCGAAGCCGGGGGTCGGTACTTTCTGTTCGTTGCGTCCGGAAATATCCACGGTGAACAACGAGGGTCCGCCATTGCCGCCGGGATCGCGGAAGAACATCACCACGCGGCCGTTCGGCGCGAAGGTAGGCCCTTCATTGTGGAACCCGGAGGTCAAAATCCGCTCGCCGGAGCCGTCGGTCTTCATGATGCCGATGGAAAACTGGCCGCCGCCTTGCTTGGTAAACGCGATGTAGTCGCCGCGCGGCGACCAGACCGGGGTCGAGTAGCTGCCTTCGCCAAAGGAGATGCGTTGCGCCGGTCCGCCCGCCGCCGGCATGACATAGATCTGCGGCTTTCCGCCACGGTCGGATTCGAAGCACAGACGGGCCCCATCGGGCGCGTAAGACGGCGAGGTATCGATCGCTGGCGTGTCAGTCAGGCGCGTGGTCGACTTCGAGCGCAGATCCATCACGAACAGGTTCGAATTGCCGCCCTGCTGCAGGCTCATGATCACGCGCTGGCCGTCCGGCGAGAAGCGCGGCGAGAATGACATGCCGGGAAAATTGCCGACGATCTCGCGCTGCCCGGTCTCGATGTTGTAGAGATAAACCCGCGGATCGCCCTGCCCGAACTCCATGTAGGTGATTTCCTGGGTCGAGGGCGAGAATCGCGGCGTCAGCACCAGGTCGGCGCCTTTGGTCAGATAGCGAACATTAGCGCCGTCCTGGTCCATCAGCGCCAGCCGCTTGACCCGCCGTTCCTTTGATCCGGTTTCATCGACGAACACCACGCGGCTGTCGAAATAACCTTTCTCGCCGGTCAGGCGTTCGTAGATCTGGTCGGAGATGATGTGCGCAATTCGCCGCCAGTATTCCGGCGAGGTCTGGTATTGCTGGCCGGTAAGCTGCTGGGTGGTGTTGACGTCCCAGAGGCGGAATTCCGCTTTCAGGCGTCCGTCGGGCAGCCGGGTCATGCGGCCGGTTACCAGCGCCTGCGCGTTGATGGTCTTCCAGTTCGCAAATTGCGGGGCTGCGTCGATGTTGGAGATTTTTTCGACGTAGGCGGCCTGGTCGATCGGCGCGAACAATCCGCTGCGCCGGAGATTGTTGGTGATGACCTGAGCGACGCCGACGCCGACTTCGCCGTCCGACGGCGATCCCGCGACGAAATTCGGTATCGCAATCGGCAGCGGCGCGGCCTCGCCGCCGATCACGGGAACGCGCGTCTGGCCGAACGCGTGATGCACGCTGCTCAAAATCAGGCCGCTCGATGCCAGCCCCGACAGAAGTTGCCGGCGATCCATGCGGAACGGTGCTTTGGTCAGCTTGGGCTGTTGTGACATCGGTTCTCTGCTCTCAGCGCGCCGCTATAGGTCTCGGCTATCGAAAACGGGGTTGAAATATTTCCATTCTTCAAAGAACGCCGGAGGCAGCCGGTACGGCGCGCACTCAATGATCGCGCGCAACCCGCTCTCCTGGAAGACGCGCTGGAACGGGCTGCCTGGCGATGTCTGCGCAGCCGGCATCGCTTCGAGCGTGCCGTCCTTCTTGAGCTTGATGCTGAATTCGGCCTCAACCCGTTGCGCCTCGATGCCGCCGTACGGCTTCTTCCAGCAGCGCAGGACCTGCTCCTTGAATAGCGCGCCCCAGGTCGCGGAATTGTCTGCGGCCTTGCCCTTGGCAAGGCCTAGCGCGGCATTGGAATTCAGCGTGTCGCCGGTCACGGCCTGCCGGGAAGGATCGCGCTTGTCGAGCAAGGCGGCGATCTTCGACTGGTCGAAGACACGTTCGGCCTTCGGCTTCGATGGCTGCGGGGGCGCGGCGGCTTGGGCCTGCGGCTTCGGTGGCGGCTTCTTCTCTTCCTTTTTAAGGGCTTCCGCGATCGGATCGACCTTGGGCGGATCCGGTTTCTTCTCGATCGGCTTCGGTTCTTCCTTGGGCCTGCTCTCGACGACCGGCTTCGGCGGATCGGGCTTCTTCTCGACCGGCTTGTCCTCGACCTTCGGCTGCGGCGGCGGCGCGGTGTCGGTCACGACCGGGGGCTTTTCCGTGATCTTGCCGACGACGTCATCCACCGGCTTGGCCTCGGCGACTTTCTCAGCTAGCGGCTTTGGATTTTCCTTCTTGCCGGTTTTCATGCCAGCAGTGACCTTGGCGAGCTGATCGGCGGAAATGATATCGACTGGCAGGGATTCTTCCGGCACCTGTTCGAATGCCTTGGATGAAAACGATATCACCCCCCACCCGATCACGAGGACGTGCAGGGCCACCGACGCAACGAGTGTCTTGTCGACCTTCACGCTTTAGGACCCCTGCTCCACTTCAGTGACCAGCGCCAGCCGTTTGAAACCTGCGCCCGACAATTGCCCCATCACCCTCGCCACGGTGCCGTAATCGGCCTTCTTGTCCGCCCGCATGAATATGCGTTCGTCCAGGCCGCCCCTGGCGTCGGTGATCGCCTTTAGTTTCGGTATCAGCTCGTTCATCGCCACTTCGGTATCGTTGATGAATACCTTTCCCTGAACATCGACTGAAAGCTGCAGCGGCGTCTTGTCCTGCTCCAGGCTCTTGGCCTGGGTCTGCGGCAGATCGAGCGGCACCCCCACCGTCAACAGCGGCGCCGACACCATAAAGATGATCAGCAGCACCAGCATTACGTCGACCATCGGCGTGACGTTGATCTCCGCCATCACCGGCTTGCGCCGGCCGCCGCGGCGGCCGCCGCCTGACGAACCTGCCATGTTCATCGCCATGATCTGGTGCTCACGATCGGGCTCATAACATATCGCGCCTCATGCCCGCTCGTCGATCTGGCGCGACAGGATGGCTGAAAATTCATCGGCGAACCCTTCCAGCCGCTGGGCCTGGCGGTTCACCTCGGATGTGAACTTATTGTAGAAGATAGTGGCCGGAATGGCGGCGATAAGGCCGATGGCGGTGGCAAAAAGCGCCTCCGCGATGCCCGGGGCCACCACGGCCAGCGACGTGTTCTTGGAGGCGGCGATCGACTGGAAGCTCGACATGATGCCCCAGACCGTGCCGAACAGCCCGACGAACGGGCCCGCCGAGCCGACCGTCGCCAGCACCAACAGGCGGCGTTCCAGCCGCTCGATTTCCCGGGCGATGGAAACGTTCATGACTTTCTCGATTCGCATCTGCAGCCCGGCAAAGGATCGCGCCTGACTTTCGAATGACCGCTTCCATTCGCGCATCGCGGCGACAAAGCAGGCCGCCATCGATTGCGTCGGCTTTGCTGAAAGTGCGCGATAAAGGTCCTCGATCGATTGCCCGGACCAGAACGCCTGTTCGAAGCGGTCCATGGCGCGCTTGGTGCGCGCATAAAGGAACATCTTGTCGATCGCGATCGCCCACACCCAGACGGAACAGGCGAGCAGTCCCAGCATGACCGCTTTCACAATCCAGTGCGCCTGCAGAAACAGCGCGATCAACGATACGTCGGCAGATGCCAGCGGCAACGCTGACTGAGCCACGTCGGCCGGATTCATAAGCGATATCCTCTCAACGCAAGCGTCCCAAATCCTCCGGGAGCAAATGGCTGCCGGTTCCACAGCCGCGCGCCAGACGCGGCGGTATGCGCCAGCGCTGACGCCTGTTGTGTCGCATGGGAGGCCCGCCGAAGCCTGGGCCTGCATCAGCCGCCAACATGTCAAAACAAGGGCTATCAGCGCGTCATTACGCCCCTAACCTGACGCCAATCATGGTTAACGCGAGGTTACCAAAGGGGATTAGGCTGCGGGAAATCAAGGCAGGCGGGGCGGTTACGGGGGCCGGACCAACGGGTTCCCGAGGGTGGGGTCTGCCGGTCCGAAATATAGGCGGTCCAGGCAACAGCGCCAGCGCAAAGGGCAAAAGCAAACCGCCCGTCTGCTCTTCGCAAACGGGCGGCTCATTGCCATCAGGTTCTATGGGGGCACATCGCCTGGGGCTTTAGCTCAGGATTTGAGGCTTACCCTTGCGGCTGATCGTTCGGCGGGGTCGGACGCGCCTTGTGCTGCGCCATGAACTGGTCGAACTCTTCCTTGTCCTTGGCGTGACGCAGGCGGTCGAGGAAATCCTTGAATTCGGTCTGCTCTTCCTCAAGACGCCGCAAGGTTTCCATGCGGTATTCGTCGAAGGCGCGGTTGCCGCTCGAGGGCGGGCCGAACGGGAAGCCACGGCGCTCCATCCGGCCGCGCATCCGTTCCATCTTGTACTGCATCCGCTCCATCTTGTTCGACCAGCGGTCTTGATTGCTCCAGCAACCCATTTTTCTGCTCCCAAGTGTGAAAAAGAGAAGGGCAAGGCCGATCGGCCACCAGATGATGAAACCGAGCACGGTTACGGCGATCCAGCCGGGATGCCAGGGTGAATCAAGCATATGCGGACGATAGGGCTCTTCAACGGGGCCGCGCCATCGATTGACATCTGCGGTGTAGGCCATTTCCCTCTCCATGACGGCATCACGCCGTTGTGAATGTAAATAACATTTACATACCTAACCCATCCCGGATTTTTGTCAAGCCGGACGCGGGCAGGCCGCTCGAATTTATTTTGGGGTGCCCCAGGGTCCTGACGGCGGTATCGGCGGCGGCCCGGCCGGCTTCTGATCCCCCTGCTCGTTTTGGCCGGCCGACCGGCGGTCGGTCGAGAAACCGAGGCCGCGCAGATAGATCAGCACCTGCGCCTCGAGCAGATCCTCCGGCGACATCGGCAGCTTGCGGCGCGCCGCATCGCCGCGTCCGAACAGCGACGCCACGCCGTGCGACATCGACCAGATATGCAGCGCCATCATCATCGCCGGCGGCCGCGGCACGCCGGGCGGCGCCAATGCGGCGAGCCGTTCGGCGGCGGCGCGGATGATGCCGAAAGCGCGCTCGCTAGCGGCTAACAGCGTTGGATTGAGGTCGACGGGTAGCCCTGATTCGAACATCGCCGAATAGAACGCCGGCTCCTCACGGGCGAACGCGAGATAGGCCTTGCCGACCCGTTCGAACGCGGTGACGGTGTCCGGGCGCCCGTCATCCCAGGCGCTGGTCAGGAGCGCCTCGAATTGCTCGAAGCCGCGCTGGGCGATGCTCGAAAGCAATTCGTCGCGGTCGCGAAAATGCCGGTACGGCGCCGCCGGACTGACGCCGGCCATGCGCGCGGCATCGGCGAAGGTGAAACCGGCCGCGCCTTTCTCGGCAATCAGCCCGAGCGCCGCCTGCAGCAGCGCCTCTTTCAAATTGCCGTGATGGTAGCCGCGATCCGCGCGGCGTTTTTCCTTGCGCCAGCTCATGTGAAAGGCTTTTACATGAGCCGGTCGCAAAGGTCACTAGTTTCGCCGATCGCGGCGGCCGGGAACCAGCAGCGTTAACGGCCTTTTAACGACGGTTTTTAGCGACGGACAGCCTTGCCCTGCAGTTCCGTCAGGCCGGCGGCGGCTTGCTGAACCTCTTCGGGGAAATCCGAGATTTCCTGGACCTGGCGGATCTCGATGACCTCGTTTTCCGAAGCCGGGCACTTTTTGGCCCAGGCGATCGCCTCCTCGCGGGATTTCACGTCGATCATCCAGTAACCGCCGAGCACTTCCTTGGCCTCGGTGAAGGGACCGTCCGTCACGAGCGGCTTGCCGGTGGCGAACGAAACCCGGGCGCCCATCGAAGGTGGATGCAGGCCATCGAGCGTGATCAGCACGCCGGCATCCTTCAGTGCCTCGTTGTATTTCATCATCGCCCGCACGCGCTCGGGATCGAGTTGGATGTCCGGTGGCGCGGTCTCGTAACCCAGGGGAATCATCAGCATCATGAATCGCATGGCGGGTTCCTTTGTTGGTTTTCGTTATTCCGGGGCGCGCAAAGCGCGAACCCCGGAATCTCGCGAGACAAATTACTTCTTCGCCACCTGGGCGCGGAGACGTTCTTCCTGCTCGCGCAGTTCGGGTGTCAACGCCTCGCCGAAATCCTCGGTATCGAAGACCTGCCGGATTTCGATTTCGGAGCCGCCGTCGAACGGCGCACGCTTCATCCATTCGATCGCCTCGTCCCGCGACTTGACCTGAATGAGCCAGAAGCCTGCGATCAGATCGCTGGTCGCGGCGAACGGGCCATGGCTGACACTGGGTGCTTTTCCGGAATATTTGATCCGCGCTCCCTTCGACGTCGGATGCAGACCTTCGCCGGCGAGCATGACGCCCGCCTTCACCATTTCCTCATTGAACTTACCCATCGCGGTCAGCATTTCCGTACTCGGCATCACGCCGGCTTCGCTTTCCTTGTTCGCCTTCACAATCACCATGAATCGCATTGCCACGCTCCGTTTGACATCTCATCCGGCCGGGCGAGCGGTCTTTGCCACCCGGATCCCGGCTCCTTAGGTATGACGAACCGGGTTTTGCGCCACCGACATTTCAGGCGAAATTATTTCGGAAGTAGTTGCCGGGCTGCGCCCGGCGAGGCGTCCACGGTGGGGACTAGGACTGCTGCCTGACGAAAACACCGTTCTCGTACGTCGCGCCGAAATAGACGTCGATACGTTTGACCTTTTCGCCCGCGAACGTAAAAAACTCGGTGTTCCGGAAATTCTTGCCGCCCTTGGCGGTGCACTTGTAGGTCACAAAGGCCTCATCACCTTCGACGAAGATTCGGTCGAGTTCGTGCCGCTCGATCCAGTCGCTGTTGCGCCAGCAACGCTCGAAATAGGTCGCCTTGTCGATTTCGTCGTCGTACGGACTGGTGAAGCGGAAATCATCGGTGAGCGCGTCCTCGACGACCTTGCGATCATTCGATAGGTAGGCAGCGAAGATGGCGCGGATGATATCCGGCTTGCTTGCTCGCGGCATTTTGGTCTCCTCAATCTTACTTTGGCAACATGTTGAAATAGGGCTCGGCCTCCCCGAGCACGCGCGCGACCGATGGACGCGCCTTCAGGCGCTCGAAGTAAGCCGCCACGTTTTTGTGGTGATCGCCGAACGGCTCCACCATGTTGCCGTAGAACAGGGCGGGCAGCGCGGCGCAATCGACGAGGCCGAATGCTGGACCCGTTGCCCAGACGCAGTCGGCCATCTGCGCCTCGATCATCCGATAGGAGGTGCGCAACTGCGCCCTCGCCTCTTCCACACCGTGCGGATCCTTCTTTCCATCAGGGCGAAGCCTGTCGCCCATGATCTTCTGCATCGGCAGGTGGACATAGAGATCGTAGAACCGGTCGCGCAGCCGGGTCCGCCATGCGAGGTCTGGTTCCGCGGGGATGAATCGGGTTCGGCCCGGATAATGCCGATCGAGATATTCAATGATGATGCTTGACTCCGGAATGGTCTGGTCCTGCGCGTCGTCGCGCAGCACCGGAAACTTTCCGATCGGCCACAGCTTCAAGAGCGCCGCGCGCTCGGCCTCATCGCCGAGATTGACGAAATTCGGCGTAAACGGCGTGTCGTTCTCATACAGGGCGATCAGCGCCTTCCAGCAATACGACGCCAGCGGGTGGAAATGCAGCGTGAGCATGGCTATTCCTTTATGTTGCAGGCACGTAGCGCAGGATGACGACGCCGGTGGATAACGCCCGCGCATCGAGAAGTTTCAGCTCCACCCGCTCGCCTTGCTTGAACAACGGCGTCCCACCGCCAAGGATGACCGGGTTCACGGCAATGCGAAACTCATCGATCAATCCGTGTGGGATCAAGCTCGCCGCGAGATCGGCGCTGCCGAACAGAAAAATGTCTTTTGTGCTGTCGCGCTTCAACCGCGCCACCGTTTCGAGCAGGTCGGTGTTGAAGACCTGCGTATTGTTCCAGTCCGAGCGCTTCAGCGTATGCGAGAACACATATTTCGGCGATGCGTTCATGAAATCCGCCACCTCGCCGGCCGCGCTCGGCCAGTGGTTCGCCATCAACTCATAAGTGACGCGGCCGAACATCAAGCCGCCGGCCTCCTCCAACTGCGCGATCGAGAGTTTCTCGAGCTCCTCGCCCCAGACGTCGAAATGCCAGGAAATGTCGCGACCAGGTCCTTCGACGAAACCATCGAGCGTCATCAGGTTCCACATGATCAGCCTTGCCATCACCATCTCCTAACCACTTGCGTATTGCAACTGGTTGTATTCTGAGATAACTGGTGCGATATTGCAAGCGGTTTTTTCGTGGCGTTTTCGCCGCATGTCGGGACACTCCCATGGACGAGGCCCAACGCTCCGGCTGCCCGATCAATCTCACTCTTGAGGTGGTCGGCGACAAATGGAGCCTCCTGATCATTCGCGACATGATGTTCGGCAACCGCCGGCATTTTCGCGAACTGCTGACCAAATCCGACGAAGGCATTTCCTCCAATATCCTCGCCGACCGGCTGAAGAGGCTGCTCGAGCAGGGCATCATCACCCGGCAGGACGATCCCAGCCACAAGCAGAAGGGGATCTATTCGCTGACCGAACAGGGCATCGAACTGCTGCCGGTCCTGGCGCAGATGTCGGGCTGGGGATTCAAATATCTCCCGGTCACCGAAGAACTCGGCATCCGCGCCAAATTACTTAGCGAAGGCGGCCCGACCATGTGGGCGGAGTTCATGGACGAACTGCGCGAGGTTCATCTGGGCGTGAGGCGGCGCAAGAAGGCGGGACCGTCAGTGGGCGAGCGGTTGCAGAAGGCGTATGAGAAGGCGGTGGCAAGGAAAGGAAACAAATAGCGGGGGCGCCCGGAAGCGGTTCGACGACGACCCCCAGCGCGTAGGGTGAGCAAAGGCGCGCTTGCGCCGTGCCCTCCGTGTTACGCCGATCGTGGGTACGCTTACGCTTTGCCCACCCGATCTACGCTCCCCATCGCCGCACCGCTTCCGTCGTGCCCTCAGGCGTGGCTTCGAAAAAGGGCGCCGCCAGCACCGCATGGATGTGAAGCGTGACGTTGCCGGAATTGCGAAAACCGTGCTGGCGCCGCGCCGGCACGATCAGCGACTGGCCCGCCGACACGATGACGCGCGCCTCGTCCATCCACATCTCGGCTTCGCCTTCGCGCACGGTCAGCACTTCCTCGACCGGATGCGTGTGGGTCGGCGCGCTGGCGCCGGGTGCGATCCATTGTTCGAAGATGCATAATTGCGCCGCGCCGTTGCTGGCCGAGACCAGCATGCGAGTTTCCACGCCCAGCCGCCATTGTTCGGGGGGCATATCCCTGACATCGACCACGATCATCGGACCGTCCTTTCGCTCGTCAAGATAGCTGCCAAGACGACTGCCAAGACTGCGTGCGGCTCGCCATTTGAAGCGTGCCCCGGAAGCTACGCGACGCGCAAGCGGTGCATTGCACCGGGCGAGGTCTTGCTGCGGCCGGACCAAGCTTCGCTTCGCCGAGGACCGGACGAAGCTTCGCTTCGCCGAGGGCAGACCATGCTGTACCGCGCCCGGGACACGGCGCACGGCATGGGCTATAG
>WNGJ01002753.1_pt1 | contig 20381 bp, 19 predicted proteins | sample 5400611 | NCBI WGS metagenome assembly WNGJ01 (sample SAMN13153375, study PRJNA577476) | soil metagenome | isolation source: 40 cm soil or saprolite under Garry oak tree replicate 1 | place: USA:California | collected 2016-06-15
AGGGCTCGTGGATGATCGCGGCCGCGAACGCGACCTTCGCCTTCATGCCTTTCGAGAGGGAGGCGATCGTCTCGTCGGCCTTCGGCGCCAGGTCGAGGGCCTTCAGGAGTTCGGACGTCCGAGCCGCGATCCGGTCTTTCGGCAGATTCCGGATGCGGCCGACATACCCGAGGAATTCGGTCGGCGTCAGATACTCGGGGAGCGTCGGGGCCTCCGGCATGTAGCCCAGTTCCGCCTTGTACCCGACCGGATCGACGAGGACGTCGTGGCCCCTCACCCGCACGATCCCGTAATCCGGCCGCAAGAGGCCGACGAGGATCTTCAACGTCGTCGTCTTGCCGGCGCCGTTCGGCCCGATGAGGCCGAGGATCTCGCCCGGATTTGCGTCGAGCGAGAGGCCTTGGAGGGCCGGCTGGCCGTCGTACGACTTCCAGAGCTGTTGCAATTCGATCGCGGCAAGGGCCATGCGAATCGCCGTCGGGAGACCTTCGCAACATATGAAGGGTCGGGTGCTTCCCGCCACCTTTGTCCGGGTGGACGTGGATGGGAAGAGCAGGTGGAGGTGAAGTGTCCCGTCTTCGGTGACACTCGGGAGCGAAATTGAAGCCGCTAGTTTGATTTCCACCTCGGCTGTGGTCGAGGAGATGTCGGCAAAGCGCGCAAAGTCCTCGTCACCAACGCCAGCCGAATATTGGGAAGGACGGTATCGAGCAGGCGGTACGAGCGGGGCGGGGAGTGTCGGGGCGATGCGTGGGTGGAAGTGGTCCATTATCGACAGATACGTCGATGCTCTCGACGACGTCATGGACGTTGGGTGTGGGGACCTCTCGTTCTGGGAGGGACGGGACTGCCCGAGGTACATTGGTCTCGATCTGTCAAAAAGTGTGCTACGAGCGAATCGAAGGAAGAGACCGCAGTGGTCTTTCATCTGCGCCGATGCGGCTCAGGCCTTGCGGGCCCATGCGACTATTGTCCTGTGTATGGACGTCCTCTTCCACGTCCTCGATGAGAGCCAATACCGGGCAATCCTTCGTAACCTGTCCGCCTACACTGACCGATGGCTTTTCGTCGGCACTTGGAACCGAAACCCGATGGCTATCGGGTTATCCCACGTCGAGTCTGCGTTCCGCACCCGGGGCTGGGCGGGCGGCGCGGCATTCCTGGCAATGCATCCGCTTCAGCTCATTCGATCGACCGTACGAGGTCGCTCGTTCGGGTGGCATCAGCGATACCAAAAGTTCGACGCGAGCTTCGGCGTCATGCTCGAAACGGGCTTGCGACTTGTCGCCATTCATCCGTCGCCAATCGACGACGGAATCAATGCGCTCTATGTGTTTCAGCGGAAGGCTTGAGGATTCCGAGGATCAAACGACCTTGCGACCGATGAGAGCGCGCAGTCGGTTGGCCTTCTCGTTCATCCCTTCGCGGTCGTAGAACACGATCGCCTCAGCGAGGTCTTCGCGCCAGCGGTCCTCGTCGTGGATCGCGCGACGCAGTTGGGCCTGCGCCTCCCACGCGGCCGCGACTCCGGTCCAGTCCTCCGCCGCGCCGAGGACGTCCTGTGCCTTCGTGAACGTGACGAACGCGAGGTCGAGGCGTCCGGTTTTCCCGTAGAGGCTCGCGAGGTTCAAGAACGCCCAGCCCCGTCCCTGGAGATGTGCGCGGTCGTCCTTGCGGTGAAACCGATCGAGGGCGTCGAGCAGGAACGCCTCCGCCCGTTTCGGGTCGTCCCGGTTCGCCGCAAAGACCCCGGCCGCGAGGAGCGCCTGGGCGACGACGCCGGGATCGCCGGAGTCCTTCGCCTCGTGTAAGCCAGAATCGAAGGCGCTGCGGGCGTCGTCCCAGCGGCGGAGTTCCATCAGCGCGTTCCCTTGGCGCAGCAGGGCGAGGGCGCGCATGGCCGAATCGGACGACGCCCGGGCGAGTTCCGCGTAGAGGTCGGCGGCTTCCGCCCATTGCAGGCCCCGCTCTTTCTCGACGCCCTCATGGAGCGCCGCCTGGAACGTCTGCAGGTCCATTGCAGCCCGGAGAACCGAACCGCGCGCTTTGTCTCTTTGCGTTTGGACCGTCAATCGGTCCGAGCGACTTCCTCGACGGCCGCGACGATCCGCTCGATCTCGGCCGGACCGACGCCGGGATGGACGGGGAGTTCGAAGAGGCCCGGGATTACGTCCTCCGCGACGGGACATCGACCGCGGATCTTCAGGTCCCGCAGCGCCTTCTGTTGGTACAGCGGCATCGGATAGGAGGGCCGGCAGCCGATCCCGTCCTCGTTCAGGTCCTGGACGATCTCATCCCGGGACCGCCGGAACGGCTCCTCACGGCGGACGATGTACTGATAGTACGAATGGACCATCCAGTTCCCCTCAGACGGTGGGACGAGGCCTTCGATGCCGTCGAGGCCTTTGGATAGCGCCCGGGCGTTCGCTCGCCGTTGCTTCACCCAGCCGTCCAGGTTGGCGAGCTGCGCGAGGCCGATCGCCGCGGCGATCTCCGTCATGCGGTAGTTGAAGCCCACGAGGACGTGCTCGTACTTCGCGGGCTGGCCGAGCACGCGGTGGTGCCGAGGTTGCCGGCCTTCTTGCCGTGATATTCTGCGCCGGCGGCCTGGGCCGCGTCCTCGATGACCGGGATCCCGCGGTCCCCGGCGGCCGCGAGGATCGGGTCCATCTCGGCGGTCTGGCCGTACAGATGGACGGGCATGATCGCCGCGGTCTTGCGCGTGATGACGGACGCGACCTTCGCGGGGTCCATGTTGTACGACGACCGATCGATGTCGATGAAGACGGGTTTCGCGCCGCACAGGAGGACCGTCGACGCGGTCGCGAAGAACGTCAGGGGCGGGATCACGACTTCCTGGCCGGGTCCGATGCCGTGGGCCAGGAGCGCGACGTGGAGCGCTGCCGTGCCGTTCGTCAACGCGATCGCGTGCTTCCGACCGAGGTCCTTGGCGAAGGCCTTCTCGAACGCCTCGACCTTCGGACCCTGCGCGAGCATCCCGGACGCCAGGACCTCCCGCACTCCGGCGAGTTCTTCCTCGCCTAGGATCGGGCGGGCGATGGGGATCGGGATCATCGAAGCGCGGAACCGGCTCTTAGGTATGAAGGTTCGCTGGTCACTGGGGCCGCCGCGAACCACGAGCCCGGGCTTTCGGTTTCAGCTCGGGGAATCGCTTGCCGTCGTGGGCGCACCGCATATTGCGGTCCAGTGGTCGACCGCATTCGCATACCCATCCGATGAGTCTCGCGGGGACTCCGGCGACAAGGCCATGCGGTGGCACGTCCTTGCTAACAACCGCGCCGGCAGCAACCATCGCGTTCCGTCCGATCGTGATGCCGCACAGAATCGTTGCGTTCGCGCCGATTGAAGCTCCATCCTCCACTTTGGTTGGAACAACCTTCCAGTCCGGGCTCACCGCCCTCGGATACAAGTCGTTCGTGAAGCAAGCGTGGGGTCCGACGAAGACCCGTTCTCCCACCACGACCCCTCGATAGATAGTAGCGAAATTCTGAACTTTGCATTCGTCTCCAAGGACGACGCCTGCATCGATGTACACATCTTTCCCGATTCGGCAATCGCGCCCAACTTTCGCCCCTTCACGGATCTGAGCCCAATGCCACACCGAGGTGCCGGAGCCGATCGAGGCGTCGGGAGAGACTTCGGCAGTGCGATGTATCTGTGAGCCTGCCATGCGGGGAGGATGTCCGACGCGACTCATCTACGTTCTCTTCGAGTCGACTTGCCCGGCGATTCGCCGTGCCCTAGTACATCAGGCCGACGAGAAAACCCACGACGTACGCGGTTACCCCGATGAGAGAGATGACGATGACGGCGTCCTTCGGTTCGAGCCGGAACGCCGGAATGTTCGCCGTTCGAATCTTCTCCGCGTGCATCTAGACCGATTGGTTACGAACGAGACTTAAGTACCTTTCCGGGTCACTATCGCACGTGATAGGCCTGACAACCTCCGCTACGGCATTTTCACGTTTCAGAATATCATGTACCGGGTAGAAATAGAACCGGCTCGGATGCGCCGCTGAGCAGTCGGTATGGACCTCTGGCTCTTCGCCGTCTCGATGGCAGCCGCCGGCCTCTCCACTCTCTTGTTCTTGCCTTGGCTAATCCGCAGTCTTCGAAGCACCACACTGGTGGGAAAGGATTTAAACAAACCGAGCCACCCGACCGTCCCTGAGATGGGGGGCGTGGCGGTCATCCTAGGCTTCTACGTTGGCGTCGCCGTAATCACGGTTCTGGCGCCTGACCAAGCTCTCTCTGGGCTCAGCAAATTCTTTTTTGCGGCTTTGAGCGCTGCATTGGGAGCGGGCGTCGTTGGGCTAATTGACGACATGTTCCACCTTCGACAGCGTACGAAAGCTCTGCTGCCCTTCATCCTGGCCCTGCCTCTCGGCGCCGCGGTGTTCACCTCCGGCGATGTCTACCTGCTCGGGCTGAACATCGGGATCCTCATGGTCCTCGCGGTCCCGGTCGGGGTCACCAGCGCCGCCAACGCGGCGAACATGCTCGAGGGGTTCAACGGGCTGGGCGCCGGACTCATGACCATCATCACGACGTCACTCATTCTCCTATCACTCATCCAAGGGTCAACCGCGGGCCTGTTCATCCTCTTCCCTTTGCTCGGAGCCCTTCTCGCGTTTCTTTGGTTCAATCGGTTCCCCGCAAGAGTCTTTCCCGGCGACTCGATGACGCTGTTTTCCGGTGCCGCGATCGCGTGTGCGGCGATTATCTCCTCGCCCCCCCTGAAGCTTCAAGGAGCGCTCCTATTCGCCCCTATGATTGTCGAGTTCGCCCTCAAGTCACGGGGCCGATTCCAGAGCGAGAACTACGGTGAGGTTGGACCTGATGGTCGTCTCATGTGGGATGGCCCAGTCGAGTCCCTGTCACATGCCATCATGCGTTGGCGCCGGCCCACTGAAAATGAACTCGTGATGATTCTGCTCGGCGCACAGAGCGTGGTAGCGGCGTTCGTTCTCCTACTCGCCTGGATCGGAGTGGTTTGAACCTGTGGCACCACTCATTCGCGCCTGCCATGTCGTATACGGACGTTATCCGTCTGATCCGAGGGTTAGGAAGGAGACGAGGACTCTTGTTCACGCCGGGATCATCGTCCACGTTATTTGTGCACGCACGGCCGAGGAGCCCGGGCGTGATGTCGAGGACTCGGTTACTGTTCACCGTCTCCCGCTCGAAATCCAGAGGGGCGGTAAGGCTCGCTATCTCTATCAGTATGCCATGTTTTCGCTTCTGACTCTAGTGGGTCTGTTCTTTCTCCAGTTGAAACACCGATTCCACATCGTCCACATTCACTCCCTCCCCGATTTCCTGATTTTCTCTGCGATCCCTGCCAAGGTACTCGGGGCGAAGCTGGTCTTAGACCTTCACGAGTCAATGCCTGAGTTGGCTGCGGCCCGATTTCCGGGAGGTTCGAGTCTGGGTCTCCTATGGCTGGCGATGGTAGCTCAGCGCCTCAGCTGCATAGTCTCAGACCGTGTGATCACCGTGAACTCCCAGATTGCCGAGATCATCTCGGCCCGAGCTCGGAGTGCTCAAGGACCTGTTGTGGTCGAGAACTCGCCGGACTGGAACGACACGTTTCGGGAGAGTGTCGACACCGAGCCCCCTCTACTCGCCATCGCGTGTGGTCTGAATCCAGAACGGGATTTGGAGCTCGTCATCAAGACCGTAACCGCGCTTCTCGCATCGCGTCCGATTGAAGTTCGAATCGTAGGTTCTGGCGACCTGCTATACGTAGCCAAGTTGAGGGCGATGACGAGAGAGCTTGCCGCGGAGAAGCACATCCTGATTGAGGATGCAATTCCCGCTTCCGAGGTTTTGGAGTTCTTGTCCAAGACGACGTTCGGTGTCGTTTCGTATCAGAGAAATCCTCTCACCGAGCTGGCGACTCCCAATAAGGCGTACGAGTATGCGTTTCTCGGAAAACCGATGGTAGTCGCCGACCTGCCCTCCCTCCGACAGCTTTTGGACGACTCAGTCCTGTATTATGAGCCCGGCAACCCCAAAGAGCTCCTGCATGCAATCCTCAGGCTCCTGGACGATCCACCCCTTCAAAAGAGACTCGGACGTCGGGCCAAAGAGGTCGCGGTGCAACATTCTTGGGCGAAGATGAGCGAACGCTTGCTCGCGGCATACTGGTCGGTCACCGGGTTCGAAAATGCGGCCGGAGTGGAGGCCTGAATGGCGACGAAAAATTCCTTGGAGCGCTTCCGAGAGCTCGGACGTAGCCACTTCCTAGCTCGTTGCCGAAGGAGCCTTCCACCGGATGGATTTAATGCGCTGCTGCCTAGGATTGACGACACCATTATCACGCGAGTTGGAGGCGCCGAGCGCGCCGCGCGAGCAGAGGCGAACGCATTCGCGTTTCCGATTATGGCTTCTATCTCGCCTCCGCCGGGGCACCCCATCCTTAAGGCTAGTGTCGGTGGATCGGAATACGTGATCGCCGCACGTGCCGGCGACAGCATCACTTTCGGAATCGATCTCTGGCTGAGTGTTGGGTTGTTGCTTGCAGATTCGCCTGAATGCAATCAGGTCCTCCGGGCCGATGATTTGTCGACCCCCATTGTCGATCATTTGGAGAACCTCATTCTCCGAGAGCTCGTGCCGGAGTATGGACCGCTGGTCAGTCCGTGGCCCGGAGGTTCGTCCTTCGCGATTGCACTTAGTCACGATGTGGATCGGATTCGTAAGACATTCCAGAGATTCACTCACCCCTTGTGGGAGGTTCGCAAAGGTCGTCTCCGTAAGGCGTTTGAGATCGCGACGAGCCGGGACCCTGATGCGTATTGGCGATTCGACGACATAATGCGCTTGGAACGCGGGCTGGACACAAGATCCACGTTCTTTTTCTTGCACGAGGCGCCGGGCGATGAAAAGATCTCGTTGCGGGGTCGCCTTTTGCTTTCCGGTGCGTGTCGATTGGACAACCCGCGAGTCCAGAATGCCATCCGAGAAATTGGAAACGCAGGCTGGGACATTGGCTTGCACAGTAGTTCTTTCGCTCGAGGTGACCTAATACGGCTGCGCGAGGAGAAGGCCATTCTGGAACGACTCGCCAACCGGGCAATACAGGGTGTGCGGCAGCACTTCTTGTCTCCCGACGTCCGGTCGCTTTGGAACTCGCAAATCGAATCTGGCTTCGGTTTCGATTCGACGATGGGCTATGCCGATCGTCTGGGCTTTCGCGCCGGAACATCCTTCCCCTATCCCGTCAACGCTTCCTCCACATTTCACGAAATTCCGTTCCAAATCATGGATGGAGCGATTGACACTCCGAACCGCGCCTCCGAGGATCGTTGCTTCCATCTGCTCCGGGAGGTTGAGTCGGTGGGTGGATTATTGGTCCTACTTTGGCATCAGCGTTTTTTCAACGACTCCGAATTCCCTGGTTTCACGGGACTTTATGAACGACTCATCAGGGAGGGGCGAAACCACGGGGCCTGGGTCGGTTCGCTCGATGAGCTCGAACGCCATTGGTTGGGGTTCGCGGCATGAATCTTGCAGTCCGTGATGACGTTTCTTCTTCCGAGTGGCAGCGCCTTGTTGATAGAACAGAAACGTCAACAGCCTTCCATCAAACAGAATGGCTCAATGCGGCCGCGGCGGCCTCCAAACTCGAGGGGATCCGATTGATTCTAGAGTCAGATGGCGAGGCGCTCGCCGGGTTGCCCCTCTTTAGGAAACAAGTCGGACCCGTCAGAGGAGTCTTGTCGCCCCCTCCGGCTTTGGGGATTGAATATCTTGGCCCTCTCATCGTTCGAGCGACAATCGGGACAGCAAGCGACGAGCGCAAGTATCTCCTGGTTCTTCAAAAGCTACTAGCTTGGATTGATGAGCGATTTCGACCGTCGATTGTGTACTTCCGAATGGTTCCGGGAATCAGCGACGCCCGCCCGCTCCGCTGGAATGGCTACGTAGTTGAGCCGTTGTACACGTACGTCGTTGACGTACCTCGAACTCCGGAAATCGGCCTCCAGTCCCTTGATCGGAGCCTGCGAAGCGACATCACCCGCACTGCGAATCGTGTCTCCGTTCGCGCGGGGGGCGCTGAGCTTCTCGCCTCGATTCGTGCTTTCGTAGCCGCCGCACACAAGGCGCACGGTTCGCGACTTCTACTCCCTCAGTCATACCTTGATGAACTGTACGCCAAGCTTGGCCCGGGTAGCTTCCAGCCCATTGGAGCTTACACACCTGCCGGGCTCGAGGCTGCCGCTGTCGTTCTCTTTCGCGGCGACAGGGCCATCTATTGGCAGGGAGCCGTTGGCCCCCACCACTCGCAACTGCCCCTCACAAGCCACCTGGTCTGGTCCTCCATTTTGCTCGCTCGAGAGAGAGGGTACCAGCAGCTCGAAATTGCGGGGGCGAACACGCCGCGACTCGTCGAATTCAAGTCCAAATTCAGACCTCGGTTAGAATCGTACTTCCAAGCTTCAAAGGCCACCGTCGGAGGGCGGGTGGCGTTGTCGGCGCTTCGGAGGTTCCGGCGGAGGTAATCGAATGCGCGTCATGATCCCCATTGCCGGTGATCCTCGGTCGCCACGCCCCAGTGGGATCATCAATTATGTGCGCGGGTTGGGGAGTTACCTCGCCGGTCAAGGCATAGCCACGGAGTATTTGGCAACCGGTCCCGCCAACCGTGAGGGCCTGCTTAGCTACACCTCTATTTTGCCTCATGCTACCGGCGAGGTAGCATTCTGTCGGAAACTGGAGAAGCATTTGTCCCGGACTCAAATTGGAAGGGAGACGGTCATCGTAGCCAACTCGGAACTCTACGCTTGGGCATTCCGCAAGACGCGCAGGCCGGCCATCGTGCTCGTAGCACACGGACCGACGTATCCGAGTCTGCGCTCAAGACGCCCGATTGCCGCCATGACATTTCGTAGGCTCGTGGAGCCTGTGGCAATCGATTTGGTCCGGGTGCTCGTCGCGATCGACGATGATACCGTGGCCTACTTTGGGCGAAATTATCCGCGAACCCCTGTTCGAAAAATCCCGCTTGCGATAGATCTGACCATGTTCGCGCCGATTGACCACGAGCTCGCAAAGAGCCGCCTCGGTCTGTCCGGTCGGGCAGTACTCCTTTTCGTCGGCCGCCTCGCTGTAGAAAAAGATCCGGAGTTAGCCATCGACGTCTACGACGCGATTCAGCAGCGTCGACCAAACACAACGCTAGTCATCGCGGGTAGTGGTCCATTGGAGTCGAGAGTCCGGAAGAACGTGGCCGCTCGAGAGAGGAGCGCGGACATCCGCGTCCTTGGTGCTGTTCGCCGCGAAGAACTGCCGGTTCTCTATAGCGCCGCCGACGCCTTGCTAGTGACATCCGAACTCGAGCAGTCCCCGTCGGTCGTTTGGGAAGCACTCTCGTGTGGAACTCCGGTCATTGCCACGGCTTCCGGAGAACTTCCGTCCGTGTTGAGCGAGTCGACCCTCGGAAGAACGGCTCCTCACTCGCGTGAGGCGCTCGTCTCGGTTCTTCTTCGACACTTCCCGGAGAACGACCTCGAAAGAGCTAAATACGAACTGCCTCGTCGGCACGAGGCCGCCCGCCGGTCCTGGGACCAAATCGGCCCAGAATTCGTCAAGGTACTTCATGAAGCCCTCGCGTCGGTCTAGCCTCACGGCGCTTCTCTCTATCTGCGTTCTAAATGTCCTCCTCCGGTTGCCACGTACAGAGCACGAGGTAGGTGTCGACAGTTTTGTTTGGCACGGAATGGTAACGTCGCTCACCAGGACGCACCTTGCCCTTTGGATTCTCAATCCCCTTTCTTACTTCGGGCTGTATCCACTCAGTCAGCCGAGCGGGTCGGTGTTCTTCCTGGGTGGGCTCACAGAGGTCGCCGGGATTCCTGTCGAGGCTTCGATCATTGTCGCGGACATCGGGATCGCGCTTGTCGGCGCTCTGGGCGGGTTCCTACTTGCTCGAGAGTTCAGCCGGCGGGACGGTTTCGCGCTGCTTCTGTCGGTCGTAATGTCCACCACGCCGGAATTTGTGGGCTCGCTTCTATGGCAGGTCCCCACCCGGATTGCATTCACCTCTTTCATCCCGATTCTGTTGTGGGCCATCATTCGGCTGAGCCGGAGTGCCCCCTTTCGAAACGGGGGCGTCGTTGTGCTGGTGCTTGCTTTGATGATGAGCTTCCACCGACTTGCGATACTCATGGCGCTCGTCGCATTAGCGTCGCTCGCGGCTCTGATCGTTGCTGTTGCCATGCGAGCCTTGAGAATTCAATTCCCATCGCTGCTTCTCAAGCCCGTGATACTTCGAAACACCTCTTGGTTCGCCGTCTTCGGAATCCTGTTGGTTTCGGGCGTAATGATCTCCTCGACCAATGTTCTTCAGGAATACAATTCAGGCGTCGTTGCGACCGGCGATTCGTTCCAGGTCGAAGTCTTGAATCTTTTCGTAAGCTTGGCACGGAGTGGAGGGATGTTGCTCCCGTTTGTCTTTCTCGGAGTTGTTCTCCTCACACGGCGTCGGGCAAAAGGGTTCGCCGAATCGTTTGTAGTGCTTTCTCTCATCGCGTTCCTGCCTACTCTGTTTCTGCGGCAGTACACAGGATTCTACACGATTCCTCTCACATCATTGTTCATCGTGGTCGGGCTTGACAGGCTGCTGCGTTTGGCGAAGTCGCATCAAAGAAAACTCACGCTAGTTGCGGCAATCGTCGCTTTCGCGCTTGCTTCTGGACAGGCCATCGTTAGCTACGATCTAGCTCACGATTCTTCGATGTCGTACAAGGAGTACAACCTGGGTTTGTACTCCCGGATGACTGGGGGTGGAACGTGGCTCTTTACGGATGGCCTGGAAGGTGCGAGAGTCGCCTCGGTTGAAGGGCATCCCTATCTGCCTGTGGGAGGAGCGACGACTGCATTCCAAGGCCCCGAACTTCTGATTTTCGGATACCTCGATCGAGGGAAGCTGAGCATCCACCCGCTCCGCCCCGGGGATCTTACGATTGAATCCGATTCCCCTTTTGTCCTCGAGAGCGTCCAAGCTGAAGCGGACTGGGCTACCATGCTTATGTCCCCGGCTGATTCAATTCCTCCGAATCTCGTCCAAGTCTACGATCCTCGTTATCTTGTGACGATGGACCAAAACCCCTACCAGTACTACGCGTACGGCAGGCTCTACCCGTCGGACCTCGCTGTTTCCGTGGACGCGTCTCGATATGCCATATACAGTGATGGGGACGTGACGGTTTGGTTCCTGCGCTAGGCACACTTTTCGATGTTTTCTGCGGATTGAATGGTCGCCCTTAGGAGGAAGAATGAGAATCACCCTAGTTCCGAATTTCCAGCTCGAGTATTCAATTCAGCTTGCGAACGCGCTCGCTGAAAGGGCCGAAGTGTCGTTCCCTTGCTGGGACGCGCTAGGTTCTCATCTAATGCCAATTCTCGATCACAGGGTCGGCATCGTTGCGTTGGGCACTCCTGGACGATATCCTTGGCGCCGTCTCTGGAATGAGCTAGAATTCTCCCGTATACTCACAAACAAGGGCGGCGACTTGGTTCACTTCCAGAACGCCTACTCTTGGCGGACTCCGTTTGCCACACGATTGCGGAGGCCTTGTGTCTTGACCGTTCACGATCCATTCCCACACGCCGGGTTGCCAGATCCTTGGTCCTTCCCGTCCCTTTCCGTCTTTGCCACTACTGCCGACGCCATCGTGGTCCATGGTCGGGCGCAACGAGAGCTGCTGATGAGCCGGTTTCAACTGGACATCGACAAAGTCCATGTAATTCGTCATGGTGAGTTTTCGTTCTACCGCAGGTTTGCATCGGTCCCGGAGGGCGACGGAAGAACGTTTCTCTTTCTCGGTCGCGTTACACGGTACAAGGGACTTGAACATTTCCTAGCGTCGATTCCCCTGGTGAGACAGCGCGTGAAGGGAGCTCAATTTAGAATCGTGGGAGAGGGAGACTTGAGGCCCTACGCCAAAGTAATCAAGAGCATCGAAGGCCTAGAGATTGTGAATCGCTTCATTAGCCCGGCTGAGATCGCTCAGGAGATTGGGAGAGCAGCAGCTGTCGTACTCCCCTATACTGAAGCCTCACAAAGCGGGGTCGCAATCACCGCACAATCCCTCGGAAGACCCGTGATAGTAACCGATGTTGGCGGGCTCCCTGAAGATGTCTTGGACATGGAGACAGGCGTTGTTGTTCGTCGAGCCAAGTTTGATCGAATCGCCGATGGCATAGCTGACGCGGTGGCTTTTCTCGCTGAGAACCCGGCGTCCCGCATCGCGATGGGGAGGAAGGCCCAACAGTGGATGCAAACAGATCGCTCATGGACTGCAATCGCGAAACAAACTGTGCAGTTGTATGAGGCGCTGTCATGAAGATTGCAGTGGTCACAAACTTCTTCCCGCCCGAGGCAATCGGCGGGGCCGAGATCTTCGCATACGATCTCTGTGCGGAGCTTGCCAGACGTGGGCTTCGCGTAGATGTTTTTACGACCAGTCATGGAAAGACTCGTGTCGAGCGTCAGGACGGAATGTCGGTCCACTTCTTCCGTTCGGAACCTCCACTTCCGCGATTGACCTCCGACTTACTCGGCTACAACTTTAACCCATTCGGACGATCCATGACCCGCGAACTACAACGCGGTGACCACGACATCATCCATCTGCACAATATCAACTCGTCAATCATGATGTACCCGCTCTTGCTCTCTTTTCGCGCTCCGGTGATAAGTCACATTCACGACCACTGGCCAATTTGCTACCGAGGGATTCTCTATGACCCATCGAAGATGGAAGCGTGTTCGCGGATCCAGACTTCGTGTTGCTTTGACCGTGGCCACCGTCTCGTGGGGTCGCTTAACCTTGCACTTCGTGCGAAGCTGATGCGGCGTTTCGAGTCGGCTGTGACGAGTTTTGTCTCACCGAGCAAGTACATGAAGGACGCCCTCCTCAATCGAGGGTTCTCGACCAGGGAGAAAATCGAAGTAATTCCGCTTGGAATAAACATGGGCAACCTCCCTAGGCCTCGGCTACACAGAACTCATCGTTTCATCTATGCTGGCCGGATGGTTTACTACAAGAATCCGAAATTTGTATTCGACCTCGCGGCTCGAAAATCGATTCCAAGAACGGCGAAGTTTGTGCTAGTTGGCGGTGGACCGGAGTTGGTTTCACTTCGGTCGAGTTTGAGCACAGGCATCCCACGCATCGAGCTTTTAGGACTTCGGTCGAGGACCCAGACCGTCCAAGAGATTTCAGAATCACGTGGACTCATCGTGCCGTCCTTGATTCATGAGAATTCCCCCCTAGTGGTACACGAGGCCTTGGCCACCGGCACTCCGGTTCTGTGCACCCCGATGGGGGGACCGGCAGAGCTTGTCCGAGGATCGGGGGCAGGTGGTGTTATCCCACTAGACCGCCTCGACGTATGGGACGAATGGCTTCAAAAGTTGACCGATGATGAGGGGTTCGGCAGGTTATCCTCGCACGCGACTGCTTTCGCCAAGAAATATCTCAGCATCGAAAACGCCGGGCAAGCGATGATTGCGCTGTACGATCGGGCGCTCGTCAAGTGATTTGCCATGTCTGGAAGGAGCGCGTAGCCTTGCGAATTCTCTTCTTGGCACCCGACGTTAACCTCGGTGAACGAGACGGCCAGTCCGTTCACACTCTAGCGATCAGCAGGGCATTTAGGTCATTGGGGCATGATGTCCTCCTTTTGGCGTCAGCAGGCATCGTATCAACCACGGAAGAGTCAGGTATTGAGGTAGCCAACATCCGGAACTTGGGGCGGGCTGCTCGGGCTGATGCCTTCCGTCTTTCGGCTAGGTTCCACCCCGACCTTGTCTATGAACGGCGCTCCAGTCCTAAGCTCGGCCTCTATGTTGCTCGGCGAATGGGCATTCCTCTGTTCCTTGAAATTAACGGCTTAGTGTCACAGGAATCAGACTCACCAGCCTCGCTCTCTCGGTGGCCCCGAAGGGTGGTCCGCCGGTATCTGCTCGGCCGGTGCGCGAAGATTTTCGTACCTTCCGCCGGACTCGCCCGGGCGATCGCCGCAGAGACTGGATTGGACCTAAGTCGATTCCAGGTCGTACCCAATGGCGTGGACTTGGCACTGTTCAAGCCGATCGACATGCAACTTGCGCGCCGTTCGCTGTCGTGGCCGGAGACCGGAAGGATCGTAACCTTCGTCGGGAAGTTCGTCCCATGGCAAGGTCTGGAAACGCTCCTCGATGCGGCTAACATGCTGAGGAATCATGGTCTATCATGGATGCTCGTCGGGGATGGACCGCTGCGCGATTCGATCCGACGTAGGATCGAAGACAATGGGTTGGCAGGCACAGTCCTCATGACAGGGCCGCTTGACCATCCGCAGGTACCACTCGCCATCGCCGCGAGTGATCTTTGTGTGGCACCTTTCTCGCACGGCCGGAACGACATGATTGAGATTTCACCGCTCAAGATCTTCGAGTACATGGCCATGGCGCGCCCCGTAATAGCCAGCAACGTACCCGGGATTCGAGAAATCGTTCAAGGTGCTGGGGTCGTCGTCGAAGGGGATAACGCACAGGCGTTAGCTGATGCCGTTTCTGCGCTTCTGGCAAGTCCCGCCAAACGCGAGCAGATGAGCCGAACCGGTTTCGAGAACGCGAGCCGAGCCTCATGGGAATCGCGGGCGAAATCGATTCTCAGCGCAATCAACCAATTGCTTCCCAAACTCCCGAGGAATTCATGAGTGAAACACGGAACCATCGCCTGTCTCGATTCCTGGTGGTCATTGGTCGGGTCTATTGCCTCGGCGACCCAAACATTCGAGCGCGACTCCGCTCCTTCCATTGTAGACAGATGCTCCGGAGGTTCCACCCTCTACGGATTCTGGATGCGGGCTGTGGCAGGTCGGGGCAACTGGGTTGGTTCGGAGGGATCGCTCCTATCGCGTACTCGCTCAGCCGTCAGTTCTTAGAGGCAGAAGTTGTCGGCCTGGATCGAGACCATGAAATCGGACGCCACAATCAAGAATGTGCGTCAAGGGGGAGGATTCAAAACTTGGAGTTCTTCACTCGATCCATTGAAGGCGGGGAGTCGCTCGGGCGCTTCGATGTCGTCGTGTTTTCAGACATAGCGAGAGATTCCGATCGCGACGGGCAACTTCTCCAAAACGTGAGTGGCCTTGTCGCGCCAGGCGGAGTCCTCTTGGTAATCTGTCCGTCGACAGAGCGGTTGGTGTGGCATCGTTGGCCCAAGTGGGTTTCGAGCGGAACTGGCTTTGACGCAGAGAGCATATCTAGAGTCCTTGCAGGGAGTGGGCTTAAAGTTCGAAACATTCGGCGGATTCTAGGTTTGTCCGGAGCTTTGGCCGCCGAAGCCTCCGACAGGATATCGAAACTTGCCTACCCCCTTCTGGTGTTGCTTTTCCCATTTCTCATGACATGCGGTGTTCTCGAGGCTTGCGGCTCCATCTCCAGAGGTGAAACCTTGCTTGTTGCGGCAACTAGAGCGGCGGATGAGCGATGACTAGGGGCCTGCGAATCGCGATAACGGGGGATATCGACGACGGTCTCGAGGATTTAGACTCATGTCTTCGGCCTCTCTGTGAAACCCTTGAATCAATCGGGATTCCGATGACAATCCCAATCGTCGCGCACGCTGTCGAGAACAACCCTCGAAAGGTCGTCTACCTCGCGGAGCACGGCGTCGAGGTCTCCGGTCATGGAGATATTCATGAAGGCTTTGCCGGCCCTCTCGAGGTTCAGCGCCAGAGGCTGAAAAAAATGAACGAAACGTTCGGCAAGGTTCTCGGGGTGGTTCCTGCAGGATTCAGGGCGCCCTTCCTAGCCCACGACGAAAACTTGTACCCTGCACTGGCCCTCGAAGGGTTTAGCTACGATAGCAGCCGGACGTCTATTGATCTCCTGATGCGAATTCGCGAAATGATCTTCCGGCGTCACATGTCGTACCGTGATCCACTGGCGAAAATCCCTGGGACGCTGATAAGACGCGTGACAGGTCGTGGGTCGGCCAGGCCTTATCCCGTAGCGTCAGGCGTAATCGAACTACCTGTCTTTGAACTGGACGATTGGTTTTTCTTTGAGTACGAACGGGGCCCGCATATCACTCGAGGTGAACTAAGCAAAGTATCCGATACCTGGATGGCGGCAGCGCGACACCTAGCTGACAGCCAATCTGTACTCGTTCTACAAGCGCATCCGAAGAGGATTTCGCCAGATCGTCTTCGCCTTTTGGAGGATTTTGTTGGTCGAGCCAAAGCCGAAGGCTATCGATTTTCAACACTAGTCGAACTGGCCAAGCTGTATGCCCCTCCCGGCAGTTCGCGCGATGGAACACCCCCCAGTCTTTCCGCCGAACGGAACCATGCCCGTTCTCTGTCAAGATCCGGGGGTCCAGACAAGGAATGAGCTATCGCCGCGCCATGGTGAGAGGCCTCGGCTGGCTCGGAGCGGTTCAAATCGTCTCAGCAGGTGTTTGGCAAGCTGCCGGAATCGCTCTTGCGACGATACTTGGACCGAACGACTTCGGCTTCTTCGGCCTCGCAATGATTGCAATCGCGGTTGTTGCAATCCCAGGTGATCTCGGCCTCACGGTCGAGGTTGTACGACGGGAAGATTTCGACTCTATTGTCTCCACGGCTAGACGCCTCCGATGGTTCATTGCAGCGGGGCTGTCTGGAATCGCGTTATTGATGGGCGCTGCGGTCGCGATCGTTTTCGAGGTTCCGTCATTCCTTTGGGTTGTCGCCGCACTGAGCACTATTTTCCCGGCTACTGCCCTGGCCTTCGGACCCCGCGCCTCTCTGACGCGGTCACTCGATTTTCGATCTCTGGCAATCGCCGACACCAGTGGTAAGCTCGCCGGCCCGATTTCGTCGGTCGCCTTAGCACTTCTCGGGTTTGGATACTGGAGTTTGGCGTTCGGCTTCCTTGCGTCGACTTGGATCTCAGCGCTTTCAGTGTGGTTACTTCACCCCGTAAAGGCCAATAGACCTTACGATCGAGCACTGGCCAGGATACTCATAACATCAGGGAAATTTGTGTCAACTGCAGCTCTTTTTGGGTTCCTCCTTGCGACTGCGGACAACATCGCCGTTGGCGGGGCGTTCGGCGTCGCGGCGCTCGGGGTGTATTCTCTGTCTTACTCATTGGGCGTGTCTGTTCCGCGAAATGCATCCTCTCTTGTTGATACTGTCCTGTTTCCTGCCTTCTCTCGAATGAACAAAGACATCGACCGTCTTCGTCGAGGATACCTTACTACAATGAGGTATGTTGCGTACTTCATAATCCCGGCGGCGGCCCTAATACTAACCCTGTCCCCTACTTTTGTTGAACTAATTCTCGGCCCTCGATGGATTGGTGCTGCTCCGGCCATGCAGATTCTTTCCCTCGCGGGTTTGGCCTTCGCGATTTCGGTCCCTGCCGGCTCGATCCTCCTAGCTCTCGGCGAAGCAAAGCTTGTGACTCGGTCCAACATCCATGGAACACTCGTTTTGTTGATCGGCTTACTCGTCGCTGTTTTTTTCAGAGTCTTCCTACTGGTTTCGGTGGCCGCGGTCGCCGCAGCCTTGGCTTACTTCTTGACAATGACCCATCTCGCGGGTCGGATTACGAGGGCTTCGTGGGTTGACGTGCTGAGAGTCATCGCAAAGCCGATTTTCGCGTCTATCACTGGCGCTCTCCCGACTATCGCTACCTTGCTCCTGTTCCCGCAGAGTTTGATAACGCTCCTGGTCGCGGCCGCAGTCGGCATTCTAGGATATGCCGGTGTTCTAGAGATTACGTCTCGGGGGGAATTTTCAGCATCAATCAAGGAAATTACGACGATGATGGGTAGGTGAAGCTCAAATCAGATTCTTCATTCGCCGGTCGATCTGCGGCGAATTACTCTGGCCGGGATTCCGACCGCGATAGACTCTCGGGGGACATCGTCGGTCACAATCGCTCCGGCTCCAACTATGGACCGTGCACCGATCCGAACTCCGGGCAGGATCACAGCTGCAACACCTAGAAACGCGCCTTCTTCGATGTACGTGTCTGCGACGATTTCTCTCCCACCCCACGCATATGCTTTGGCTTCGTCGTGTGAGAGAATGGTGCTCCGAGCCGAGATTGTGGCGCCCGAGCCAACGTGGACACGTTCTGGAAAGAGGTTGTCGAAGAGGACCTCGTATCCGACCTCAACATTGGGCGCAAGGTCTACCCCTCGCAGCCTGTGAAATGCCGCCCTCAACGACGATGTCGGAGAGAAAAGCGCTGGGAGCAGGAATAGAGCCGCGCGAAAGTGCTTTCCGCTCCGCGGATTTTCTGTCACTGAACGCGCTTTGACGCTCAGAAAACAGATAAAGATTCGCTGAGAAGTGCGCTTTCTGAAAATAACGAAAGGCCTATTGCGCCGTTGCACTCATCGGCTCTCGTGTCTCTCACGTCCTTGCAGCTCGGGAACACCGCGGGCGTCGCTTGGAATCTCGCGAAAGCCCTCGCTGCATTCCAATGCGAGACGGCCGTGGTAGACTTGGAGCCTGAACAAGGGAACTTTCAATCGGATGTAAAGTTGCACATGCAGCCTGGCGTTTCAGCGATTACGCGGGCTGCCAACTTCGGTCGGATCGTCATGCTAGCTCGGTCTTCTGATGTCGTCCACTTTCATTTTGGGATTCGACCGTTCGCCCGGTATTTGAGAAAGGTTTGCAAGGCCCCTTTCTTCGTTCACTATCACGGTTCTGACTTGCGCGAAGGAATCGCTGACTCCTTCAGAAGTCTCGCAGTCGCTGAATTCGTGAGCACACCGGACCTGCTGCGATGGGCACCTGATGCTACTTGGGTCCCGAATCCAAGTCCCTTACCCCTGCCTCCGGTTAGGGATCGAGGGAGCCGACCGGTCGTTGGCCATTTCCCCTCGACTCCAGAGAAAAAGGGGACGACTACGATAACCAAGAAGATTCACGAGATGCAAAAATCCATTGACTTTGAGTATCGCCTAGCAACCGGGGTCACTCAGAAGGTAGTTATCCAAGAGATGGCCAACTGCGACATTGTAATCGACCAGCTTTCCCCGTACGGAGTCTATGGGATGGCAGCTGTTGAGGCTATGGGGCTCGGATGCGTTGTGCTCTCCTCAATCGAACCGAAGTTCTTTGATCGGTGTCCCATCGTGTCCATTTCTTCAGAAACATTTGAGGCGCGCCTGGCAGAGGTCCTCCTGTCTCCGGAGAGTTGGTGGATGATTGGGGAACAGGGTCGGAGCTACGTCGCACGCGTCCATCGGCCTGCCGCTGTGGCGAAACTGGTCCTTGACGAATATCTTAAGCACGTCACTTCTTGAGCAGTCGGTTCTCCCAGGACGACGAACGTGAGCCGAGTTCTAGGCGCTCAAGAGGGGCCAAACGGCACGTTCGGCTAGCTGCTCGTGGCATCGGACGCCAGGCCCAAGGTTGGAACTCGACCGCACGCCTGGCACCGTCCAGACAACTCAAGGCAAGTTCGATGGTGAAAAGCTCCACACGAGCATTTGATAGCTGGCACGAGTGGGCTGAGTTCCATGGAGCAAATTCCACAACGTGTGGCCGTTTGCTTTGGGCCACTCAAGGTTTCCTGTCTGACAAGGAGCCCTTCTCCGACCGGCGCTACTTTGAAGAGAATCCCCCAGAACAGAGCAATCCATGCGAGGAAGATTAGCCAGCCCGCGTATGAGTGAGCGATCAACATGTTCTGAAGATCGGTCTCCGTGCTGTCTGTGTAGTAGCCGACCAGGACGATAATCACCATCCGGAGCACATTGGCTACGTACGCTGTCAGCATCCCGAGTCCGAGGAGAAGCCACACACGCGGGGCGGGGCGCTGGAACTCGGTCAGCACGAAGGCCAAGAAGGCCGACGCAAAGATTCCAAAGGAGTAGATCCCGGAGCACGCCGTCGTGATAACGACGGTCACCTGAATTCCCAGACGTTGCGGCGTGAAGGTCAGGCCAGGAGCCGTCGCACCAGCGACCGGTTGAATCGTGTTTTCGACACCGATGAGTCGCAGAACCGCGCTGGTCTGAGGCGCAAGGGCGACCCAGGAATAGAAATCGACCGATCGTTCGAAGTCGGCCTCCCAGGCTCGCGCGAGGAGTAAAGGGACGACGAGGATCGCGTTGAGCGCGGCCACGAACGTGAGGACGAAATCCCGCTCCCGGGAGAACCGAGGCGGCACGAATCCGTAGACAATGAACACGGAGGCTGCCAGGATGACAATCGTGTCTTCCGTTTGGAGCGCGGGGGACGCGGATAGTCTGAGGTTATACAGCAGGTCCGCGGCGAGCATCATCACGCCCACCATGGGAAAGAGGCGCACCAGTCTTCCGTTCCAGGTCGCGCGTCGAATCAGGGCA
>WNGJ01005202.1_pt1 | contig 20365 bp, 14 predicted proteins | sample 5400611 | NCBI WGS metagenome assembly WNGJ01 (sample SAMN13153375, study PRJNA577476) | soil metagenome | isolation source: 40 cm soil or saprolite under Garry oak tree replicate 1 | place: USA:California | collected 2016-06-15
CATATTAACGGCGAACTGACGCAAGGCGAAAACATCGCAGACATCGGTGGCATCAAGCTCGCTTATGCTGCGTTGCAAAAAGCGCTCGATAAGAATCCCCAGGCGCGCGACCAAAAGATCGACGGGTTCACGCCGGAACAGCGCTTCTTTCTCGGTTGGGCGCAGGTGTGGCGGGCGAACCAGCGCGAAGATGATTTGCTACTGCGCCTGAACACCGATCCGCATTCACCAACCCATTACCGGTGCAACGGCCCGATCTCGAACATGCCAGAATTTCAACAGGCGTTCAACATTCCCGACGGATCGCCAATGGTTAGGCCGACAGACAAGCGGGTCAATATTTGGTGAGATGTAAGAAGTGAGACGTGAGAGGTGCCACTCCTCACATCTCACCAATTACTTTTCACGGTTTATTCCTTCGACACCTTCCCGCCCCAACTCAGGATCTTTGCTTTCGTCCCGGCAGCTTCGGCTTCCTTGATATTCCCGGCGCGATTGTAAAATAGCGAAAGACTTGTCCAGCCGATCTGATCATTGGGCCGAAGCTCCACTGCTTTCTTGCCCGCTTCGATTGCTTCGGTAAAACGCCCCAGTTTCATCAGAGCCATTCCAAGCGCATGCCAGCCATCGAAAAAATCCGGCGCTATCTGCACACAGCGCCTGTACTTTTCCACAGCACTGTCCAGGTCGCCGACTGCCAGATCGCCGTTGGCATCGTCAAAGATTTCGTCGGCCGTCTCCATTTTCTATCACATTCAGCGGCTCATCAAAGAGCGCGGTGTCAAGTCCGCCGTCCTCCCTCGGCGATCTGGAGACCGCCGTTCCTTGGGCGTTATCCTTTGGTAAATTGCAGGCCGGCGGCCTGCCCGCGGTCACGCAACCATTCCATCAAAACAATTCGCCGTTTGTTATCGAGAAGCCGTTTCTCGAATGCTGCCTTCTTCTCAGAAACGTTCGCGTCGGCTAATGGCTCCCGCTTTTCCAAAATGGCCACAAATCCATCTTCACCCGCGGGGAGAAAATCGCTGACCTCACCCGCATTCAGAAATGCTACAGCCTGTTTGATGACAGGAAGATCAGCTGGTTCGTTCTTCTTCGGTTCTTTGGCGTCCGATTTTGATTTCTCTTCTTCGATCAGTGAAAACGGCGGGATCTTCTCAGCCTTCCCACCAGTCTTTTGAATTGCCGCCTCGAGTGGTTGCCCGGACTGCTTCGCTTCGCGTAATTGTTGAACCACATCCGCTGATTTCGTCGACATTAGCTCCTTTGCTTTCGATTTCTTGAGCGTCTCCACGACTTTCGGTTTCGCTTCTTCGAGTGTGAGCGGGCGCGCCTCAGTAATCCCTGCGAGATGTAAGATATAAAATCCGTCCGCTACCTGAACGGGATCGCTGTTCGGCTCCTGTGTTGAGAGCTTGAAAGCAGCGGGGCCAAGTTGCGCATCGACTTTCAACTGCGGGTCAGGCTCCGCCTTGGCAAATTCGCCAGTTTCATGTACCGGCAACTGAAATTTCGCAGCTGCCTGCTTGAAATCTGCCCCCTTCTCCAATAGCGCCTGCGTAAAATCAGTCGCGCGGTCGGAGAGCTTTTGCAAAGCCTCGATACGCTCTTTGCCGGTTAATTTCTTTTCCTCATCGGTGAGCGCGAGGCTGACAAACTCGACCTTACGTTTTTCATCACTCTTAAGCTCGGCCTTATGGGCGTCATAATGCTTTTTTATCTCCTCATCGCTGACGGTGATGTCCTTACCAAGATCAGCGGCCTGAAATCGAATAACAGTCACAAATAAGGTGTCGTGGCCACGCTGAAAGTTTTCATCGAGCTCGCCTTTGGGAAGTGTAACGCCGGTGGCTAAAAGCTGCTTGATTTGATTCAACGACAGCTGGTCGCGGACCAGTTGCTCGATGTGCTCTTCAGCAAGACCCATCGGCGCCAGCGCATTCTGCGCAAAATCAGTGAACTTTTTCATGTCGAATCCGGAGTCGCCTTGAAACGCCGGCAACGTGCGCACGACTTCAGCAATCTCGGAGTACCCTGGACGAATACCGAGCCGAGCCGCTTCGTGACGAAGGACCAGCAGATTAACAACGAATTGGACGGCAGTCTGGTTCGGATTCATGCCGGCCCCTGCCGTCAACGTCTGGACAAAATCCGACATGCCGAGGGCCTGTGCCAGAGTGAGCAATCGCACCATCTGTTGCGCCTCCAACATCGAAACATTCCGATCATAAATGCGAGCAAATCCATCCGAGCGCATCGCGCCGTAATCCGGCCGTTGCACAAAATAGAAAATGAACGGGATCGCCAGAATCGCGATCACGATCATCAGCCAGTCCCGGTGCTTGCGCAGTAACTTCATCATAACGGAACGAATTGTAGAGGTGGCAAAGCTCAGCCGCAAATCTGTAGCCGCCGCTCTGTGAGCGGCGCGTCACGCGCGATCTATGCAATATCCAGTGCGCGCTTCGCACAGCGAAGCGGCTACAACTCGCCCGCTGTTTTCTGAATCATTTCCCAAGCGTTGCGCAAATGGCTCTCGGTCGTCAGTACATTGCCCAGACCAATTCGCATTACCGTTCGGCCTCGCAATTTTGTCTGGGTAAGATAAGCACGGCCACTTGCATTGATTTTTTCTACGATCTCGCTGTTTAGTTGGTCAATTTTGTCATCCGTTGTAGCCGGGGGCGGCCTGCCCGCCGTAGCCTTTGTGAAGGCGGATGACCCCGGCCCGGCGTCAACGACGCCGGCTACAGATCCCACAAACCGAAAGCAAACGACACCCATGCTAACCGGCGCGGTAATCTCGAAGCGATCGTCGCTTTTGATCCACTCAGCCAAAAGATTCGCGAGGCGGACACATTCGCGAAGCCGGGCCACCATTCCTTCACGGCCAAAACTGCGGAAAATCACCCACGCCTTCAACGCACGAAATCGGCGGCCGAGCTGGATGCCGTAGTCCATGTAATTTTTCTGTGCCTCGACTGTGTCGCCGCGCAGATATTCCGGCACGAGCGTGAAGACGCGTCGCAGCCGATCGAGGTCGCGCACGTAAAGCACGCTGAAATCGAGCGGGACAAAAAGGCTTTTGTGCGGGTTCACCACGATGGAATCCGCTTCGCTCCAACCGTTAGTCAGCCGCTTGTTCTCTGGGAGGACTGCGAAACCCGCGCCGTAAGCTCCGTCAATGTGGAGCCACATCTTGTTTTCGCGACAAATTCTCGCGATCTCAGGAACAGGATCAACGCTTGCGGTTGAAGTGGTGCCGACCGTCGCGATCACCGCCAATGCTTTGAAGTTGTCGCGAACATCACGCTCGATCATTTCGCGTAACGCGCTCGGATCCATACGAAAGTTCGCGTCCGCCGGAACGCGCTGCACGTTTTCTTCACCCAAGCCGAGCGCAATCGCCGCTTTTTCGGCGGAGCTATGCGCTTGCTCGGAAGCGTAAATCCGAAACACCGGCGCGCCGGCCCCGATTAAACCGCGCTTGCGAACGGATGGAGCAGCCTCCTCCCGAGCCACGGCCAGCGCGTGCATCACGCCTACGGACGCAGTGTCATACACGACGCCTCCAAATTCTCGCGGCAGATCCATCCATTGCCGGATCCAATCGATCACCAGCGTTTCCAATTCGGTCGCAGCTGGACATGTGCGCCACGTCATCGCGTTCACATTGAGCGGCGCGGTAATGATTTCTCCCAGAATTGCAGGAGCAGTAGTTGTCCAGCCGAAATAACCAAGAAACATCGGATGACTCCAGTGCACCATGCCGGGAACAATGACCCGATCGACATCGCCAAGAATTTTCTCGAATGACTCGGCTTCTTCGGGCGGCTCGTCGGGGAGCGCAGCCAGAATCGCGCCCGGCTTGTCGTTAGGCGCGACCCGCAGCGATCCTAAAGTTTGTCGAAAATCTGCAATCCAATCCGCCAGTTCGTGCAATTGTTTGCGGAATTCCTCCGGTGATGTGTCGCCAAGATTCTGTCGATTCTTCATTCGTTAGGAATCATTAGCCCGCGAATCACGTGAATTACACTAAGTACAGATGATTTCGCAGAGCATCGGCGTTGTCGATCAGGAGTCCATTCGCGTCATTCGTGTGATTCGCGGGTCCTGCTAAAACGCAAAGCCAAAACTGAAATGAAACGCGCCGAAATCTTCGTCGGGGCGCGGATCAGGATTGACGCCGTAGTCGAGGCGAATCGGTCCGACCGGTAGTTTGTAGCGCAAACCTGCGCCTATGGCGTAACGCATATCGTTTAACCCAATGTCTTCCGACGACGGCAAAAGGTTGCCGGCATCAGTGAAGACGGCTCCCTGCAATTCTCCCAGAATCGGAAACGTATATTCCACATTGAACACAGTGAAGAATTCTCCGCCCACGGGATGCCCGTGATTATCATGCGGACCCAGTTCGCGCTCGCCGAAACTCCGCACCGTATCCGCGCCGCCGTTGAAGAAACGCTCGTCGATCGGAATCGCAGTTGCTTCATTCGAGCCACTCCCGTTGAGTGAATGAATAATGCCCGCGCGCGCGCCGAACGCGAGTGAGGACTGCTGGAACCAGTGCTGCAATGGCGTGCCTCCCTGGTCTTCCGTCACGCCGGGCGTGGTTACCTTCGGCGAAAATGGCAGGTAATAACTTACGCCCATGGTCCCTCGGATAAATTCAATGTCACTTCCGAAAGCACTCGGTGCCAGCTCTACTGTGTTTTTGATCAGAAGCCCGCGCGGGTTCACATACGGGCTTTGCCGCATATCCAGAGTGTTGGTAAGCCCGACCGTATTGACGACGTAGTCTTTTGGCCCGAGCAGGAACGTCGGCTTAATCTCAGAGTCGGTGATCTTCACATGGCGCGCGGCGACAGTCAGCCCAACCTCGTCGTATTTTGTAATCTTACGAGTGAGCTCGAATCGCCCGCCCAATTCGAATTTCGTGTAGCCATCGTAAGCGAAAGTGAAAGCAGCAAGCCGAGCTCTGAAGAAAAAATCCGTATCCAGGAAGAACGGATCTTCATACAAGATCTCGCCCTTATAGCTGCGTTGTGAAACCTCCACCGATGTTGTGAGCGGCCTGCCATAACCGAAAAGATCGCGATCACGCCATTGCACTCCGGCAATCGCGCCCTCGAAGGTGCCATAGCCGACCAAAAGACCGAATTCCTTGCTCTTGGCTTCCTCGGCCGAAACATCCAGACGCAGAAGATGTCCATCCACAGGGACAGGTTTGATTTGAAGAACATTAAAAAGCCCAGTGCGCATGAGCGTGCGAAATCGCTCGTCCAGCGCTTCAGGGCTATAGGCCTTTCCCTCCAGCTTGGTGAAACGTTTGGTGACATAACTGGGACGCAGTCGATCGAGCCCGCTGACGGTGACGCCGTCGAAGTAGTAAACTGGCCCTGCTGAGATTGTGATTTCCACCGGCACGCGGCCGTTGAGTGCATCCTCCGGCGTTCCGCTGGCAACCACCTTCACGTCGTAATAACCACGTGTCTTATAATACGCCTGGAGACGTCGCGGAATATCTTCGACTCGCGCATCGGTGTAAGGCCGCTGCAGTAGATCCAGCATCTGTCCGCGCAGAGTTTCGGAATCGTAAATCGTGCGCCCATGAAACGAAATGCTGCCGAAGAAATATTGGCGTCCCTCGTGGATCGGGATGACCACGTCCGCTTCGCTGCTCTCCCGGTGAAAGGTGTAACGTGGCGCATCAACCACCGCATCCAAAAAACCCTCGGAGAGATAGAAACGATGCACCAGGTTCGCTCCTTCCTGCATGCTCGCGCACGTTCCCATCGAAGAGGATCGTCCCCAGCGTATAGCGCGGACCCTCTGTAATATCGAGTCGCAACCGGTTCTGCGCTTCGATCGTGTAATGCACATTCACGTCTGAGTAGCCGTGCTTGCGATAGAAGACTTCGAGAAAAAACGCCAGATCGTCGCCGCGCGCCGGACTCAGCCCGAAGTCTTCGATGGTGGTGATTTCCTCCTTGAGAGCGGCGCGCAGTTCCTTTTCCTTGAAGGCTTGCTCACCGCGAAATTCGATGATGCTCGCCTGTTTCGCGCGCTTTTCCTGTTCCTTCACAACGGCCTGCCGCTCTTCTTGGCGTTCTTCGGGCCGCGTCACATCGACCGCAGTTTGCGCTGCGACTCTAAGCGCGAGGGCCACACTGCCAAGACAGACCAGGACCCCGTGCCGCATCATAGGCTCCTAACGAAAACGAATTAGATACTTCAGCATCCCGCGATAATCGCCGCCGACGCCCACATCGCCAACAAGCACATACTGATCACTTATTTTGAATCTGGCGCTGACCTGCTGACGGCCAGTTCGAGGATCGACGGCGCCCACGTCCAAATCGAGACGATTAAACAATTCGTTGCTCTGGGTCGGCTCGCCTTTTTTGAAAATTTTCCGATAAAGCTGTTGCACGAGTAGCATGGCGGCCCGGCCGGCCAGAACATTGCCGCGACCGGACAATTCCTGCCTGGTTGCGCCGGTGGCGATCAAAGAAATAATTTCCTCCTGCGGCAGTGGCGGTTCGCTGGTGAAAATGGCTTCGGGCGCCAGCATAGTTCCGTAAACGTAAACGCGCACCGTGTAATCGCGGATCACCGACGTGCCACGCAGCTCAATCCGCGGGTTCATTGAATCGCTCGGGTCGAAATAAAGAAAACCCTGGGAAACCTCCAGCCGGCTGAATGGCAGGGTTGCTTCTACATTCTCCAGACGCACCGTTCCTTGCAATTCTGGATGTAACCCAGTCCCCGTGAGCTTTATGTCAGCGATCGCGCCGCCGGTCGCCAAGTTCCCGCGAATCAGCACCGGATCTTTTGTTTTAATTGCGACATCGAATTTCCAATCGCGGAGTGGCGGGTCCGGGAAAGAAAATTGCGGACGCTCCGATGGCGGCTCGGGCGCTGGTCTCCCTGGCAGGCCGATAGGGATGAGGTCGATATTCTTCAGAATGTGACTATTTGTCATCGCAACGTTGCCGTTGACTGTTGCGGCCGCGAATGGTCCGGTCACCTTGATGTCCGCGTCCGCGCGGGCGGTGAGCGTGTCGTTTCGCGCGACCAGCACACTGTTGGCCTTCAATTGTAAATCCAGAGTCGGTTCAGTCAGTTTCGGAAAGGTGACGCGGCCACTCATGGTAAAAGGGCCGCCGGCCAGATCGCCTCCGAATCGTTCCAGGCTAAGAGCGTTCTGCGCGAAGCTTAAGCGCGCACTGAAATTCGTTAGGGCCGGAATAGTCGCGTTCGTAAAACGCGCAACGTTCACCGTCATATCCCCTGCCCCGCTAAAGACCGGTTTGCCGATCGTTCCATTTACGTCAACATCCAATCCAAGATTGCCATCAAGTTGCTCGAGTGCTGGAACAAATTGCCGAACAAAATTCACGGAACTGCGTGGAAGCCGCGCTTTTGCAGCGATGGGTGTGTCGTCCGGCAATTTCCGGGCACGCGCAATTTTCGGAATATCCAAAGGCATGTCCGCGTTTAGCTCCAGAGGCTGAATTCGCGCCTGCTGTAGTTTGCCTAGAATCGTGAGGCGATCGTGTACGGACTGAGCGTTCAGAACAAATGTTGCTGGCTCCATCTTCGGCCAGCGATCATTTCGCAAATCCCGCATCTGCAGATCGAGACGCGCATTCAAATCTCCGATTGTCCCGTCCGCGTCGAGCCTCGCGCTCAGCGTACCGGATGTCCCCGCTTTGATTCCTAGGTCGTTAAACAATTTTTTTAGATCCAGGTTCTCCGACTGAACTGTGGCAAACACTTTGCCGGACGCCGGAATGGTCGCAGCGTTCGTTCCAAGATGTCTCCACACCAGCGGGAAAGAGACGTATCCCGATGCGAACCTCGCCTGCCCTTGATCGAGTTGAATCCTGGTTATCTCGATCGTCTCGCCCTTTGCCTGCGCGACTGCCTGAAAATCCGTGTTGCCGCTGGCGAAAAAGATGATCGGCACATCAAGACCGTCGGGCGAGTAGGACGCATCGATATTCGCCCGGAGCGACTGCGTATTTCCGTAGCGTCCCTTCTCGAGCACGAATTTCAGCTTCCCTGAACTCCTGGAAATTTGGGCATTGCCGTTTCCCTCCCAATCAAGCGTAACTGAGCCTCCCAATTCGTTCTGATTACCAAAAGTGCGAAGCAACGGTTGAAGCGTAGACAAGTTTGCTACGTCCGCCGAAACCTTGCCGTTGTAGTCATAAGGCTGTCGCATATTCACCCTCCCGGTCGCATTAAAGAAGTCCGAATCGTTCAGACTCGCCCGGCAATCGTTTAAATAGACGATGTTGTTCGAGATTGAACATTGCGTGCTCAGTTGCTGGAAAACCAAGTCACGCATTTTGAGATTTGATCCGGAAATCGAAATCTGGCCGTTGGCTGTTTGCTGTTTCCATCCAATTTGTGCCGTCAGTTGCAATGGCCCACTCAATTTGTTGGGAGAATCCGTGGCCCAGAAGTCCGCGGCCTCGGGCGCGTTGAGCACAACATCCATTTCCGCAGGCTGCGAAGAAGCTTTACCAACTTCCGCCGGAAGCTTGTAGCGACCGCGAATATTTAGTTCGTTCTGATTTCGCCGCAGACTCAATCGGTCCAGCCCGAGAATATCATCGCTTCCATTTAGAGATCCTTCCACTGAATCAATGATGTGATCCCGATAGCGTATGCCGGCCAAATCGAACTCCATTGCGGTGCGAAGATCTGCAAACCACGGTCTTTTAGTATCGGCGCGCGCCACGCTCTTGGACGCGCGCAGCGTAGAGCTCAATTTCTCAATTGTTCCATCCGGAAACCCGATTGACTCTCCGGTCATGCCAAGCGTTGCCTCTACCTTCGCATTAACGATATCGATCTTGCCGGTGAACTGAGCCGAACCCGTTAATTGAACAGGTCTTTCTGTCGTTAGTCGTTGAAGGTCTGGTGCCGTTCCCGCGATTTCCAGAGTCGTCGGAGTCCGGCCGAAATCCTGAATCGTGGAAGGCATTTCCATTGTCCCGTGAAGATGAAACTCGTTCTTGTCCTGGACGATGTCGGCTGACCGTAGAGTCCCTTTGCCCTCTCCGACTGAAACGTCAACATTGCCACTGTCGAAATTGATTCCCAGCCCATGCATGTTGCCCGTCCGCAACGTCATTGTGCCGCTCCAGGCGCGTGGTTGATCGATTACACCCTTCCACGCAACAGTGAGCGCTTGAAGTTCCCCGGCAAGATAGCCTGAGGGAAGACCCAGGAATTTGTTCAGTGATTCAGCCGCAATGTTTTGCGCAGCCACGTTTATTTTTCCGGTCAGCGAAGAACCTGTTTCTGTTAGCGCAGCTGACGTGGATAATTGACCGCCGCCAATCGCGCAATCGAGTTTGAGTCCCAGCGTTTTGTCGTCGATGCGCGATGCATCAACGTTTAAGAGACGGATCTGTTCCTGGTCGCTCAGAATCAGATCACGCAGAACAAGGTTCTTGTTCGCGTAAGAAGCCTGCCCGGAAATCCTGGACCAACTGTCACCCGATGGAAGCTGCAGCTTCTCGATGCGTACCTCGCCTGGACTGCGCGGGTTCAAATCAAGGTCGACGTGTTCGATAACGAAGTCGTTAGGCTTGTTTCTGATAACCAGTGTTAGGTCTGCCAATCGAATCCGCTCTGGAAATACCGAAGGCAACGTCAGCTTTTGTTTCGGACGTGGTTTGCGTGCCGGCGCTCTCGCCGGATTCAACACAACCTGTGCAGAACGCAGTTCAACATCGTCCAAAAAGTGAGAGAGCCCATGTCTCGTCAATCCGAACAAACTGTAATCAACATATAACTGATCGATATCGATCGATTCGATAGTTGATGCCCCCGTCGGTAAGGCGCGAAAGTTTCGTACAGTCAGATGACTAAAAGGATTGCCTTCGAGGCGAAAGTCGATCTTTAGATTTTCTCGCGCAGCGTACCGCATTACGATCTGCCGTCCGATTGCCAGCAAAATTGGACGATGAAAAATGATCAGGAGCGCCGCGCACAGAGCGAGGCCGATCAACACACGATGCCAAATCCGACCGGGGCGCCGCACCTCTTTCTGATCGTTTTCGGCCACCACAACGATTGTATTGCCACCTGCTGAGAGAGCAAATATCAGATTTCGCGCGGACCTCCGACTTCATTATTGCGTGCAGAGACCTATGGCGTGACGCTTCCCATGTTCCCGAATAATGAATCCGGATAAACTTTTTGATTACCTCGAGGGCAATTTATCTGCAGCGGAGCGCGCCGCGCTGGAGGAACAATTGATCTCGGACAAACAATTGCAACGCGAGCTGGCGGTGGCGCGACAGATCCACGCTGGAATGCGCGGCGATTCTCGGGAGGTTCTGTTGCCGCCCGCGCAGGACGTTATTACGGAGCAAGGACGCAAAATGGCCCTTCGCGTAGGCGCGGCCTTTATCGTTCTTATGGCTGTCAACGTTGGAATTGGTCTCTGGTTAATCGCGCGACACGAAACGAAGAACCCGAATCGGTCCCTGCTTGAAACGCAAATGCGAGAGCAGATCGCGAAATCGCTGGAGCACGCAGCCGCGACCTTCACACCTGCGCCGTTGGGTGTTGGCGAAATCATGGTTCCCGCAGCAACTGGGAAACTGGAGACAGTTGCGGACGAAGTGGTAGCAATCGCAACTCGATACGGCGGTTCTGCTACAAAAGGTCTCGCGGACAAGAGCCGGCTCAGTGTTCTTGTTGATCTTCCATCAAGTCGCGAGCCAGAATTTCGCGCAGCGATTTCGTCGATCATGGGGGAAGCGCCGCCGGGGTCGGCGACACCGGCTACAGAGGAGAAGAAGAGTTTCGTTGTCCAAATTGTCGAGCAATCAGCAACGCCAAATTGATATCTATCGATTTTAACTTCCGGCTAGGATGAAAGCGGCGCAGCAGCGCCGCACTCCAAGACGCAAGCGCACAATGTGCCTGCGATTCACGGCCACGTTTTTGGAGTGCGGCAGTGCTCTGCCGCTTTCACCATTGATCGCCCGAAACAATTGCCACGACAAAATCACATGACGATCGCAGTCACGTTTGCGTTACCAGCCGAAAGTGCGGACTTCTTGCGCTGCCTGACAAACAAAACCCGCGTCGAGCGCAATGGCGTGGGGATAATTCGTGGCGAGATCGATCATCGGAAGATTGAAGTTCTTCATACGGGTGTCGGAGAGAAAGTGTGCCAGCAACGACTGGGAAAATTTCTGAACGATCAGGACTTCGCCTGTTCGATCAGTACCGGCTTTGCAGGGGCACTCAATGATGATCTGCAAGTCGGCGACCTTCTTCTGGCAGAGAATTTCTCGACAGTTGACTTGAGTGAGGCGCGCGCATCGCTTTCAGGTTTGCCCATTCATATCGCGGATCTTTTGACTGTGCCTGCGTTGATCGATTCCCCCGAGGAGCGAAACAAACTTGCACTCACATCGGGAGCGGTGGCAGCGGACATGGAGACTCGATTCATTGCACGCACCTGCGTTGCTCGGGGGGTTCCCCTGCTTTCACTTCGAGTAATCAGCGATACGCCGCGCGAGCTTTTCCCGGCTTCGGCGGATGTGCTGTTCGATATCGAACGACAACGAACGTCCATGTCGAAGCTGGCAAAATATTTTCTTGCGCATCCGAGCCGGATTCCACATCTGATCCGGTTCGCGAGGAGAATTGCACTCGCACGAAAGATTTTAGCCGATGCGCTGGTCGCTGTAGCCACGGCTCTGTGAGCCGTCGACATTTTCTAGTTTCGTTATCAACCGGCCACATGCCGGTGGCCACAGTTACAGTCGTGCCGGCTCGATGTGAACGAGCACGTCGGCAATGCGTGAATCGTTTTGCTGGATTGCGGTTTTTACTCGATGCGCGATCTCGTGGCCTTCGTGCACGGAAATTTTGCCGTCCACTCCGACGTGGAGATCGACGTAAAAATCCAAACCCATCTTGCGAGCGCGGCATTTTTCAACGTCGATGACGCCGGGGACTGTGCTGGCAACTGAGCAGACGAACTTGACGATTTTTCGTGGCGCGGTGTCCATGATTTCGTAAAAAGCAGGGCGCAAAAGTCTGAAGCCGTTTGCCGCGATGACCGCGCAGGCGAAAATGGCAGCCCAATCGTCGGCACTTTGCCAACGCTTGCCACCGATCAGGGCCAATGAAATCCCAATGAATGCAGCGGCAGACGTCAGCGCGTCGCTGCGATGATGCCAGGCGTCTGTTTGCACGGCGGTACTGTCAACGTCCCGCCCAATCCGGTTGACGTAACGAAACAAAGTTTCTTTTATCACGATCACCACGATCAATATCACCAGCGTGTACGGCGCCGGCGCGTGATGTGGCAGAAAGATTTCGCGAACGCTTTGAATGGCGAGGCCAACCGCGGCAGCCAGGACCCCAACTGCAACAATCATTGCTGCAATCGGCTCCGCTTTTCCGTGGCCATAGGGATGCGAAGCATCAGGCGGGCGCGCCGCAACTTTCAGCCCGCTCCAGATGACGAACGACCCCGCGATGTCGAGTCCGGATTCGATGCCATCGGCTATGAGCACGTAAGCGTGGCCGAAGAGTCCGCCGAGAATTTTTGCCACCGCGAAAATCGAATTCACGACCATGCCGAAAAGAGCGACCCGTGTAGCCGTCTGCCAGACAGACGAAGTCATCCCGCCCGGCGACCGGGGCGTTTGCGGATTGTTTGCGCAGGCGTGAGGATGCTGGGACGAGAACATCATGAAAACTATAAACGCAGCCGTGTACGAAACGCACGGAAATCCGGCGGACGTGTTACGCGTCGAATCACGACCATGGCCGACCCCAGCCGCCGGCGAGGTCATCGTGAAAATGCGCGCAGCGCCGATCAATCCGGCCGATTTAAACCAGATCGAAGGAAAATATCCGGTGCGGGCAGAACTTCCGGCTACGCCTGGATTCGAAGGTGCAGGAATCGTTGTGGATGGTGCCGCGGACGTAAAAGATCTATCGAATGACGCTTTGGTGATTTTGCCGCACAACACCGGAACATGGCGTGACGCTGTTGCAGTGAAAGCCGACGAACTGGTTGTCGTCCCTGCCGCAATCAACGCGGTGCATGCGTCTATGTTGAAAATCAATCCGATGACGGCGTGGCGTTTGCTCCACGATTATGTCGATCTTGCACGCGGCGACTGGCTGATTCAGAACGCGGCAAATTCGGCTGCAGGGCGCGCGGTCATCCAAATCGCGCGCGAGCTCGGTTACAAGACGGTGAATGTCGTCCGGCGGTCAGAGCTAATCGGCGAATTGCGATTGGAGGGCGGTGATGTCGTCCTGGTCGATAGCGAAAATCTTCGTCACGAAGTAAAAGACGCAATTGGCGGCCCGCCGGTTCGTCTCGGATTGAACGCCGTGGGCGGCGAAAGCGCACTGCGTCTGGCAAATTGTCTCGCTCCGGGATCAACGCTGGTGACTTACGGAGCAATGAGTTTGCAGCCGCTCAAAATTCCCAATGGCCTGCTCATTTTCAAAGACCTCCGTTTCCGTGGTATTTGGATTAACAAATGGTACGACAATGCGACGCCGGCTCAGCGAATGGAAACGTTTCAACATTTATTCGAGATGGCGAAACGCGGTCTGCTACAAACGAAAGTAGAGAAAGCTTATCCATTGAGCGAAGCGAAGACGGCCGTGGCCCATGCAGCGCGCGGCCAGCGCAGCGGCAAAATCATTTTCGAGTTTGCGGCCTAGCCACAGGGGTGTACCCTCGAAAGTGGTGCGTTCCTTTCCCCTTCGCGCATTTTTTCTTATCGGAGTAGCCGGCAGTCTCGTCATAGGTCACGTTGAATCCGCCGCCGTTCCTGAACCCGGCGATTTGCGCGCGGCCGGGAAAGTAGAGTTCCCGGTATCGTGCGCGCCTTCCGTCCAATCTGAATTCTCCCGCGGCGTGGCGTTGCTGCATTCATTTTTCTACGAAGAGGCGCGGCGTGTTTTCACCTCGGTAGCCGAGCGCGACCCGAAATGCGCCATGGCTCAGTGGGGAATCGCCATGACATGGTGGCACCCGATCTGGACGCCCCCCAATCCCGATGAGATGAGCGCCGGTAAGGCGGCCATTGAAAAAGCAATGGCGATGAACGCCGGAACGGAACGCGAGCGAGGATTCATTACGGCGCTCAATGTATATTACAATTCGCCGGACAGTTCGAGCGCAGGTCCCGTCGGGCAATCGTGTCACGGACCAGTCGGCCCGCGCGACCGGGTGATTGCTTACGAAAAAGCGATGCACCAGCTACGCGACGAGTACCCGGACGATTTCGAGGTCCAAACCTTTTATGCCTTTTCCGTCCTCGCTGTTGGGTACGCCACGCCCAATGACACGAGTTTGTCGAAGCAACTCGAGGCAGCCACCATCTTCGAAAAGCTGTGGAAACAAAACGCAAATCATCCCGGCGTCGTTCACTACCTGATCCATTGCTACGATTATCCCGCGCTCGCCCAACGCGGACTGGCCGCCGCGCAGGCTTATGCTTCCATCGCGCCATGGGTACCTCACGCGCTGCACATGCCGTCGCACATCTTCACGCGTTTGGGCATGTGGGATGAATCGATCACTGCGAATGGAGCTTCAGCCGACGCTTCGCGGGCATACGCGGCCATGCGCCATCGCAACGCCGCCGAAGCCGAAGAGCTACACGCGCTCGATTACATGGCCTATTCTTATTTGCAGGAAGCCCAGGACACTGAGGCGAAAAAGATTGTCGATCTTGCCGCCAAAGTACGGACGACAAATCCTGAACTCGAATTCAGCGCGGCTTACGCTCTGGCAGCCATTCCGACACGTTACGCATTCGAACGAAATGATTGGGCAGCGGCGGCGACATTGACCATTCCAAAGCTCCCGCACTGGTCCTCGTTCCCATTCATGGAGGCCCTGATCGAATATGGTCACGCGCTCGGACGAGCGCACACCGGCGATCTCGACGGTGCGCGAAAAGCAATCGCGCGAATGCAGCAACTGCGCGATGCGACGAAGGATCCCAAGTTCGATTATTTCAAGAACCATCTCGATCTTCAGATGCAAGCGGCTTCGGCCTGGGTGGCAGCAGCTGAGGGTAAAAAGAACGAAGCGATTGACATGCTGCGGCGTGCGGCGGATGCCGAAGACATTCTGGGCAAACATCCAGTTTCACCCGGAGCGTTTGTTCCCATTCGCGAACAACTCGGCAGTCTCCTCCTCGAAGTGGGCCAACCAAAAGAAGCGCAGCAGGAATTTGAAGCTGCGCTCAAGATCTATCCAGGACGATTCAGAGGACTATATGGAGCGGCGCGAGCTGCCGAGCAAAACGGAGACAAGGAAAATGCGCACCGTTATTACGCCAAGCTGGCGGCGCAATCGGCAAAAGCCGCCGGCTCACGAGATGAATTGAATCACGTCCGCGAATTCCTTACCGCGGAAGCTAAAGCAAGCGGTCCGAATAACGTCAGGGCGCGCGAATAGAAAACCGTCGGCGCGTCTTGCGTGCAAAACGATCAAGCTAGCCGAACGGCGCTGCTGATTGCCGCGAGCCTGGTTCTTCTGGATCGCAGCCCACAATACACGGGCCTTGTTCCGGGGACGTCAGCAGACTTGTGTGCTCAGATGCTCGAGAGGCATTCGAGGCAGTCCCGCTTGTTCTTAAAGATTGTGCGACAGAACTGGTTTCGACCGATCGCAAAGTTGATCGAACGCATCACGATCCCGGGAATCTTGCTGCATTATGCCTTGCGAAAGAAATGTATCGCCGGGCTTGTGCGCTCAGCACTCATCAATGGAGCAACACAAGTCGTCATAATCGGTGCAGGTTTTGATCCGCTTAGTTTCGAATTACATCAGGAATTCCCAAGTGCCCAATTTTGGGAAATAGATCATCCGGCAACACAGCGCCATAAACGGAGCGCGTTGTCTAAAATCGACGCCGGACGATTGCATTTTGTCGCGATGGATTTGAGCGCCATTACCTTGGGTCGCGAGGCGCTGATCAAGACTGGTTTTGAATCGACTCTACGCTCGGTCTGGATCGCCGAAGGTCTTTTAATGTATCTGACACCGGATGCCGTCTCATCATTGATGCGAACTTTGAAAAGTCTGAGCGCGCCCGGTAGCCGGTTTGTGTTCACATTTATGGAAAAGCAAAGCGACGGCCGGATTCGTTTCGATTCGCAAAGTAAATTGGTTGATTGGTGGTTGCGCCGACATGGCGAGCCATTTCTCTGGGGAGCTACGCGAAGTGAGCTTGTTGACCTTGTGCGTCCCTGGCACGTTGCTCGATTTTTCGACCACGATGATCTGCGCAACCTGGGATCTGGATTGGCCAACGAACGCATTGCCAAAGGCGAGGTAATTTGCCTGGCTGAGAGTTAACCGGTCCGATTATACTTTCGCGTGCTTACCCGGCGTGAATTCATACGCACGGCGGCGCTCTTCGCGCTGGCGCCGCGCATACTAGCGGAACCCGAACGGGAGATTTGGGTAAATGACGTTCATTCACAGCTCAATCGCACCCGGGTTCGCGAGCTTCTAACGCCGCGTACCCGAGACGAACTCGCACAGATTGTGCGTTCCGCGTCACAAAAAGGTTTGCCCATCTCCGTTTCGGGCTGCCGGCATTCGATGGGTGGCCAACAATTCGCCACAGACAGTATTTGCATCGATATGCGTTCGCTCGATCGCGTAATTTCCTTCGATCGGGAGCATGGTTTGATCGAAGCGGAAGCGGGCATCCAATGGCCAAAATTGATTCGCACTTATCTGGACGCCCAGGGGAGTAGCGCAAAACAATGGGGTATCGCACAAAAACAAACCGGCGCAGACACATTTACCCTTGGAGGGAGTCTCTCCTCGAACGTGCATGGACGCGGACTGGCGATGAAGCCGCTTATCTCAAATGTTGAATCATTCACACTGATTAACGCCGATGGAAAAGCGATCCGCTGTTCGAGGGACGAAAATAGCGAATTGTTCCGACTTGCGATTGGTGGTTACGGACTGTTTGGATCAATCGACAGCGTAACGCTTCGGCTTGTTCCCCGGCAAAAACTACGACGGGTAGTCGAGATAATTCGGGCGAGTGATCTGCCCAAGCGCTTTGAAGAACGAATAGCGGCAACGTTTGTTTACGGGGATTTCCAGTTTTCAGTCGACGAAAAATCGCCGGAATTTCTCCAACGCGGCGTGTTTTCTTGCTACCAGCGTATCGACGATGACGAACCAATAGTCGCCAAGAGACAGCTACGCGACGAAGATTGGCTGGAGCTCCTGCGATTGGCCTACACCGACCGCGAAAAAGCTTTCAAGCGTTACTGCGATTACTATTTATCGACAAACGGACAGACTTATTGGTCCGACACAAATCAACTGAGCCCGTATCTGCCGAATTATGCGCAGAAGATCCGAAACCTGATCGGAGGAGACGAATCGAGTCTTATCATCACGGAAATTTATGTTCCGCGAGCAGACCTTCCTCAGTTTTTAGCGCACGCGGCGGAACTCCTGCGCTCAAATCGAACAATCGTCATCTATGGCACAGTCCGGTTAATCGAAAAAGATAATGAGAGCTTCCTGGCTTGGGCCAAGCAATCTTACGCGTGCATCATCTTTAATTTGCTCACGCTCCACACACCGGCAGGCATTGAAGCGTCCGCGCGCGCCTTTCGCGGATTGATTGATTTGGCGATACCCCGCGGCGGAAGTTATTATCTGACTTACCACAAATTCGCGAAACCAGAGCAGGTCATGGCGTGCTACCCGCAGTTCAAAGAATTTCTCGCGCTGAAAAGAAAATACGATCCGGCTGAATGCTTTCAGAGCGATTGGTACCGGTACTATCGGAAGCTATTCACGAGCTGATGTTCTGAGGCGCATTAACTCGATTCTTTCATGCAGTCGTTCGCCGTCGTTGCTTTGGTTTTAATTCTCGCGCGCGCCGTCACTGAACTATGGCTGAGCCGGCTAAATCGATGCCACGTATGCGCACACAGGAATGAAGTGCCGCCATCATTTCAAGGAATCATGGATGAATCGACGTATCGCCGTTCAATTGATTACACGCTGGCCAAGAGCCGCTTTGGAAACACCGTCAACGTATTTGACGCCGTGGTGTTGATCGCAGTGCTTTTTAGCGGCCTGTTGCCATGGGCGTTTGGAAAATTCGGTTTCGGTACTTCGATCTTGGCGATGGCTGGCTTTCTCTTCGTCACAGGGATCGCATTGAGCATACCGGGATTGCCATTCGCCTGGTACGCGCAATTCAAAATCGAAGAGCGATTCGGTTTCAACACGACAAGCACGAAGATGTGGATTGTGGATCGTCTCAAAGGATTGCTGCTCGCCGCGCTGCTTGGTTATCCGTTGCTTGTGCTGGTGTTGAAACTGATCGAATGGACGGGCGCCAGCTGGTGGCTCTGGGCTGCCGCAGTTGTTGTCGCGTTTCAATTGCTTGTGCTGCTCATCGCGCCGGCGATCATCATGCCGCTCTTCAATAAGTTTACGCCGCTGGCAGAAGGAGACTTGCGTGGGCGCCTGTTTGCGCTGGCGCGACGCACGGGTTTTCCCACCCGCAGCATCGAGGTGATGGATGGCAGCAAACGCTCATGTCACTCGAACGCGTTCTTCACCGGGTTCGGACGTTTTCGAAAAATCGTTGTGTTCGACACACTGCTCGCACAGCTCACTGAGCCAGAAGTGGAATCCGTCCTTGCGCATGAAATTGGCCATTACAAAAAGCGCCACATAATTAAAATGCTCAGGGTTTCTATCGCGGGCGTGTTTGTCGCTTTCGCCGCGATCGCATGGCTCGCGCGTCAACAGTGGTTTTATCGCGCGTTCGGTTTCGAGCATCAGACAGGCTTCGCCGCGGCAAATGTCGTTCCTGCAATACTGCTGTTCGCGCTGCTCGCAGAGACGTTCGGTTTCTGGTTTTCGCCGTTGATTCATATCTGGTCGCGCCGTTTTGAATATGAGGCGGACGCATTCGCCCGCGTGGCAATGGGAGAGAAGCAGTCACTAATTCAAGCTTTGCGCAAATTGAGCGAAAAAAACCTGAGCAATCTCACACCGCACCCTCTCTACAGCGGCTTTTATTATTCGCATCCGACCCTGCTTGAACGGGAACACGCGCTGCAAGGAACGGGTTAGGTCGTGTATGCCATGCCCGTTTGCACGCGGCGGTGCACATTTTCCTTGTCATGTTGAGCGAAGCGAAACATCTCTAGCCTTTCGATGGGGCGTTGCGGGAAATAACAATCTGAGATTCTTCTCCCGCGACTGCGGGATCAGAATGACAGGCTTCTAAAATGTGAAAGTCATTGAAGACTACGCCGATCTCGCGGAACGCTCGATTAAACTCTGGCGGAAATGGAACGAAGAATTCGGAATTGAATTGTATCACGAGACTGGCGTGATGTTCGTGCGCCGTCGGGAAATGAAGCCGGGCGATTTCGAATACGAAAGTTTCAAAATACTGCAACGGCGCGGACACAAGGTTGAGCGGATGAATTCAGCGCAACTGTGGAGGCGATTTCCAGCCTGGAATCCAGAGTTGTTCCGAGACGGTCTTCTTGAAGTTGAAGCAGGCTATGCAGAAAGCGGCCGCGCGGTCGCGACGTTAGTCCAACGCGCAGAGTCTATCGGCGTCGAGCTACGAAGCAGCAGCCGTTTCGCTCATTTGGACGAACACGATCACCGCGTTAAGGGAATCGTCCTCCACAACGGAGAGCGCATCGCAGGCGATTGTGTCGTGATGGCCGTCGGCGCGTGGACGCCGTATCTGCTGCCTTTCACGAAAAAGTTTTTTCGCGCCAGCGGCCAGCCGGTTTTCCACTTGAAACCTCCGCGGCCCGATCTCTTCACACCTGAGCGTTTCCCTGTCTTTGGCGCGGACATCACGGCGACGGGCTACTACGGATTCCCGCTCAATCGTGATGGCGTTGTGAAGATCGCGAACCACGGGCCGGGACGTGAGATGTCGCCCGAATCTCCCCAACGCGCCGTTACTTCTGAGGAAGAAGAGAACCTGCATAAGTTTCTATCATGGGCATTCCCCGAGCTCGCCGATGCGCCAATTGTTCATACGCGCCTGTGCATGTATTGCGAAACGCATGATGGGAATTTCTGGATCGCGCCCGATCCGGGACGCGACGGACTCGTGATCGCTACAGGTGATTGCGGACATGGATTTAAATTTGCCCCCGTGCTAGGCGAAATTATCGCCGACGCGGTCGATGGAAAATCCAATCCGATCCTGGAAAAATTTCGCTGGCGACCAGAAGTGTCGTCGGGAGCCGGGACTGACGTAGCGCGCTTCCGAGGCGACCACGATCAACAGGATAATCGATCTCACAG